>Ga0307516_10000847_pt1 | contig 41978 bp, 32 predicted proteins | sample 19_EM_MG_FD_203310 | JGI IMG/M metagenome (GOLD analysis project Ga0307516, IMG submission 203310) | Populus trichocarpa ectomycorrhiza microbial communities from riparian zone in the Pacific Northwest, United States - 19_EM | ecosystem: Host-associated > Plants > Roots > Unclassified | place... | reverse complement strand
GGCCCGGCCGATTGCACGTTGTCGAGGTAACGCAACATCGCCGGGTGGGTGGTCGACGCGACCAGCAGGGTTTCGAACGGGCCGGCGATGTTCGGGCGGATCGCGTCGCGCTCGAACGCGCCGACCAGCCCGCGCGTCGCGCCCTTGGCGAGCGACACCGTGAAGTGGTTGGCCCAGAACAGGTGCAAGCGCTCGGCGAACGGGCGCGAGGTGGTGGCGGCGGTGAGCAGGCGCGAGCGGGCGTCGGCCACGATCACGTCGCGGTAGTGGCCGGCGAGCACCTGCTCGGCCGTCATGCCGGGTGGCGGGTTCTTCGCGAGCTGGCGCTTTTCGCGCTCGGCAGCCACGTGTTCGAGCGCCTGCGTCGTGCTCAGCAAGCCTTCGCCGCGGGCGCTGTCGGCCGGCCCGATCTGGCCCAGCAGCCACTGCTGCGGGTCTGCGGTGATCGCCTCGAGCGAGGGTTCACCCAGGCCGAAACGGTGGGCCGCGATCGCGGCTTGCAGCGAAGAAGGGTTCGACATGGCGCACTCCTGAACCAACGCAGCATGCCTGCATATGGTCAAGCCGGCGTGTGCCACGCGTCAAGAAACGTTTCGCCCCCAGCCCGCGTGCACAGGGCAGACCCGAGGCCGGCGCGCTCTCTACTTCGCCAGCAGCTGGTTCAGCGCCGCCACGTCTTCCGGCTTGAGCCGGCCCGAGGCCTGGCGCAGCTTCAGGCTGCCGAGCAGCACGTCGTAGCGCGCCTTGGCGAGATCGCGCTTGGTCGTGAAGAGCTGGGTCTGCGCGTTCAGCACGTCGAGGTTGACGCGCACGCCGACCTTGTAGCCGAGCTGCGTGGCTTCCAGCGCGAGCTGGCTCGACGACTCGGCGGCTTCGAGCGCCTTCACCTGCGCCTTGCCCGATTCGACGCCGAGGTAGGCCTGGCGCGTGCCCTGGGCCACGCCGCGGCGCGCGGCTTCCAGGTCGTTGCGGGCCTTGTCTTCGAGCACCAGGGTTTCCTTCACGCGGTTCTGGATGGCGTAGCCGGCGAACAAGGGCACGTTCAGCGTGACGGCGATGGCGCTGCCGTTGTTGGCGCCGGAGATGTCGAAGCCTTGCGCTGAACCGTTCTGTGCGCGCGCATCACCTCGGATCGACGCGTGGCCTCGGGTGTAGCTGGCGCTGAGGTCGACCGTCGGCAAATGGCCGGCCTGGGCCTTTTGTGTTTCGAGCTGAGCCACTTCAAACCCGAGCCGCGCCTTGCGCACCAGCGGGTGCTCTTCGTCGGCGCGTGTCACCCACTCGTCGATGTTGGCCGGGGCCGTGGCCGGCAAGGCGACCGGGGCGACGAGCTGGTTCGGCGTGACGTTGCTGCGGCCCACGAGCTGGTCGAGCGCGACGCGTTTGGTCTGCAGGTCGTTGGTGGCGACGATCTCCTGCGCCGTGGCCAGGTCGAAGCGGGCCTGGGCTTCGCGCGTATCGGTGATGGTGGCGGTGCCGACTTCGAAGTTGCGCTTGGCCGACGCCAGCTGCTCGGAGATGGCGGCCTTGCTGGTGCGTGTGGTGGCCAGCGTGTCTTGCGCCGCCAGCACGTCGAAGTAGGCTTGCGCCACCCGCACGATCAGGTCTTGTTCGGCGGCTTCGAAGTCAGCGGCCGACACTTCCAGGCTTTTCTGCGCTTGCGAGATCGTCACGCCGTTGGCGCGGTTGAACAGGCTCTGGCGCCCGCTCAGCGTGGCACCGACGGCATTGGTGGTGCTGTTGATCGTGCTCTGCGCCGGCGTGTCGCTCGTGGAGCGCGAGCCGCTCACGCCGAGGCCGACCGACGGCAGGCGCAGCGCGTTGACCTGGTCGACGCGGTACCTCGACGAATCGAGCAACGCGCGCGCCGAGAGGAAGGTGGCGTCGTAGCCGCGTGCCGCTTCATACAGCTCCTGCAGGCTCTGCGCGCGTGCGCTCGGTGCCAGCCCCAGACCCAGGCACACGGCGGCGGCCAGCGCCAGCAGCGCGAAGCGGCGCCGGGCCGCGGCGGGTTGGGGGGTCGGCAGGCAAAGGCTCACAACGGGCATGACTTTTCCTTGGTTCACTTGTGTGGGATACGGCGCGGCTCAGTAACGAGGCACGCTGGAGTCGACCTGCATGGACCACGCGTCGCTGCCGCCGGCGAGGTTATAGACGGCATCGAAGCCCTGGCGCTCCAGGAATGCGACGACCTGCGCACTGCGGGCCCCGTGGTGACAAATACAGACGACAGGCTGCGCCGGGTCGAGCTCGGCCAGGTGCGCCGGAATCTCGTTCATCGGGATGTGCACACAGCGCAAACCGCTCACGGTGACCGGCGCGAGCTGAACTTCCCAGTCTTCGCGCACGTCGAGCAAGAGCAGCGCCGCGGCACCCGGCGCGGTCTGGTGCGCGTGCAGTTCGGGGCCGCTCAGCTGCTTCATCAGAACTTGAAGCGGGTGGGCTCGTCGAAGCCTTGCAGGCGCGGCGCGACGGTGTCGAACAGCACCGTCTGCGCCAGGCCCTGTTCGCCGGTGCGGGTGACCAGCATCGCGCGCATCACCGGCTCCTGGCCGACGATGGCCACGAGCCGCCCGCCGACCTTGAGCTGCGCCAGCAGCGTGGCCGGCACCTCGGCGACCGAACCCGAGAGCACGATCACGTCGAACGGCGCGTCGGCCGACAGGCCTTTCGAACCATCGGCGTGGTTCACCGCCACGTTCATCACGCCGGCGCGCTTCAGGTTGGCGCGGGCGAACTCGGCCAGACCGGCATCGATCTCCAGCGTGGTCACGTGCTGCGCGCGGTGCGCGAGCAGGGCGGCCATGAAACCCGAACCGGCGCCGACTTCGAGCACACGTTCGTGTTTGTGCACGGCGAGCTCCTGCAGCAGCCGCGCTTCGACTTTCGGCGCCAGCATGCACTGCCCGCCGGGCAGCGGAACTTCAGTGTCGACGAAGGCCAGCGCGCGGTAGGCTGCGGGCACGAAGTCTTCGCGTTTGACGACGGCCAGCAGCTCCAGCACGCCCTGGTTCAGCACGTCCCAGGGGCGGATCTGCTGCTCGATCATGTTGAAGCGGGCTTGTTCGATGTTCATGTCGGTCACCATGGAAAAAGGCTCGGTTGATTCTATTTGGCGAGGGCCGGGTCAACGCTTACAGCCACCGGCTTCTTCGACGCAAAACGCCGCTTCGCCCACGCCGCCAGATCGTCGAGATAACAGTAGATCACCGGCACCACCACGAGCGTGAGCAGTGACGAGGTGATCACGCCGCCGATCACGGCCTGGCCCATCGGTGCGCGCTGCTCCGAACCTTCGGAGAGCGCGAACGCGAGCGGCACCATGCCGAAGATCATCGCCAGCGTCGTCATCAGGATCGGCCGCAGCCGCACCTTCGCGGCGTGCAGCAGCGCTTCGGTGCGTTCCATCGGCGCTTCGCCGTTTTCGCCGGCGCGCGAACGGATCGCGAAGTCGACCAGCAGGATCGCGTTCTTCGTCACCAGGCCCATCAGCATCACCACGCCGATGATGCTGAACATGTTCAGCGTCGAGCGGAACATCAGCAGCGCCAGCACCACGCCGATCAGTGTGAGCGGCAGCGCGCTCATCAGCGCCAGCGGTTGCAGGAAGCTCTTGAACTGGCTGGCCAGGATCATGTAGATGAAGACGATGGCCAGTGCCAGCGCGCCGATCGCGTACTGGAACGACTCGGTCATGTTCTTGGTCGAGCCGCCGAAGCTGTAGCGGTAGCCCGGTGGCCAGGCGATGCTGTCGAGCGCCTTGCGGATGTCGGCCGACACGTCGCCCGAGCTGCGGCCGAGCGCATTGGCGTCGAAGTTGATCTCGCGGTTCAGGTCGCGGCGGTTGATCTGGTTCGGGCCGGTCGAGGCCGTCACGTCGGCCACCTGCGACAGCCGCACCGCACGTGCCGAGCCGTCGGCCGCGGCGGCCACGTTGATCGGAATGCGCTGCAGGTCGGCGATCGAGACGCGGCTCTCGGGCGCGACGCGCACGTTCACGTCGTAGTTCTCACCGTCGGGCGCACGCCAGTTGCCCACCGTGGTTCCGGCCACCAGCGTGCGCAGGCTCGTTGCCAGCATGTTGACGTTCAGGCCGGCGTCCGACGCGGCGTCGCGCTTCACGGCAATGGCCACGGTCGGCTTGTCGGGCTTGAGTGTGCTGTCGAGATCGACGAGGCCGGGGATCGCCTGAAGCTTCGGCACGATCTGGCGCGACAGACGCTCGAGTTCGGAGAGGTCGGAGCCTTGCACCGAGAACTGCAGGCTCTTGCCACCGCCCAGGTCGGTGACGCCGATGTTGGTGACCGTGATGCCGGGAATGCGCGCCATGCGTTCGCGCAGCGTCGGGATCATCTGCGTGATGCTGCGGCCGCGCTGGTTGCGGTCGACCAGGCGCACGTAGACCGCGCCGTAGATCTTGCCGGCGGCCTGACCGCTGTTGATCGTGGTGACGGTGTACTTCACTTCGGGCAGCTCGCGCAGCGCGGCGTCGATCTGCCTGGCGCGGGCTTCGGTCAGTTCGAGTGACGAGCCGACCGGTGTGTAGAAGTTGAGCTGCGTCTCGGAAAAGTCGGCCTTGGGCACGAACTCGGCACCGAGCAGCGGGATGACGAAGAAGCTGCCGACGAAGGTGGCGAGCGCCAGCCCCACCGTGGCCAGCTTGTGCGCGAGCGACCACGACAGGATGCCCTGGTAGGCGTGCGACAGCCATTCGGTGAAGCGGTCGAACAGGCCGGTCACGCGGCCGATGCTCTTGTCGTAGAGCGTGACCGGCGGGCCCTTGTGCACGCCATGCGCCTGCGGGTCGTTCCAGATGCTCGAGAGCATCGGGTCGAGCGTGAAGCTCACGAACATCGAGATCAACACCGCGGCCACGATCGTCAACCCGAACTCGTGGAAGAACTTGCCGACGATGCCGCCCATGAACCCGATCGGCAGGAACACCGCCACGATCGACAGCGTGGTGGCGAGCACCGCGAGACCGATCTCGTTGGTGCCGGCCAGCGCCGCTTCGTGCGCGCTCTTGCCCATCTGCACATGGCGCACGATGTTTTCGCGCACCACGATCGCGTCGTCGATCAGCAGGCCCACGCACAGGCTCAGCGCCATCATCGTGATGCTGTTGATCGTGAACCCGAACAGGTACATGAAGAGGAAGGTGCCGATCAAGGCGATCGGCAGCGTGAGACCGGTGATGACGGTCGAGCGCCACGAATTCAGGAACAGGAAGACGATCAGGATCGTCAGTGCCGCGCCTTCGAACAGCGTGCGCTTGACGTTCGCGACCGAGACCCGGATCGCGCGCGAGTTGTCGCGGTTGACCTCGACCTTCACGCCCGGCGGCGTGACGGGGGCTGCGTCGAGCAGCGCCTTCTGCAGGCCGTCGACCACCGCGATCGTGTTTTCGCCCTGCGATTTCTGCACGCTGAGCAGCACCGTGCGCTGGCCGTTGTAGAGCGCCAGGCTTTCCACTTCCTGCGGGCCGTCGACCACGTCGGCGACTTGCCACAGCTTGACGGCGTTACCACCTCGGCGCGCGACGACGATGTCGCGGAAGTCTTCGGGCCGCTTCAACCGCGCGTTGATCTGCACCACACGTTCCTGTTCGCGCGAGCGGATCGAACCGAGCGGCAGTTCCTGGTTCTCGCTCTTGACCGCGGCCACCACCTGCTCGACGCTGACGCCCAGTGCGTCGAGCGCAGCCGGCTTCAGGTAGAGGTTGATCTCGCGTTCGATGCCGCCGACCACGCTGACCGAGCCGACGCCGCGCACGTTTTCCAGCTTCTTCTGCAGCACCTGCGTGGCCCAGGTCGTGAGCTCCTGCGGCGACTTCTTGCTGTCGGTGGACAGCACGGCCACGTTGAAGATCGGCACGCTCTGCGGGTCGAAGCGCGAGATGCGCGGGTCTTTCACTTCGTCGCGCAGCAGCGGGCGGATCAGCGAGACCTTTTCGCGCACGTCGTCGGCCGCCTTGCGCCCATCGACATCGAGGTTGAACTCGACGATCACGACCGAGGTGCCTTCATACGAGCGCGACGTCAGCGCGCTGATGCCGGCCACCGTGTTGACCGCTTCTTCGACCTTCTTCGTGACCTCGCTTTCAACGATCTCGGGTGAGGCGCCCGGGTAGTCCATCACGACCACGACGGTCGGGAAGTCGATGTTGGGGAACTGGTCGACCGCCAGGCGCTGGTAGCTGAACAGGCCGAGCACGACGAAGGCCAGCATGACCATCGTGGCCATGACCGGGTTGCCGATCGAGACGCGGGTGAACCACATGCTCAGGGCTTGGGGGGTGCGGCCGACGCGGCGCTGGCCACCGCGGGGGCGGCGCCGCTGGGCAGCTTCACCACCGTGCCGTCGCGCACCGCGCCGGCGGTGCCGCGCAGCACGGTGTCGCCGGCCTGGGCGCCGCTGGTCAGCTCGACCATGCTGTCGACGCGCCCGTCGAGCACTGCTTCACCCCGCAGCCCGAGGCCCACGCTGCGCAGCGCGACCTTGCCGTTCTGCACCGCCAGCACATAGGGCTGAGCCTGGTCGATGCGCACCGCGGCCACCGGCACCACGAGCGCGCTCTTGCGCGCCAGCTCGATCGTGCCGCGCGCGAACAGGCCCTGGCGCAGGCCCGGTTGCGGCTTCAGCGCCAGGTACACCAGCACGGCACGCGTGCCCGACTGCGTGCTCGGGTTGATGCGCGCCACGGTCGCGCTGGACGGCTCGGCAAGCCCGTCGACCGACAGGCGCGCGGTCTGCCCGACCACCACGCCGCCCACGTCTTCGGGCGCCACCGCGGCTTCGAGTTCGATGCGCGAGAGGTCGACGACCTCGACGATCTTCACGTCGACACCGACCCGTTCGCCCGGCTGCGCCAAACGCTGCGAGATCACGCCGCTGATCGGCGCCACGAGCACCGAGTCGGCGCGCGACTTGCGTGCGATTTCGGTTGCGGCCGCGGCCGATTGCCATGTGGCTTGCGCCGCGGCTTCGTTCGAGACCGAGGTTTCCAGGCCCGTCGACGAGATGAAACCCTGCGCCACCAGCGCGCGGTTGTTTTCGAGCGCACGTTTGGCGATGTCGAGCTGGGCGCGGGCCGAAGCGGCGCTCTGCTCGGCCTGTTTCAGGCGCCAGTCGTACTCGGTGGTGTCGAGCTGGCCGATCACCTGGCCGGCCTTGACGCTGTCGCCTTCACGCACCGTGAGCGACTTGATCTCGGCCGCGACCTTGGCCTTCACGACCGCGCTGTTGACGGCCTTCAGGCCGCCCGAGACCGTAAGCGTGCGCGTGAGTTCGAGCGGGCGCAGCACCATCACGTCGGCGGCGGAGAGTTCGAGCACGGGCGCGGCCGGCGCGCCAACGGCGGCGGCCTCGTCCTGCTTCTTCATCTTGATCGCGCGGGCCACGAAACCGCCCAGCGCCAGCACGGCGACCAGCGGAACAGCCCACTTCATCCAGCGTTTCATCTTTTCTTGTCCCTGTTCCCGATGGCCGGCGCGGGTTTGGCACCTGTGCGCGGCTCCAGCCCGTTCAGCACCATGTCGATCAGCGCGGTGATCACCGCCCGCGGCTGCAGCATGAAAGAGATCGAGCAGGCACCGAGCGAGTGTTTGTTGAGCACCAGGAAGATCAGCGGCCCGACCAGCGCGTGCACCACCTCGGGCACGTTCACCGCCCGGAATTCTCCGCGATCGACGCCACGCTGAATCACCTGGGCGAGCATCAGGTTCGACGGCGTCACCACCTCGTCGACATAGAACTGCGCCACTTCGGGGAAGTTGCGCACCTCCGATGTCATCAGCTTGATGATGCCCGAAGCGCGGGTCTCGCCGATGCGCTCCCACCACAGCAAGAGCACCATCGCGAGCAGCTCGGAAGAGTTGCCCTTGAACTGGCGAATGATCTCGGTACCTTCGGCAATCTGGTTCACCACGTAGTGATGGATCACCGCCTTCAGCAGCTCTTCCTTGCTCGGGTAGTAGAGGTACAGCGTGCCCTTGGAGACGCCGGCGCGCGCCGCCACGTCTTCGGAGCGGGTGGCGGCGAAGCCACGTTCGACGAACAGGTCGAGCGCCGCATCGAGCAGCTCCATCGGGCGGGCCTGCTTGCGGCGCTGGCGCACAGGCGCCGCGGGGGGCGGGGGAAGGGAAGGCTTCATACTGACTGGTGGGTCAGTAATGTACCGGCGCCGGGGCGGAGGGTCAAGTTGGCATATCCGCAGCTGCCTAGAATCGCGGCGGTGAAAAGACGCCATTGCCTTCTGTCGGTTCTGCTCGCCGCGCTCGCGGGCGCTGCCGTGCTCGCCGGCTGCGCTGCGTTCCTCGGCCCGCGCACGGTCGAAGTGTCGCAGGCGCAGCTCGAACAATTGCTGGCGCAGCGCTTCCCCGTGACGCAGCGGGTGCTCGAAATCTTCGACGTGACCGTGAGCGCGCCGCGCCTGCGCCTGATGCCCGAGAGCAACCGTGTCGCGGCCGATTTCGACGTGGGCAGCATCGAGCGTCTGCTCCGGTCGCAACACCGCGGGCTGCTCTCGCTGAGCTTCGGGTTGCGCTTCGAAGCGGCCGACAACACGCTGCGCGTGACGCAGGTGCGGGTCGAGCGAGTGCAGATCGACGGTGCACCGGCGCCGCTGCAGCGCCACCTCGAACGCCTGGGAACGCTGGTGGCCGAGCAGTCGCTCGACGACCAGGTGCTGCACACGTTGCGGCCGAAAGACGTTGAAGCGGTGCAGGGGCGCGGGTACCGGCCGAGCGAGTTGCGCGTCACGCCCAATGGTTTGCTCGTGACGCTGTTGCCGATCGAGGCACGCTGAGGGGCGCGTTCGCGGAATCCGGACCGGGTCGCAGTTGTGGACTCGACGGCCCAAGATGCGTGGGTCGATATCGAACCGGCGATCATTTCCCGCTTTGAAGGCGACTCTGGACCGCGGCACCACGGGCGTATTCCAACGCGGTTTTCCCTGCCATGTCCCGCGCCGTCCTGTCTGCGCCACGGGCCAAAAGCAGCGCGACCATGTCGTCGTGCCCGCGCGAGGCGGCGACCATCAACGCTGACAAATGGCCGACCAACGTCGGAAAGGAAGGATGCCCGCCGCCCGACCCAAGGTGGATCGCGGTTCGATCATTGACGTTCGCGACCTTGCGGTCCAACAACAAGCGCACCGCATCGATTTTTCCGTTTTCCGCGGCCACCAATAGCGGCGTCATGCGTCGGCCTTCCGCTTCTACCTGGGCGTCGGCGCGCAGTTCCAGAAGTTTGCCAAGGGTCACGGTCGCGCCCGACTGGGCGGCATAGTAGACAGCGCCGCAATCGTCTGGAGACATCGATTCCTGGTGCACCAACTGAGCGGCCGCCAGCAGGTCGCCACCGTTGATCAAAGCCCAGCTTAGCGGCCCGATCTTGAAAGTCCTGCCGCCGTATTGCGTCAAGTCGTCGATCGGCTTTATGAGGCCGCCGTTGGCATAGAGAGCTTCAATGAGCTTCGCATCCTCCCCCGTCACGTACATCAATGGCGTATAGCCCTTGCGATTCACGACGGCTGCGTTGGCTCCGTGCTCGAGGAGCAGGCTAGCCATTCGATAGCGAAGCTCAAAATCAAGCGCAGGATGCGCCTCCCGTATTGGCCGCGTGTCAGCGACGTCTTGCGTGATGGATCCCGGCACTCGAACCGTTCGGTGAAGTGGAGTGTTGCCCTCCGAATCGGCCACATTTGGATTGACGCCGGTCTTCAAGAGCAACTCTGCGAGCTCGAAATCCATTCGGCTGGCAGCCATCATCAGCGGCGATCCGGGTTCGATGAAGGTGTTCAATGTGCGACTGCCGCCCGGAACGGCGTTCAGTTGAATCATCTTCTTGAGCAGCGAGCCCGCAACAGAGGACTTAGAGTTGAAGATGTTCCGCATCAACGCCGGCCAGTCAGCGCCAGAGTTGTTTGGAACTCTTGTTCCTGCGTCGATGAGTTCCGAGGCGCTGTCGTATTGCTGACTGCGTAGCGCCTCCAAGAGCAGTTCGCCTTTTGGCGGTGCGCCCGCCACAGAAGGTCGAAGCAGCCGCATCATTTCGACATTTCCGAAGCGCGTCGCGGCCTCGAAGACCGTTTCGGTGTCACCTCCTACGGCAGCATCAGTCGACGCACCGTGAGCGAGCAGCAGCCGCGCTGCTTCTGTCGATTGCGGTGTCGCCTTCATGCGAGCCAGAGTGCGCAGAGGAAGTGACTTGTCCGCACCTAAGTTGACATCGATTCCGGCGTCGATGAGGAGTCGAAGAATGGTCAGATAGTCGTCCGCCGAGGCGGGTGGACCCATCCATGCGTCTGTGGTCGTGGTGCCCCGCGAGAGTTCGCTGAGACGGAACGTGATCCCGAGAACCTCGTTGTCGACGAATAAGTTGGAAATCGGAATTCGCGGTGAGAGTTTTCTTGCGCTCCATTGGCTAAGGATGCCCCGGACAATTTCCGGCGACCCTCTTGAAACGGCGAATTTCAGACTGGCGGAAAGATCGCTCGAGGGAATGGACGGCAGCAACCGATAGAACTGCGCGACATCGTTTCTCATTACGGCTTCGCTGACTATTCGGCCGGGCCGAACCTGAGTGAAATAGCTCGGCACTGGCAACTTGCGATAGTCGATCGTGGGTGGGCTGGCCACAGCCGCTTCATGCTCCGGTTTTGCTCCACGAGATTCGCTGCGCCTGATCTGCAACTTCTCGTACGTCGGCGAGCGGATCGAGACCTCTCGGACAACACAACTCGACGCCATGACACTGCCATGAAGACAGAAAATCGCGAGCCCGAGGAACACACAACATTGGTCAATGGTCGGGCGGGTCAGGCGCATGAATTTGTCCTTGATCTTGTTGTTCACTGCATTGTCTAGCGGGCGCAGCCTGTCGCGTCTGCGGCGGTTCGGAAAAGTTCGACCTCGGGGCGTTGATCGCAGCCACTAAGATGCCGGGTCTTTTCAGCGGAGTCGCCTTTGGATCTGATCTTGCTCGTCAAAGCCGCGGTCATGGGGATCGTCGAAGGCTTGACCGAATTTCTGCCGGTGTCCAGCACCGGGCACCTCATCCTCACCGGTTCGCTGCTCGGCTTTCATGACGACAAGAGCAAGGTGTTTGACATCGCGATCCAGACCGGCGCGATCTTCGCCGTGATCATCGTCTACTGGCAGCGCGTGCGCGACACCATGCTCGGCCTGGGCAACGACGCAAAGGCCCGGCGTTTCGCGCTCAATGTGGCGATCGCCTTCGTGCCGGCGGTGCTGCTCGGGCTGCTGTTCGGCAAGGCGATCAAGGCGCACCTGTTCACGCCGGTGATCGTGGCCAGCACCTTCATCGTCGGCGGTTTCATCATTCTGTGGGCCGAGCGCCGCACGAGCGTGGCGCGGGTCGAGACGGTCGACGACATGACACCGCTCGATGCGCTGAAGATCGGCCTGGTGCAATGCCTGGCGATGATCCCGGGCACCAGCCGCTCGGGCGCCACCATCATCGGCGGCATGCTGCTCGGCCTGAGCCGGAAGTGCGCCACCGACTTCAGCTTCTTCCTGGCGATACCGACGCTCGTCGGCGCCGGCCTGTACAGCCTCTACAAGGAACGCGCGCTGCTGTCGGCGGCCGATATCCCGTTGTTCGGCGTGGGCCTGCTGTTCTCGTTCATCTCCGCGTGGTTGTGTGTGCGCTGGCTGCTGCGCTACATCTCGACCCACAGCTTCGTGGCGTTCGCGTGGTACCGCATCGCATTCGGCATCGTGGTGCTGGTGACGGCCTATACCGGCGTCGTGACCTGGGCTGACTGAGTCTTTGATTGAGCCCGGCTAGCTCGGCTCGCCGCGCATCGCCAGAGACACCTGGTAGCGGCCCTGGCTGAAACCGATCGACAAACCCTGGGCCGTGGCGTCGATGCCGCGGTAGGCCTGCAGCAGGCCGGACAAGGCCTCGGCCCGCGGGGTGATGGCGTCACGCAGCGCGCTGCTGTCGCAATCGAGCTGCGGCTGTGCTTGTGCGCCGAGGGCACACCAGCCGTCGATTGACCCGGTTGGCGTCTGCAAGGCGCCGAGTTGTTGTTCGAGCGCGGCGATGAGGTGGGCTCGGTGAGCCTCAAGAACTTCGTGAGCCCGGGTCATCGGGTCGGGCTGTGCGAATCGGGCCGGCGCAAGAGGGGGCGGCGCCGAAGCGCGCATCCAACCCGTCGGCGGCGGGCCGCCATAGCCGATGCGAGGCAGCGCGAACACGGCGCCACTGATGGCCTCGACCGGTGGCGCCGATTCGGCTTTGGCATCGCCATAAGTGGCCGCCGGGGCAGTCGCAAAGACCGGTGCTGTTGCGGGCGACCGCGATCTCGCCACGGCCTTGCGCCGCGGCGTTGCCACTGCGACCTTGGCCTCTGCGGCCACGGATGCAATGCCAATCGATGCAAGCTGCGCAGAGCGTTCGATCAACCGCACCTGAAGCCGTGCCGGTTGCGGCGCTTCATTCGGCAGCACGTGGCGCCAGGCGATCACGGCGACCACCACGTGGGCCGCGACCGACAGCGCCACGCCCCAGGCCACGCGCGCGCACGGCCGGGGCGACAAGGCCTCGGCCGTGCGTGCCCAACGCCATGCGGTATCACGGCGCGGCATGGGCAGGTTTCCTCAGTACTTCACGTCGCCGTCGATGACACGCGGCGCCTCGGTCACGACCGGCTTGTCGCCGATGTAGATCGCCGATGCCGGGTCTGACGGGTTCTTCAAGTCGCTGGCATCGGGCAGCGCCAGTGCCGAGGGCAGGCTCACGCCGGCGACACTGCAGACGCTCGTGTCCTTGCGTGCGAAGCGGATCTCGCGGTCGAGCCACTTGGCAAGGTAGGTCGTGCCACCGTCGGTGACGCGCCCCAGCACCTCGTCGAACGGGATCACGAAGGCCGGCACGTAGCGCGAGTCTTGCGTTTCGCAGCTCACGTGTTCGTTCGTCAGGCGCGACACGCACTGGCCGGGAATGCCCCACAGCTCACCGAAGCCACCGTACTGCAGCACGATCGACTTGCCCGCGTACTGGCCGTACTTCGCACCGGCAGGCACGCTGTAATTGACCTGAAGCGGCGCGTCGAAAGCGACCATGGCACCGGCCGAGTCTTTCACCGCGGCGAACTGGTTCCACTGGTTCGGGCCCGTTTCCCACTGGTAGTAGACCTCGAGCTCACCGACGTTCTGGTCGCAGTACTGGCTGGTGTTGCCGCTGCACTGCGCGTCGGCCAGGGTGGTGAACAAACGACCGGTGCGAACGCCGGATTGGTACTGCGGGCGGTTTTGAAGCGCCGAGCTGTCGGTGAACACCACGGCGGCGTTGGCAGCGTCGCGCAGCAGTGCGCCGCTGCTGTCGGTGGTGTAGCTCACCACGCCTTCGGGGCCGGCAGGCTGCCAGCGGTTGAAGGTCGATGCGACGAAGGGCGACATGTCGGCCGAGCCCTGCGTAAAGTAGCTCGCCAGGCTGGCGGCGGTCGGGCATTCGCGCAGGCAGTACAAAGACGCCGGCATCTGCGCCGGGTAGACGAGGTCTTGCACGCGGTAGATGACGTTGACGTTGGCGGAGTTGACCGCACCGGTCACACCCGCCAGCGGAATGAACACTTCACCGCCGAGCGACTGCGACCAGCCGCGCACGCCGCCCTGCGGGGCGAAATACGCGGGCTGCACGGTCTTCTCGCCGCCCACGAGGTCCTGGGTCTGGCAGCCGTTGTTGCCACACTCGATGACGCCGCTGGCCTTGAACACGCCGGTCGCGTCGTCCCAGTACATCTCGTACTGGCGGTTGCCGGCGGCGCCTTCGAACAGGCCGGCGCCGTCGAACACGAACACGTTGAACTTGATCTTGTCGGCGGCCGCCAGCGTGCGTGTTTTCTTCGTGTACTTGAGCAACCGGCCGTCGGCCTTCACGAGCGTGTAGGGGGTCTTGGTGGGGGCCTGGTCGGCCACGTACTGCACACGCTGCACCGTGGCGCCGCTCGTGATCTGGCCGGCCGCATCGGGCGGCAGCCACACGCCGTAGTAGCCGATCTGGCCGTTGTAGGTCTTGCCATCGGGCGCGGCGTATTCGATCGGGAACCCAGACTGGCGCGTCACGCGCGCGCCGCTGGTCGCGTCGTACAGGCCGTAGCGCCACACCGACATGCCGGCGTCCGGGTCGTCGGCGAGGCGGCTGAAGCACTGGTCCGACGTGCCATCGGAACGGCGGAACAAGCTGTCGTTGTAGCCGAAGGTGTAGGCGACCTGCTGGCCCATCTGGCTCATCTGCAGTGCGCCGGAGCCGCTGTCGGTGCCGGTGGTGAGCAAGTGCAGGGCCGTGGTGTTCGTGCCGCCGCCACCGCCACCACCGCCGCTTTCGGTTTCGTAGTAGCGGATGCCGCTGGCGCTGCCGTCGAGAAAGCCGTTCATCATGCAGCTGCCCACCGGGCCTTTGCCGCAGTAGTCGAGGCGGAAGACGCCGTACGGGTTGGTCGCCGAAGGGGCTTCGGTGGCCAGCGTGTTGACGAAGATCGTGGCGGCGAAGTCTTTCTCCGACTGATCGATCCAGATCTTGGCCCGCATCGGGTCTGTGTTCGACGTGCGGGTCGAATTGACGACCGAGTTCATGTACGCCGGCGCGCTCGAGCCTGCGCTGTCGGAGCTGCCGCTGTCGGAGCGCGAGTTCGGGTCGCACTTCTTCTTGTCGACGAGCGCGGCGTAGTTGCCCTTGTTGACCATGGCGTCGGGGCGCATGCCGGTCATGAAGCAGGTGATCATGTTGACCTGCGCGATGCCTTGCGACGTGGCGTCTTCGACGTGGCTGCTCTGGGTGTCGGTGCTGTAGGCCGAGGTGCTCGGTGCTGCCACCGCGAAGGCGGGCAGTGCTGCGGCAATCGCGAGCGCCAGGCGGGACGGACGAATCGATGAGTGGCTCATGAGCGGGTCCTTGTCGTCCGTGTCAGTTGGCGTTCTTGGCGGTCACGACCGAGACGGTGCTCGGGGTCGTCACGCCGGTGATGACCGTCGCGGGGCCGCTGGCGCCCGACGACGGCGCCGCTGCGCTGGTGCTGCTGCCCCCGCCGCAACCGCCCAGTGCGAAGCCGAGGAGAGCCGCGGCAAGCGCGGCACGAGGGGTCAGACGATCCATGGGGGAGCTCCGGTGTGTGGTGGCCAAGAAGGCGATGCGCAACCTCCCGGAGCTGCACGGCCAGATCCTGGCAGGGCATGTCGCGGGTCAGTCGTTGATCGGCGCGCGCGGCGGCGTCTTGAGGAGCTTTCTCGCGAGGAGCGCGAGGAGCGTGCGAACCTGCGCGATGTGCAATCGCACATGCGTGGCGCGGCTCAGCCCGCGGGGCGGCGCGGGCGAAGAGGCGGGCGAATCAGACCCGCTGGAACACCAGGTCCCAGACCCCGTGGCCGAGTTTCAGGCCACGGTTCTCGAACTTGGTCAAAGGGCGGTACGCGGGCTTCGGGGCATAAGCGGGCGCGGTGTTGCGCAACGCGGGCTCGTTCGACAACACCTCGAGCATCTGCTCGGCATAGGGTTGCCAGTCGGTCGCGCAATGCAGGTAGCCACCAGGTGAGAGGCGGCTTTGCAGCAACTGCACCAGCGGCGGCTGGATCAGGCGCCGCTTGTTGTGTTTTTTCTTGTGCCACGGGTCGGGGAAGAACACGTGCACACCGGCGAGCGAGCCGGGCGAGATCATGTGCTCGAGCACCTGCACGGCGTCGAACTGCACGATGCGCAGATTCGAGAGCCCGGCTTCGTCGATGCGCTGCAGCAGCGCGCCGACGCCCGGCTCGTGCACTTCGACGCCGATGAAGTCCGTGCCCGCCAAGGCCGCGGCGATCTGCGCCGTGGCGTCGCCCATGCCGAAGCCGATTTCGAGCACGAGCGGGGCCTCGCGGCCGAACAGCACGGCCGGGTTCAGCGGCCGGGCCTCGTAGGGCAGCACGAAGTGTGGCGCCAGCTCGACCAGCGCTCGCTTCTGGCCGCTGCCCATGCGGCCGGTGCGCAGCACGTAGCTGCGGATCGGTCGGTCGGGGCGCTCGGGCCGGGGCGTGCCTGGTGCGTCAGTGGGTTCGGGCATGGCGTGGCGGGTTGGGCGAGACGCGCATTGTGCCGGCCGGCGCGTCGGGCCCCGCGCGGTCGCCGCGACGCAATGCCCGGGCGACGCTGCTCAAGGCAGTTTGCAGTTCCCTGCGTAGCCGCCGCTCATGCTCTGCTCGGCTTCGGCGCTCGATACCGAGCGCCCGTCGAACCACGTTGGCAGCTGGTTGCCGGTGCCATATTTCGGGTCGCTGCGCCGGCGTGCATTGATTCGGGCGGCGATGTTCCATTCGTCGTGGGCGCCGAGGCTGAAGCTCACCGAAGCGCGCAGGCCGTAGTAGTTGCGAAAGCTCGAAGACGTGATGCGCCCCTGGGCCACCGCACGTTGCAACTCGGCGTCGGACTTGACACGTTCGTCGAAGTAGGCCGTGAGGCGGTCGAGGTCGGCGTTGCCGGTCAGGCCGAAGTACGCGGCGAAGTCGGAAGGCCCGACGAAGTGGATGAAGTCGAAGTCTTCGCCGAACCCGGTTGCGCCTTCGAGCACACGCGTCCACATCACCATGTATTCGGCACCGCCAGCGCGCGCGCCGGCCACGTCGGGAATGTTGGCCTCCGCGATGGCCGGGTTCAGCACCCAGGCCGACGTGGCACCGAGCCGCGCCTCCAGGCGCTGGCGGGTCTTTTCGCCGACCTCGCGGTTGACGTTGAAGTACCCACCACCGAGTGTGGAGAGCGGAATGCTCAGGTAGCCCACGGCCTTGCCCTTGGCACGCTCGGCCGCGACCAAGGCGCGCAGCTTCACGACCTGTGCGTCGACCACCGGCTTGAAATCGCTGTTCATGCAGTAGCAGATGCCGATGCTCGAGCACTCGGTCACGGGAGCCGCCCGTGCCCCGGTGGGCGTTGCGGCGGCGGCAAGCAGCAAGGCGGCGAGCAGCGCATGAGCGCGCGCGGGCAACGGTGTCATGGGTGTTCTCCTTCGATGACTTCACTTGGGGCTGGGCGAGCGAGAGCAGGTCTCATGTCGACTCGCTGGGCAGCTGGCGTTCTACCACTCCCGAAGCGCGCGCCGGTGCGAACCCAGATGTCCGGAAGCGGCGCGGCGCCCGGCGGCACGCACGTAGCATCCACACATGCCGAATTCCCCCAGCCCCACCCCCACCGCTGCCTCAGCCGCTGCGGGGTCGACGCCACTTGTTCGCAAGTCGCGACGCTGGCTGATCGACCTGTTCCTGCTCGGCGCACTCTGGGGCGCGTCGTTCCTGTTCATGCGCGTGGGTGCGGCCGAGTTCGGCGCGCTGCCCACCGCCGCGGTGCGGGTGGCGATCGCCACGCTGTTCCTGCTGCCGATCGCCTTGTGGCGAGGCCATGGGCCGGCCCTGGTGCAGCACTGGAAGGCGATCTTCGGTATCGGCATCTTCAACTCCGGGCTGCCGTTCGCCTTGTTCTGTTTTGCGCTGCTGACGATCACCGGGGGTCTCGCCGCGGTGCTCAACGCCACGGCGCCGATGTTCGGGGCACTGGTGGCGTGGGCCTGGTTCAGCGAACGGCCACGCGGCTCGCGGGTGCTGGGCCTCGTGATCGGCTTTGCCGGCGTGGCGATGCTGGCCGGCCACACGGCGGGAGTTCGTTCGGGCGCCGAAGGCCACGCCGCCTTGTGGGCCGTGCTGGCGTGCCTGGCGGCCTGCGCCTGTTACGGCATCGCGGCCAGCGCAACGCGGCGCTGGCTCGCCGGCGTGGCGCCGCTGGCCGCCGCAGCCGGCAGCCAGATCGGCGCAACCGCCTTTCTCGCGCTGCCTGCCGTGTGGTGGTGGCCGGCCCGGCTTCCGGGGGCAACGGCCTGGTGGGCCGTGCTCGTGCTCGGCGTCTTGTGCACCGGCGTGGCCTACATCCTCTACTTCCGGCTGATTGCAGCGGCCGGGCCCGCACGCGCCTTGACGGTGACCTTCCTGGTGCCGGTGTTCGCGGGGTTTTATGGCTCGGTGTTTCTCGGCGAGCCCGTCACGTCGTGGACGCTGATCTGCGCGGCCGTGATCGTCTGCGGCGTCGCGCTGTCGACCGGCCTGCTCGCCTTCGGCCGTGATCCGAAGCCCGGTGCGGCCCGCTGATGGCGAGCTCAGGACGACGGGGGAGTGCGCTTCTCGATCGTGCTGAGCACGTCGTCCATGGCGTACTTCAGTGCCGACACGTCCATCATGATCAGCAGCACGATCGGCGGCTCGAATTCGGAGTACTTGACGCAGCGCGCCTGAACCCGAACATAGATCGACAGGGCCTGTGGGCGCTGCACGAGCAGATCTTCTGCACTGCCATCCGCCCCCGCTTCGACGACCGAGCGGAACAGCGCGTCGAAGGCCGGAAGACTGGCGGCTTCGAAGTGCCCGCGCATCGGCTTGTTGAGCACCGCCCCGCGCGGTGCGTGCAGCATTTCGACCGCACGCTCGTTCAGATCGACGATGTCTCCGGCCATCGACAAGGTCAGGTAGCCGACCGGCGCCAACTCGTACAGCGACTGGTAGCGCACCCGCAGCGACTCCAGTTCGCGGTTGGCCGACAACAGCTCTTCATTCTGCAGTTCGAGTTCGATCTTGTGCACCTGCAACTCGTGCAGAAGCCGGATCGGGTCGAGGTTGAGCTTGGTGGGCAGGTCGCCCTTCGCCATCTGTGCCTCGGCACGGCGCCGCAAGCGTGCTTGATCGAGAGTCACGGGTTTCATCGGGGTGAACCTCCGCTGCCGCGGGTGAAGGATGCACCAAATTCGAGTCACTGGCGAGAGGCCCTGTCTGGGGCGGTGCTTCAGTCCCTGGTCTTCCATGCAGGGCCGCCGGCAACGGGTCCGGGCCAACAGCGCCACAGCGTTAAACTACGCCCCGAACTGCGGGTGTAGTTCAATGGTAGAACGGCAGCTTCCCAAGCTTCATACAGGGGTTCGATTCCCCTCACCCGCTCCAACTGCCGGCTAAGGCCTTGTCGCAGTTCGAGTTTGCGACGCGATGGCCGACGATGGCCACCAGGCGTTGAAACGAATACTGGATGTATGTACAGTACCCAGTCTTGCGTGCCTCAAAGATTCCCCCATGAATGCCCCTCTGTTACCCGAGGTCCTCCTCGGCGTCGACCGCTTCGAAGAACCTCAACTTCCCCTCGCAACCGAGGGCGTGCAACGTTACGTCTGGGAAAGTCGTTTTGGCGCGATGCTGATCGAAATCAAGCACGGCGATACCTACGTGAACGGCCAGCGGGTCGAACCCTTCGCGGCGCCAGCGCCACCCCAGGAATAGCCCGCGTGGACGATCAATCCGCCCCTCGACGCGTCGGCAGGGAGAGCACTGCCCCGCTGCAACCGCCCCGCACCAGCGTGGCCGTCAGTTTCGGTTCGCCGGCGGGCGATTCCGGCGTCACCCGGCTCGACCTGAACGATGTCTTCATCAAGAACCAGCAGGCGACCTTCCTGATGCGCGTCGCCGGCGGCTCGATGCACGACGCCGGCATCGATGACGGCGACATCGTCCTGGTCGATCGTGCGATCACGCCGGCCCACGGTCATGTCGTGATCGCCGTGGTCGAGCAGGAATTCCTGTGCCGCCGCCTGGCCCGCCAGGGCGTCGGCGTGAGCCTGAGCGCCACCGATCCCGCCGTTGCCGACATCCAGCCTCGCGAAGGCCAGGAGTTCCAGCTCTGGGGCGTGGTCACGACCGTGATGAAGTCGCTGCCGGTCTGAGAGCGCCATGTTCGCGCTGGTCGACGTCAACAACATGTACGTCAGCTGCGAGCGAGTGTTCCAGCCTGCCCTGATCGGCCGGCCCGTCGTCGTGCTGTCGAACAACGACGGCGCCTGCATCGCGCGCAGCAACGAAGCCAAGGATCTGGGCGTGAAGATGGCGCAACCCTGGTTCGAGGTGCGCCATCTCGCGCGCTCTGCCGGGCTGATCGCGCTGTCGGCCAATTTCGAGCTCTACGGCGACATGTCGAGCCGGATGATGACGCTGGCCGCGCAGTACGCGCCGCGCCAGGAGATCTACAGCATCGACGAATGCTTTCTCGATTTCGACGGCGTGCGCGGCGATCTGGTCGGCATCGGCCGCGGCCTGCGGAGCACCGTGCTGCAATGCACTGGCCTGCCGACGAGCGTGGGCTTTGGAAGCACGAAGACGCTGGCGAAGCTGGCCAACCACGTGGCGAAGACCGCTGACCGCAAGCCCGGTTCCTATCCGTCTTCCCTTGCGCAGGTCTGCCACTTCGGGCAGATCAGCCGCACTGAACTCGACCACATCATGCGCAGCACCGAGGTCGGCAGCGTCTGGGGCATCGGGCGCAAGACCAGCGCCAAGCTGAACGAAGGCGGTATCCGCACCGTGCTCGACCTGGTCAACGCCGACTTGAGCGCGCTGCGCAGGCAGTTCAGCGTGGTGCTGGAAAAAACCGTGCTCGAGCTTCGCGGCACGTCTTGCCTCGGCGTCGACGACGCGCCGGCGCCCAACCAGCAGATCATGTGTTCGCGCTCGTTCGGTGAACCGGTGACCGACCTGGCCGCACTCACCGAAGTCGTCAGCCAGTTCGCGGCGCGGGTGGCTGAGAAGCTGCGGGTTCAGCAAGGTGTTGCCGGCGCGGTCCACGTGTTCATCACGACAAGCCCCTTCCGCAGAAACGACGCTCAACACAGCCCGAGCGTCACGCTGCGGCTGATCCGCCCGACCTCGGACACGCGCCTGCTCATCGGCGCCGCGTTGCGGGCGTTGGCAGGCATGTACCGCCCGGGCTTCAACTACGTCAAGGCGGGTGTGATGCTGGTGGATCTGAGCGCGCAAGCGCAGTCGCAGGGAGAGCTCGACCTGTTCGCGACGGCGGGCGAGCCTTCGATCGGAGACACGAAGAAGTCGAGCGCGCGCCTGATGAGCGCCGTGGATGTGCTGAACCAGCGCTTCGGGTTGGGCTCGGTTGCCGTGGCGAGCGCGGTTCAGCAAGGGCAGGGGGCGCGCTACGCCTCCAAACAGGAAATGCGCTCGCCGCGCTACACGACGCGGCTCAGCGAGATTGCAACGGTAAGAGCTTGAAACAGTGGCGCGCTGGTCAATTTTCAGCGTGAATTTCTGCGCGGACGGCGAGGCATGAAAACTCAGCCTGTGGGCAGCGGCGTTAGGCTGCGTCATCGCATCCGCCTGCACGTCTCGCCATGACCGACATCTCTTCAAATGCCCCTCTGCGCGCGTCCTCGTTCCTCATCGTTCACCCGCACTATGGGGTGTACCTGGGCAGTCACAAGGGACGAGGCTATTGGTCAAAGGTGGATGCGGTCGGCCAGCCTGCCGCCGTCACGTTCCCATCGCGCCAGGAAGCTCTCGCGTACATGGCCAGCTGGTCGGTGGCGCCTCCGCCCGGTGTCGACCTGCTTCCCGTCGACGGCGACGGCCCCGGCTACGCGACCATCGCGGCGTGCGTGCGCGCGGGGGCACCGGCCTGGCTGGATGCCTTCACACCCACGGCCAACGGTCCGGCGCTTGCCATGTGACGCGGCCGGCGCCGCCACCTGGGCGTGAAGGCACTTTCAGCGACGCTCAGAGATAGGGCACCCCGTAGTAGTCGTTGACCCGGCGCCCATAGTCTTCGTCATAGCGCGGGCGTTCGTCTTCTGCATAACGCGGTGCGCCATTCAGGCGATCCTTGTCCAAGGGAACGACATAGCCTTCCTTGGCGGTGTCGTATGTGAGCATGTTCCAAGGCAGCGGATAACGATCCGTGCCCATGCCGAGAAAGCCGCCGAATTCAAGCACCGCATAGCGGACTTGTCCGGAGCGCTTGTCGATCATCAGGTCATCGATCGAGCCGAGCTTGTCGCCGGAATCGTTGTAGACGTTGGTGCCTTCCACGCGGTCCGACGAAATGACGTCGCTGTTCGAGGTCGAAGTGTTCATCTGGGTCTCCTGGTTTGAGCGCCGCAGATTGCGGCGTACGCAAAATATGCGTTACCCACTGGGGGCCCACGATCGGAATCGGGCCCGCAGGCGCGTAGGAAAAAGTCGCGCATCGGTGCGCGGCGCGCGCGCGCGTCGCCCTCGAGCGCCACGCTGTTCCGGCGGTACGCGCTGGGCCGCCCGCCCTCGAGCGCCACGCTGTTCCGGCGGTACGCGCTGGGCCGCCCCTCCCGTGTCCTACGGCGCTTTCGGTCGTGGTCCGACAGTGGATAAATCGCGCGCGCAATACGCTTCGAACAGCTCACCGTGAATGGTTGCATAGCAGTCTCAAGGAGTGGCGATGCGCGGTGCTTGGTTTTCACGCTGCGTTTGTGTGCTGGCGATTCTGGTCACTACAACGGCCATGGCCACGACTGTCCCCGACGAAGACCCGCAGCCGAGAGCAGCGTTGGAAGACGAGGTCACGTTGGCTTCCCAAAGAGAAGTGCCGCCCCGCATCACGATCACGCACCTCAAGCTCGGTTCGGAGCGCGCAGCGCCCGGGTTTCAGCAGGACATCGTGGAGGTGACCCATCGGTGGTGGGCTTCGAGCGGTCGGGGCGACTACGGCATCGGCCTCGGGACCCGGGCCTACGTCATGCCGCCCGGGGCACCGATCCCGCTTGCGCGCGACGGCAGCATGCCGCGGACGAACTACGTCACCCCTGTCCTCAGCCTCGGTTTGCGCTACCAGGCCTCGAACACCGCGCTTGTCTACGCCGATGCGGCCAGCAGCGGCATCCACGATTTCGGCAGCGCAGACACATTGACGACTCGGGTCGGCTTTCAGCTGAAGACGGCGCGGCCGATTTGGGACGTCGCCTACTCGGGGTTCGGCATGCGCCTGGCAGGCGATATGCGAATGAACCTGCGCGTGCGGCGTGGCGGTGCGTTCAGCATCACCTTGCGCCAAAGCTTCTAGCTCGGCGCAGGTGCATCTGTTTCCATGAGCACGAAGCCTCGAACCCGCGCGTCGACCGCTGGCCAGCGGCCTGCCGCACGTACGGCGGCAAAACAACGTGCAATTCAGCTGGCACAGGACGCGAAAGACCGCTCCGAACACGAGAAGTCGAAAGCTTCCGTGCAGGCCGGTGCGCGGCAGCACCCGGTGGTGATACCGCCGCAGCACCTGTCCAAGCCGGGCCATGAGGCCCGCCTGAAATTGAAGCCGCAGTTCATGGCACCGCAGTACTTGGGCAGCGCAAAGTTGCAAGACAAGGTCGCGCTGATCACCGGCGGCGATTCCGGAATCGGTCGGGCAGTCGCGGTACTGTTCGCACGCGAGGGCGCCGACGTGGCGATCGTCTATCTGAACGAGCACGACGACGCCCGTGAGACCAAAGCCTGTGTGGAACGCGAGGGTCGCAGATGCCTGCTCATTCCTGGCGACGTTCGGCACGCGGCGTTCTGCCGCCGCGCGGTCGCCAAGACCGTGAAGACCTTTGGCGGCCTGGACGTCCTCGTCAACAACGCAGCATTCCAGGAACACGCGGCCTCGATCGAGGAACTCAGCGAGGCGCGCTTCGACCTCACCTTGAAGACCAATGTCTATGGCTACTTCCACATGGCGAAGGCCGCGGTACCGTGCCTGAAGAAGGGCGCCTCCATCATCAACACGGGTTCCGTCACCGGGCTGGAGGGCTCCGCGAAGTTGCTCGACTACTCCACCACGAAAGGCGCGATCCACGCTTTCACCAAGGCGTTGGCGAGCAACCTGCTGTCGCGCGGGATCCGCGTGAACGCCGTCGCGCCCGGACCGGTGTGGACGCCATTGAACCCGGCCGACAAGTCGCGCCGCGACATCGTGCGCTTCGGCCGCGGCACCGACTTGAAACGCGTGGCTCAACCGGAAGAACTGTCGCCGGCCTACGTGTTCCTGGCTGCGCCGGTGTGTTCGGGCTACATCACGGGCATCGTATTGCCCGTGACCGGAAGCGTCGGCGCGTTCTGAAATCGGCCAGCTCGGCTCAGCGCTTCGCGCCCGAGGCTGCCTTGTCTCGCGCCAGCGAGGCGAGCAGGCCGCAAAGTACCGCCGGATCGACAGGCTTTTGGAAGCAGTGGTCGACGACCGAAAACGTGTCGGCCACGCGTGCCTCGTTGTCAGTCCAGCCCGTCACCGCGATCAGCACGATCTCATCGCGGTACCTGTGCCGCAGAAGCGTGACAAGTTCATAGCCGTCGATTCCCGGCATGCCGATGTCCAGAATCACAAACCGAGGCATGCGTTCTTCAATCAGCACAATCGCCTCTTCGCCGCTGTTCGCGGTCCACGCGCTGTAGCCGGCCGCCACCAGCAGCATCGCCAGCGTATCGGCGGCGTCTTTCACGTCGTCGACCACCACCACCCGAATGTCATCGTCGTCCACTGCGTGCCCTCTTGAAATTCAAACTCGTTTCTCAAGCAGATTGCGGTCGGCGCCGGAACAGGGTCACCAGGTCTTCGATCTGAACCGGTTTGGTGACGTGGTGATCGAAACCGGCCTCCCGGGTTCTGCGCCTGTCATTTTCCTGGCCCCATCCGGTCTGGGCGATCAGCGTCATCCCGTGCCCCCACGCTGCAGTGCGAATATTCCGGCACACGTCGTAGCCGTGCATCTTCGGCATGCCCAGATCCAGCAACACGACGTCGGGCTGCCATTCTTCGGCCATGTGAAGCGCCTGCTCGCCGTCGTAGGCCACATGCACCTCGTGCCCCATGTCTTCGAGCAGCAGCGCCAGGCTGTCGGCGATGTCCCGCAGGTCGTCGGCGATCAGGACGCGGAAGCTTTCATCCACAGGCACCGCGGGCGGCGGCATGCGGTCGGTCGGGCCCTCGGTGGCAGCACTCGAGTCGAGCGACAAGCGAATCTCGAATTCGCTGCCTTGACCCTCGCCTTGGCTGCGCGCGCTGATCGTGCCGCCGTGCAACTCGACCAGACCCTTGGCCAGAAAGAGCCCGATGCCGTGGCCACCCTGGGCCCGGTTGAGTGCCGAACCCACTTTGTCGAGGCCCTCGAAGCCCTGGGCCAGGTGTTTGGGCGCGATGCCCGCGCCGGAATCGCTCACCTTGACGATGGCTTGGCGTGCGTTCCTTTCCACGGTCAGCGTGAGCCTGCCCTTGCTCGGGGTGATCTTCGCCGCGTTGACGAGCACATTGGACACGACCTGTGCCAGGCGCATCAGGTCGCCCTGGAGCGGCAACGGTTCGACGAGGGTGTTGAGCGTCAAAGTGTGCCGACCGGCGTCGATCATGGGCTGCGCCGCCTCCACTGCGCGCCGGATCACGTCTGAGAGCAACAGGGGTTCTACCTCCAGTTTGAGTTGGTGGCGGCTCAAGCGCGAGACGTCCAGAAGGTCGTCGAGCAAATGGGCCATTTGCCTTGCCTGCCGGTCAATGACGTCGTGGCACCACATCAGCCGCGGATCGGCGCTGCCGGATTGTTTGAGCAGGTTGACGGCGTTGCGGATCGGCGCGAGTGGGTTTCGCAGTTCGTGCGCCAAGGTGGCAATGAATTCGTCCTTCTGACGATCGGCATGCTTGCGGTCGCTGGCGTCGGCCATGATGCTGACCAGCCGCGTCGCTCGCCCATCGGCACCACGCTCGACCACCAGGCCGCGGCCTGACAACCACAGTGTGGTGCCGTCGGGCCTGACGATTCGGTACTCTGCCGGAAACGAATCCTGCTTGTCGGCCAGGGCCCGAAAGCCTTGCGCCAAGTGGCGGTCTTCGGGGTGAAGCGCATTCACGTATTCGTCGTCTACACCGCCGACCTGGCCGCGGCCGTTCGGCAAGTCCAGCCCGAACAAGGCCATGCCCTCGGCAGACCAGGTTCTGCTCATCTGCTCGTAGTCCGTTTCCCACGAACCCAAGCGGCCCGCATTGAGTGCGGAGCGGAACCTCGCTTCGCTTTCGCGCAACGCCTTGTCGGCGGCCAGAGGGTCCGCCGGGGTTTCTGGTGTGCGCAGGGCAGAAGACGGAGCGGGTGGGGCGATCATGGGCATGTTCCCTGTTTGCTCAGGCACGTCAGGTGGCCGGTCGATGACGGGATGGGTGCGGTGTGGCGTGCGTCGCGGGCGTCAGCCGAAAGTAGAGCGCGCCCGGCGCGCGCTGTATGTCAGAGGATTCCGCGACGAGATTTGGACGTTGTCCTACAGAAAATCCGGGGGGCGCGATCAGACTTGGCGGGCAACAGGAGTCGGCCATGCAATCCGTTTTCACAGCGCCCAGATGCGTTCGTTCGGAGTGGGCACCGCGCTTCGCCGCCCATCGCAGGCGGGAGTGCCAGTCATGATTCGCCTGGCCCTGATCGACGATCACGCCATCGTGCGTGCCGGCCTGCAGCAGTACTTTTCGGATCAGGTCGACCTGCGGGTCGTGGCCGAAGCTTCCAGCGGCCGCGAAGCGATCGACATCGTGCGCAAGGGCGAGGTCGACGTGATCCTGATGGACCTGTCGATGCCCGACCAGAGCGGCGTTGACGCGCTGGCGGCGATCAAGGCGCGCGCGCCCGACCTGCCAGTGCTGATTCTTTCGGGTTTTCCGGAAGAACACTACGCCACCACGCTGCTGCGCCAAGGCGCCAGCGGTTACCTGAACAAGGAATGCGATCCGGAAGAGATCGTCAAGGCGATCCGCACCGTGTTCCGGGGCCGCAAGTACATCACCGCCGGTGTGGCCGAACTGCTCGCCGACGGGCTGGGCGCAGGCACCGACAAGCCCGCCCATGAACAACTCTCGGAGCGCGAGTTCCAGGTCTTCCTGCGCCTGGCCAAGGGCGAGACCATCGGCCACATGGCCGAGAGCATGTCGCTCAGCGTGAAGACGGTCAGCACCTACCGCACGCGGGTGATGGAAAAGATGAGTCTGGCGTCGAACAGCGACCTGACGTACTACGCGCTGAAGAACGGGTTGATTCAGTAGGCTCGCCTCAGCCGGCCGGCGCATGGCTGGTGTCGCCTGCGGCGAGGCGGGCGCAGTACTGGATCAGCGCATCGATCTCGTTTGACTTGTCGAACACGCGGCTGGCGCCGAGGTCGAGGCACTTGCGGCGCATGTCAGACGTGGCATAGTTGCTCAGCACCACCAGGCTCATCGGCTTGTGCAGCTCGGTCGCCGCACGCAATACACCGAGACCGGATCCGCTCTTCAGGAAGATGTCGATGATCACCAGGTCGCAGTTGTGGTCGCCGCCCAGCCAGCTCACCGCCGTGGGTTCGTCTTGGGCGGTGCCGACCACTTTCACCGGGGCGAGTTCCTCGAGCGCGGCAATCAGGTTTTCCCGGATGACCGGGTTGTCTTCGACCAGATATGACCTCAAGACACTCATGGCGCTCTGTCGCGTGGGCCTGTCAGCGTCGCCTTCAAGGCGGGCGAGGGCTTGACGGCCGGCGTTTGGTGGAGCGCATCTTGAGTCGCCTCGCGCCATGCGTCAATCGTCAGCACGACGAGCCGCCGGCTCGGGGCGCGCGACCGGCGCGGCGGGTCCCGGCGGTGCCCTGCGGCACGGTAGCGGGCAACGAGGTTGGTAGAGGTCATGAGCTGATTCCCTGTTCGACATTCTTCACTCGAACGCGGCTCCGGCTTCGGGTTGCTTGGTACTGTTGGAAGACTAGACGCGACAACGCCGTCGCGCATCCCGCAATCCCCTCGCAGGGACGTAGGACTCGGCCTCACACGACCCCGGCTCGGCGCTTGGCGGCGCATTGAATCGGACAGAGAATTCGGCGGGAACGGCACGCCACTGAAATCAACTTTCCGGTGAACCATGAGCCTCAGAACCATTCCTTCTTCGCCGAAGAAAAGTGCTCTTGACGCAGCCAACGGGTCCAACGGGGCCCAGGCCCACGTTGGACTGACCCGCCAGCGGCGACCCGCGGGTTCGCCAGAAGCGCGCTCCCGACAGATTCTGGCGGCCATGCAGGCATTCCGGGACGGTGACTTTTCCGTGAGACTGCCGGCCAACTGGGGTGAGACCGACGGGCAGATTGCGGCGGCCTTCAACCAGACGATTTCTCAGGAAGCGCGCATCGCCGTCGAGGTCGCGCGCCTGGGTGCAACCGTCGGCCGGGACGGCCGGCTCAAGCAGCGCATGTCCGTGCCGGGCTCGGTGGGCGGCTGGGCGATGAAAATCGACTCCATCAACACCCTGATGGACGACCTGGTGCGCCCCACGGCCGAGATCGCACGCACCATCGGTGCGGTGGCCAAGGGCGACCTCGGCCAGGCGATGGAACTCGAGGTCGACGGCCGCGCGCTCAGGGGTGAGTTTCTGCGCTCGGCCCGGCTCGTCAACACCATGATCGAACAGCTGTCGGTGTTCACGTCCGAGGTGACGCGCGTGGCCCGCGAAGTGGGCACCGAAGGCAAACTCGGCGGCCAGGCGAAAGTCAAGGGTGTGTCGGGGGTGTGGAAGGAGCTGACCGACTCCGTCAACCAGATGGCCGGCAACCTGACCGCCCAGGTGCGCAACATCGCCGAGGTGACGATCGGCGTGGCCAATGGCGACCTCTCGAAGAAGATCACCGTCGATGTGCGCGGCGAGATCCTGCAACTGAAGGAGGCCACCAACACGATGGTCGACCAACTGCGCTCGTTCGCCTCAGAAGTGACGCGCGTGGCGCGCGAGGTGGGCACCGACGGGCGGCTCGGTGGGCAGGCCGTCGTTCCCGGCGTCGCAGGCACGTGGAAAGACCTGACCGACTCGGTCAACGCGATGGCCACCAACCTCACGGCGCAGGTGCGCAACATCGCGACCGTGACCACGGCCGTGGCGCGGGGCGACCTGTCGCGCAAGATCACGGTCGACGTGAAGGGCGAGATCCTCGAGCTGAAAGAAACCATCAACACGATGGTCGACCAGCTCAACGGTTTTTCCTCCGAAGTCACACGCGTGGCGCGCGAGGTCGGCACCGAAGGCAAGCTCGGCGGCCAGGCGGTGGTGCCCGGCATTGCCGGCACCTGGAAGGACCTGACCGACTCGGTGAACTCGATGGCCTCGAACCTGACGGGCCAGGTTCGCAACATCGCCGGCGTGGCAACGGCCATCGCGAAGGGCGACCTTTCCTCGAAGATCACCGTCGAGGTGAAAGGCGAGATCCTGGCGCTGAAGAACACCATGAACACGATGGTCGACCAGCTCAACGGCTTCGCCGGCGAAGTGAGCCGCGTGGCGCGCGAGGTCGGCACCGAAGGCAAGCTCGGCGGGCAGGCCCAGGTGCCGGGCGTGGCGGGCACGTGGAAAGACCTCACCGACAACGTGAACTTCATGGCCTCGAACCTCACCGGCCAGGTGCGAAACATCGCCGAGGTGACGACGGCCGTGGCCAACGGTGACCTGTCCAAGAAGATCACCGTGGACGTGCGCGGCGAGATCCTGGAGCTGAAGAACACCATCAACACGATGGTCGACCAGCTCGGCGGCTTTGCATCGGAAGTGACGCGGGTGGCGCGCGAGGTCGGCACCGAAGGCGAGCTCGGCGGCCAGGCCGAAGGTCGCGGCGTGGCCGGCATCTGGAAGGACCTGACCGATTCGGTCAACGCGATGGCCACCAACCTCACCGGCCAGGTGCGCAACATCGCCGAGGTGACGACCGCGGTGGCCAACGGTGACCTGTCGAAGAAGATCACCGTGACGGTGCGCGGCGAGATCCTGGAGCTGAAGAACACCATCAACACGATGGTCGACCAGCTCAACGGCTTTGCCGGCGAGGTGAGCCGGGTGGCGCGCGAGGTCGGCACCGAAGGCAAGCTCGGCGGCCAGGCGGCGGTGCCGGGTGTGGCCGGCACCTGGAAAGACCTGACCGACAACGTGAACTTCATGGCGTCGAACCTCACCGATCAGGTGCGCAACATCGCCGACGTGGCGACCGCCATCGCGAAAGGCGACTTGTCGTCGAAGATCACGGTGGAAGTGAAGGGCGAGATCCTGACGCTAAAGAACACGCTCAACACGATGGTCGACCAGTTGAACGGCTTCGCGTCTGAAGTCACCCGCGTGGCGCGCGAAGTGGGCACCGAGGGCAAGCTCGGCGGGCAAGCCGAAGTGCCTGGCGTGGCCGGCACCTGGAAAGACCTGACCGATTCGGTCAACGCGATGGCCACCAACCTCACCGGCCAGGTGCGCAACATCGCCGAGGTGACGACGGCCGTGGCCAACGGCAACCTGTCGAAGAAAATCACCGTCGACGTGCGCGGTGAAATCCTGGAGCTGAAGAACACCATCAACACGATGGTCGACCAGCTCAACGCGTTTGCCGGTGAAGTCAGCCGCGTCGCGCGTGAAGTGGGTACCGAAGGCAAGCTCGGGGGTCAGGCCGAAGTGCGCGGCGTGGCCGGCACCTGGAAGGACCTGACCGACAACGTCAACTCGATGGCGTCGAACCTGACCGGCCAGGTGCGCAACATCGCCGAGGTGACGATCGCGGTGGCCAACGGCGACCTGTCGAAGAAGATCACCGTCGACGTGCGCGGCGAGATCCTGCAGCTCAAGGAGACCATCAACACGATGGTCGAGCAGCTGCGCTCGTTCGCGTCGGAAGTCACGCGCGTCGCGCGCGAAGTGGGCTCCGACGGCAAGCTCGGTGGCCAGGCGCAGGTGCCCGGCGTGGCCGGCACCTGGAAGGACCTGACCGACAACGTGAATTCGATGGCGTCGAACCTCACGGGCCAGGTGCGCAACATTGCCGACGTCGCCACGGCCATCGCCCGCGGCGACCTCAGCCGCAAGATCACGGTCGACGTGAAAGGCGAGATCCTCCAGCTCAAGGAGACCATGAACACCATGGTCGAGCAGCTCGGCGCGTTCGCGTCCGAGGTGTCGCGCGTGGCGCGCGAGGTCGGTACCGAAGGCAAGCTCGGGGGTCAGGCGGCGGTGCCGGGTGTGGCCGGCACCTGGAAAGACCTGACTGACAACGTCAACTCGATGGCGTCGAACCTGACCGGCCAGGTTCGCAACATCGCCGAAGTGACGATCGCGGTGGCCAACGGCGACCTGTCGAAGAAGATCACCGTCGACGTGCGCGGCGAGATCCTGCAGCTCAAGGAAACCATCAACACGATGGTCGAGCAGCTTCGCTCGTTTGCGTCCGAAGTCACGCGGGTGGCGCGCGAGGTCGGTACCGAAGGCCGGCTCGGCGTGCAGGCGGTGGTGCCCGGCGTGGCCGGCACCTGGAAAGACCTGACCGACTCCGTCAACACGATGGGCGCCAACCTGACCGCGCAGGTCCGAAACATCGCGGAAGTGACCACGGCGGTGGCGCGCGGTGACTTGAACCGCAAGATCACGGTCGACGTGAAGGGAGAAATCCTGGAGCTGAAGAACACCATCAACACGATGGTCGACCAGCTCAACTCTTTCGCCGGCGAAGTCACGCGTGTGGCGCGCGAGGTCGGCACCGAGGGCAAGCTGGGCGGGCAGGCGCAGGTCTCGGGCGTGGGTGGCACCTGGAAGGACCTGACCGACAACGTGAACTTCATGGCCTCCAACCTCACCGAGCAGGTGCGCGGCATCGTGAAGGTGGTGACCGCGGTGGCCAACGGCAACCTGAGCCAGCGGCTCACGGTGCAGGCCAAGGGCGAGGTCGCGGCGCTGGCCGACACGATCAACAACATGACCGACACGCTGGCGACCTTTGCCGACCAGGTGACGAACGTGGCGCGTGAAGTCGGCGTCGACGGCCGGCTCGGCGGCCAGGCCAACGTGCCGGGCGCCGCGGGCACCTGGAAAGACCTGACCGGCAACGTCAACCTGCTGGCCGCCAACCTGACGACGCAAGTGCGCGCCATCGCCGAGGTGGCCACGGCCGTGACCAAGGGCGACCTGACACGCTCGATTCAGGTCGACGCCAAAGGCGAAGTGTCCGAACTCAAGGACAACATCAACACGATGATCTCGAACCTGCGCGAGACCACTGAGAGCAACCGCGAGCAAGACTGGCTGAAGACCAATGTCGCCAAGTTCACCGGCATGCTGCAGGGGCAGCGCGCGCTGCAGACCGTCAGCCAGATGCTGCTGACCGAGCTGGCGCCGCTCGTGCACGCGCAGCAAGGCACGATCTATCACCTGGCCGGCACGCCCACGGGCGCCGACGCGGCGAATGAAGATGCGGCCACCTTGCAGTTGTTGTCGAGCTACGCGCAGTCGGGTGCCGTCGCGCTGGCACAAACTATCCGCCTCGGCGAAGGGCTGGTGGGCCAGTGCGCGCTGGAAAAGAGGCGCATTCTGCTCACCGATGTTGCCTCCGACTTCGTCACCATTTCGTCGAGCCTCGGCAACGCGCGGCGGGTCAGCGTGATCGTGTTGCCGGTGCTGTTCGAGGGGCAGATCAAGGCCGTTATCGAACTCGCCTCGCTGAGCCCGTTCGGCAGCGGCTCGCTGGCCTTCCTGGAGCTGTTGACCCAGAGCATCGGCGCGGTTTTCAACACCATCGAGTCGACGATGCGCACCGAGGGGCTGCTGTCGCAGTCGCAACAGCTCACCGTGGAGCTGCAGTCGCGCCAGACCGAGCTGCAGGAAACCAACGAGCAGCTCGGGACCAAGGCGCGCCTGCTGGCCGAACAGAATGCCGAGGTCGAGCGCAAGAACGCCGAGGTCGAACAGGCGCGCCGTGCGCTGGAAGAACAAGCTGCCGAGCTGGCGCTGACGTCGAAGTACAAGTCGGAGTTCCTGGCGAACATGTCGCACGAGTTGCGCACGCCGCTCAACTCGATTCTCATCCTGAGCCAGCAGCTGGCCGGCAATGCCGGTGGCAACCTGACGAGCAAGCAGGTCGAGTTCTCGCGCAACATCAATTCGTCGGGATCGGACCTGCTGCACCTGATCAACGACATTCTCGATCTGTCGAAGATCGAGTCCGGCACCGTCACCGTCGAAGTCGAGGAGGTTCCTTTCGCGGGCCTGCGGGAAACGATCGAACGCAACTTCCGGCACGTGGCCGAGGCCAAGAATCTGCCGTTCCGCGTGGTCTTCGCCGACGATCTTCCGCGTGCGATGCACAGTGACGCCAAGCGGCTGCAACAGATCCTGAAGAATCTGCTTTCCAACGCCGTCAAGTTCACCGCCCACGGCCATGTCGAGATTCGTGTCGGCCTGGCCACCGAGGGCTGGACCACCGATCACGCCGTGCTCGGCAATGCGCCGCAGGTGCTCGCCTTCGCGGTCGAAGACACTGGCATCGGCGTGGCGCCAGACAAGCAGCGCCTGATCTTCGAAGCCTTCCAGCAGGCCGACGCCGGGACTTCGCGCAAGTACGGCGGCACCGGCCTCGGCCTGGCCATCAGCCGCGAGCTCGCGTTCCTGCTCGGTGGCGAGATTCGCCTGGCCAGCGTGCACGGGCATGGCAGCACGTTCACGCTGTACCTGCCGCTCAGGTACGCCGGCCCGAAGAGCCTGATCACACAAGAGGCGGGGGCCGAGCCCGAGACAGACACTCCTGAAAGCCCGCTGGTGCGGTCGCTCAATGTGTTGCCCGTGGCGCGCGAGGTTCAAGTTGCAGACGATCGTGAAAGCATCGTCGAAGGCGATTCCGTTCTGCTGATCATCGAAGACGACCCGCACTACGCGCGCATCGTGCTCGGCCTGGCCCGAGACCGCGGCTTCAAAGGCCTCGTGGCCCTGCGGGGCGCCCAAGGTTTGGCGCTGGCCCGGCAGTTCCGCCCGACGGCCATTTCGCTCGACATTCTCTTGCCCGACATGCTGGGCTGGACGGTGCTGAACCAGCTCAAGCTCGACCCGGCCACGCGACACATTCCGGTGCAGATCTTCAGCGTGGCCGACGAGGATCGAAACCATGGTCTCGCGCACGGGGCCTTTTCCTACCTCGTCAAGTCGTCGACCAGCGAGGGCCTGGAGTCGGCGCTCGACCGCATCAAGGACTTTTCGGCGCCGCGCACCAAGCGCCTGCTGGTGGTCGAAGACAACGACATCGAACGCCTGGCCATCGTTGCACTGCTGGGATTCGAGGACATCGAGCTGGTCGCCGTCTCGACGGGCGCAGAAGCCTTGCAGGCGCTGCGCGAGCGCGCCTTCGACTGTGTGGTGCTGGACCTTCGCCTGCCGGACATGACCGGGTTCGAGCTGCTGCAGGTGCTGCAGGTCACGCCCGAGCTGGCCGTCACGCCGGTCGTCGTTTTCACTGGAAAGGACTTGAGTGATACCGAGCGCACCAAGCTGCGGATGATGGCGAAGAGCATCGTTCTGAAAGACGTGCAGTCGCCAGAACGCCTGCTCGACGAGACCGCGCTTTTCCTGCACCGGGTCGTCACCGACCTGCCCGCCGACAAGCAGGCCATTCTCAAACGGCTGCACGGTTCCAACGAGTCGCTGCGCGGGCGAAAAGTGCTGGTCGTGGACGACGATGCGCGCAACATCTTTGCCCTGACCTCGCTGCTCGAGAATCAGGAAATGGAAGTCATCAGCGCGACCAGCGGCCGCGGCGCCATCAGCCTGATCCAAAAGACGCCAGACCTGGCCTTGGTGTTGATGGACATCATGATGCCCGACATGGACGGCTACGAGACGATGCGCGAAATTCGCAGCAGCCCCGAATTCCGCAACCTGCCGATGCTGGCCTTGACGGCCAAGGCGATGAAAGGCGACCGCGAGAAGTGTCTGGAGGCCGGCGCGAGCGACTACATCGCCAAGCCGGTCAACACCGACCAGCTTCTTTCGCTGATGCGCGTCTGGTTGTTCCGATGAGCACGGCGCGTGAAAATCTGCCCGCGACGCGCGGGCGGGCTGACAAGCCAGTGCCCCCAATCGACGGCATTGACGCAAGGGTCGGCGTTGCCGATGCGGGCGATTGGCCGATCAACATCCTCATCGTCGATGACGAACCCGCCAACCTCGTGGTGTTGGAGACGGTGCTGGACGACCCGGGGTATCGCCTCGTGCGCGCGCAGTCGGCCGAGCAGGCGCTGCTGGCGCTAGTCGAGGAAGAGTTCGCACTGCTGATCCTCGACATCCGCATGCCGGGCATGACGGGCTTCGAGCTGGCCCAGATGATCAAGGAACGCAAGAAGACAGCGTATGTCCCGATCATCTTTCTGACGGCGTACTACGACAAGGACCAGCACGAGCTCGAGGGTTATGGCACGGGCGCGGTCGACTACCTCAACAAGCCCGTCAACCCGGCGGTCCTGCGCTCGAAGGTCTCGGTCTTCGCCGACCTGTACCGCAAGAACCGCACGATCCAACTGGCGAATCGGGCGCTTACCATCGAAGTGGCAGAGCGACGCCGTGCCGAAGAGCAGTTGCGCGAGCTGAACGAAACGCTGGAGCGGCGCGTCACGGAGCGAACCGAAGCGCTGCGCCAATCCGACGACAAGCTGCATGCGATGCTCAGCAGCATCACCGACGGCCTGCTCACGCTCGACGCCCGGTGGTGCTGCACCTCCGTGAATGCCCAGGGCGCGCGGCTCCTGGGAAAGAGCCCGGAGCAGGTGCTGGGCGCCAGCATGTGGGATCTGTTCGTACACGCGCAAGACAGCGGCTTTCAGCAGGGCTTCGAGCGTGCCGTGCAAACCCGACAGACCGTGTCGTTCGACGCCTATTACCCCGAGCCGCTGAACCGCTGGTTTCAGTGCCACTGTTACCCGTCGAAGGACGGGCTGTCGGTGTACTTTCACGACATCACCGATCGACGCGAGGTCGAAGCCCGGCGCGAACAGCTGCTCGCGGCGGAACAGGCCACGCGCAGCGAGGTTGAACGAATCGCGCGCGCCAAGGACGAATTTCTGGCGTCTCTGAGCCATGAACTGCGCACGCCGCTGGCCGCCATCGTGGGTTGGGTCACGGTGCTGAAACGGCCTGATGTCGAAGCCCATACCGTGCGCCGCGGCATCGACGCCATTGCGCGCAATGCACAAGCCCAGACGCACCTGGTGAACGACCTGCTCGACATGAGCCGCATTGTCTCGGGCAAGTTGCGCATGAATGTCGAGCGCGTGAGCCTGAATGCGATCGCCACGGCCGCGGCAGACACCGCTCGCCCGGCCGCCCAGGCCAAGAACCTGACGCTCGACCTGCAGCTTGCGGAGGCTGATGCCGTCGAGATCATGGGAGACGCATCGCGGCTCGAGCAGATCGCGACCAACCTGTTGACCAACGCCGTGAAATTCACGCCTGCCGGTCGCTCGGTCACGGTGTCGACGGCGAGCGCCGAGTCGCACGTGGAACTGATCGTCACCGACACCGGGCAAGGCATCGAGGCCGACTTCCTGCCCCATCTGTTCGATCGTTTCAGCCAGGCCGACGGATCGGCGGCACGCCTTCACGGCGGCCTGGGCCTGGGCTTGTCGATCGTCAAGAACCTCGTGGAGTTGCACGGAGGAAGCGTCGCTGCCCGCAGTGCGGGCGCCGGACTGGGCGCGTCGTTCCACGTTCGCTTGCCGCGGACGGCGTATTCCACGGAGGCCGCTGCGCCGTCCGCACTGCAAGACGGGCCTCCGGAAGTCGCCCATGAATCGGGTGACGCGTCAGCGAATCAAGAACTCGACTTGCATGGCATCTCGGTGCTGCTGGTGGACGACCACGTCGACGTGCTCGAAGTCCAGCGCAGGCTGCTGTGCGAGTACGGCGCCACGGTGACCACGGCCGGCTCGGGAGAGCAGGCACTGCAATGCCTGAGCGCAGAGCGCTTCGATGTCTTGCTCAGCGATCTGGGCATGCCGGGCATGGACGGTTATGCCTTGATCGAGCAGGTTCGCAACGGCATGTGCCTGGGCCCGGATGACTTGCCCGCAGCGGCAGTCACGGCTTTCGTGCGCGCCGAGGATCGCGCCCAGGCCCTGCATCACGGGTTCCAGGTCTGCGTCCAGAAACCCTTGTCTCCGACAGCGCTGGCGCGCGTCGTGCACGAATTGGTCAGCGCGAGACGCGCCTCCACGACAGACGCTGTCGAAGCGGCTTCGCGCCTGCGAGCGCTGTTCGTTGAAGACAATGCCGACCTGCGTGAGCAGATCGGGTGGCAGCTGGGAGAAGCCGGTCTGGAACTGGCTGCCTGTGCAAGCGCGGAAGAAGCACTGGTGGAGCTTGCCAACGGCGCCTTCGACCTGATCATCACCGACGTCAGCCTGCCGCAAATGAGTGGCGTCGAGCTTGCCAAACGGGTGCTCGCACGTGCACCGTTGACATGGATCGTCTTCTGTACCGGCTACGTCTTGGGTGACCGCTTGTCCGACTTGGGGCCCAACGTGAGGGCATTGCTGAAGCCCTTCGAGATGGACGAACTCCAGCGTGTTCTCTCCGACATACGCGCGCCGGCGCGCAAGCCGGTCAACCACGACGAAGTTCGACGAAGCGTCTGAGATCCGACGCCGAAGTTATTGCTTCGTGGCGTCCTTGATCTTCTGTTCTTCGAGTTCATGCACCGTCTTGGCGGCGGCCTTGTCACTCTTCGCCGACGCCTTGGCGCTCTTCAGGCAAGCTCGCTTTGCGGCGCCTTCGAGAGCGGTTTTGCAATCACCCTTGTTCAGATCTTCGTTGGCCTCGGCGACGTTCTTGCGCGCCTTGTACTGCGCTTCCGATTGAGTCTTCAGGTCCTTCGCCTCACCCTTGCTCAAAGCCGCTTCCGTACTTGGGTCGGCCGCAAACGCCGCGAGACAAAACGACGACAGGGCCGTGACGAGCAGCGCGGATGGTGTTCTTTTCAACATGGCAAGTTCTCCTTCAGTGGGTGTTGGAGTTGCACGGTACGTGGGGTCGAAGCCCGTCGCAATCGACCAAACGCCTGCCAGGTTGTCAGCCGCGTCCTACCGCGGCACGCGTTCGCTCAGGGGTCGCGCTGAAAGCGCCGGTAGGCGCTGTAGTGCCGCACCGCGCTTTGCGCGTGCCCGAGCCGCTCGTGGATTCGCGCGGCGTTGTAGTGCGCGTCGGCCAGTTCCGGCGCCAACTGTAGACAGCGCTCGTAGCTCTTCAGCGCCTCCTGGTCACGATGCAGGTCTTCGAGCGCGATGGCACGGTTGAAATACAGCAGCGCGTCGTTCTTGTCGGACGCGATGACCCGGTCGTACAGGTCGACCGCCTCGGCGAACCGGCCCGCGTCGCACAACAGTGCGCCGAGGTTCAGTGCGGCACGGCTGTGGGCGGGGGCCAGCGTGAGCGCTTCGCGATAAGCGGCTTCGGCGGCCTGGCGATCGATCAGCTCCAGCGTCTCACCTTCGACGAAACAGTCGTCGGCGGTCCGCACGGCCACTGCCGGCGAAGGTGCAGGCGCATGTTCGAGGAACGAAACTGCACCTGCCGACGAGGCGACCTCGAAGTCCATCAGCAGTTGCCCGTTGTCGGCCTCCCACTGCGCATCGGCGTTGCGCACCGCCACGTCTTTGCCCACGGCGCGAATCCGCAGGCCGGTGAGCGGCATTTCCGCGGGCAGATTGGCGCGCAGCTTTTGCAATGAGGTCAGCACCCGCCGCGGCGGAATGTTTGCCGACCTCAGGTGGTGCGCGGTGCGCAACAGAACCACGTCCTGGAAGGTGAAGCGGTATTCGTTGCGCGCCCCCCGGGTCGGCGACACGAACCCGGCACTGATCATCGCGCCGATGACGCTGCGCCCCAGGCCCAGCATCTGTTCGATGCTTCGCAGCGTGTAGGGCGCAGCGACCGCGGGCGACGTCACTTGCGCGCTCGCGCCCGGGCCGGTGCGGCGACTGCCTCGTCAGACTTCGGCGCGCGGCGCATCGCCTTGCGCTGCGTCAGCGCGCCCTCGGGAATCGCTTCGGCTTCGGCGACCGCTTTCGCGGCAGGCGCCTTGGCCGAGCGCTGGCTCAGGCTGGCACGCAGCGCGTCCATCAGGTCGATCACCTGGCCACCGGTCGCCGCCTCGGCGTGGGCGGAAGCCACCACCTCCTTGCCCGCGATCTTCTGGTCGATGGCGGCAAGAATGCGCAGCTTTTCTTCATCCTTGAACTCGCTTGGGTCGTAGCTGTCCCGCGTGATCTGGTCGATCAATTGCAGCGCCAGCTTCAGCTCGGCGCTCGACACGTCGGCCTTCTCGATGTTGAGATCCTTGAGGGAGCGAACCTCGTCGGCGTAGAGCAACTGCTGAAGCACCAGACCGTCCTCGACCACGCGGACCTGAACGACATACTGCTTGCCCTTGGTTGTCCAGCGGGCCAGCGCGCAACGTTTGCTTTCGCGCATCGCCGCGGCGAGCAGGGCATAGGGCTTGGCCCCGCGCTTGTCCGGCGCGAGGAAATACGCCTTCTCGTAGTAGATCGGGTCGACGGTCTGCTCGGGCACGAAGGCGACGATCTCGATGACGTGGCTCGCGGTTTCGTCCAGGGCCTTCAGCTCTTCCGGCTTGAACAACACGAACTGGTCTTTCTCGAACTCGTAGCCCTTGACCATCTCGGCGCGCTCGACGACCTTGCCGTCTTTCTCGGAAACGTATTGCTGTTTGAGCCGCGAGCCGTCTTTGGCCAGCATGTTGAATCTGACGGAAGCACTTGACTCGGTCGCCGAGTACAGCTTGACGGGGAGATGCACCAGGCCGAAGCTCAGTGTCAACGAAGCGATTGATCGGGCTGCCATCGAAGCTCCTTGGTTGCCAACACAGGCGCGCCGGGCGGACCGGGCGAAGCGACAGAATACTGGCCTCGTTCCAGCGGCGCAAGCTTCAGGCTTCTGGGCTCGGTTTGAATCCGAGTGTTTTCATCGCCGGGCCGAGCGCTTGTCGTGTCGACCAGTAGTCGGCCCACGGGTCGGCCGGGTGAAACGAAAGATGCTCGCGTGCGGTCGCGACCGACCATTGCGAACCACTCTTGAGGGATTCGAGCATGTCCCAGCTCACCGGCATGGACACGCCCAGACCCGGGCGCGCCCGCGCCGAATAGGCCGCCACGGTGGTCGCACCACGCCCGTTGCGCAGGTAGTCGACGAAGATCTTGCCAACGCGATTGTTCGGCCCGCTCTTGGCAACGAAGCGGGAAGGAATGACGCGGGCGAGATGCTGCACGACCGCCTGCGCGAAGCCCTTGACGACGGCCCACTCCAGGCGCGGAGCGAGCGGAACCACCACGTGCAAGCCCTTGCCGCCGCTGGTCTTCAACCACGACTGAAGCCCCAGGTCCGCCAGGAAAGAACGCATCAGTGCTGCCGCTTCGACCACGTGTTTCCAGCTCACACCTTCACCCGGGTCGATGTCGAAGACCATCCGGTCGGGCTTTTCGATGTTCTTCGTGAGCGCGTTCCAGGTGTGGAACTCGATGACGTTCATCTGCGCGGCGCTCGCGATGGCCAGTGCGCTCGGAACCTCGAGCAGCGCGTCATGGCCGGGCGAAAGGGCCTGCGGCAGTTCCTTCACGCCGGCGATCGTCAGCTTGTCCAGGTGCTTCTGAAAGAACAGCTCGCCGGTGATGCCCGAGGGCCCCCGCACGATCGAACACGGCCGGCCTTTCAGGTGCGGCACCATCCAGTCGGCAACGCTTTCGTAGTAGCGCACCAGATCCAGCTTGGTCAAGCGGGTGCTGGGGTCGATGATCCGCTCCGGGTGCGTCACCTTGGTCGAAGCCTTCGCCGTCTTCAGCGGGATGGCATGTGCAGCTGATGCGAGGACTTCGCGCCTCACTTCCGTCGCGGGTTTGTCGTCTCGCAGGGCGATGAAGGTCGCATGCCGGATGTTGCCGTCGGGTGTCCAGTCCGCAAAGTTCACTTCGGCCACCAACTGCGGCTTCACCCATCGTTCGCTGCCCGCCTGCCGCTTCGACCATCGCCCCTTCGCGGGCGCGGCTTGACCCGAAAACGGCGGGTCGGGAATTTGGAGCTTTTCGAGCTGCTGCTTCAGCAGCGCCGCCGTTCGGGCGTTCCAGCCGGTGCCGACGCTGCCCACCGAGACGAGCTTGCCGGCCTCGTCGTAGAGACCGAGCATCAGGCTGCCGATCTCGGCGGCGCGTGGGGTGTTCTCTCGATCGGTGAAGCCCGCAATCACGAATTCCTGGCGTTGCCGCAGTTTGAGCTTGAGCCAGGTTTCGGTCCGGCCCGAAACATAGGGCGCGTCAGCGCGCTTCGCGATCACGCCTTCCAGGTTCAAGCGCCGCGCCGACTCGAGCAGGCTGGCGGCATCGGCGATGAACTCGGTGCTGTAGCGGACACTGTCACTCTGCTTCGATTCCAGAAACGTCTTGAGCAGGTGCCGGCGTTCGCGCAAAGGCACCTGTCGCAGGTCGTAGCCCTCGAAGAAGGGCACATCGAAGACGAAGTAGACGATGGAATCCGCGGCCGCCGTGTCGATGGCGTTTTGCAGCGCGTTGAAGTCCGGTGTGCCCTTGGGGCCCAGGACCACGATCTCACCATCGAGCCAGCTGTTCTTCAAGCCCAGCCCGGCCAGTTCGGAACGCAACGCCGGCATTCTGGACGACCAGTCGTGCCCGCCGCGGGTGACCAGGTGGGGCACGCCTTTGTCGATGCGCGTCATGATTCGGTAGCCGTCGAACTTGATCTCGAAGGCCCACTCACCGTGTGCCGGCATGCCGGCGCTGAGGGTGGCGAGTTGCGGTTCCAGCTTGGCCGGCAGCGCGGCCTTGACAGCGGCAGAGAGCTCGGTGGGTGTCTTCGCGGCAGAGGATTTGGCCGCGCCTTTCGGCGCGGGCGGCGGCTCGACACCGTGAGAAGGCTTCAGCGGTTTCGACACCACACTGTCGGGCCGCGCGAGGACCACGTCGTATTCGGACTTCGGCCGCTCGTAGGCGTCGTGCTTCTTGAAAAGAATCCACGCGATCTGGCGGTCGCCGGGCTTGGCGATGCGCACCAGTTCCCACAGACCCAACAGCTTCTGCCCGTGCAGGGTGAAGAGCAGCTTGCCGGCGGCCAGGCCCTTGTGCGGGTCGCCCACCGGCTGCCAGGTGCCACGGTCCCAGACCAAAACCGTGCCTGCGCCGTACTGCTTGGGCGGGATGGTTCCTTCGAACGTGTTGTACGAGATCGGGTGGTCCTCGACCTGGATCGCCATCCGCTTGTCTTTGGGGTCGAAGCTCGGGCCTTTGGGCACGGCCCAGGAGAGCATCACGCCGTCGAGCTCAAGGCGGAA
>Ga0307516_10000846_pt1 | contig 41980 bp, 36 predicted proteins | sample 19_EM_MG_FD_203310 | JGI IMG/M metagenome (GOLD analysis project Ga0307516, IMG submission 203310) | Populus trichocarpa ectomycorrhiza microbial communities from riparian zone in the Pacific Northwest, United States - 19_EM | ecosystem: Host-associated > Plants > Roots > Unclassified | place... | reverse complement strand
CCACCCACCCCCCCACCCCCCCCACCCCCCCCCCCCCCCCCCCCCCCCCCCCCCCCCCCCCCCCCCCCCCCCCCCCCCCCCCCCCCCCCCCAACTGCGAGAGGAAACAACGTACGACTTGTCCCTCGAACCAGACGCAAACATGCGCGAAATGACCGAGCCATGCGATGGAATCCATATCGGTCTTGGAGGTCATGAGCTCCTTGAGTAAATTCCGGCAGCATCGCTCGAACTCCATGACCATCGCGTCGTAAAGAGTCTGCCCTCGCGCACCACCAATCACCGTGTAGCAACGATCGTAGATCTCTTCATACGTTGGAAGCATGTCCTTTGAATCTTTCTCCAACAAGACCCTTAGGGCATACTTGACTGTCGCAAGAGAATTATCGCAAGTCTTGGAGTCCAGTACGTTGCCTATTACAATACTGGAATCAAACGACGGGGGACATAGTAACACGGCGAACCACACCCTATTTTCTCACCTGCAAGGCCATGTATTTGTATAACCAACGGGCCGCCATCTCTCTCTACCGACTTGCCCTTGCCCTTGTCGCGGTCTCGAGACCTCGAGGCAGACCCAGAGTCGGAATCGGTATCCAGACGAGGCGTCTTGTGCGGATAAGAAAATGCGGGTCCTTCATCGACGACTGCGCAGCGGTGAGCCGTGAACCCCTTGGAGGTCGTGGGCAACGACGATAGCAAGGCAAATAGTACGTCAGTCATATTTCGGTGCACCTGGTTTCCGTTCAAGCTTCGGGGACACCAAAGAGGCTTACATAATCCATGTGATAAGATAAGATCCCGCAGCTCTAGATATATGACTTGTTCCGACTGCTACATAATGAATTGAACCTTGTGTAGCTTGCTAGGACCCTGAACTAAACTATTCCAGAAGGAATACATACACCGCACTCCGAACAAGTCGGTGGAAGGGTATCATCGACGGAGGTCCATGTCCCGAACCCCCCCGGCCGGCATCCGTAGATCTTGAAGCTACACGCGATACTACGACTTTTAGGTCGTCGTCCCAACGAACACTCTAGCTAGAAAGAAGAAAAAACCCCGCTTGGCACTTGACGCGAGTGGCACCAACGTTCAGTCACGTTCGTGGCTCATACAAAGAGAAGTCCTTATTAGGGAAGTTCCACTGATACCCATATTAAAACATATGGTAATAAACACACTATGTATGTAGTCACGTATGTAGGTTCCTCCCTCTAGGAACCGCTCGTATCGATGGGGAAAAGGTGTCCTTACGGCGATAACGTCGTTACATAATATGGCAGCTGCAGGGGGGGGAGTTGGAGGGGACCCAACCGGGTTCTCACTGGATGACTTCGAAATTCCGATCGAGACGACATACGTGGAGTTTTGGCGGAAAAAATCCCTCGCCGACTCAATTTATGTACATACATACCCCCGCGGATGCGAAAAAAAAAAAACTCTGGGGAACGTGGACATAACATTCTGGGCCACAAAACGGACGACTTTGCCCTCATCGTCGCCGAAGAACACCATTTCGGTGGGAAGAACTAGTAGTCGGCCGTAACCTAACCTGGGAAAAAAAGAGGTACCGTATCCAGTCTCACGCTATGTTGATTCTGAATGCCACGATCCAGGATACGAGGATGGAAAGCTACAACCAGTATACTTAAATATTTGTAAATGTGATCAGCTACAGAGGGGGTAACACTACAACAACCAAGGACCGAGATAAGTAAAAGATTAGGGTGCATGTACTTGTATAACGTTGCCCTCCGGAGCGTGTGTCGAAAGGTCTACAAACAGCGCAGAAAAAAAACTGTTCGCTGGGGTGGGAGAATGAACACGAGGTTTGGGTGCCACAACCGTGAAGGGGATAAATAGTTCATCCAAGATCCATGGATGCACCTAGTATAAGGGTTGGTTCTTGACAGAAATGGCAGGGAAGCTAGCACTATTCAGGAGGACAGCCGTCACAATAATATCTCGCGGATCTAAGAAGGAAGGTTAGCACACGTACGCAAAGAGGTATGCAAGCCGTGGATGTGCCAACTCACGTTCTTGCTGATAATAGTACTGTAGGCGGTGACGACAGAGAAGGAAATATAACGTTTATTGATCAATAACAGCATGGCGATTATGTGTTCACGTATAGAGAATTTGACGACGGAAGAACCATACGCAACATGATGCACGCAGAGTAAATGGGTCCGTCAGATGTGGCAAAAATGTTCAGCGATTACACCAGAGGGAGGGATAATATACGTATTTTCCGTGATAGCGACCGGGAAGTGTCACGTTGATGACCGTTGCCACGGCGAGACATGGATCAAATTGTATAGAAAAAAAAAGAAGTCAAATCAGTGCCGCGACCTCGAGATTGGACCGAAGAATGGTGCTATGAACGGGGGATAAACATGACAGTGTAAAATAATGGATGAGCGAGCAGTCGAAGATGGGGGAAAGAACGGTGGATGAACAAGGAACTGGACTCACTCTGTGCGTACCGTCAGTGAAAAGAACAGTCATTAGGATATGTAACACTGACCTTCAACGGCTGCCATGACTACCCGTAGCATGACTGTATCTGTAGCTGTTGTTACACTTTCACACAAGACGTGGTGAGTGCGAGACAGGAGTACTGCACACACGACGTACTGTACATATATCTCGCGCTCCTTTGAGCGTCCCGCTTTTTGCGATAGTCGAACAAAACGCCTCCTAAAGTAATCCCGACCAGACTTGGCGTCACCTGGTTCACCGTCAAAGTCCTAGATCGAGGTTTGCACCGCCCATCCATGATGGCGATCAGACGACGTACCGGGAAGAAGTTTTTAATGTCGGAATGTACAATCTTTTTTTTAAAAAGGTCATCTTTGTTCAAAAATAAAATCTGTGGATAGCGTGTTGATGAAACGGTTGATGGCAAGCAGTGAAACCGCTTACTATAGATGTCTGTTTGAACCACTGGGAGTGACATATTGAATCCCAGATAGTCATAGCATCTTGCATTTGATTCTGGGCCGAGAGTCACGAGACCACACTGGGTGGAAGAGGTGAAGGCACTCACTGCGTCGCGATCCTCGACCAGACACTGGTCATACCCACTTAAACTGACCAGGAACAAGATGCTGGTGACATCTTGGAAACAATGTATCCACTTTCTCCGTTCACTCTTCTGCCCTCCGACATCGACCATGAGCATTTCATGGTCTTTGAGATGGAACGTAGTTTCAGTGATCCCAATCGTGCGGGCACGACATTGTACAATATCTTGTTCGGTTGGATGATATGTAGCGTCAAATAGCCGGTCAAGCGATGGGAAGAAATATGCAAGACTGTGTGGAGTGCGCGTCAATAATGAAGTCGAGCGATGGCGTCATAAAAGGGGACGTGCTTTTCGGGCAAGGCAACTTCGTTCCCTCTTTGGTATGCCTTTTGGACACCCTTGTCCTCCCATAGGTACCTGAGGGGCTCATAGTACGCGTTTGGGAAAGGTTCATGATCGCGGAGGTCGCGAGCATTGCGGACGATGTCCATATATGGGAGGCATTCTTCTGCGACTTCGAGGCCCATATCGTCCATGGCATCGAACAAGTAGGTCATCCCTGTGATGAGGTTGTTGAATACCAATTGGCGATAGCACTCGATCTCTTCCGGTGAGAATGGAATTTTGTGTATCAGTCGCATTTGCTGGTGGTGGCAGTACGTGAGATAGATGGGGGCGAACAAGCGCGAGCGCATACCTTGAGGACGGTGGACTTGCCCGAGTCGCCTGATCCGAGTAAAAGGACCTGAAAGGCTATTAACAGCTACTTTGATAGCGGACTGCTGTGGAGTTAGATTACCTTGACCTGGGTGGCCATCTTCGCCTTGGCCTAGGAGGGATTGAGTGGCTCGAGTGAGTGTGGACAGTGGAGGCGGGCTCACCTCCTTCAGCTGCTTTTCGACCTGCTGGTGCCGTAGTCTGTCGTCGTCGGAGACGTCCCCCATTCCCCCTGTCGATAAACAGGCACCCATTATGGCCAAGAGTAATGGTACAGCAAATGAACAGTTGAGAGATGGTACTCCCAGTACGAAGTAAGAACACAGATGGAAGTAAAAAACAAAGAATATACAAAAGGAGAACAGCGGTGGAAATGGCGAGGGAATCCCGACCACGCAGGATTGTAAGTGGGAGGGACAAACAGACGCCCAAGCTGGGGTCGAAAAAAAATTATGTAAACCCGTAACACTGTGTCAGACATGATTGCATCAGCAACGGGTAAATGGCCCCATCCCAACCACGGAAGCCACCCCACCGAGGCCATCGTCGGTGCACTCACGGCCTCCTTCCTCAGCCACACCCTTCTCTTCCCCAGTGGTGTGGTGTGTCCTTGCACTCAGTCAGTCGAAGTGGGTCACCCCCCCACGTCCTTGTCAGAATATGCCACACTAAAACTGTTCACGGGGCTGATAAATGTGTCAGAAAGCGTTCGTCTCATGACATACTCTATCAACACGTCACGGTGCCGACAATGCCCTGGTATTGCGCGGGGCGTAAGGGGGCCGTCGGCCGCGCCCCTGTACCGAGATGGGAGCTATGCGTTGACATATCAACAACGTCCTCAATGGCACTCTGTTCCTTCTACGTGTAACGTTGAGTCGTGCGACAGGGACTCTGATTACTTGGCGTGTCATGGAACGGGTTTCGGCACTGCTCGGCGCTGTCAGTCATCAATCGCTGGTCTTTGAATATGCAGGCGACATTTGATATATGGAATGTATGAATTCTAGTTTGGAGTCCACTCGTCGCGTGACTATGGTCATTGAGCCATACTTCGGAAATGGAGCATATGTCGTGAATCCAAGTCCTCCTACTGAGCCACTTGCCCGTGATTCTTTCCGATTTCGGACGGGAAACACCTACGAAACGTGCAGTGCCAAACACTCCTCACCAAAAACATATCAAGTGTCAAAACAAAGTTCGTGATTAGGTTCGGACTTATGAGCTCAATTCGAGACTCGTGCACGTGGACTACGCCTCTCCAATCCACTCACCGTAAACACATCACTGACAGATCACTGTGTTTCGGTTTCATGTGCACGAATATTACCACCGTTGCCGTAGTTTGGGTTATATCTGGCCTCATTCCAGAGCGCTCCAGCCTGACGTCACCCAAACAAACCGTATCCAAGATGTGTGCAGTTGTGGTAAAGATCAGATTCGTAAATACGACCTTGATCGGAAAACCCCGATTTTAGCACAGCCACAACGTGCAACACCGTCAAACCTAATGATACTCGCAAGTCTCCAAGTTGCGAAGCAACGCAAAATGACGAAGCATGGACGGAAGCGCCAAAAGATCTCCAAGGATGAAACTGCCCAACCACCACTCGGATCCAATGTGACCTCACTGCTCACGGACGACGCACGTAAGGATGATGAAGAGAGGCGTTTGGAAAGCATGCTATTCGGTGTTCCCTATGCACCGTCCACCTCGCACACCAAAAAGAATGGAGACCAGACAGGGTTCGTAATTACCGACGAAGAAGAAGATGGAGACGCAGATGCGGCTGCTGCAGGGCCCACCATTAGGGAGCTGGAACACATGCTGGACTCAGATGTATGTACCCTTTCAACGAAGCGTATCCGCGTTGCCGTTTCAGGTGGATTGAGACTCCCTGTCCAGCTGTTTTTCATTGATGACGGCGCGGCACCCTCCAGCAAGGATGCTGCTGCTACTGTCTATGGCGAGACATCACATCGGAGCGATAGTGAAGACGACGACAGTGGAGAAGAAGTGGACGAAGCGGATCATTCACCACACGACGCAAGCGAAAGCGAAACCACTCCTGTTCTTATCACGGGCCAGACCACTTCCCCAGGCGATGCTCCACGCCGCCCGCGCAAAGCACCTGCGTGGACAGACCCTGACGACGCCAATTTGCAGATATCCCTAACGGCCCATAATCGACTTCGGAAACTGCGTGATGCACCCTCAGAGGATATGGTCACCGGTCCAGAGTACGAACGCAAATTACGCCGGCAGTTCGAACGCATTAATCCAACACCGGAGTGGGCAGAGAAAGCACGAAAAAAATCGCAGTCCTCTAAGCGGCGAAGATCGGGCTCCGATGTCGACGAGGGCGTAGAGGACATCCTCCCCGGCCTCCTAGCATCAACAGGAGGCATATCGGCAGAAAAAAAAACAAGCGTCTTGGCGCAAGGTGTGATCTCCATCTCGCGATTGCGCGATGCCAACCAGGCAGCTACCGCAGAAGGCGAAATCAAATCCGTCCAATTCCACCCTTCCCCACAAATCCCCGTCCTCCTAACTGCAAGCACAGACAGGCGTTTGCGGCTATTCCATGTATGTTTTTTTTTTCCAATCTCCTCCCCCCCTTTTTTTTTTTACATTTTTGTTCCGCTCTTTGTGTCCTTCACCCACACCCACGTTTCTCACCTCCTATTCAAATCCATCGCTTGCAGGTTGATGGTCTCACGAACCCTCACGCACAAACTCTCCACATCCCCTCGCTTCCAGTCACTCATGCCGTATTTCACCCAAGTGGCTCTTCCATCCTCATGACCGGCCCACGCCCCTTCTACTACACCTACGACCTCCAGTCTGGAACGTCCCACCGTTCACCGCGTGGTCTTTGGGGTACCACTTTTTCCTCAGCCAATCAAGATGCCAGCATGGAGATCTGTGCATTCAATCCAGGGGGTGACGTACTTGCCATGGCTGGCCGTAGGGGACACATTCACCTTGTCGATTGGCGCTCGGGTGCGGCGCAGGTCGTAGCTGGACTCAAGGCAAATGCTGCTGTCAAGTCGCTATGGTGGTCTGGCGCTCGGGACGGCGAGCTCCTAAGTCTGACCGAGGATTCCCAGGTGTATGTCTGGGACGTGCGACAGCGAAGGTGTGTGAAGCGATGGCAGGACGAAGGTGGATTCGGCAGCCGGATAATGAGCGGGGACCAGCGGGGAAATTACCTATCTATTGGGTGAGCTGCTATATTCATTGTTTCTAGCTGTTGTTTAACCTTACGGCCAGTTCGAATACGGGCCTTGTCAACGTTTACAATGCTGAAAGGGCACGAGATGACGTGAAACCCAAACCTCTGAAAACGATAGGTAACCTAACAACGAACATTTCATGTTTACGGTACAACCATGACGCCCAGTTGCTTGCGATGGCTAGCAACGTCAAAAAGGATCAGATGCGTTTGGTATGGCTTTAGCGTCTCTGGGATTCATTGAGGTTAATCACCGTAAATAGATCCACCTTCCATCACTCACGGCCTACGGAAACTGGCCAACAAGTAGCACACCTCTGGGCCACGTCACATCCATGGACTTCTCCACTGGAAGCGAATATCTCGCAATAGGCAACAATAGGGGCCGTGTCCTGCTGTATCATCTTAGGGAATTCGAGCAACAATAATACCATTCACATGGGTTGTATTCACGGCATCAGATACTTCGAGAACAAGACAGGATGTGTGTGCGTGTATGCACAATAAATAGGGCAAAGTAAGCAACGTGTATGGCAACCCCCACCACATACCCAGAGGTTTCCAAGAACCAGTAGGTTAGGTTTAGCCTCTCTTGTAGCGCGCCAGCAAGTCGGTGTAAGTCTCAGAAATCTGTTCCACCGAAATCCCGCGATAAGTGCGATCAGTTAGTTACCCATTTTCACGTACCTTCTCTGCACGAGCTTTGCCATCTGGGACGAAACGGCAAATGACGGTGGCGCACTCGAACCAACGTTTGGCCTCGTCAACAACGGAAGCACTAGTGGCATGCAAGGATGTGGCAGTAAAGTCTAGGAAGAAACGTGGGTAACGGACTGCAAGCATTCCACGCCAGTGTTGTAAGCCGTGCTAAGGAGCCATAACCGTTCGTCTATCGGATAAAGCTTCGACGGGAAAAAAATATCAGTACCCATATCCATGGCTTGTAGGACCCACAGGATTCCCGTTCTCAACCAGGTTACCGTGCTCCTCCAGCACGGCACTGGCCTGTTCGAAGTATTGGATTGCCTTGGATCGGTCAGGTTCAGTCCCTTTCGACAGCAGGATGCTGCATATAGATCGCATCCACCGTGAAAACTTGTCCAGAGTCAACTGGCTATGTGCGAGACACGCGTGTAGAATTGCCTGTGAATGGTAGCGAATCAGATCCAAATCTCGGCGCTCGTCAACGGAGAGCATGCCTCCAGGGCTGAATATAGCACTGCTTGCAGTTCAGTGATTTCTTAGAAACCCGTGAAATTATGGGACCATGCCATTAACAGGACAGCTCTTGTTTTCCCACTACGTTATTCGGTGTTGGTGAAATTGCCCGAGACTCCCAAAGTTTGCACGTACCAAAATATCCCCGATCGCTTCAAAAGTGATTAGTGCTTGATCATCCGCTCGCGTAGCCTCCTATGTGACGGAAAAGATCGCGCCCGTTTCCTAGCGGAATGAACGTACCTCGATCGTCTCCAAGACGGACGACCATTCACCTAGGGCCGATGCCGTCTCGACGTGGAAGACGCGTAGGAAGTGCAAGAATGTATGGATATGAGATCGATCGTCAGGTAACACCTTGTCCAAAAGGCCCGTGACCCTGGCTTTACAAGCCTGGATTTCGGTAGAGGTATTGCGCAGAATCTCGTGCTACATGGGGCAGTCAGTGGGTGATATAGAATGCCTCAGAACCCACCTCTGCCCCCTTACTCCCTGAGAGTTGTTCACGGGCCCAGATCACTAACGACATGTAATCCAACGTGATCGGAAGTATCCAGATAACCCACTGACCTCGCCCCGATGTCGCAGCGAAGGAAGCATTGGCAATGTACAAGTATGTACTTGGCTCAACTTCCGTTAACGTCCTAGATATGTACAATTCGAGTAGCTACTTTCAGTTAGTAAGGGTCAAACGTGGGCAGCCAAACGCTGACCTGTCTTGCAATATCAAATGCATTCGAAACTTCTTCGCCATGATTGTCCCAATTCGAGCAACCCTCAATTGCACAATTGTAAGCAGTGCGCCACAGCCACGATAAGTCGCGGATGACTAATGCAACGTTCTCGTAGGCAACAGTTTCAACAAGAGTCTTGGCTGAAAATGCGTTTTATGACACGAGAGAAAGCTGCTAATATATGCCCACGAACCATTCTTGAAGTAGTTCAGTAACGTTTGGATAAGGGGTGGTCTGTCAGGGGTAAGTATGTGTGGAAGAGATGGAGCCCGGTACGCTTACAGATTTGCACCCGGTTGCCCGAGGAGTTTCAGAGTCAGCCGAATTATACAGCGTATCAGCGTCATGCCTTCTGTGAGATTTTCCACATTATCGCGGAAATTTAGCGTGTCCAGTAACGCCATGAGCACTGATAAAAGCAAGCTTTTCATATCGGAATCATGCGCAAGCCTGCAGGCTAGCAAAAGCATTCTTCGATCGAAATCAGGCGCCTCGGCCATTTCCCTCACGGCTCTGGTTGCTGATCAACACTATTGTCAACCCACGAGTCACACACTCATGAGGGAGCTGAGTCTTGCCTTCATCTTCTAAGCCTGAGAAATGTGACTATCTTTGAGTACGTCACGCACCAAAGTAGTCATATCCTGCACAAACCTTGATGCACAGCGATCAGAAATATCACATACCGGGTCGCTGCACCCATTTTAGGGCACCGTTTGATGGCAAACACCGCTTTGGCATACTCCTTTTGTTGAATGTAGCACAATGCGGCTTTTCGGAAACACTTCGAGCTACTGGAAGAGCCTAAACCTGCGAATACGGCATGTGTGCCACACATGAACCAATCGGCTGCTTCTGCCCAACGTGAGGCATGATAGTGACGGTCGCCATACTGCCATATAAGCTTTGCGAAGTCGAACACTCAGCATTGACGTGGGGGAATAATGGCGTGACAACGTACCGTAAGACAGGCATTCGCAGCCACCTTGGAAAGCTCAACATCTGACTTGGCAATTTCTGGTACAATGAACCAGTGTCATTGTGGATCATTCCGCGCATCACGAAACCTAACTTGCCCTGAAACGATTCCTCCAAGTTCTCCATCGCTTTGGTGTGGCTATCACCTTTGGAGCAGTGGAATATCATCGCTACTAATAATTTTTCGATGGAAGGAACATTTGCAGAACTGTTTAATGCCCTAAGGAGGCAACGGTGGATTGCGATGGATACGAGATTACTGCGGAGAACATATCAGTTCCACCACCTCAGGACACGCCACAGCATCATATCCATGGAATGCTTACAAGTGGTGAGATAATGTACGAAGCTCTTGGAGTACGCTATTAATTAATGTTCTTAGTCAGCGAACGACAGTAAAGAGAGCCAATACCAACTCGGTCAAGTCACATTCAGAAAAGGTCATGTTGTCAATGATGGGCTCTAGGACTGATACGGGAGTAAGCGCATCCATGCATAATCACAAAAAGGCGTTGCCAAGCCGTCTCACCTCGAAGAAGCTCAGTATCGCCAGCTTTTCGCCGCTTTACGACGGCCAGTTTCATCCAGCGGAGTTGCTGATACTCGGAACTTGTCTGGAAAATACATGTGACCTTTCTCCGAAGAGAACTCGGAATAGGAGTGGCTAGTCCCTTACGTGGTCAGCGGAGGCATCAATAGTGGAGATAACCTCATCCAGCGCAACTTCCGCTCGCGTTAGGTTTTCTGGATCTTGGGACGAAGCCAGGAAGTATCCCCGAGCTATCAGCATGCAGAGGTGGCATTGTCCACGTTACCACGGGAGGATCTAATCGGCATGATGTGCTTACCCAGACTCCTGAGAATAGATCGCTAAAGTCGTTGCGCCCTCAATGGGTGGACAATGACCAACAGATACATGCCGGAATCACAAACCTTAAGCTCCGCTAACTCGGAGTTGGATGTACATGCCAGTGGCTCGATTACCTGGAATGCCTTCTGCATCCATCTCAGGGCATCAGGGGCCCTGTTTCCCTCCGTAATCAATTTGCCTCCTTGATGGCACCTCAAAATGGATTTGCCGATATCCAGCAACTTGGATGCCAGCAATTCTCGCTGGTTAGGAAAAGACGCGAAGTAAGAAACTTTGAATCCGGACCTACGCAACTTACGTCACGGTTCGAAAGCAGTGCGAGATATCTATCCTGTTCTGCACAGAAGATACGCCACTTAGCTATACTCATTAATCTGCGCCCCAGGGTTCGAACCTGTGACCTTGTCTGCCATGAACGTCGCAAGGCCCTCGTTCTTTTCTCTCCAAGCCTGTGTGCCAACAAGTCGGTCTATGAATATCAACGCCATCACTCCATAGGAGCTTTGACATCTCACTGCTTCCATTCTACTCGAGAAATATAGCGTAGTAACCCGTGCCTTGGCGAGTTCGTGCGTACGGTCCGGATCGCCATGATTTCTCAGGGCCTCTTCGTACTATTTGGATAAACAGGATAAGTCCGAAGAGCTTGAAGACAACGCCACTTTCAAAGGTGAGAGATATTTGGGAATTACCTTTGCGGCACATATCAACACGCTAGCAGCCGATTCGCTATTTCCGAGTTCTACGCCCACCGTGAGATAAAAAGGATGCTGTAGAGACAAAGTCATGGTGTCACTCCTATTCTAGAAACGTACCTGAGAGTGTAGAGCCCGTCTTGCTAGCTATCTGGAGCATATGCAGTAGGGCTGCAAAGCAATACACACGGGGATGAGGCGCAGCGATTAAACCTTGCTATGTATTATTGCAGGAACTGGCAAACCTTCGATACTCGGTTTAGCCTCCAAGCCCGCCTCCATCAGACGGAATCCTGCCAGTCGCACTTCCATCACCAGGGGTCAGGGTGAGGAATGAGTTGCAGTAAAGGTTAAGGGGGAACGGTGTGCTGCATACATGCTGCGACGATAACTCGGCTGTCGCCATCTTGGCGGAACAAGCCTGAGGCGTTCCACAGGTTCACCCCTTATTGTCCATGCAGGATGTAAATGGTCACTTCATAGCTCCGTGCGCGCTGGACATGGGAAGCCGTAATGAAGGTTACAAACCTTGCTGATCGAGCGCATCTGTAAGATGGCCATCAATATTCCCCGACTTGAAACGTTGGTCCGAGAACGACTGTGCCAAAGACGCGATTTGATGAAGGTCCTTCGCCACGGCACCCGCGTCAACGGAAGACGAAGTTGTATCTTTCAGCTTAGGTTTGATCTCGATTAATAATTCTGCGGACAAAGGGAGGGTACGGTGAAGCTCTCTATTAGCGCACCGCGCTGGAGGCGACGGTTGAGGTGAGAAAAGAACATGCCTTCAATCTGGGCGAATAATTTTTGCAAATTGGCCATATTTCGCTCTTTCTTTGGTGTAGTCATGATCCTAGTTCGATCTGGCTGTCTTTAGCTGTGGTGAGGCGCGTCGAAAGATCCGTGGTCACTGTCAAGAACGACTTGGCAATGCGTTTCGGAATTAGGACCTATCCAATTCAAATTAATTATGTAATTGTACACCTTGCCAACAAAATCTTGATTTTTTTTCTAACCCCCAAGCTCGACGAAATTCGATGGCGTCAAGCTCAGAGGACCCAGTGGATCTCAAAGCCCTTGCTGCCAAGGTCAGAGCCCCTCCCTCACCCCAGCTCAATATCCGCATAACGCAAAATTTTCATTGTTTTTGGGGTCGCTCTCGGACCGTGTTTACACAGGAGGCACGCAGAGATGGCATGTTCGCTGGCCTGACCGCAGGGCTAACAGGAGGTACGTACAACATCCCCGTTTACCTAGCACGAGACAAGGAATGCCAATCTGAGCCCTTTGGAAACCACCCGCAATACAATCTACCGTACCGCACTTGCACACCTCCGAACCCACCTGGCGACCCACCACCCCCTCGCTTCCCTACACGTCAACTCAACCGCCAAAACTATTTTCCATATGCAGCATTGCTGGGCTCGAAGTTCATGCGGTTCAACAGGAACCAAACCATCTTATGCGGTGTCTGTGAGTGGCGATTTTACCTTGTACAATCTTTATCATCCCTTTTTCACGTTCCACGTCTTGTCACCCCTGCCCCACGCATAATGTGCACCCGGATGGCCCATGCCAAATAAATGATGCCGACTCTGGCACCGACGGCTCTGGATTCCCGCGCCCGCCTCTCTTTTGATTGGCATGATGCTCGAACATTCTACATACCACCCGGTATCGCACAACGCCTGATCACTGAACGTAAACCGACACTATGTATCCGATGACGCAATCCACAACAATGCGACGTGTCGCAACCCCCCCCCCCCCTCGCCCACCCATTTTTATCCCTCCGCGATTCCCCGATCAATAGTGACGGGTGGCCTTTCCGGGTATTTCTTCATGCAGGCGTTCCTATCGTCTCACCTGGCCGTATTGAAAAAGAATCTCGACGCACAGCAACACCCACCTGGACCCTCGGAGGATACATGAATTAGAAACGAAGGGAGCTAATATAACGAGCGCTTCGATGTAAATGCTTATCCGGGCTTATTCGCATGATGCCAATCACGTTAGAAGAATATTCCGAATCTGCCATTCACCTGTTGTGGCGCCTGTTATACAAAACGCTGTCCGGATGTGATATGATTAATAATTGGATCCGAAGACAATCAAAGGACCGCATGTGAAGAGGAGGCCGTGGAGACCGGTCACGGAGCGGCGTAAGTATGTATGTAGGACTACTGATATGAGTAATGTGTCCGTAGCACCATGCTTCACCATCCTGGTGAGCCACCATCTCTGCCCCAAGTTGATATAGAACACTCCACCGCAAACCGCCACAGACCGCTTGCCTCAGACGCCGCATCAGAAACGTTCGGATACGTTTCAAACGCAAATTTGAAGCTTCTGAGGTTTTATTTTGTTTTCTTGAATTCGTTTTTTCCAGTGTCAAGTCTTAGCCATGTTCCGTTTTCAATCATTCTGAAATTTCATGTAACCTTCTCTGTTGTAACTCTCACCCACCTTGTCTCCGGATTAGCTACCCACTTGTTACTACCAACAATGTCGTTACGATTTCATCATATTTCGGCGTTATGAAGCAGTTGATAAACATAGCTGAAAGTTCTCAATGACTCAACAACAAAACAGATCGGCCAGGACGTACTTAGGTCGGAGTATCCAAATGAGCGAACAAGAGAAGCCAATAAAGGAACGATCTAACAGAATGGAGTTGTAATAACAAAGAACCCGCTGTGAGTACCGCAATCAGCATCTCATATTAGCATCGTAACTCTATTCCACGGGGTAGTACAAAGGCACTCAGGTCCACGCCGTTAACTCAACTGTCACTGTAATATGATACCGTATCCCTGAAAAGCCTGAGGCCATGGACCATGCTCTTTACATGTTTTGAAATCCACAACTTACCAGATCGGCAAATATCCAATGGACGTTTTTGCCAAGGTGGCATCCAGCGGGATGGAATTCGTGATTCTGTGATCATATCTCTCTCCTTCCAAAGGAAGCCGGCCGGTGCATTTTTTGAAAGGGGGGTGTTTTTTTTTTGTTTTTGTTTTTGTTTTTTTTTCCAATCCCCGCTGGCGTCCCTTGTCTTGCCATGGATCAAGCTAATACCCAACGCTACGGGATCCATATGTGATGCCAGACTGCGTTCCCTGGACCCATCATCCATCCTTGTGTGATTGATATGTATGGACACTGATACGGTACACAGGATGAAACTGACAGTTGGCCGTCCCTATAACTCCAAAAGGGCGTCACTATGCACAGCCACTCTGCTACGTAGGCCGCAGACACCGAATCCGAACGCCCGATAGTGGCACGGAAGTCAACCACCAATAACAGGTTCCTCGGGGCTTGCTGCCCCCCCCCCCCCTGAAGGCCAATGGGTGGCCTAAACCCTAAGAGGAATCCACCAGCACTACGGTATTACCCACTGCGCCTCTTAATCTGATCTGCCTGTCTTTTATTACAAACAAGCTGCGTCCGAGAGTTATTGATCCTGTGTGCACGGATGAGTCGGACCCAGCCGAGTCTAGCTGCAATCGTAGTAGATACACAAGGTAATCTGGCTTGGGATTCATAGTATTATATTGATCGGGTGGGTGCTTCTCCATGCTTCCCCTTTTGCAGGGCCACCGAAGGTCAACGGACTGGATCAAATCCGAGGATGCGCCGAAGCCCCTCAGCCCTTTCCGATGAATGGGCGGACATGGCACGGCGAGGGGATAGTAAGGGTGTGCAAGGGGAAGAGATGGTTTCGGAATATTGATCACTTCTGTAACCTCGACCCCAAGACCCAGTTGAAATTCGTTCCCCACTTGTGTAGATAAATAGCAGCCATTTATCTATTAGTAGTAGGACGCCATTGCGAGCCCACGCTGGATATACTACTTGGGGTTTCTTTTCTGATCCGAAAGCTAGCGTGGGTGAATTCAGTTCATGGTAGCCAGTAAAAGCAACCCACGGCGCTCTCTCGAATGGGCTCGATATCCCGCCGAGCCCGCCCGTCACGGTTCTCGAAATGATCTCATTTGATTCGAGTCCATTTTAGATTAGGACGGAAATAGTCGATAGATATTCGGGGATCCGGGGGGTAGTACCTCCTAGTTCGGCCTGGTCCATCCACCATCATGCGCCGCATACGATTACTACATCGAAGTTATCCGTCGTCGGAACGCTGTGGAGTGGGGGAGTCTTTGCACTTTTTCCTGCACCCACGATGCACCAATCTAGAACGATCTGAGTCAAATAGCGCAGTCCATGGTCAGGTGTGCACCAATCGTGCCGTGTGATACCACATTGGCGTAGCCCACCCCAGCCTGCTTCAAAGCTTAGTACGTCGCCGTGGTATTGGGTTCCACGTGAACTGGAACCCGCCAGCGACGCAGTCAGTTGTCCTTGCAACGCCTGAAACACGCGATCGCATACTAAGACGGCCTGGATTTGGGCCACCACACCCACCGTGCCACGGCTCTCCGGCCGCCATAAGCGGGCGAAAATAAATGACAAGGCAAACCAAAAAAAAAGACGGGTAGGAGCAGCACGACTCAGGAGCGTGTCAACGTTTCTGTCGAACTCCTGTCTTACTCTTCCGGTGCTACCCTGCCTACGGTTGACCAGTCGGGTGATCTGAGCTGAGAACGGATGGGGACAGCTTCCCGCTCTACATACGTGGGCAATATGGAGTCCGACCCTTTTTCTTTCTTCTCATCCCCTAATAGCCACACTAGCACTGGTCCTCCTAGTCTGTCAACTGATCCGTAAGTATTAGGGTTCAGTATGCAGTGGCACGGCAGCTCAGGACCGCGGTTCTCCCGATCATTTATGCTCCCACAAGCATGGAACTGTGTGATATCGGTCATTATCAGAACTGTCAACGTTATGCAGCTGTACACTAGCAATCTGATAACCGAGGAATATGGTAGTATACGTAGCAAGCAGCGGATACGATCTCAATTGTTCGTGGTCCGTGAAAAAGGCAAGCAGAGCTAGCGGGGGTGATAACCTAATGCGGTGGAATGAGGCAATGACGGATAAAAATGCTGACCCGAATGAATGCACTTGAAGTATGAGAGTACAATAGTGACTTGCGAGAGCAAAAAAGAAGTATCAAAATAGTGACGAAAACTCGAAGTTAATTGTATGCGATGCGACCACAAAATATGCCATGTTAATGAAGAAAAGTAATAAAAATATATGGTGTCATGCCGAGGAACGCTCAGGAAGGGGAAAAAAAAAGCGCGATGAGAACCACCTTATCTCCCGTACGTCCATGCATAGGGGGACAGATAAACTGGCGAACCGCGCATAGGCGTAGTTGCGTAAAAGTGCACGCCAGGAGGGCCTGCATTGGCAAATGGCGCAGATGGTACAACGCCACAACGGTTCTCCCGCAGCGGTGGGAGCTGTAACGACCGGTCCCTATCCGCAGGCGATGCCCTTTTCGTTTGGGTGCATACGTGCGGAGTACCAGTACCTGCCAAAGACAGCTTCCTTGCCCAGATCGCATCATGGAGGTGAGGCAACGAGGGTTGGCGTGCACTGATGCCGAGATGGGTCTCGTGTGGACTCACAGACGCTGATTGCACAACGGGCACATATGAAGACGGAAGAGATGCATACGCCGCTGTTGTCGGCTGTTGGGGTGGCTGGTAGCACCGTAAGCGTGATTTACGATCTCCCTTGAGTTGCTCAGATTCATCGTGGATCGATGAGCCCGCGAGGGAGTAATAGTACAGACTCTGCATAATAATCAGAATTTGGTATTCATTTGGATGCGAAAAAACCGTACCTGAGGCACATTGATGGGCCGATCCGCACGATATGCAGCGATGAGAGTCTGTGGACGGTTTTCGGGAATGCTCGGCCGGCGTTGCAGCTGGCCAGATTGGAGGGACCTTGGCACATTCGGCGAAGATGAGAGCGACATTTTTGCAAATGAATGCAGCGGCTCGAAAGGTGAGGAACCGGAACTCGGGCAATTTGAGAACGTAGACTCGGGAATTTGCAAAGTCATGCCAGTGGGACGCTTCAATGGTGGCAGATCCTTGAACGACATTGACGTTGGTGAGAATGCGTCCGCGGCTGAACGTTTCGTGCCCGAGTTGGGTGAGGGCGAGGGCTGGGGTTGAAGCTGGTGAGAGATCACGTGATGTGAGGAGCAGACACGCGGGTTCGTATACTGTACAGGTGAAGTAGATCGTGCGCGGTGGGACGTTGAGTGGCACCTCCAGCGGAATGTACGCGTAGAAGGCGTGGAGGTCACCGGCTGTGCTTGTCTGCCGCTGCGCGAGAAGCGTGCGCGCATCCGCCACTTCCTGCTCTCTGACTCCTTCGCTAGAACCAGACCTTTGAGGAGGTTGAGCCACGAAGCGTACTGTTTTCCTGAGATGTGCAATGAGAAGTCGACCCCCGTAAGGAATTCTCGCTCCATCCGGTTGATCTCGGTGAGCTCGATACCGGACACCTCGGACCAAGTTTTATTGGTGTAGGTATTGCTACGTCACATTGAGTACAGCATCAACGAACACGTTGAGAGAGACTTACTCGTCCAAGAACTTGTTTGCCATCATCAAGGCCGAGACTGCGATTCTGAACTCGCTTCCCTGCAAACCAGTGGTGAAGCGGTTGCGTTCCTTGAGGCGCCAGATGTAGTGAAGGGAGAGTACGATCACGGACTGGCTGACTTGGGTCGTCTCGAGGAGCTTCTGCACGAACTGTACGAACGTGGCGGAGGGGGCGAGTTGGAGAGCAGAAGTTTGGGTGGGGACCTCGGGGGAATACGGCGGGCTTGGCAGTGAGGGGGAGGTGGCACTCGACGAGGGGGGCGGCGAGAACCAGAGGTAGCAGACCATCTCACAAGTCTTTTCTGCGATAAAGCTTGCGGGACGCTTTAGAGAGGAATCGAACCAGTCGATCAGATGAGGCGCGTCATCTGGTATGAATGGCTTGTGTTGGAACGGAGGTTCACAGACGTCGAGCTCGTCGTCATACCGGTCAGGAGAGATAGGATGTGGTGCAGGTTTTGACCAATTTGACGCGTCTTGCGGGGGAGTGACTGTGAACATCCAGTCAGACACACGCAGCACAAAGACAAAGCATATCGACGCACGGGGCGGTAAGACAGCCAACTGACGGTCAAAGTGAGTTATAGGTGGCAGCGAGACCTGCGGGTGTGGTTGAGGCGCCGGTCTAGGGAGTGCTGTGGACATGGGGGGCGTGATGAGGCCAGTCGAATGCCTTGGCCGCCATGTTGACCATGTCGCCTGGAGCAGCTCTGCAGGGAGTGAGGGCAGTGTAGTTGACATGGGCGTTGGAGGAGTGCAGAAGAGAGCCATCGACTCTTGAGCGTTGAAAGGGGACCTGCATCATTAAAAGGAGGAGGATAATAAAATATAAAATAACACAGGGGATGCGTCGCGTCGAAAAGCCTGCCAGGGCGCCTCCGAACTCTTTCCGAGCCGCTTCGTAGGCGTAACGGTGCAGATCTCAGACATTTTCTTATTTTCTTTTCTTTTTGCACTTGACACATTTTGGGTTATTTTATTATCAAATTATCCGCGATCTCCCCCCTCGGCACGCACGGCAGAGGGGACTTTCCAGGGATTCCCCATAGTCTTGCCCTTATCCCACTGCCTATTCGGGGTACACTTACCCACGTGACCCCCCATATCTGGCATTTCTCATGTCATTTCCACTTACATTTTCAAGGCCAAGTCCTCCCTGTGTGCACCTATACACTGCGCTGCTGTGGCTTCCCTGTGCGCACGTGAATCCCCCCCTTCAGCCATTTCTTCCCTTTGTTTCACTTTTACACACATTCGTGTCCATCACGCCCGTAAAATCCGGGCACAAGACCTGATCATATACCCACTTGTCCATTGCTGTCGTCCTGTTGATATGACTGTCGTACAGCCGTTCTAGGCGTCACCAAGTCCATGATGACATCCCATGAATAATGAAATTTAGCTATTTCGCCAGTGTCACCTTGTTCTTCCCTTTTCTTTACGCCGCCTCTCGTCACCCCTTCCCCTCAACTTTCCCAACTCAGCTTCCTCCGCATCCCCATCAGAAAATTTTCTAATTCTGCCACCCTTGCCCTTTATTATTTATGCTTATTATTTTCATTCACATATCTGGGTCTTAGCATTACTCCCGAGCCACCATACCAGGCAGACGTTTTGATCTTTGTTCCTTTTATCCTTCGCATGATATAATCGTGGCACGGTCCAGTTTAGTATCCCCTAGCAAACTTATCCACCGTCATCTATGAAACCATATCCCACATCTTGAATTCATCACGACATCTGACGCATGGCGGGAAACTTTCCGCGTTCCGGTCACTGCGGTAACATCCTCCGCCCCAAACTTTCTACTATATACGAAGCTCGTTCGATATCATTGATACATACATTTACATATTCCCCGAAATTCCTTGCCAGTCCGTAAGCACACATCCTTGTCTTGATATTCAACGCATCACCGCCTTCTCAATAAAAAAACAATCTGTTCGCATCATCCGAATTCACTGACACGTAAACCCCGTCGGCCAATGGAGCACCCACCTAGGCTCGTACAAGCTCGCCACGCCACGCCCTAAGTCCCTCCCTCGGCGCGTAAACTTGCCTTTTGGAGTGAACGTTATTGCTAATGGACCATTGGAAGGTTCCACTCCGGCTCTCCCGGCAAGCTTATACTGTACTAGCACGCACCCTCCGCTCAGTTGGCACTATGTAATTGGCATGGCAAGTCAATGAGCCGCGCCCAACCTGCGTACTTAGCTACACGAACCTGATTGATCGCGCTACAGCCCCTCCATTCCTTACTGCATTGGGTCCCCCTTCATACTACTATGATACCGTCGGACGTGATCACCGCCCTTTCTTCAATTCATTCGGGTGTGTTGTTTCCCCCAAGCCCATGATCATCATCACGCGAACAGCTTAGGGTAAATACACTCTGGTCGCCGCTGCCCAGCTCCCTGGTACCAGCTACCTGCACCTGTGCTGCGTTTCGTTCGCACCCATCATTTATTAAGTATCATGATCAATCAATGTGACTCATCGGTTTGCCCTGGCATTTTTGGTCTGGCAGTTTGGTGATGGTGGCCCAACATGTCCTTTTCTTCTGTTCAATGTCCTTCGGAATGGAATTTATCCGTTAGCGCCTCGCTAACCTTCTGGAAGGCTCGCCAGTGTTCGCCAGTATGAAACCTGACGCCGGTGCCATGGCTTGTCACTTATCGCGGCAATGTCATCCCGGGCGGTGACCCTGCGTTTTCATCAGCCGTCTTTTCGGAGCGGGACGACGACTCACGTATGTACTTCAAATATCCAGTAGCATCTTCTAAAGTCGCGACCATACTAGCACTTGCCTAAGTTCAATTGCTGCCATGTAAGTCGAGTATAATTATTACTGTACCTGGGTATGCACTGCCCACTTTGGGTTCGAGTGCTAAACTCGAATCAATTTTCTCAGAGCTATGAAACCGCCAACTCGGTGAGCGCCTTCAGCAAATATATAGAGTGCGATCATGGAAGGCAACCATCCCCCACGTGCGGAAGCGTCACGTACTGACCGGAGTGGCATCGCCAGAGCCATGTAAGAAGCATGCTACCATACTGATCCCAATGGGTTCCAGTCCTGTGGAGCCATGCTGGACAAGCAATTATCTTGATCCATAACTCCGATATCTGCGTGAGCGGGTTGCTAGAATGATATGTACTGCCCAGTCACCTTATTCGACCACTGAACCGAGGAGCAAGGGTCTCACTGCCATAACTTGACTTCCAGAACCTACAAACCTGTAAGTACAGGATGTGTACGACTCTTACGTACGTCTACCGTAATCTCAACATAGCACCACCCCTGACTTAGTCTACTGCCACAGGTGCAATCTCCATTGAAGCTGGGGCCGCTTCCACCACCCTCTCGTCGAGCCTCTTCCGCGACCCTGGTGGCCCCCATTGGGTTCAAATCCACACTCAGTCATTTACGGTAATGGTGACTTAACTTAACCCGCCTCACCAAACTTGTAAACTGTCTTCCCGGTGGCGAAAAGATGGGGCTGAGCAGCAAGGCGTAGCTGGTGGAGCTTGGTATGTACCTGCGGGTGCCAATTACATTGCCAGCCAAAACACCCCTGCTGATCTACGGCTGTGCAGACCCGTCTGACTGACACCAGGCTATATACGTTATACATACATGGGTAAGTGTTCTCCATATCAATTTTGTGACACCCATACTAGTGCGAAGCGAGCTAAAACCGCGTCTAGGACAGGGTCAGTCTCTATCGCGCTCACGCTACAAGGTTTCAGATAGGCATAGGTATTGATTTAGCTGCTTGGGTACTGATTATCTTTTTTCAATGGCCCAAGCAATTTTCTGGGTTTTGAATCGGAAACGTGTTGTCGCATCAGTTGTTACATTTTTTTTATTGACATGGGTAAGCCAGAAAAGGGGGCCGGGCCCATCCACGGAACCAGAATCGAATGCATGACTCGGTCTCCAAGCGAACGTGATAATTCCATTATCGATCAGCCATCATGCTGCACTGATCGCGGATATCGTTTTTCCTGTCTCCGAATCACGTATCCCCCCGACCGGCGCGGTGTTCGTACATAGGGTGGCAGCTCCTGGCGGCATCGCGCCGGACCTTTTGGACCACGAATCGGAAACGGATGTGAGACGGACGATGCGTAAATGGGGGATATATGCGTGATATGCCATCGCAAGCGCAATACGGCTAACAATTCGTTGGCGGAACCAAGAAGGTATGTAGTCGGGTCACAATTTTCTGTCAGCTGAGGTGCATGCGCCGGTACCGCTAAGGGTGGCCTAGAATTGACATTTGGCATGTAAGACGAGATAGCAACGTGCGTGCTCGCTTGCTAGTATCAAGGTTTCTTGCTGACAAGCATTGGCACGCCTGCGGTGTATTTTCTATCACCGCGGGGTCCACTAACAGCAGTTATCTGTGATTAGAGTAGGTTCGGTTGGAGTATATGTAAGGAACGAGTCACTCAAGGTTTTCCACTTGTGACCCGCTGACAATTTTTACTTTTGAAGAAATGGAAAGAAATCGTATTTCCCAAGGCTATCTTCGACAGCAGCTACCTTCCCTAAAGTGGTTCAAACACGACGACAGATATAGTGTCGTTTAGCTGCTTACTTGCAGCGAACTTTGTCACCGCAAGCCCCGAGCCGCCTCAATTGTCAAACTGGCGGACCTCGCCCGAACAAAAGAAGTGCCGACTCTCTTTCTGGGACTTGGCTTCTTCTATTCTCAACAGGATAGTATGAAGAATGAGGACAGTACGTACAGTATGGCCCAGAGACCAACAGAGGCACAAGATATGCATTCTCATGGACCCATCTCTTGCATCCTTGCACACATGGTTTACAAAGGAAGTGTCAAAAGCCGGTAAGTCTGCCCTCCATCCCTCCCCGGAGGGCATAATAGACACACGAAGGCAAAAAAAAAAAAGATCCGAATCGGACGCCACGAAAGGGGTCAAGTGTCCAGAATGGCATCAAGTTCGATGACATGTTCCCTAATAAAATTTTCCAGCCTTTCCCATTTTAACACTGACAACACCCCCTTCGGCTGGTGTGGAGGACCCTTCTCGGTAAAATCAAACTCCGCGCTTGCCAAACCATCGCTTACCTAATACACAAGCCTCAAGCTCCAGGCTGACGAGGTATTTACCTATGTTTGTACCTGAGCTCTCGTAGCGTAGTCAGCCAATCTAGTCCCATTCCCAGGGCACTTGGAAGGAACTTGGATGGAGGTGCCTGGCGGACACCGCCACTGCAATGTGAGCACTTCTACAAGTGGATTCTAATTCATCCGTCAGAAGATTACCCCGCATGATTACATGTCGCGATGCGGTGTTCCAGACTCCTGACGGATAGGCAGTGGTGACCAACCTGAGCAACATCAATTGTGATGACAGCCCGAAATATCACGGTACACAGTATAACCAGCGAGAATGTGGCTGAGCAATCAGCTGGCATTCTGCGGAAACGGATTTGAGGGACGGAGGTCTTCTTACGGAAAACAAGGAATTGTACTATCGCTTGGCCCGTGGTTGGACGTGCTGCGGGCGTATTTTTACATTACCTGGCTGACGGATCTTACGAGTATTTGCCTCGTTCTGGGGTGCACTTTCTGGTAGTCGGACGGAGGAGCCCCGGTAGCCCTAGTAGCCGCACGTCGTATCGAGTATAGGGTTAGACCACCCTGTCGTTGTAAAGTTAGACCCAAGATCACGGCGGGATAAAATCGTGGAAGAGGCCCTCTAAGACCCTATCCCTCTTTACCCTCGTGAACCTGTGGCCACTGGCATCGGTCGCCATGACCGTGTCATGATTCCACCGCAGTAGAATTTGGGTCTCATGTAAACATGCTATGAAAAGTGTCAGACGAGGTTATGGAATCAGTGAGAAGGTGTGAGATCTGCAACAGAGGTTTATCCACGTTCAGTCAATCACAGTCACAAGCAGAGCAGCAGAGCACCGGAAAGGGGTGCTTGCTGATTGTGATAGCTTGCAGTGCCTGCTTGAAAGTGCTTACGAACATGGCAACAATCATTTCCGGAAGTGCTTCTACGAGTTTCTGAATCCGAGTGGGCCAGGATAGGTTAACTGGCAAGCAACGGTCAGCGTACACCACATTGTGTAATCAATCAGCTGTGCCACTTGTCCCGGGTGCTTTCAACGGACCTGGATACCAGCGCACGCCCTCTATCATAGTTGTGTGGCTTTCCTACATTCCCTGCTATCAAAACTGCCACCATACCTGCCAATGCCACCTGCGCAGATGTCAGTGATACAGTCAGTGATGTGAGACAGGGCGTGCCAGTGGGGCCATGTCGACTTGCGGTGACCCTTAGTACTATTCACGGACGGCCCCAGCATTGACTGACAACCTGATTGGCAAACAGGCTGTTTTTCACCTGCCCGGGAGAAAGTAGGCTGACAATGTTAGCTGTGATTGCAGTTCCACAGGAACGACGACAGATTGGCACAGGTTTTCACTTCCAAAGGACCCATCATGAACGGTTTTCTCACCTGTCCACCTTCACAGACAATTCACGTATCGTGCCAACATTTTTATCGCGTGCGTATATCGTGGCACTGAAAATGTCGTGTTGAAGACACCAGAGCAGATCCACGTGGCATCGAATCGCGATGACATTTCATGAGTACGTACCAAGCACATCACCAAGGGCCATATTTGGCAGGGAGACGATGTACTAGTGTTCTGTGTTCACTCGGGTGTTGTAAGCTACTCGACAGTTGGACTCGGCAACCACTGGAGACCCAACCTGCACTGCATGACAAGAATCTGATTCCAACGTCTTCACCTCGACTCACCTGAAACCAGGGCCGCATCAGTATATGGTTCGCACACTACATGGAATTTTAGTGCTCTGACTCATCTGTGGCATGGATCAATCGAGTTGTGTGATATTTGCGTGGCGTCACGATCCAGCCAAAATCGGAGATCGATAATATTTGCAGTAGGGCCTCCAACCACGAAATCCAGCTGATATGATCTGTGTGATGCTACTGATCACGGCCAGCTTTTATCGTTGAGGGTTCCCCAGTGCCTTTGCATTAATAGGGTTGTTACCCTAGAACGTCTGACTAGAAAGGTCCCGGTAGTATACCTGCCGATATGATTCCACTGTTCCCCTTGATCGACCAATGTCTGTCCGATTTCCCATCATGTCAGCATCTACTAATCATCGCCAGGAGCCCAGACGCGTTATGTAATTGAAAATGTTGGTGATACCCGACGAGCCAACAATCTACGGTAGATCGGTGTTGCGCATGATTTCACAATCCCAGTTCAATGCCACTAGGTGAATTTCTGCACGCACTTTATTTGGGTGCGACTCTCTCTCAGCGGGTCTGATGGGGAGAATCCGTGATTAAGGTCGCCTCATTTCACCCAGCGATCCCAGGCGGGGAAGGCGTCTCAGTTTGATGTAGTTTCTCTAAGCAGATCTTCAAGAAGGACTGACCGTAAATCGAGGAATTTGGCCAGAGGTTCTACACATGCATGAACTCATCAATGCTGCCTCAAATACGCACTTTGTCATAGCTGACTTACGTCTTACAGATAATCCACATCTAACCACGCGTGGCGATCGATATCGATGGTACATTGGTTCTGATTGGAATTAGTGTCACGAAGCTGATGAGTTGGCTCTTTTGATTGATATTATCTTGTTACAGCACAAGATAATAACAAGCTAAAGAACCTTACTCGTCGAATGCAGTGGAAAGGATTGGAGTCCCTGTTTCCCCAGCGCCATAGTACCAAAGTGAGGAATAACGTGGTGAAGGGCGAAAACAACTGTGCCATCCTAGAAGGAGAGAAAATCAAATGCCACTGCACATACATACCACGGTTTCGCAGCGATCGATGGCCGAGGATCCTCGTCGGCGACTCGGCGTCCTGTCAATCAACCTAAAAAGGAACAGTATGATTCTCCAAATACATACCCACCTGATATGTAGAGATATGTTGTTTGCATGGGGACAAGAAGACGCGATCGTGGTCGCGCGATGGCGGAAAAATACGGGCAAACACGAGAGATGCACACTTGTGCAAATCGTACACTTTGTTTGGAATGTGCAAGTACGATAGACGAGATGGCTGCATATGTGAATCACATATAGCTTGTTCGTAACAGGCAAGGTCGCACGTCGAGACAGATGGGCAACGTAAACAAACCATTTACGATGTTACCACAGGAAGAAGGCAGCATCCGTGCATAGTCCTTGATGAGTACCCATAGTTGGACCTCGGAGAAATGCTGCAGCTCCCGGCCTGTCAAGAATGAGCCTGTTCCAGCACGTCCTATCACCAAAACCCTATACGTCCAGCTGGCCACGGTCCGCAGACTGTCAGTAGCGAGTAGCGCTTCTCGCTGGCATGTACAGCACGGAGCGTGAGGAGAATATGTAATGGACGGTATGGAATTAGACGTTGAGTCGGCAGGACCAGGCAGTCGAATTTGACATTACTCCTGCACGAGCATATATATATCCCTGGGAAGAAACCAGTCCAATTGATGGCAGTCATGCGCCATTAACAGGTGCTGCCAACCTGTGTCACGGTCTAGGGTCATCGCTGGTGAGTAGCACTTCTCTCTGGGTACATATTTGTGGCGTGATGAAACAAGAGGGGGCATATCCAATGGTCGGTATATAATTAGCCGCCCAGGGTGGAGGGCCAGTCAAATACACATGACGGAGTCATATTGATCGATAGCCATAGTTCCTCGTCCAGTGAGTTGGCTTCCTATGTGAAACGGTTCTCCGAATCTATGTGCACCCGATATGGCCATTGGATGGTCTGACGAACGATGATGGGCACTATGCAGGATGGCGTAGATGCGTTCATAGAACGTGCACTTTACATCGACGTGGCGTGACGAATAATCCGATGGTAATCAGTGAGTGAACAGTTCATCCACATCATGCGATCGATGCGCCTATGAAACGACCACAGCGGAAAGAAAAGGGAAGGAACCCACTCGCATAGCCCAGTGTGCTTCCCGTCCCCATATAGCCCCAAACAGAACATACGGACATGCCAAGACACCCCAACGAGGGCGCGGCCTCTATCCGGGGGGCCCAACGTCGCAAGGGCCGAATGAATCCGACTGAGCATCATCCGCAGTTTTCTGCTCGCTCCGCGGACTAAATGCGCTGCCCAGACGGGCCGCAACCTATTGCAGGGAACAGCAAGCAAGATGCGGACCATACGCGGCGGGTGTCGGTGCACACAATTTAGGCATCGTACAACCAATAAGGGCACACTGTCTTTCGGGGAGCATATCCCGAAACACCAACGCATGGTTGTGCTCGTTGCTTTTCCCCTTGTCAGCGTGGAAAGCACTGGTGCTTTTGGGAAATTTGTAAGCATGGCAAACTGTCCTCGGATCGTTAGCATGCAGGCCGGAATATAAATGGATACTTGGTGTGGTTTGTTCGGTTGCTTGCCAGATGCGCGATTGCAGATGCAGGGATGTGCTCCTGTTCCGTGAAGCACGTAAGACGGGGAATCACCGGGGGGATCTGTGTTTTCGCGCAGGAAGTTGTGCGCACACATAGTACCCGATGCATTTGAATGACGACCCTGACAATGATAGGACTCGGGACAAATTGCTGGCATTGTTTTTGATGACTGAAGCTATGATAATTGAAAACTGATATTACGCGGAACGTATACGGAGAAGATGCCGCCTGAGATCTGGAGTAGAAGAAGAATCTGGCAGTGTGGCACGCATGGATGTATGCGGAGAATAGTATAAGAACCTGCCAAATCTTCTGGTAGCTTACATGTATTGTGGTCGAGTAGTTGGGTAACTTGTTCCTGAATAAGACGGCCAAATCGCAGACTTGGGATAGCTGCGTGTGCACCCTTAGACGTCAGAGTTTAGAAAGTGGCCTGCTGCAATGCATACAATTGTAAGCACCGTTGTTCGGGGAAACGGTGCACTCACGAGGAGATCGGGAGATGCTCGTCTCAATCCCAGATTAGTCGACAGTTGGAATTACCACTAGCTGTGTAATCCTGCTGGCACATCCTGACAGAGGAAGATAAGTTGTTCCTCTAAAATCAGGGGTGGCACACTTGGATGATGCTTGAGAACCAACAGTTACAGTGCTTCCAAATGGGCTAGAAGGAGCGAATTGTTTCTGTTTCCAGGCCCCTCGAATCCATGGCGTATATGCGGAGAATACAGGAGTGTTGAAGCCATCGTACGTTGTAGTGCCAGCGAATGTTTGTGTTTGCCCGACGTCGCGTGTGGCGTGAGACCAGTCCTTGTTGCCCTCGACCAGCCCCACGTTCGCAATTCGCACTTGGCGGCTGGCTGCCCGTCTTACTCGTCCACCGACTCTGCTTTCGTTCATTATCGCCCCTTCATTGATATTTTCACCATACAATGGGCCTCCAATTCGGCTCATTCGACAGCGTATGCAGCACCGCTGCACTCGTCATATGCCCGCTTCTCGGCCAGTCCGGACTGGGAATTGAACCAGACTGCTACTCTCGCAACGTACAGATCGGATCAACTCTCATTTTCCAGCCCTGTGAGCACTTTATCGTTATGTTTGCACTCTACTGACCCAACCAGCGACATGTTTCGTGCACATCGTGGCCATTCTCATGACCGCCATCATGATATACCACATCCGAAGCAAGTATACTGCGGTAGGACGAAAGGAAATCGTCACGTTCTTTTGGATGTACATGCTCATTGAGCTGCTCGCCATCTTTCTCGACTCTGGCATTATACCTACTGCCAACACGAGCTATCCTGTGAGCATGCACTATATATCATCCAATGCCACTCTGCTCACAATATCGTATGTAGTGGTTTGCGGCTGTTTATACTGGTCTCATTGCATCTGCATATTGCTGTCTTTTAATAAACGGCTTCGTTGGATTCCAATTCGCAGAAGACGGCACTCCCCTCTCGCTATGGGTGCGTCTCTCCATTCTCCCTTGTTGCCCGTTTATACCCATTCTAACCCCCACACCCATTCCAGTTTCTCCGACTATCATGTCTCACCATCTTTGGTGTTTCCTTCTTCGTCGCCATTGCCACCTTCAAATCCTTCGCAGGATTCACACCAACCAAAACCACGGGTTTGTTCGTCGTATACCTCATCTGGCCTATCTTTTGCGTCGCGACATACACACTTTCCCAACTTATCCTCGTATTCCGCACTTTGGACGACCGATGGCCGCTCGGCGACATCATCTTCGGTATCGCATTCTATACGATTGCACAGGTGCTTCTGTTCGCGTTCAGCATCAACATATGTGACGCGATCAAACATTATCTCGATGGCCTGTTCTTCTTTTCGCTGTGTGTTCTCCTGAGTGTCATGATGGTTTATAAATATTGGGATAGTATCACTGTACGTGTACAGCGCCAATGTTTCTATTCAGTTGTTATCTTCACTGACGTACTCACCACGATAGCGCGAGGATCTCGAATTCTCGGTCGGATCCAAACTTGCCGTGTGGGAAGTCAAAGATCCGTTGTTGACGGGCGGAGGAGCGACCGGGGCTGCTGCTGATTACGAGGAAGACACGACCAGCACGTATCATGCAGGCGGTGGTGCGAGCCTCGTGGGTGGGATGAGTGGGGGCCAGTATTATTATGGTGCAAAGGGCCCAGGGGGATATGCGGGTGCACAGAGGGGGTACCCACCAACATCAGACAGGTATTAAGACCTTTCCCCTTCCTGTGGAACTATGATCTACCTACATACGGGACATGCTCGCTCCGGCTTAATGGCATCCTCTGCAGGGAAACAGTACATATATTGATATTTGCTTCTTTGCATGTATCTCGTTGATTGCGACTTTTTTTCCCCCCATGGATGCTTCCCCACGCTTGCTTGTTGACTTTTGGGACTAGGTGTAGTAGCATACATTGTATGATTTGAATCTAGAATTGCTGCCTGTCCTTGTTTCCTTATCACCACCACACGACACAGCATTGGGTCTAGGTAAACAAATTCGCTTCTGGGTCTCATACATATTGGTCACGCTCAGCCACTTATCTGCCATCTCAACGCATAGAGGACAAATATTCTCAGACAGCCAACATATATCATCACAGCTATTCGTATTTTGTATTTTCGTTTGATCGTCGGTGGTCGTAAAACCATTTGGTATAATATCCTAAAATCGTCGCCCATTGTTGAGACAGACATGCGCAAACTCATTCAGAATGCACCTGATCAACATAAAAATATTTCTCGAAAGGGAGGAGCTAATGAGAACGAGAAAGAGAGTGCGACTGGATCGTCGAACCAAGGTCCTTGAGTTCCGCGATGATGAAACCACACGATATGCGATCCTATCGCATCGCTGGATCGAGCGACAAGGAGACAGACAAGGGGTCAGCTACGAGAAAATGGTCGAGCTAGCAAGTTGGAGGAAGAGGATTCGCCAGCGCGTCGACTACCAGAAGATCCTTGATAATTGTCTGCAGGCCAAGAACCACGGTTGTAGTGGGTGGACACATGTTGCACAGACAAACGAAGCAGCGCGGAACTATCTGAGGCCATCGACTACATGTATCCGTGGTAAGCAAACTCGACCCTATGCTATGCGTACCTTTCCGAAACGTCTGCGCGCAACGAGGATGGATATCCCAATTCTAACGGCGCTGCACGTCCGAAAAAAATACGGAGTATGGGTCGATTTATCCAGAGCATTACAGCAACTATCGCTGCTCGGTCATGAAGACGAGTAGGACGAAGTGGCAACAGCGATGTAGCGCAGACTAGGTGCGCACGCTCACCAAGATGTGCCTCCAAGATTGCATCTAGAAAAACCATAAGAAGCCCGTAACGCACCTCCAACAAGAGCCAGTACAGCCAACCAGTCCCCGTTGATGGCTGTTGAGTCTTGTATGGCATCCAATCCATATGGTAGGGAACAAGTTGGTGGATAAAAGTGCTACGGCAAATGACCAGAGACCTAAGGAGGTGCATATGTATGATGAAAAATTGGAAGGACGAATGATTCAATGAACGAAGTAGTAAGAGACGGCTTGAATGGGGGATCCGCGTAGAATCTAGGAGCGGCTTACGATGCACGGCTGCATCGACACTCAGTAGTGCGAAATTCGAATTCTAAAGGCGCGCTTAGATGGCGTTACTGAAGGAAAGGAGGTACCTGTGATTTGCAGCATTGACTAGTGACATCATAAGATAGGATGACTTTTATGCCACTCCTCCGTCGAAGCTGGTGAGAGCGTGGTGGATTCAGCTATGTAATCGAAAATGATTACATACATAGCCGCTTGCTCCTGCATCTATATGTACCCTGCCGTTTGAACAACACCTCAACGTTTCAATTTCCCATCCCCGCAGGCTTGCACTCGCACACTCAGAACCCGCCATGTCCTCCATCGGCCCACAAATCCCAACCCACTTCCTCGCCGCATCAGCCAACGACGACTCAAACGACTCAGACGACGACTACACGCCAGCTCTGCCACCTGACCTTGCAGCTGCACGCGCCAAAGCAGGACCATCTCTGCCACCGTCTAAAGTGTCGTCGGGCTCACCACCTCGTGCACCGACAGCAGCATCGAATAAAGACAAGCAAAGAATCCATGGTCCCTCATTACGCGGTGTCGGTCAATCTATTTCCCCATCCCGTCTACCCTCTCGATCGCGCCCGGATGCAGACTCGGATTTCAGCGACGACTCTGAAGTCGGCCCCCAACCTCTCCCATCATCTACACCTTCCCAGCCCGAAAAATCCGCCGTACAGGAATTCATCGAGCGCGAGGAGCGCCGCCGAAAGAATATCGAGGAGGCTTCGCGCCCGAAAAAGTTGCAAAGAGAGGAATGGATGATTGTGCCGCCTAAAAGTGCGGATTTGTTGGGATGTGAGTAGTGTTTAGCTTGGTCCTGTCCCTGTCTTTGATGCCTATGGGTGTTTTGTGTATCTACTTCCTTCTTCATATCGCCCTTGACGCTGCTAGCAATCGACCCCACCAAACTCAGAGCACGCCAGTTCGGCCGCAGCTCCGGCCCAACACGGGATACCGACAACTCGCTCTGGACAGAAACACCTGCCGAGCGACAACAACGCCTTGCAGACGAAGTGTCAGGACGGAAACGCAGAGCAGTGAACGCGGATCCGGAGAGTGTGGGCGAGGATCCAGAGGAGGCAAGGAAGCGGCGGAAAAGAGATGAGGAAATTCGAAAAGGTGTGGAGGACCATACCGTGCGTTTCTTGACCAGTGGCTATTCATCCGTGCAAGATCGCACTCACCCATCCCCGTATATTAGCGTAGAATACGTGGTGCAGCACTCGTCAACGCACACACGGACCGCGAGGCTCAAAAGAAGAAGACCACGGACGAGGAACCAGCTGGTATCTGGGATCATGCACGGGATATGTCCCTCGGTGGACGGCTGATGGACGAAAAGCAGCGGCAGAAAATGCTCAGAGATGCCAAGGCTCTTGGGGACAGGTTTGGGACGGGAAAGAGTGGAGGGTTTTTGTAGGTATGTTCGGATCTAAGTTCTGTGGACTTTGGCACAGTTTCTGTGGTAGCTTATGGTCATTTGATCGCTGTAGGATATGCGAAGTGATCCTCGTATGTATTTGTACATTGCATCACTGCAGTGTCGATGCAATATTAGTCCCCCATCTGTAGTCCGGTTGGCTATGGTGTTTCTTTGACTGGTCAGCAAGAACCCATCCAACGACCACATCACCTCGCGTTCCACTTCTATTTTACATAACCCACATTTCAAGTTCACAATACCCTAAGTACTGACATCTGTTTACATAAACGGCAGACACTTTTCCTTGTCATGTACCTCACACATTCCGACTGACGTCAACCCTCTGTCGCTTTTTGTCCAAACTTTCAGGTGACAGAGGGCATGCCATGGATCAGGTCTCCAAAAAGGCTAATATTGCATCGCAAGTTGAGGTACCGTGTTCGAGTTGCCTATCTACGTGATATACCTGAACCCTTTGGGTAAGCCCAGAGTATGCTCCTTCATATCTGCTTCCTTGTTAAGCCGGATAAGGTGTAGTCGATACACCCACAACATAGAAAGAGATATCAAGAATGCCAACGTGCAGCACATGAATGACTTGGAATACGACGGTCCCCATTCGGTGGGCCACAAGTACCTGGAATTGAGTGGATGTGGATCAAAGTGATCGTCAAGTTTAAGTTTCTGAGAACTCACGGTGAGCCCATGGATCCGAAAGTCGCGACCACATTAACAAATGCTAGGGCGACCGCTCGCTTGGACGATGAATCGGGTATCGAGTTGCTAACCCATGCTAAACAAATGATGAACGCGATGTACGATTGAGTCATGAAAAATCTATCATAGTTGTGAGATATACAGATGGAAGAGAAGAGACTTGGCTCACAGAGACAGGTAGCGTATAACGATGTTCATCGTCCACATTGCAATCAAAAAACCAATAACACTAATTGCGACGGGACCAGCAATGTGCCAGAAACGGTCTCTAGTGGCGTCGGAGTGCCTGCTAATGAGGTCAGATAACTGCGCGGCAAAGACATGTGAAGGAGAACGGACCGCGTGAGGAAAAGTGATGTTACTGCACCAATAAACCAAGGAGGAACACAGAGTAAAAGGGTCACCGTTGGACTATATCCCATGGTCGCAGCTATGGTGGGAAAAAACAATCCGAATGACATCCCAACATGTAAGAAGTATCCAGCAATTGCTAGCCACCACACCGTCCAGTCCGTGAGAGCTTCGACAAGACCTGATCGCTGTGCACTTTTCTGCTCAGTATTTCCTCGATCTTCTTCCATCCTCCTCTGAGCGAGCAATTGCTCGTCAGTTGTGAGCCACGGAACCGGAGTGGTGGGGAAATCAGGAATGATATAGTAGGATGCAATAGCAATGGTGCACGTCAATCCACCTTCGATAAAAAAGAGCCATCTACGGGAGAAACCCGGTCAGCTGACTGCGTTGACCGTGGCTCAGTCGCGACTGGTTACCTCCAAGCTGCGTAGCTGAGTTTCCCGTCCATTGTGGAAAACACTCCGGATGCAAAGAGGGGGCCGACAAGCTGACCAATAGTTGCACCACAGCTGAAGTACGCCATCCTCAAACCGAGTTCATCACGTTTGTACCTTTGTCGTACCACACCCATGAGCAGAGACGGCCGACAAAAGAATGCGGATATTTACCATCTAGAGAGTAGGAGCAAAGCACCAGGAAAATAGACTGCTTCTGAGAAGCCAAGGAAGAAACGGGATATAATGGCCGTGCCAAAGCTACACGGCCCAGTCAAGGTGTACAACAGAAAAGCAACTAGTTGGAGACGACTAACCTCCAGGCCAAACCTGTTAGACAGTGGACGTAAGAACCAGCATAATGGTGCTGACGCAATCCTAACCAATAGTAACGGAACATAACCCCCACAACAAGACCGCAAGGGAAAGATACGCAGATGGTCTTGTAAGTCGATTGAGAAACACATTTCTGCACAGATATGGGTGTCAATGCGAGGCGGGAAACGGAAACACCAGCACACCTACGATGGTATTTGCATGAACAGATAGCCAACATACATGATGCTGATCAGCGTATTGAATTGGTGTCCAGTCAAGTGAAGGTCCTCTTCGAAACCATGCAATCGTGCAGAACTTTTCAGGTGTAAACAACTTTGGGAAATTGCGTTGATTTCAACACTCACGCTATGTTGCTTCTGTCGACCTGAAAGGTCTTGAAGAAGTAGCCACAAGGATACTCGGAAAACTTACAATGTTCATTAGGTAGACAAGGAGAAGAAAAGAAGCCCTCATGTCCAATTTCCGGAGCAGCCTTGTCTCGATCTGTCTCCGTCGTTCTGGACAGCTATCGAAGGAATTGGTGCAGCAGGACTCCTCCACGCCTGGGTTTATCTCGACATCGCACAACAGCCAGTCCGTCGACGCTCTGAGGGACATGGACAGTTTCCTGAGAGTTGAAAATCGTACGAGGACAGTGGGTGGGGAGGGGTAAGAACGACAAGGTGTGATGGTACAAGCCCGGAACGACGTATTAAGCAGTTCCTGACTCCTCGCCGCAAACGTAAGACTGTAGCCGACATATCGCTGAGTGATTTGAGTCCTATTGGTCAGAATGATTCTGCGATGGCTGATAAGTAGCAGGAAGGCTGATGCATCTGAGCGAACCCTTTTGGTCAATAAACGCTCGTCAGCTTCCCGCGCAGTCACTTCAAGTTCAAGTTCGAGTTCGCTCTCTCTATTAGTCCACTAGCTACACTTCTTAACACCTCCTACGGCCTTCTGGCACCGCGTCTTAGCACATCTGTTTGCTTGTAGCGGTATATAAATGTAGAATTCTCTCTCTCTATTAGTCCACTCAAGGCGAAAACTCGAATGGAATCTGATGCTTTGATATGATGGGTGCGAACAGCTGGGGGCTAGCATAGCGTCAGACGCGTCCGCCAGTCTGAAGCTGCGATCCAGGAGTCTCAGGAAGGAGCGAGAGAAATCCAAGACCGCGGAGTATTTTGCACTCAATGTCCTCACGCGTAATTCCATCTATGTCGATGTATGTTGCTTGAGTTAACCTCACTTGCAGAAGAAAAACAAGGTCTGGAGCAGGGAGGCCTTCGGTATCGATCACCCAACACTTGCTTCAGGTCAATACAGAATTTTACACTGTTTGGAAGCGGCCCGCAATATCATGTTGAATGGAATATTTTGCAACAGGTCGACTTGGATGTGCTGAGCTAGCCTCACAGCACTCCTGGTCAAATTAACGATCTGCTAGCCAACCAACTCACGCTGACAACTGAGATGCTCAGGGATCATCCAAAAGTTTACTGGCTTTGGAACCACTGGTGCTTCCGGAATCTTCCAGGTGGACCTCTTGTTGATGGTCAACCGTCACGATAATGGATGACCGCTAGTTGGGACAAGGAGTTCGCTGTGGTGGAAAAGATGCTCAATACAGATCCACGAAACTGTCAGCCTTGTCTGTTTTTTGCGCCAATTTATCTGATGTACGCATTTCGTCATGGCTTGGGGCTACAGGAGATATGTTCTGGCGTATACAAGCCGTAAAATCAGTGCTAGCTTTTCGCATGGCACCGATTTATTTGTCCTTGTGGAATTCAGGACAACTGGACTCAGTGAAGGCACCAGACTAAGGTAAGTCATCTTTATTGGTCTTTTTCATTCAGTCATGTTCATCTTTGAAAGAGTTCGAACTCGTCCATAGCGCAATATATACGGATCCGGAAGACCAAAGTGCATGGATATAACCACAGGTGGCTGATTGGATCAGGTTCAACGCCTTCATATGAGCAGGTTGTTTGCAAAGCTTATTTCGGATAACGAGGACCAGCTCCGACGCGAGATAGCCGTCATTGAAGCGCGGCTGAGTGAACAGCCCAACAGTAAATGTGTGAAGAATCTTATCTTCTGAATGAGCGGTAATTGATAAGGATCCAGGGAGCATAGATTCTTGGGTTTATTACAACAAACTGCTTCTAGAAAAGCATAGACCCCATGATGTCAAACTGAGGGGAAAGTGCGTTACGATGCTTCAACAACTGGAAGTCATCGATCCTCCTCGACGCTTCAGATACCAAGAACTCGATAAGGGTATTCCCTGTTGAATGAAGACGCAGCTCAAAACAACTTCGCAGCTGCTGAAATCTGTAGAGCGAAGTTGCTAGGGGTTCATTGACCTATCAGTTTAGGCATCTATCTCGCATCTCCTCCTTCAGCATGTATCCACCTAGCTCCAAGTGATGGTAACACACCGCTACATTTCACATCCTTCACGGCTGATATCACACACGCACGATATCTTCCGGTCCACATGCAGTAAGCCAAATTTCACAAACGAGGCGTTTAGCCAGGCAGGCATACCGATATACAGCATGATGTGATAGTATTCGATTTACATTGTACATCTCGAGGTACACGACCCTTGTCTTTATCAAACCGAGATCTAGCTTGGCGAAAGATCTGTGAGTCATGCTTTATAGGGAATTCGCGCGCAGCGCTGGACGACACCTGACCGCCCTCTATATAAACTTCTTGCGCCGCTCATACCGGAGAAATTCTATCGGATTATAGGCCGTGCTTTTATCTGTGAGGTGAATCAGCTACACGTATGTATGTATTACTTGCCAGCCAAGTGGATGCATTGCCCAACTTACGTGATATATCTAAATCCTTTGGGTAAGCCCAGAGAATGCTCCCTCATTTCTGCTTCCTGGTTGAGCCGGACGAGGTGCCGTCGATACACAAATAACATGACAAGGGATATCGAAAATGCCAGGATGCAGCAGATGAATGACTTGGAGTATGACGGGCCCCATTCTGCGGGCCACAAGTAGCTGCAATTGCATGTAGATCCATCAGAGGAATCATGGACGCTTCTGAGAACTCACGATCCTCCCGTGTATCCTAGAGTTGCGAACATAGTAACAAGCGCTAGAGCGACCGCTCGCTTGGATGACGACCCCGGTATAGAGTTGCTCACCCATGCCATAACAACCATGTACGAGACGTGCGATTGCGCTATGAAGAATCTACCTTCGTTGTGAGATGTAAACATGCAGGGAGGCCCTCAGCTCACAGAGACAAATAACGAATGGAAGTGTTCATCGTTGAGACGGCAATGATAAATCCTACGATGCCAATCGAAACTGGACCAGTGATGTGCCAGAAACGGTCCCCAGTGACGTCCGAATGTCTGTAGCAGAGGTCAAATGACTAAAAGACAACAATACATGAGCGAGTGAGCAGACCGCATGACGAGGAGTGACGTTATAACGCCAATAACCCAAGGAGGAGCACAGAGTAAAAGGGTCATTATCGGACTGTATCCCATGGTGGCAGCAATGGTGGGGAAGAAAAGTGCGAATGTCGCCCCAACCAGTAGAAAGCATGCAGCAATTGCTAGCCACCACACTGTCCAGTCAGTGAGAGCATCTGCAAGTCCGGATCGCTGTGCATTCTTCTGCTCAGCAGTGCACACATCTTCTATTATCCTTCTCTGAGCTAGCATTTGCTCATCTGTGGTGAGCCATGATGCCGGAGTGGTGGGGAAATCAGGGGTTACGTAGAAGGATGCCACGGCGATGATGCACGTCAGACCACCTTCAATAAAAAAAAGCCACCTAAAAGAAGGTTCGGGTCACTTAACGCCAGATTAGCCATGATCAGCTACCTCCAAGCTGCATGACCAAGCTTCTTGTCCATCGTGGAAAACACCCCCGATGCAAAGAGGGGGCCCAAAAAATGACTAGCTGCTGCACCACAGTTGAAGTATGCCAGCCTCAAGCCGAGTTCATCACGTTTGTACCTTGGTCACACGGAAATGAGTAATGACATCTCGGGCAACAGAATTCTAGTGCACACACCATCTAGAAAGCATGAACACCACACCAGGAGTATACCCTGCTTCCACGAAGCCAAGGATGAAACGGCATATTAGAGCTGTGTCAAAGCTATGTGTCAAAGTCAAGTTGTTCAATAGAGAACCAACTCTGGAGAAACTAACCTCCTGGCCACACCTGTTAGAGAGCTGAGATCAAAGTAGGTATAATAAATTTGATATCACCCTAACCAGTACCAATAGAAAATAACCCCCATAACAAGGCAGAACCAGAGAAATATACAGACGGTCTTGTAAGCCGATTCAGAAACATGTTTCTGCCGACATGAGAACGTCAGTTCCACTCGGGAAGCAGAGGAACTGGAATACATACGACGGTATTTGCATGAAAAAGTAGCCAACATACACGATGCTGATCAGCGTATTAAATTGATGTCCTGTCAATTTCAGGTCCTCTTCGAATCCCTGCAGTCGTGCAGAACTTTACAAGTATCAAGGATTTGGAGACAACACATTGGCCATTTCACCCACGCTATATTAGTTCTGTCGATCTGAAAACTTGAGAAAGGGCCTATGAGGAAACAGGGAGAACTCACATAGTTCATCAGACTGACAAGAATAAGAAACGAAAGCCTCAAATCCAATTTCCAGAGCAACCCTTTCTCGATTTGTCTCCGCTTCTCGGGACTGCCCAAGACAGCATCAAAGGTATTGATGTCCGGGGACCTGCTGTACTCCTCAATGTCTGGATTTATATCAACGTCGCCCAGCAGCCGATCCGTCGATGCTCTCCGAGACATGGATAGTTGCCTGAGAGTGAACGAAGGAGGTAAGACGGGGGAGAGTAGTAGAAGGACGCTGGGTGGTGCAAAACCTGAGCAGTGCATAAGAAGTTCCTCCAGGTCCCATCAAATCGAAGCGAGTGGTTGCCCATGGCGCTTTTGCCTGATAAGTTTCTCCATAAGGAACGAGTGAAGCGTCATCAGCTGGCTCCCATTGGCCAGAACACCTCAGCCTGCCGCAATACGGCAGTGGACAACGACGTGATACATAGTCAAGGCAGCAACCAGGCAAGGCATGGGTGCTCGAGCAGTAATACGGGGGGTTCTCGACGTGCTTCCGAAATCAAGAATCAGAACTGGTTGTGTTTTCAAATCACACTCAATGGTGTGCCACTTTCAATTGAAGCTGAGGGTATTACATCCCTCTCGCCAGTCTATCCGATAGGGTCTGTCAGAGGTTCCTTAGAGGGTGTTAGCCTACAATCATCATTTCATGTTGTCACACATTTGCAATGATATTTGGTACAAATGAACGTTGGTATAAGTATTAGGGTATACTAGAAATGAGTCGACGATACATGGTAAGTAGCAAATCAAGGCTGCGCAGATGGATATCGCCCTCGCTGCGCCACTGGCTGCCTGGCAGGTGGTCGTCACCGCCGCCGTCCTGCGTCATCATCCCGCTGGCTACCCGGATGGTCATTGTCACCCCATGCTGCATCATCGTTCCACTGGCCGCTAACTTGGTTGTCGTCATCACCGTCTCCGTTGTTCCCCTCTGCTGGCTCCTGGTTGAGGGTGGCCGTCACTGCAGGTCGCTGTCTGCATGATGCTGGTAGTGGTACTGGCTATACTGGGCCCTGGGGTGGTTGGGCTGTTTTCATCTGCACAATCGTGGTGGTCGCTGCGGTTGTGCGATAATGCTATTGGCGTGCAAGTACTTGTTGGAGGTGCGAAAGGGAGTCGAATGTCTTCAGCAGCAACGCGAGCGCGTCAACTTGACGGCACACGGACATGCCAGGCACCGCAAACGACTGGAAGATGGCTGAAAACGTGGCGTTGAATGTCAGGATGCGCCGAACGAATCAAAACTCACCTATTGGGCTGCAAGCTGAGCCCAAGAGACCCACCAGGGGACCCAGATCAAAGGCGTTGATGTATTCGTGCCGTGGAACTCGCCATTTGAGGCTCCAGGCAATTCAAGTCGACAGACAGGAAAAACATGGCGAAAGACCTCGAGAGTGCGACGGATGGTGGTGGAAGAATGACACGATGGCATGGACGGCACGATGAGCTGCAGCAGGCCATCAGTCAAGCTTTGAATCAAGCACAAGAGGTGGGACATTGCACATTTCAGTTGCCCTCACAAACACAGCCACACAACACACCCATGCCTCGTACTAAATTCATCGCCGAGTCCGAACGTTGCCCCGGACATACGCACGTCCTCCTTGTCACCACAGGAAGCGTCGCATCCATCAAAGTACCGCTAATGGTCAAGGAGTTCCTTAAGGTCAGCCCACTCGGTTCATGATGAGTTCCCAGTGGCATCTGTGCACACACTACTACGGTAGTATAGAGATGTCAAGGTCGAAGTTGTCTCCTCGAAGCCATCCCTGGCTTTCTTTAATGCGAAGGAAACGGGTGCGAGAGTGTGGACGGACGACGACGAGTGGTCGGTAAGTGTTTCTTATTTCCGATCCTACTCATCCCCCCCAGCATAGTGAGCATACTGTGTACCCGTCTTACGCCACCCTTGTTTCCGTCAGGGATCATATCATATCAAAGACCCGATTCTTCACATTGAGCTGAGGCGATGGGCCGATGTCGTCCTCATCGCACCTTGTTCAGCCAACACACTCGCCAAGATTGCTGGAGGCTTGTGTGATAACCTCGTTGTGCGTATTCTCCCATCTTTTCATATATGCATTTAGACCAACTTGGCGTCGTGTGTTCTCCGGTTCCGGTGCAGACTTCCATGCTGCGTGCACTCGCACCTACGACGCCGACGTACGTATTCCCTGCGATGAACACTCTCATGTACGAACACCCGCTTACGGCCGAGCACCTTCGCATCGTACGTGAGGTCATAGGATACAATGTTATCGGGCCTATAGGGAAGAACCTCGCATGCGGTGATGTTGGTGAGTGCAGGCGAACACAGCGGCGTATATGCATTTACATCCTGTCTTTAGGTGTAGGTGCTATGACTGAATGGAGAGACATTGTCAACATCGTAGTAGAAAGATTTCAGCTGCAGTTGAAATCATAGCCTGCGTCATTCTTTTTTATCCCATATGTGAGCTGCCAGAGAGGTGAGTTGCATGTGATATCTTGGTTGGGCTCCAGGCCATTCCTTTGAACAAGGATGGCACGAGATAAACACTGAGTCGGCTCTGACCTCTGGCAGTGGATATCAATAACCATCAACCACCCTTACTCCTTATCGCCAAAGAAACATGCATGTACACACTTCCTAGCTGGTCAGCTCTTTTTTTTTTTTTTTTGATTCCAAGTTTATGGTCCTCAGGGCCGAGCCCTATGGTAGACCTTACATGCGTGGGGTAGCGTACGTGTGGGTGGTCTGGAGGTAAACTTTAATATTGTAAGTCAGGGACGGGGCCCGTGACATGGGGTTTGTATGTAGCATTCTGATTCGTGTGAACAGGTGTACGGTGGGCGAGAAGGATCAGCTTGCCATTTCATGGTTTGAGGTTTCCAGGGTTCGTGTACCCGAGGCTCCACCACACAATTTTTGGTTACGTAATTACAAACCATACCATATTTGGATGTAATTTGTTACCCAAATCACATAAGTACTTGG
>Ga0307516_10000845_pt1 | contig 42008 bp, 29 predicted proteins | sample 19_EM_MG_FD_203310 | JGI IMG/M metagenome (GOLD analysis project Ga0307516, IMG submission 203310) | Populus trichocarpa ectomycorrhiza microbial communities from riparian zone in the Pacific Northwest, United States - 19_EM | ecosystem: Host-associated > Plants > Roots > Unclassified | place... | reverse complement strand
GTCGAAATGGAGCGTGATCGAGGCCGGCCTGAAGTGCCTGCAGGGCAAGGGCATCGTCAACTCGATCTCGATGAAGGAAGGCGAGGCCGAGTTCAGGCGCCAAGCCACGCTGGTGCGCCGCTATGGCGCCGCCGCGGTGGTGATGGCCTTCGACGAGAAAGGCCAGGCCGACACCTTTGCCCGCAAGATCGAGATCTGCGAGCGGGCCTACCGGGTGCTGGTCGACGAGGTCGGCTTCCCGCCCGAAGACATCATCTTCGACCCGAACATCTTCGCCATCGCGACCGGCATCGAAGAGCACGACAACTACGCGGTCGACTTCATCAACGCGACGCGCTGGATCAAGCAGAACCTGCCCGGCGCGAAGGTCTCAGGCGGCGTCTCCAACGTCTCGTTCAGCTTCCGCGGCAACGAGCCGGTGCGCGAAGCCATCCACACCGTCTTCCTGTACCACGCGATCCAGGCCGGCATGGACATGGGCATCGTCAACGCCGGCATGGTCGGCGTCTACGACGACCTGGACGCGACCTTGCGCGAACGCGTCGAGGACGTGGTGCTGAACCGTCGGCCCGACGCCGGTGAACGCCTGATCGAGATCGCGGAAAGCGCCAAGGGTGCCGCCAAGGACGACTCACAGCGCCTGGCCTGGCGCAACGCCGGCGTCAACGAGCGCCTCTCCCACGCGCTGGTGCACGGCATCACCGACTTCATCACCGAAGACACCGAAGAAGCCTGGCAGGCCATCCAGGCCAAGGGCGGCCGGCCGCTGCATGTGATCGAAGGCCCGTTGATGTCGGGCATGAACATCGTCGGCGACCTGTTCGGCGCCGGCAAGATGTTCCTGCCGCAGGTGGTCAAGAGTGCGCGGGTGATGAAGCAGGCCGTGGCGCACCTGCTGCCCTACATCGAGGCCGAGAAGGCCGCGATGGTCAACGCTGGCGGCGAGGCCAAGCCCAAGGGCAAGATCGTCATCGCGACCGTCAAGGGCGACGTGCACGACATCGGCAAGAACATCGTCACCGTCGTGCTCCAGTGCAACAACTTCGAGGTCGTCAACATGGGCGTGATGGTGCCCTGCCAGGACATCCTCGAAAAAGCCCGCACCGAAGGCGCCGACCTGATCGGGCTGTCCGGCCTGATCACGCCCAGCCTCGAAGAGATGCAACACGTGGCGGCCGAAATGCAGCGCGACGCGTGGTTCCGCGACAAGCAGATGCCGCTGCTGATCGGCGGCGCGACGACCAGCCGCGTGCACACCGCCGTCAAGATCTCGCCACACTACGAAGGCCCGGTGGTTTATGTGCCGGATGCGTCGCGTGCGGTCGGGGTGTGCTCGGAGCTGCTGTCCGAAGAGCGCTCGCACGCCTACCTCACCGAACTGCGTGCCGACTACGACCGCGTGCGCACACTGCACGCCGGCAAGAAGGCGACGCCGCTGGTCACGCTGGCGCAGGCGCGCGCCAACAAGACGCCGATCGACTGGAGCACCCCGCCGGCGGCGCCGCGTTTCATCGGCCGGCGCATCTTCAAGCAATACGACCTGGCCGAGCTGGCGGCCTGCATCGACTGGGCCCCGTTCTTCCAGACCTGGGACTTGGCCGGCCCCTACCCCGCGATCCTGCAGGACGCGGTGGTCGGTGAGGCAGCGCGCCGCGTGCTGGCCGATGGCCAGGCGATGCTGAAGAAGATCATCGACGGCCGCTGGCTGCAGGCGCATGGGGTGATGGGCCTGTACCCGGCCAACACGGTCGATGACGACGTGATCGAGGTCTATGCCGACGAGTCGCGCGAGCAGGTGCTGCTGCGCTGGGCGCCGCTGCGGATGCAGACCGTGCGGCCGATCATCGACGGTGTGCCGCGGCCGAACCGCTCACTGGCCGACTTCATCGCCCCCAAGGGCACTCAGCCCGACTACATCGGCTTGTTCGCGGTGACCGCCGGTGTCGGCGCCGACAAGAGGGCCGCCCAGTTCGAAGCCGCCCACGACGACTACAGCTCGATCATGCTGAAGGCATTGGCTGACCGGCTGGCCGAAGCCTTTGCCGAGCGGCTGCACCAGCGTGTGCGCACCGAGCTGTGGGGCTATGCGGCGAACGAGGGCCTGAGCAACGAAGAGCTGATCGCCGAGAAGTACCGCGGTATCCGCCCGGCGCCGGGTTACCCGGCTTGCCCGGACCACGGCGTGAAGGGCGAGATGTTCCGCGTGCTGGCGTGCGAAGAGATCGGCATGGGCCTGACCGAGAGCCTGGCGATGACCCCAGCGGCCAGCGTGAGCGGGTTTTACCTCGCCCACCCGGCGTCGACTTACTTCAACGTCGGACCGGTCGGTGCCGACCAGTTGGCGGCCTGGGGCGCGGCATTGGAGATTTCCAACGACGACGCACGGCGGCGGTTGCTCTCGGTGATCGATGGCAGCCCAGGCGCCTCGGCGTAGAAGCTGGCGTTGAGCTGCGTTTCGCGCACGAGGTAGGTGCGAAAACGCTGGAACAGCTCGGCATCGACCGGGCCCGGGTTGGCCCAGAAGCTGTCGAGGGGGCCCGGGTGCACCAGGCCCTCGATCGCGTACATGCACTCGCCCAGCGGGATCACCGGGGTGCCGTGATACAGCGCCTGCAGCCCAGTGGTGCTGTTGACGGTGACCACGCCGGTGGCGTGCTTCAGCAGCGTCGGCAAATGCTGGTCGTGGATGTAGTGCACCCGGTCGCTGATGCCCAGGCGCTCGGCCTCGACAGCGATCAGGCGGGTGTAATCGTTGTAGGGGCGGTCGAGCGGGTGGTGCTTGAGCACCAGCAACTGCTCGGCCGGCGCATGCTGCGCGAACGACACCAGGACCTCGTGGATGAAGGTGCCGACGTCCTTGTAGTGCGAGTGGCGGCGGATCTGGCTGTCGTTGTAGACCTGCAGCGGCACCAGGAAGAAGCGCTTGTGCTGTTCCGGTGCGGCCAGAAAGTCCTGCATCTCGCGCTCGGCGAAGCGGTACCACCATTTGCGCCAGGCGCCATTGGCCCATTTCAAACCCTGGCGGATCGGGGCGATCGAGCGGTGATGGCGGTAGTGCGGGTAGCGCGGATGGCCGAGCGAGCGGGCCAACGAATAGGTGATGGCCGCGCCGGCCACCGCGCTGAAGCTCTGCCCGGTGGGCTGCGGCGTAGGCAGCGGCTCGGCGTTGAGGTCGCGGTAGAAGGCCGGGTCGCGAGGAATCGGCGATGCGGCGTTGACACCCCCGACTTCCAGCGTGACGTAGTCGGGCCGGACATAGCCTTCCTCGAACACGAAGACCGTGACGCCCAGCGCACGGGCCTCTTCGATGGCCGCGTGGTGCATGCTGCGCGACTGGCCGAACAGCACGATCGCATCGATCCGCAGCTCGGCGATCAGGCGCCGCAGCCGGGCCGGCCATTGGTCCAGCGGATCGCGGTACTGAACGACCTGCTCGCCGCGGAAGAACCAATCATCGCCGGCGTTGAAGTTGACCTTCCAGACCTGCTGGCCGTGCGCACGCAGCGTGCCGGCCAGTCGCTCGAAGAACGACCCCATCGGGCCCTGCAGCATCAGCGTGCGACGCTGGCAGAGCAATCGATCGAGCGAGGTGGGGATCATCAGAAGGACAACGGACTCAACATCACCGCCGCACCAAAAGGTGGATTCACCCAAGGCTGCAGCGCACAAAACAATCGGACTAAGCAACCCGCGTTCCCGCGGAATCACGCGCACAAGCCACTGTGACGATCCACTGTGACACTCTAGGGAAAGGCCTGGAATGTGACGATCCCACGAATGGGTGTCAGTTGTGGCGAATTTGATCTTTCTTGACGAATTCGCCGTCGGCCCGACGCGTGGTCGACGTGTCGTCGAAAAGCAGGTGCGAGGCGGATTCTGACGCGGCAGAAATAGCCGACGCTCGCGAACGTTTCCACAGCCGCCTATCGCAACAACTGCTTTCTCTTTTGGTGCTTTCCGGCTGGGCGGGCGGCTTTTTGCGTCGACTCCGCCGTGCGGTTCAGGCGGCCTCGCCACTCCACCAGCGCCGCAGCGCCACGACATGGCGCAAGGTCCAGCGCCACGCGCGCCGGCCAGCCGAGACTTGGCGCCGGCCCGCCGCGCCCTCCTCGCGCCAGGCCTGCAACTCGGCCAGTGACCGCTCGGCGGTCGTGAAATAGCCGGTCGCACGGCTGACGTAGGTCGGGTACAGCAGCAGCACGCCCGCCACCAGGGCATCCAGACTCAGCTGGCGTGTGCGCCGCGGGATGGGCACGCGGTCTTGCGTCAAGCCCCAGCCGGCGTAGAACGGGCAGCCCCAGCAAACAACCGGCTTGTCGCGCAGCAGGGCTTCGAAACCGGCGAGCGAGGTCAGGACATGCACTTCATCGACCTGGCGCAGCACCTGGTCCATCGGCGCGTCGATGACGATCTCGTCGCACAGCGCTTTGGCGGCCCCCTCGCCGCGGCCGGCCTCGCGCAGCTGGGCCACGACGTCGGGATGCGGTTTGTAGACCAGGTGCGCGTCGGGCCGCTCGGCACGCACCGCCTTCAGCAGCGCCATGTTCGTGCGCAGGCCCGGCGCACCGAGGCGGATGGATGCATCCCCCTCGACCTGGCCAACCACCAGCACCACCGGCTTGCTCGTTTCCGGGCGCTGCCAGCGGGCTTGGCCGACGTTGTACTTCGTCAGGCCGGCGGTGAGGATGCGCTCGCGCAGCACCCGTGCACGCGCGCATGTCGCCTCGTCGAACTCGGTCTCGGCCAGCAGGCGCTCCAACGCCGATGGTGCGGTGGCGTCGTAGTACATGCCTTGCTGGTCCATCACCCAGGACAGCGGCCGCACCAGATCGGCGCCCAGGCCGACCGAGCGCAGGAAACCGTCTTCCAGCCGGACCACCAGCGGCGCCGTGTCGGCTAAAGAGAAGGCCTCGGGAGGCACCGGCCGTCGACCCCACAGCGCCAACCCCGCCTCCGCCGGCACTGGTTTCGTGCCGCTCTGGAAGCGCAGGTCGCTGCCGGCGAAGAAGGCCCGCGCGATCGGCTTCTTCCAACGCGAAAAACCCACCGCCACCATCTGCGCCGGGAAGCGCTCGCGCATGCGCCGCTGCAACGCCATCCACTCGAGCAGACGCTCGGGTTCGCAGCGCTGGTCGGTCTCAGGGTCGAGGTAACGCGGGTAGTCGATCAGCGCCGCATGGCACAGCGCTTCGAAGCCCGCGGGCCCACGCCGTTCGGGCGCCGGCAGTTCGTCACGCGATAAACCCCAGCCCGCGTAGAACGGCATGCCGAAGCAGCGCAGCGGCCGGCCCCACAGCAGGGCTTCGAAGCCCATTTGCGAGGTCACGGTGTAGACCGCGGCGGCCCGTTCGAGCAAGCCGCAAGCGTGTGCCGGGCTGGCCAGCAACTGCACCCGCGCCGCCGCACCCGGCGACAGCTGCGCAAAGTGGCCGCGTTTGCGGCCGGCCACCACATCGGGGTGGACCTTGAGCAGCACCCGCGCAGACGGATGCTCGTCGAGCGCCGCTTCGAGCATGCGCGTGAAGCTGGCCGGCGTCGCGCTGCCGTAGGCAATCGACGCGTCGCCGAAGGTCTGGTCGATCACCAGCACATCACCGTCGCGCACCAGGCCAGGCGCCTCGCGGGCCTGGTTGTACTTGGACACCCGTGCTTCACGCCATTGCACGGCCAGCGCCAGCGCACGGTCGCGCTGCACGTCGGTCAACGGCGCGGAAACCAGCTGCTCCAACCGCGACGGCCCGCCAGCGTCGTAGTAGATGCCGACCGGGTCGACGACAACCGACAGCGGTGGTTCATCCGCGCCGAGTCCGACCGAGCGCAGAAAGCCGTCTTCAAGCCGGATCAGCGGCAGCCGCTGCTCACGGGCCCAGGCTTCGGCGCGCTTGGCGCTGGGCTTGCGGCCCCAGGCCAGCACGCCGTCGGGACGAACCTGCGCGAGCCGACGCGGGCCGATCAGCGACAGCTCCGGCAGCAGCGCCGGCAGCGTGCGCTGGCGCGCCAGCAGGCCCGGCCCGTGAACGACTGCCACGCGCCAGCCCGCCAGCGGCTGGTCGCGCGCTGGCGAGGGCTCGTTGACGGGATCGGGGCTGGGGCTGGGCGGGGGCGCTGACGGCCTACCGGAAGAGCTCAAGTTTCATGTCCGCGGAGGTTCCGTCGGCAGCATAGCCTTGCTTCAGGCGGCCATCGGCGTCCATCACGCGGATCGAGACCGAGTTGCTGGTCACGTCGACCTTCAGAAAGCCAGGGCCGTCAGTGCCGGGCAGCGGGAACGGCGGCTGGCCCAGCAGCGCGACACGTTTCTTCGAGTAATCCATGCCCAGGCAGGCCACCGGGTTGCGCTGCAGGTTGGGTTCGATGAGGCCGCCCAGCAGCCACGAGCCCGGTGCGCTGACCAGCAGCCGGCTGTCCGCCGGGTCGAGCCGGCAGTAGGTGTCGACCCAGGTCGACGGCATGTTGGCGTGGGGTGCGGACACCTCCGGCAAGCCGGCGATGCGGCCATCGTCAACGGCGCCGCCGGAGTGAATGTCGGCACTCAGCACGACGACGTTGGCGATCTGGTGTTCCTGGATGAAATTGAGCAGCTCGGCCCGCTCGGACGGGAACGCGCCCCAGGCATCCCAGGGCTTGGTCGTCGGGTTGAAGGTGATCGGCGAGACGATGAATTTCCACACCGCCGTCGAACGCGACAGGCCATCGAGCAGCCACTGCTTCTGGCAATCACCGAGCAATCGGCCGGTGGCGGGGTCGCGGTTGCTGCGCGCATCAAGCAGAAAGAAGCTGGCCAGGTTGCCATGGCTGAAGCTCTGCCAATCGCCGGTGTCGCTGCAAAGCTGGCCGTCGCGCAGGCCGTTGTCAGCAGCGGGCAGGAAGTAGTCCTTGTAGACCGCGCGGGCCAAGTCGCCGAACGGGCAGTGCGAATCGGCCCCGTTCATGCAGAAGTCGTGGTCGTCCCAGGCGTAGTACAACGGGATCTGCAGCTGTTGCGCAGTCTTCGAGGTGACGAAGGCCTTGACGAAGTCGGCACCGAGCGGCTGGGCCGGGTCGCGCATCAGGCGGCGCATCTGGCGCAGATTGGTGAGCACCGTGCCCGCCTGCTCGATCGGGTAATAGTCTTGCGTGTTCGGCAAGCGGGCCGGGTCGGAGTGATCCAGGTCGCCGACGATCAGCACGAAGTTCGGACGCGGCGTCGTCGCAGTGCGCAAAGCCTTGCTCGAACGCTGGCGGGTCATGAAGTCGCCAAGCACGCTGAAGCTGAGCGTGGTCGGCAGCTTGACCGGTGTGCGGAAGTACGACGGCGCGTTGCGGCTGACCTCGCCCAACGCGTCGGTGAACTGCAGCGTGTAGCTGTAGGTGGTGTTGGCCTTCAGCCCGGGCAGCGCAAAGCGGCCGGTGAAGTCGTGCGCCTCGGAGATCTCGATGTCCGGGCCGTCGATCGATGCACCGGCGCCGGTTGGCTTGTAGGAGACATGGGCCGTTCCAGGCCCGCCCCAGCGCGCCCACACGGCGGCGTTGTCCGTCATGAGCGCGCCCACCATCGGGCCGTGGCTGGGCAAACCAGCCTGGGCCAGGGCGGCGGCCCCAGCGGTCAGCAAACAAATACCGGCCAGCGCCGAGGCAAACCAGCGGCGCAGACCACGCGGAGAAAGCTCCGCACCTTTGGACCATGTCGACATGGCCACCCCCCGTCCATCTTCTTCGGGCCTGCCGGCCCGGCCTGCTATCAGGCCAAGCCGCTCGCTGCGAAATGCGGATTGTCGAAACCCGGCTTACCGTAGCGCAAATCGGCGCCGTCGGCCACCACAGTGACCCTGCCGCCTGCGGCACGCAGCACGGCATCGCCCGCGGCGATGTCCCATTCCATCGTCCGGCCCAGGCGGGGGTACAGATCAGCCTCGCCGGCGGCCACCAGGCAAAGCTTCAGCGACGAGCCGGCGTTGGTGCGCGAAGCGACCTTGCGGCCACCCAGGAAGGCGTCGAGCGCGGTCTCGTCGCCGTGCGAGCGACTGGCGACGACCGTCAGGCCCTCGGCCGGCACCGCGCGGCACTGGATCGCGCGCTTGCCATCCTTGTCTTCCACCCAGGCCCCGACGCCGACGGCGCCGGTGAACATGCGGCCGATGGCCGGCGCGTAGACCAGGCCCAACACCGGCTTGCCGTGCTCGATCAGCGCGATGTTGACGGTGAACTCGCCGTTGCGGCTGATGAACTCCTTGGTGCCGTCAAGTGGGTCGACCAGAAAGAAGCGGTCGCTCACATCCGGAATGTTGCCGGCAGCGACAGCCTCTTCCGCCACCACCGGGACCCCTGGTGCAATCTTGGCGAGGCCGGCCAGGATGACCGTCTCGGCCTTTTGGTCGGCCTGGGTGACCGGCGACTCGTCACCTTTCTTGGTCACGTCGAAATCGGTCGCATAAATGTCCATGATCACCTGGCCGGCATCCCGCATCAGCGGGGTCAGTTGTTCGAGCAGGGCAGCAGCAGAGGTGTTCATAAGTCACATATACAAATGAGGGATTCGTCATTGTGCCCGGCGCGTGCCACAATCCAATCCCCTAAAACATTTTCTGACCGTGATTCGTGACGTCGCCCACCCCAGACATCGCTGCGCTGAACGCGCGCCGTCGGCGTGCGGTCGAGTTGCGTGTCGACGGGCTCAGCCTGAGCGAGATCCAGCTGGCCACCGGGCTGAGCGTGCCGACCATCATCCAGGCCTATCGCGCGTTCGAGGCGGGCGGCTGGGCGGCGATCGCGGTTGGTGCGCGCGGCCGGCCCAAGGGCGACGGCCGGGTGCTGAGTGTCGAGCAGGAGCAATCGCTGCGATTGGCCGCGCTGACCGACCTGCCGGAGCGGCACGGCCTGCCGCCTGCGCTGTGGACCGGGTTGTCGCTGCGCACCGTGGCCTCGCGCCATTTCGGTATCACGCTGGAACCCCGCGCGGTGTCGCGCCTGCTGCAGCGCTGGGGTTTGGCGTTGGTGTCGCTGCGCGAAGCCAAGGCGGCCCGTACGCCGGCAGAAGCCGACTGGCTGGCGCAGACCTGGCCCGCAGCGGTCGAACAAGCGCGTGCCGACGGCTCGCAACTGGCCTGGGCTGGCAGCCTGGCACACCCCGATCGGCCCACGCCGGGTGGGGTGCTGGTCGCCAGCCGACCGCGCGGCAGCCTGGCGTGGTTGCCGGTGCCCGGCACGCTGGCCTCGGCCGACGTCTATCTGGATTTCCTGGCCCGGCTGCTGCGCAGTGCGGCGGGGCCGTGGCGTGTGTTCCTGCACGGGCCGGACTTTCGCCGTGTGCCCAAGGTCCAGCAATGGTTGGCCGCGCACCCGCGGCTGCAACTGTGGCCCGGGCCTCTGGCACCGCGCGTTCGGCAGGCTCCGGAGCCGGCGTCGCCCGCCACGCCGCTTCCACCAGCGCCCGTCGTGCCGGCGCGTGCGCCGGTCACCGCCGCGCCCACTTCCATCACATTTTCGCCGCCGGCCAGTGCCGATGCGGCGACCCCCGCTGCGATCATCGCGGCGCCGCCCGAAGCCCGGCCCCGCGCCGCCTCGATTTCCTTCCCTTCCCTGCCTGAAACAACGGACATCCCCATGAACCTGACCCACTTGCAGCGGCTGGAGGCCGAAAGCATTCACATCATGCGCGAGGTCGTCGCCGAGGCCGACAACCCGGTGATGCTGTATTCGATCGGCAAAGACTCGGCGGTGATGCTGCACCTGGCCAAGAAGGCCTTCTTCCCGTCGCCCCCGCCCTTCCCGCTGCTGCACGTGGACACCACGTGGAAGTTCCGCGCGATGTACGAGATGCGCGACCGCATGGCCAAGGAATTGGGCATGGAGCTGCTGGTGCACCACAACCCCGAAGCGCAGGAACTGGGCATCAACCCGTTCACGCACGGCTCGCAGATCCACACCGACATGTGGAAGACGCAAGGCCTGAAGCAGGCGCTGGACAAGTACGGCTTCGACGCCGCTTTCGGTGGCGCTCGCCGCGACGAAGAAAAAAGCCGCGCCAAGGAACGCATCTTCAGCTTCCGCTCGGCGCAGCACCGCTGGGACCCGAAGAACCAGCGCCCCGAACTCTGGCGCCTGTACAACGGCCGCAAGCAAAAGGGCGAGTCGATCCGCGTGTTCCCGATCTCGAACTGGACCGAGCTCGACATCTGGCAGTACATCTACCTGGAAAACGTGCCCATCGTGCCGCTGTACTTCGCGGCCGAGCGTCCGGTGGTCGACCGTGACGGCACGCTGATCATGGTCGACGACGACCGCATGCCGCTGCGCGAAGGCGAAGTGCCGATGATGAAGAACGTTCGCTTCCGCACGCTGGGCTGCTATCCGCTGTCGGGCGCCGTGGAGTCGACCGCCGACACGCTGCCGGCCATCATCCAGGAAATGCTGCTGACCAAGACGTCGGAGCGCCAGGGCCGCATGATCGACCACGACGCCGCCGCCTCGATGGAGAAGAAGAAGCAAGAAGGCTATTTCTAAAGCCTTGCCCTTCGAACTCCATCCACAACACATCTATTGAGGTAAGTCATGGCCCACCAATCGGACCTGATCGCAGTCGACATTGAAAAGTACCTGAAGCAGCACGAGAAGAAGAGCCTGCTGCGTTTCATCACCTGCGGCTCCGTCGACGACGGCAAGTCGACCGTCATCGGCCGCCTGCTGTACGAATCGAAGATGCTCTTCGAAGACCAGCTGGCCGCGATCGAGAACGACTCGAAGAAGTGGGGCACCCAAGGCGGTGACATCGACTTCGCCCTGCTGGTCGACGGCTTGGCCGCCGAGCGCGAACAAGGCATCACGATCGACGTCGCCTACCGCTTCTTCTCGACCGACAAGCGCAAGTTCATCGTCGCCGACACCCCGGGCCACGAGCAGTACACGCGCAACATGATCACCGGCGCCTCGACCGCCGACGTGGCCGTGGTCCTGATCGACGCCCGCAAGGGCGTGCTGACGCAGACCCGCCGCCACAGCTACCTGGTGAGCCTGATCGGCGTGCGCAAGGTCGTCCTGGCCATCAACAAGATGGACCTGGTCGACTACTCCGAAAAGGTCTTCAACCAGATCAACGAGGAATACCTCGAGTTCGCCAAGCAGATCGGCCTGAACGACGTCACCAGCATCCCGCTGTCGGGCCTGAAGGGCGACAACATGCTGACGGCCAGCGAGAAGACGCCCTGGTACCACGGCCCGACGCTGATGGGCTTCCTGGAGACCTGCGAAGTCGACGAATCCCGCCTGCAGAAGGAAGCCTTCCGCATGCCGGTGCAGTGGGTCAACCGCCCGAACCTGGACTTCCGCGGCTTCGCCGGTGTCATCACCGCCGGCATGATCAAGCCGGGCGACCGCATCCGCGCCCAGCCGTCGGGCCGCGAGAGCAAGGTCGCCCGCATCGTCACCCTCAACGGCGACCTGCCGCTGGCCGTGGCCGGCCAGTCGATCACGCTGACGCTGGAAGACGAGATCGACATCTCGCGCGGCGACGTGATCTCGGCCGCCGAATCGCCGGCCGAAGTGGCTGACCAGTTCGAAGCCGCGCTGGTCTGGATGCACGACGAGCCGATGATGCCGGGCCGCTCGTTCCTGATGAAGGTCGGCACCCAGACTGTCACCGCCTCGATCACCGAGCCGAAGTACAAGGTCAACGTCAACACGATGGAGCACCTGGCCGCCAAGCAGCTGGGCCTGAACGAAATCGGTGTCGTGAACCTGGCGCTGGACCGCCCGATCGCGTTCGACCCGTACACGGCCAACCGCGACACCGGCGGCTTCATCCTGATCAACCGCCTGACCAACAACACGGTCGGCGCGGGCATGCTGCACTTCGCGCTGCGCCGCTCGCACAACATCCACATGCAGCATGTGGACGTGGACAAGGTCGCCCGCGCCAAGGCCAAGGGCCAGCGCCCCGGCGTGCTGTGGTTCACCGGCCTGTCCGGTGCCGGCAAGTCGACGATCGCCAACCTGGTCGAGAAGAAGCTGCATGCGATGGGCCGCCACACCTATCTGCTGGACGGCGACAACATCCGCCATGGCTTGAACAAGGACCTGGGCTTCACTGAAGCCGACCGGGTGGAAAACATCCGCCGCGTCTCGGAAGTGGCGCGCCTGATGGTCGACTCCGGCCTGATCGTGCTGACCGCCTTCATCTCGCCGTTCCGTTCGGAACGCGCGATGGCGCGTGGTCTGCTGGGCGTCGGTGAATTCGTCGAGATCCACGTCGACACGCCGCTGAACGTGGCCGAAGACCGTGACGTGAAGGGCCTGTACAAGAAGGCCCGCCGCGGCGAGATCGCCAACTTCACCGGCATTTCGAGCCCGTACGAAGCCCCCGAACTGCCCGAGTTGCGTCTGGATACGACTTCGGTCAACGCCGAACAGGCGGCGGACCAGGTCATCGCTCGCATCCGCGAGCTGGGCATGATCTGACGGTAAACGGCAGGTAAAGAAGGGCCAGCTCGGCCCTTGCGGTAGCAACTTGGCACGGCCCCCGGCTTAACCAGCCTCGGGGCCGGCCGATATCTCGCAACAGAAGGGTGCACTCCTGCACCTTTTTGTTTGTCAAGTCGAGATACGCATGCCCGCATCCTTCGCCCCGGTCCTGCCCCGGCGCACCCAAATTGCTGCTCTGCTCGCCTCTTTGTGCCTCGTCGCCTGCGGCGGCGGTGGGGGTGGCGATGACACGACGACCGCCGAGACCGCCCAGAGCGGTGGCACCGGTCAAACCGGCCAAACCGGCAACAGCGGCGGCACCCAGGCCGGCACTGACGGCGCGCAAGCCGGCACCGAGAGCGCCCAAGGCGTCAATGTCCCGGCGGGTACCACCCGCGCTGATGCCTTCCGCCTGCTGACGCAGGCCAGCTTCGGCCCGACCGAGGCCGAGGTGACCCGCACGACGACGCTCGGCGCCACCGGCTGGGTCGACGAGCAATTGGCCAAGCCGGCCAAGGCCGTGCACCTGACCCGTTGGAACACCGACGACGCGGCCCTGAAACTGAAGGACCCGAAAGCCACCGCCGGTGCACCGAGCGTGGTCTCGTCGTTCTACCAGCAGGCCTTGCAGGCCGACGACCAGCTGCGACAGCGCGCGGTGTTCGCGCTGTCGGAGATCTTCGTCGTCTCGACCTACGACCTGGCCAGCGAGCGCGGCCAGGCCGTGGCCTCGTGGACCGACATGCTGGGCCGCAATGCCTTCGGCAACTTCCGCACGCTGCTGCAGGACGTGGCCATGCACCCGGCGATGGGCCTGTACCTGTCGCACCTGAAGAACAAGAAAGAAGACCTGCTGCTGGGCCGCGTGCCCGACCAGAACTTCGCCCGCGAAATCATGCAGCTGTTCACCATCGGCCTGGTGCAGCTGAACACCGACGGCTCGCCCAAGAAGGACGGCAACGGTGCACTGCTCGACACCTATGGCGCCGGCGACATCGAAGGCCTGTCCTCGGTCTTCACGGGCTTTTCGTGGGGCGGCCCTGACCAGTTGAACAGCCGCTTCGCCGGCTCGACGCAAGACCCGCTGCGCCTGGTGATCCCGATGCAGGGCTATCCGCAGTACCACTCGGTGCTGACCAAGAACTTCCTCGGCGCCACGGTGGCGGCACAAAGCCCGGCCAACCCGGCGGCCAGCCTGAAGGTCGCGCTGGACACGCTGTTCGCCCATCCGAACGTCGGCCCCTTCATCAGCCGCCAGCTGATCCAGCGCTTGGTCACCAGCGCGCCCAGCCCGGCCTACGTGGCCCGCGTGGCGGCGGTGTTCAACAACAACGGCTCCGGCGTGCGCGGCGACATGAAGGCGGTGTTCCGCGCGATCCTGCTCGACAACGAAGCCCGCTCGGCCACGCTGGCCGCCGGCTCGCAGTACGGCAAGGTCAAGGAGCCGGTGCTGCGCCTGACCGCGTTCCTGCGCGCCTTCGGTGCCAAGAGCGACAACGGCAAGGTGCTGATGAACTTCACCGACGACCCGGGCCTGCAGCTGGCGCAAACGCCGCTGCGCTCGCCGAGCGTCTTCAACTTCTACCGGCCAGGCTACATCCCGTCGGGCGGCGAAGCGGCCTCGTACGGCCTGACGCTGCCGGAAATGCAGATCACCGACGAATCCAGCGTGGCCGGCTACGCCAATTACATGATCACCGCGGTCAAGGCCGGCGTCGGCCCGCGCGGCCTCGACGGCAAGGCGGCACGGGCCGACCTGCAGCTGAACTACACCGCACTGCAGCCGCTCGCCCTGGACCCGGCAGGGTTGGTCGACAAGGTCAACCTGCGCTACTTCGGCGAGCCGGTCAACAGCGCGCTGCGCACCGAGCTGATCAACGCCGTGACCTCGATCACCGTGCCGACGCTGAAGCCGGATGGCAGCAACAAGGCGCTGGTCGACAAGGCCAAGACCAACCGCGTCTGGACCGCCGTGGCGATGCCGCTGGTGACTCCCGAATTCATCGTCCAGAAGTGACGAGTTCCCGACGCCGATCCATACGCACGACTTTGACAAGCCCGACTGCCATGACCCGACCGCTCTCGAATCCCACCCGTCGTGAACTGCTGCGCCGCGGCGTCGCCCTTGGCCTCAGCCAGCCGGCCCTGGCCGGCCTCGGCGGCCTTGGCCTCAGCCTGGCCGCCATGGGCCCAGCCGCTGCCGCCAGCACCAGCGGCTACAAGGCCCTGGTCTGCATCTTCCTGACCGGCGGCAACGACGCCTACAACACCCTGCTGGCCACCGACAGCGCTTCGTGGGCTGCCTACAGCGCCGCCCGCGAAACCAGCTTCGAGGGCATCGCGCTGGCGGCCCCCGGCACGCCGTCGCAAAGCGGCTCGCTGCACGCCCGCCTGGGTGGCGTGCTGCCGATCAGCCCGATCAATGCGCAAGGCCGCACGCTGGCCCTGCACCCGACGCTAGGCGCCGTGCGCAACCTGTTTGCGTCGCAGCGTCTGGCCTGCATCAGCAACGTCGGCCCGCTGTCCGGCCCGACGACCAAGACCGCCTTCCTCGCCGGCACCGCGCCGAAGCCGCCGAAGCTGTTCTCGCACAATGACCAGCAGTCGGTCTGGCAATCGTTTTCCGCCGAGGGCACGACCCGCGGCTGGGGCGGCCTGATGGCCGACCGCGTGCTGTCGGCCAACGGCCAGTCGATGTTCACGTCGATCAGCACCAGCGGCAACGCGGTCTGGCTGTCCGGCCAGGGCGCGCGCCCGTACCAACTGGCGCCCACCGGTTCCATCCACATCGGCGGCACCGACGGCACGGTCTATGGCTCCGCGGCAGTGCGCCAACGCATGGTGGCGCTGATGCGCGGCGCCCGCAACAACAGCGTCGCCGAGCGCGAACACGCCAGTGTCGTCAGCCGCTCGGTCGATGCCGACCTGCTGCTGTCGAGCGCCTTGCCCGGCGCCGGCGCCGGCCCCTGGGGCACTGGTGGCCTGGGTGAAGGCCAACTGGACCCGAAGCTGCAGTTCCTCGACCCGGAAACCAACACGCTGATGCCGAACCCGCTGGCGGCGCAGTTGCAGGCGGTGGCCCGCATGGTCGCCGGCCGCAGCGCGCTCGGCATGGCGCGCCAGGTCTTCTTCGTCACGCTGAACGGCTTCGACACCCATGACCTGCAGCAGTCGCGCCATACCCGCCTGATGGCGCAGCTGGCACACGGCCTGAGCTATTTCGACAACGTGACGACCGCGATGGGCGTCGACGACCTCGTCACCACCTTCACCGCCAGCGACTTCGGCCGCACGCTCGCCGCCAACGGCGACGGTTCGGACCACGGCTGGGGCGCCCACCACTTCGTGATGGGCGGCGCGGTCAAGGGCGGCGACGTCTACGGCAAGCTGCCGGCCTACGGCCTGTCCGACGGCAAGGGCGGCTTCAACAGTGCCGACCAGCTGCAGGGCGGCTCGCTGCTGCCGACCACCAGCGTTGAGGCCTACGCCGCCACGCTGGGCAAGTGGTTCGGCCTGACCGACAGCGAACTGTTGAGCGTGCTGCCCGGCCTGGCGGCCTGGAACTACAGCCAGCGCAACCTGGGCTTCATGGCCGCCTGATGCCCGACTGACGGCGCCGGCTTCCGACCGGCGGGCACGCGGCTTGACCGACGGCGCCAATGGCGGGGCGAGCGGCCCGGCATTGGCCATCGGGTAACGCCGCATGTGGTGTACTTCGAAGCGTGCCCTCCGAATCGACACCGACACCGTCGCTTGACCCCTTGACCGCAACGCCGCCGGCCGCCCTGTGGGCGCGCTGGCAAACGTTGTCCGCCACGCTCGGCCGGGCGCTGCCGGGTGGTACGCCACTGGCCGACAAGCTGAGCCGGCCCGACGCCCCCGCGGCGGCCTGGGCGCGCTTGGCCCACGCGGTGCAGACCGAGTGGCTGAGGACGCTCGACGACCCGCCCCCGGCGCTGCAAGACGCCTTCATCGACACGATCTCGCTCGCCTGGCAGGGGCTGGACGACGCCGAGCGCCTGGCCACCGGGCTGGCACCGGCGTGGATCCGCTGCCTGGGCGCGCGCAGCCGCCATGCCGAGCTGTCGGCCGCAGCCGCCGCCATCGGCGCACTGGCGGCGAACGACGAAGCCGAACAAGCCCTCGCCGCCATGCTGCGCCAGCTGCGCCAGCATCGGCAGTGGCCAGCGCTGCAGGACCTGCTGGATCGGCTGCATGGGGCCTGGCAACCCGGCCGCGCCTGGGCCACCCCGCTGCTCGCCGCCGTGCTGGCGCTGGCCCGCGAGGCCGACGGCTTCGAGCGCCTGCGCGATGCCGCCGCCTGGCTGCCGGCCTTGCTCGACGCAGCGCAGGCGAATCCCCAGACCGACGAACACAGCTGGCGCGAGTTGGGCCGGTTGGCGCAACGCACGTTGCAAGTACCGGCAATGCAGCGCGTGGTGGCGGCGCTGTTGAAACGCGAGCCGCTCGACGCCGAACTCACGCCCCTCGTCGTTTCGTGGCTCGCCCTGCTGGCGCAGCTGGCGCCCGACGCAGCGACGCGCGCGCTGCTCGAGCAAGGTGCCGTGCGCTGGCCGCGCCAACCGGGGGTGCAGCAAGGCCGTGCACGCATTGCCCACGCCGAGGGTGCCGAACTCGCCGCACTGGACGCCTTGCTCGTACCCATCGACCCGGCCTTGCCCGGCTGGGCCATGGCGATGAGCTGGCTGGCCGGCATCCGCTTCCATGGTGGCGATGAGCCCGGGGCGCTGGCGATCTACCGCCAGCTCGACGAGCGCCGCCAGCTCACCCCGCAAGACCGCATGCGCATGAGCCACCTGCTCTCGCGTGACGAGGCCAGCGCGGCGGATGCGGCCAGCGACAGCGCCGCGCCGGCTCTGGCGGCCGCCGAGCCGGCGTGGTCGCCCGATGCCGGTGGCCCTTTTGCCGCCGCGCTGGCACCGTTGGCCGCGCTGCTGCGCCAGCCGCCTGACCACGGCGCAGCGCTCGACGCCGCGGCGCTGGCCAGCGCCGGCGACGCCGCGGTGGCCCATTGCCGTGCCGTGCTGCCCCAGGCGGTGGACGCGACGATGCAAGCCTGCTTGCAGCAAGCGCGCCAGCTCGCGCAATTCGAGTCGGCGGCCTTTGCCAGCCACCGCCAGTGGCTCACCGCCTTCCCGTTCGAACTCGGGCCGGCCTACGGCAGCGTCGATGCCCACCGCTGTCAGGCCTTGGGTGATGCCTTGCTGCAGCATGTGCTCGCGCTGGCCGACCATGCGCTGGACCGGCCGCTGGCTTTGCAGGGCGGCCCGGCCGAAGCCAGCATGCGCCAGGTCCTGTACCTGGCCGAACTGCGTGTGCAGGCGCAGTGGGCGATGCGCCACGACGCGGCCGCCACACAGGGCGTGCGGGCGCTGCAGGAACGTCTCGGCACGATGGCCGAAGCGCCGTTGGAAGAACTGCGGCTGCGTTGCCTGCTGACCGAGGGCCCGCTGGACCGGCTGGTCTCGGCGTATCCGGCTGACGAGCTGCTGCCGCTGGCCGACTGGCCGGCCTGGTTGAGCGCGGAGGGCCTGCACCCGCAGACCCTGGTCGACGATGCGCCGGCGGAAGGTGTGTTCGAGTCGGTCCAGCCCGACGGCACGCTGCAGCGCCATGCCCACCAGCCGGCACCGACGGTGCTGAGCCTGCTGCACCACACCGACCTGCGGGTGCGCAACAGCCACCTGACGATCGGGCCACGCGGGGGCATCCTGCGGCCCGGCCCCTGGCATCTGACGATGGGCGACTACCCGTACGAGCACCGCCACGTGCGCCTGCGGGGCGGGCCACGTGCGGCCGGTGCCTTGCTGCGTCCGCCGCGCTGGCAGCGCATCGACACGCCGGTCGTCGTGCTGGCCAACATGGACGCGACGCACCACCGCAACTACTACCACTGGGTGCTGTTGATCCTCGCGCGCATCGAAGCCTTGCGTGCCCGTGGCCTGCTCGTGGGCGGCCGCAAGCTGCTGCTGCCACGTGAACTCTCGGGCTGGATGCGCGGCTCGCTGACGGCCATCGGCATCGCCGAGGAGCAGATGCTGTTCTATGGCAGCGACGACGATCTACAACTCGGCGACGCCCTGCTCGTCTCGCCGATAGACTTCGCCAGCCCGTCGCTGATCGAGGGTCTGCGCCAGACAATGTGGCGCCACGCCGGGCTCGACCCAGCCGCGCCGCCGCAAGCCACGCGACTGCTCTACATTTCACGCCGTGGCGAAGGTCGCCGTCCGCTGGTCGAGGAGGTGCGCATCCAGCGCGCCGCCGAAGCGATGGGCTTCGAAGCGGTCGCGCCCGAGACGCTGACGCTGGCCGAACAGGTGCGCCTGTTCGCCACGGCGCGCGGCATCGGGGGCCCGCCCGGCGCCGCCTACACCAACCTGATCTGGGCCCAGCCCGGCACACGTGTGCTGTCGATCTTCAAAGAGGAAGCCAACTTGCCGACCTTCATCGATCTGTCCATCATCCGCGGCCAATCGCACCGTTGGCTGCTGGGCCGCAACTTGGCAGGTTATGCGTTGATGTCCATCGTCAACGCCCCGTTCAGCGTCGACCTCTCGTTGGCCGAGCGCGAGCTCGCCTGGGTGGCCGACGGGAGTGTGCAGCCATGAGCAGTACCCAAGCGGCAGTGCCGGCGCTCGGCCGGCTGTGGTTCGACGAGCTGATCGAACGCTGCGCCAAGGAAGGCGTGGTGCTGCCCGGCCCCGAGAACCTGCACCAGAAGTTCAACCAGCCCGAGGTGCCGCCGGCCGCACGCGGCAAGCTGGCCCAGGTGATGCACGTCGAGTGGGTCAAGGGCCGCGCCGATGTGCCGCCCTGGCAGCTGCAGGCGCTGGTCGAGGCGATCGAAGCCTGGTGGCATCTGCTGCCCGACGGCAGCTCGCCGCTGACTGCCGGCCTGGCACCGGCCTGGGTGCGCGCGCAAGGCACCTTGGGTCACATCGAGCCGCTGGCCGACGCCGCACTGCGTTGGCAGGACCCGCTGGCGGCCCCCGAGCACGAGGCGGTCGCGCTCGGTTTGTTGCGCCAGCTGCGGCGCATCAAGGGCGAAGCCAGCATCGCACCGAGCCTGGCGCTGATCGACGCGCTGGGCCAGCGCTGGCAGCCCGAGGCGACCTGGACGCAAGAGGTGGTTGGCACGCTCGCCATGGTCGCCCGTGCCGCCGAAACCTTGCCGCCGCTGCAGCGCGTGGCCGCCTGGCTGGACCGCCTGGCGCCGCACGCCGGCCGGCCCGACGCGCGCGGCTGGCAGGCGCCGCTCACCGCTGCCGCGGTGCGCTGTGCCGCGCTGCCGGTGCTGCGTCAGCTGGCCGAGGTGATGCTGGACGACGACGAGCCCGATCCGGCCGGCGGTTTTTCGCTCGCCGCGGCGCTGGAGGCGCTGGGCGAGCTGGCGCCCAGCCCGTCGGTGCACGCGCTGGTCGCGCGCGCCGCCAAGGCCTGGCCCAAGCAGCCGACGATCCAGGTCGAGCATGCCAAGCTCAAGCGTGCAGAAGGTGCCACCGTGCAGCAGCTGGCCGCGCCGCTGCTGACGCTGGAGGCTGCCCATCCGGCCACACCGGCCGCCTGGCAGTTGCTGGCCGAATACGCCTTCCATGACGGCGACATCGCGCTGGCCAAGGAGACCTACCAGCGCCTGGCCGAGCTGGGCCAGCTGGACGAACACTCGCAGCTGCGGCTGGACCACCTGAGCCTGCACCAGTCTGGCGCGGCGGTCGCCGCCAGCGCCGGCGGCACCTTGCCCGAAGCCGGCACCGCCGAGCTGGACCCGGCGCAACTCGGTCCCTTGGCCGAGCCGCTGGCGGCTCTCGGGCTGGTGCTGGCCAACGCACCGCGCCACGACAGCCCGGTCAGCCTGGCCGACACCGAGGCGCGCTGCCAGCAGACGCTGGCCGCGTTCGAGCGCATGCTGCCGGCGCTGGACGGGCTCACGCTGGCCGAGATCCGCCGCGCCGTCGGGCACCTCTGGGCCCTGGCCAACAGCGGCGCGCTGGACCTGGCGCACTGGGAAGGTGTGTTCCCGTTCGAGATCGGCCCGGCGTTCGGCACGCTGGACGGTCACCGCTGCCGCGCCCAATGCCTGTGCGTGCTGCAGCACATGGTCGCGTTATGCCGCCACGCGGTGCGGCGCGAGCGCCCGTTGCTCGGCGCGCCGGGCGCCGCGGGGCTGGCGATGCTGCTCGACCTGCTGCGCCAACAGCTCGATGCGCAGTTGGCGATGAAGCAGGCCGACCAGGCCGTGACCGACCTGGAAGACGCTGCCGCGCGGCTCGGCGGCCTGGGCCAGACGGCGCTGGCGGCATTGCGCGAACAGGCGCTGCTGGCCGCCGGACGGGTCGACACGCTGCGCGCCGAATTCGAAACCGCCCATGCCGGCACCGGCGCCCCGCACGGCCCGGAGACCTGGCCGCTGCGCGAATGGGACGATTGGCTGCACGCCGAGGGCGTCACCGCCCACGCGCTGTTGCACGACGAACCGCTGGTCGGCCAGTTCGACGTGGTCGATGTCACCGGCCGCGTGCGCAGCCATGCGCACGAGATGGTCGGCACCACGCTGAGCCTGGCCCGTGTGACCGACCTGCGGGTGCGCAACGTGCACCTGCTGATCGGCACCGAGGGCGGCGTGCTGAAGCCGCACGCCTGGCATTTGCAGATGGGCGAGTTCCCGTACCCGCACCCGAACGTGCTCGCGCGCGGCGCCGGCGGCACCGTGCTGCGCGGTGCCGGCCTGTGGAAGCGGCTGGACGAGCCGCTGGTGGTGCTGGCCAACATGGATGCACCGTTCCACCGCAACTACTACCACTGGATGGTGCTGACGCTGGCGCGCATCCAGGCGCTGCTCGCACGCGGCATCCTGAAGACCCGCAAGCTGCTGCTGCCGCGCGAGCTGACCGGCTGGATGCTCAGCTCGCTGCACGACATCGGCCTGGACGAGACGCGCGTGCGCTGGTACTCGGCCGACGACGACCTGCGACTGACCGATGCGGTCATCGCGTCGCCGTCGGAATTCGCCAGCGCGACGATGGTCGAAGGCCTGCGCCGCGCGCTGACGCAAGCCGCCGGGCTGGACCCGGACGTCGAGGCACCCGGCGACCGGCTGATCTACCTCGCCCGCCGCGGCGAAACGCGGCGCCCGATGGTCGAGGCCGAACAGGTCATCAACATTGCTGAAGAACTCGGCTTCGAGATCGTCGCCGCCGAGACCCTGAGCCTGCTCGACCAGGTGCGCTTGTTTGCCAGCGCACGCGGCATCGCCGGCCCGCCCGGCGCAGCCTTCACCAACCTGATGTGGGCACCGCCCGGCACCCGTGTGCTGACGATCTTCAAGCAGGACATCAACGGTCCGACCTTCTTCGACCTGTCGTTCCTGCGCGGCCAGCAGCACCGCTGGCTGCAGGCGCGCAGCATTGCGGGCTTCGAGTCGGTGTCGATCGTCACGTCGCCGTTCTCGGTCGACGTTGACCTCGCACGGCGCGAGCTGCAGTGGGTGCGGGACGGCGAATGAGCAACGGCATCAAGTTCCTCGATCTGCAGGCGGTTTACCGGCAAGACCAGCAGGCGTATGACGCAGCCTATCGGCGCGTGATGGACAGCGGCCGCTGGATCCTCGGCCCCGAGCTGGAGGCCTTCGAGGCCGAGTTCGCGGCCTACGGTGGGCGGCGGCATGCGATCGGCGTCGGCAACGGGCTGGACGCGCTGGCGCTGGCGTTGCAAGTGGCCGGTATCGGCCCGGGCGACGAGGTGATCGTGCCGGCGCACACCTTCATTGCGACCTGGCTCGCGGTGCGCCAATGCGGCGCGACGCCGCGTGCGGTGGAGCCGGCCGCGGGCTCGTACAACATCGACGCAGCCGGAGTCGCCGCGGCGCTGACGCCAGCCACCAAGGCCGTGATGCCGGTGCACTTGTATGGCGCTCCGTCCGACCCCGCCGCCATCCAAGCCCTTTGCGCGGCGAAGGGGCTGCTGTTGCTCGAAGACGCGGCGCAGGCCCACGGTGCGCGCCACCTGGGCCAACAGGTCGGTGGCTTCGGTCGCATGGCCGCCTACAGCTTCTACCCGGGCAAGAACCTGGGTGCGTTCGGCGACGCCGGCGCACTGGTGACCGACGACGACGCGTTGGCCACAGCCCTGCGAGCCCGCCGCAACTACGGCAGCGCCGTGCGCTACCAGCATGACAGCGAAGGCGTGAACAGCCGGCTCGATGAGTTGCAGGCCGCCTTCCTGCGCGTGCGGCTGGCGCGGCTGGATGAACACAACACGCTGCGACGCACACAGGCTGCACGTTATGCCGAGCGGCTGGTCGATACACCGGGTCTGTCGCTGCCCGCAGTGCCAGTCGGAGATGAGCCCGTCTGGCACCTGTTCGTCATTCGCCATGCCCAGCGCGACGCCCTGCAGGCGGCGCTGAAAGACCAGGGCATCGAGACCTTGATCCACTACCCGAAGCCGGTTTACCGCTTCCCGCCCTTCGCGGCGCACGCGCCGGCCGGCCGCAGTGCCGCCGACGCGGTCTGCGACGAGTGTCTGAGCCTGCCAATCGGCCCGCACCTGACGCTGGACCAGATCGACCAGGTGGCCGACGCGGTGGCCGCGTTCTGCCGGGGGCGCGCAGCATGACCGACGCCGCATTGCCGCCCACAGGCAAACCGCTGGACGCCGACGAATACGCGGCGCGCCACGACGCTGAACTGGACTTCGAAACCGTCTGCCTGCAAGCGCGTCAGCAATACAACCTGGCGCAGGTGCAGGCGCTGCAGCCGGCCGTCGTGCTGGAGGTCGGTTGCGGCCCCGAGCTGCTGAGCTTGCAGGCCTTTGCACAAGCATCGAACCGCATCACGCGCTGGGTCGCGGTCGAGCCGGCCCAGCGCTGGGCCGACGCGGCACGCGAGGTGGCGGTGCGCGAGCCGCGGTTGGCGGTGGTGCACGACTACATCGAGCGTGCCGATGCCGCACTGACAGCACTGTGGCCCCACGGGCCGGCAGCAGACCTGGTCATCGTCTCGGGCGTGATCCATGAAACGGCTGAACCCGAGGTGCTGCTGCGCGCCAGCCTGCGCTGGCTCAAGCCCGGTGGCCACTTGTTGGTTAGCGTGCCGAACGCGCTGTCGTTCCACCGTCTGCTTGCCGTGCAGATGGGGCTGATGGACGCACCGGAAGTCCTGAGCGAACGCAATCGCCTGCTCGGCCAGCCGCGCGTCTACCGCCCACAGGACCTGCGCGACACGGTCACCGCGCTCGGCCTGACCGAGGTCGCGCTCGACGGCTACCTGTTCAAGCCCTTCACCCATGCGCAGATGGCGCTGCTGCTGCCGTCGCTCGGCGAGCGCGGCGTGCAAGGGTTGATCGAGCTCGGCCAGCGGTTCCCGCTGCAAGCCGCCGAAATCGCGTTTCTGGCGCGGCGGCCGGCATGAGCCTTGTCATGAACCGGCCGATTCGCGGGCTGCTGCTCGACCTCGACGACACGCTGTTCGACGAGCGCTCGACGGCGCGACGGGCGTTTGCCGCCTGGCAGCCGGCGCATGGCGGGCATTACCCCGACGAGGACGTGGAGCAAGCGTTCCATCGCTGGCGCCTCATCACCGACAAGCACTGGAAGCGCCACAGCGCCGGCGAGATCACGTTTCTGGACCAACGCCGGGAACGTCTGCGCGAGTTCGTGGGTCAGGCGCTGACTAACGCCGAGGCCGACGCCTTGTTCGAGCCCTACATGCAGGCCTACCAAAGCAGCTGGTCGCTGGTGGACGACGCGGTCGAGTTCCTGCAACGCTGCGCCCATTTGCCCAAGGTCATCGTGACCAACGGCCCGCGCGTGATGCAGGAGCGCAAGCTGTCGAGCCTGGGCCTGACCGATCATTTCGTCGGCATGGTGACACCCGATGACTGCGGCCACGCGAAACCGCGGCCCGAGATCTTTCACCGCGCGCTGGGCCTGATTGGCCTGCCCGCCGCCGAATGCCTGATGGTCGGTGACGACCATGTCTGCGACATCGAGCCGGCGCACGCACTGGGCATGGCGGCCTTCCACATCCAGCCGGGCGTCAACGAGCTGCTCGGCGCGCTGGCGCTGCTTTAGTCGCCCGGCCCCTTCAGCGGCTTCGTTCAGCGGCGCGGCGGATCAGTTGCTGCGCCTGCGCCGAGGCCTGCCAGCGCTGCGACAGGAACTCGGCCAGCCGCGGGTGCTGGGCATGGACCACGTTGAAGCGCAGGTGCCGTTGGTCGGCATTGGCCACATCGAAGGCTGCGCCGGCGAGCAGGATGTGCTGACGGTAGGCGTCCTTGACCAACGCATCAGCGTCGACCCCCGCCGGCAACTCGCCCCATAGAAACAAGCCGCCTTCGGCCGGCCGGTCCAGCAGCATCCCGGCGCCACGCAACGCCCGCGTGCTGACCTGGCGCGCGGCGGCGAGCTTCTGCTGCAGCCGGTCCAGGTGCTTGCGGAAGCGCCCGCTGGCGAGCAGCTCGAGCAGCACGTTCTCGTTCAGCGTGGCGGTCGTCAACACCGACTGGATCTTGGCGCGCAGCAACGCCTTCAGCAGCGTGGGCTCGGCCGCCATGTAGCCCACCCGCAGCGCGGGGCTGAGCGCCTTGCAGAAGCTCGAGTAGTAGACGACCCCGCGCAGTTCGGCCAGCTGCGCCAGCCTCGTCACGCTGCCGGCGTGAAAGTGTCCATGCACGTCGTCTTCGGCCAGCAGCAGGTGATGGCGCTCGGCCAGCATCAGCACGCGGTGCAGGTTGGCGGCGCTGCTGCCCCAGCCGGTCGGGTTGTGCAGCACGCTCTGGATGAACAACAGGCGCGGCCGATGTTCGATGCAGGCGGCTTCGAGCTGGTCGAGGTCGATGCCGTCGTGCCGGCGCGGGATGCCGACCATCTTGACGCCCGCTTCGCGCAGCCGGTCGAACAGCAGGTGGTAGCCCGGCGTTTCGACCAGCACCACGTCGCCCGGCTTCAGGAACGCACGGCAGATCAGGTCGATCGCGTGCGTGCCGCCGTAGCAGCTCAGCACGCGGCTCGCGTCCACCGCGATGCCCTGGCCACGCATCAGCATGGCAATGCGTTCACGCAATTCGGGCATGCCTTGCGGGGGGCAACGCGCCGCCATGCCACCGACACTGCGCGCCAAGCCGCGCTGCACGACCGCGGCGGGAATGGCGTCTTCCAGCCAGCTCACCGGCAACGCGCCGCTGCTGGCAGGCAGCAGGCTGGCGCGCTGGTCGTGCGCCTGCTGCGCCAGCCAAACGGCGTCATGCGCCTCGCCGGCTTCGAGCTGGCTGGGCAATGCCTCGGGCGCGGTCGATTCGGCGACGAAGAAACCGGCGGTGCCATGGGTCTCGACCACGCCGCGTGCGACCAGGCGGTCATAGGCGGTGACCACGGTGTTCGGGCTGACCGACAGCTGCGATGCGAGCGCGCGGATCGATGTCAGCTTCGCACCCACCGGCATCTGCCCCGACACGATCAACGCAGCCAGGCGCGACTCGATCTGGTCGGCCAGCGGCACGGTGGATGAACGGTCGAGCGGGGCCATTTGGTGTCGTGAAGCGCGTCAGAACAGCAGAGCAATCGCCAGCACCACCAGCGAGGCCGCCATGATGGCATTGAAGGCACGCTGGCGGCGTGGGTCGGTCAACAGGCGGCGGATCGCCACGCCGAAAAGCGCCCACATCGAGATGCAGGGCACGCCGATCGCGATGGCGATCACGCTGACCAGCGCCGACGCCGGCAGCACTGCCATGCCCGGCGGCATGAAGACGGTGGCCACGGTGATGGACTTGACCCAGCTTTTCGGATTGACCAGCTGGAAGGTCGCCGCCTGCCACAGGCTCAAGGGTTGCTGCATGTCCTTCTGCCCGATCGCCGAGCCCGCCAGCCGCCAAGCCAGGTAGACAAGGTAGATGGCGCCCACCACACGCAGCAGCTGGTGCAGCACCGGAAAGGCCTGGAACAGCGAGCCCAGGCCGAGGCAGGTGACGAAGATCTGCGGCCCGTGGCCAGCGGCAATGCCCAGGATGTGCGGCAGCGAACGGCGATAGCCGAAGTTGGCACCCGACGCGGTGAGCATCAGGTTGTTCGGGCCGGGGGTGCTCGACATCACGAATGCGTAGGTCATCAAGGGCAGCAGTTCGGTCATGGGGCGGGGTCTGAAGAGGTGGTGCAAGCCTAGGTGCCCGCGCCCGCCGGGTGAAGCCACAACACGGGGCACCTGCGCACGCACTGTGTCAACCCACGCAGCCACACAGTTTCAAGCGCGCACCCGGGTGATACCTTGTCGGCCATGACTTCACTGGCCATCTGCTACGACGACATCGCCCGGGCCCACGAGCGCCTGGCCGGCATTGCCCACCGAACACCTGTGATGCGCTCGACCACCGCCGACGCACAGACTGGCGCGACGCTGTTCTTCAAATGCGAGACCTTGCAGCACATCGGTGCCTTCAAGATCCGCGGCGCCTACAACGCGGTCGCCCAGTTCACGCCGGCCCAACGTGCCGGCGGCGTGGTGACCTTCTCGTCCGGCAACCACGGCCAGGCGATCGCCCGTGCCGCACAGTTGCTGGGCGTGCATGCGGTGGTGGTGATGCCCAAGGACGCACCGGCGATGAAGGTGGCCGCGACCGAAGGCTACGGCGGTGAGGTGGTCCGCTACGACCGCTACGCCGAAGACCCGGCGCTGATCATCGAGCGCATCGCTGCGGAACGCGGCATGACCTTCATCCCGCCGTTCGACCATCCGCATGTGATGGCCGGCCAGGGCACGGCGGCGAAGGAGTTGTTCGAAGACGTCGGCGAGCTCGACATGATCGTCACGCCATTGGGCGGTGGTGGTTTGTTGTCAGGCACAGCGACGGCGGCGCGGCGTTTCGCACCGCAATGCGAGATCGTCGGCGTCGAGCCCGAGGCCGGCAACGACGGTCAGCAAAGCCTGGCGCAGGGCAAGATCGTGCGCATCGAAACACCGAAGACGATTGCTGACGCGGCGCAGAGCCGGTCACTCGGTCAGCACACCTTTCCGGTGTTGCAGCAGCTGGGTGCACGGGTGGTCACGGCGACCGACGATCAGCTGGTCGAGACGATGAAGTTCTTCGCGGCACGAATGAAGCTGATCGTCGAGCCGACCGGGTGCCTGGGGGCAGCGGCCGTGTTCAACGGCCAGCTCGATGTGCGCGGCAAGCGGGTTGGCGTCGTGCTGTCGGGCGGCAATATCGACCTGGCTCGGTTTGCGGCGTTGGTGGGAAGCTAGGCAGTGGCATGCCACTGCCGGTTCCTCAGGGTGGCGGTGGTTTGCCCGGGCGCCGGCCTTGGCCCGCGAGCGGGCCGGAGACCGGAGGCACCGCCGCCGCCTGCGCCGCAACCTGCGCAGTACGTGTTCGAAAGACCTAGGCCTTCGAGCCCTGCACCCACTTCATGAAGTCCGCATGCTCGCGGATGTAGTCGGCCTCGTCGAACAGCTCGGAAGCCAGCACCAGCAGGCAGGCGTTGGACGAGAAGCCATGCAGCTCACGCCAGATGCCCGGCACCATCAGCAGCCCTTCGCTCGGATGGCTCAACGTGACGACGCGCTGATGGACGCCATCGTCCATGTGGACCTGGAACGAGCCCGAGATCGCAACATACAGCTGGCGCAGGTTCAGGTGCGCATGGCCTGCGCGTGACGCGCGTGAGGGCACGTCGTAGGTCCAGTAGGCGCGCTTGATCGGGAACTCGAAGTCGACGCCGGATTCGACGAAGGAAATGGAGCCGCGGTGGTCATAGACCGTGCGCAACTCGACAGGGCGGCAATCGTCGACATGGGCCAAGGCAGGAGTCCTTTCGCGTTCGCAGTCTGTGGCTAGCAGGGCAAAAGATAGTGATCGTGCACCACTGTGCTGGCACCGAAGCTTTCCTTGTAGAAAGACAGGCCGGTGTTCAGCAGCCGGCCCTCGTCTTCGTTCGAGTGGCCGAAATCGAACCATTTGGCCTGGGCTTGTGCACCGGCAATGGCCTGCTCCAGCAGCAGGTCGAGCGCGGCGCAGCGGCGGCCCTGTTCGTCGGCCGCCATGTACTGCAGGTGGCAGACAGTGGGCGTGTCGAACAGCACCAGGCCGGCCACGATATGGCCGGACCAGCGAGCTAGCCGCAGGCTGATCTGCGTGGGAAAGCGGCTGGCCAACAAGCGCATTTCGTCGAGCGAATGCACAGGCCGGCTGCCATGGCGCGCCTGCAACTCGTGGTCGAGCAACTGCCAGAACAAGGCCCAGTCGTCGCTCGTTTCGGGCGACGCGCCTTCATGGGCGGACAGGGCCAGCTCGTCACGGTGCCGCGTGGCCTGGGTGATCGCGCGTCGACGCTTCGGCGGCCAGTGCGCCGGCGTCGGGCCGATCACCGACAGCGCATCGCGCCGCACCAGCTGCGCACCGCAGCGCAGCAGCGCATAGCGATCGTCTTCGCACGGCAGGCGGTGGTAGATCGACGGCATGGTCTTGTACAGCAGCTCGCGCACGCCCTGCCCGCGCCAGTGGGTTTGCAAGGCCTGCATCAAGTCCCAGGTGGCTTGCGTGCCCAGCGTGTCGGCCAACACCAGCCCGCCGTAGCTCAAGCCGCCGTGGCTCGCGACGCGTTCTCCCCGCCGATGCGCGGGCAGCACCGCGACCAACTTGCCGCGCCGCTCGACCAGCAGCGACGCATCGTCGAAGCGATCGGCGTGGTAGCCCATGAAGCGCCGATCGAACAGGAAGGTGCCGTTCGGGCTGGCGGCGACGAGCGCATTCCACGCGGCTTCGTCGGCATCGCGGTAGGGGCGGAAACTGAAGCTGTCGGCCATGGGCCCGACCACTGTTGGCCGGTTCAGCGCAGCACGCCGTGCTGCGACGGCGCGTGGGCGAAGTCGAGCACGCGGCGCACCATCGGGTGCGTCGGGTCGAACTCGGCCTCGATCTCGGCCAGCACCTGCGCGAACGGCCGCTCGGTGCCCTGCAGCTTGGCCAGGACCTGACGCGCGATGTCGATGTCCTCGCGCGAGAAGCCGTGCCGCTTCAACCCGATCAGGTTGGCGCCGCGCAGATGCGTCGGGCCTTCGGAGCCGTAGGCGATCGAGTACGGCAGCACGTCCTGCGTCATCGCAGACATGCCGGAGATGAACGAGTAGGCCCCGACGCGGACGTACTGCTGCATGCCGACCATGCCGGCAATCACCGCATGGTCGTCGATCGTGCACAGGCCGGCGATGCCGCTGTAGCTGGTGATGCGCGTGTGGTTGCCCAGCACCACGTCGTGCGCCAGGTGCACATAGGCCATCACGAAGTTGTCGTCGCCCAGCACCGTCCGGCCATCCCGGCGCCGGGTGCCACGGTGGATGGTGACGAACTCGAAGACCTGGTTGCGGTCGCCGATCACGACCTCGGTGTTGTCGGCCTGCTTGTACAGCTGGTCGTGCGGGGCGCCGCCGATCACGGCGTGCGCGCCGAACACGTTGTCGGCGCCGATCGTCACCCGCCCTTGCAACGACACGCCGTTCATCAGCCGGGTGCGCGGGCCGACGGTGATGTCGCCTTCCAGCACGCACCAAGGGCCGATCTCGGCCGTCGGGTCGATCTGGACGTTGCCGCTGATGACAGTGGTGGGGTGGATCATCGCGCGTGGGGCCTGGATGATCTCAGCGGAACCAGAACTGCAGCGAGCAGCCGGCGACCAGCGAATCGTAGGGGCGTGTCACCGTCAACTCGACCGGGGTCTCGGTGTTGGTCTCGCGCTTTTCGCTCGCCACGTCGCAGCCCAGGTCCAGCGAGCGGGCGGGGCTGTAGCGCAGCCCCAGCTTGAACGCGGTCGTGCGGTCTTCGATGCGCGAACCATCCTCGTTGAACTGTTCGTTGAAGCGCCGGCGTGACCATTGCGCGGTGCCGATCAGGTTGATCTTGGCCGAGGCCGCCCATTGGGCCGACCACAGGAACGCATCGCGCAACTGGTCGCCTGCCGGCGCGGCCGGCATCGTGGCCTCGGGCGTCATCACGTTGCCGCTGCTGCCTTCGGTGTCACGCAGCAGCTGGGTGCGAAAGCGAAGCTTGGCGCTCGGCGCCCAATCCCAGCCGATGCCACCGGTCCAGAAACTGCGGTCGGCCATCACGCTGTGCTTTTCTTCGGCACGGGTCACCCGCGCGTCCAGGCGGCTGGCGCCTGTGGCCTGCCAGACCACGCCGAGCTCCAGTTCCTTGCGGCCCACGTCGTCGCCGAAGCCGAGATCGGAGTTCGGCCGCGAGATGCGGGTGTAGCGACCGAGTGCACTGAAGCCGAGGTCGGGACTCGGCCGGTAGCTGATGCCGCCGTCGACATCCCACTGAGACAGGTCGTTCAGCTTGGCAAAGTCCTCGGCCGAGTACTCGCGGTGCAGGGCGCCGAAGCCGCCTTGCAGGGCCCACTCGCCCATGCCACCCAGCTTGCCCTGCGCGAAGGCGGACTGGGTGCTTTCGATGTTGCGGCCGTCGAACGGGATCGTGCTATCCAACCCGTAGCGGTATTGGTGGCGCGCCGATTGCACGCCAAGGGCGCCGGACAAGTTGTAGACGGTTTCCCAATCGAGCTGCAGGCCCACTTCATGGCCCGTGTTGTTCAGCTCGTCGTGCTCCCGGTAGCGGTTCATCTGCAGCGCGGCGTTGCCATGCAGGCGCTGTCGGCCGATGGGCTGGTCGAGCGCGAAGTTCAGCGCGGTGACCGAGTTCCAGTCTTCCTCCTCGTCGCTGCTGTCGCGAAACAGGTTGGACTCATGGTTCAGCGTCTGCGACAGCCCGAAGCTGAACAGCTGCGCCGGCCCGCTTGGGGGTGGGCTGAGCGGCGGCGGTGGTGAGACCGGCGGCGGCGCGTCGGCCTGCGCCAGCGCCGCACCGGTCAGGGCCCAGGCAGCTGCGGTCGCCAACAGGTGCATCGCGAAGCGGGTGCCGAAAGAAGGGGTGCCTGTCATGTGCGCCTCGTCGTGTCGTTGTCGTTTGCATCGGCGCCGAAGCCGGCGCGATCAGGAGCGTCGGCTGCTGAAGGCCGGCCGTCAATACGCCTTGCGGTCGAAGAACATCAGCTTGGCGGTGCGGGCGATGATCAGCAGATCGAGCCCGAGCGACCAGTTGCGCAGGTATTCGAGATCGTACTCGACACGCCGCGCCATCTTGTCCACCGTGTCGGTCTCGCCGCGCAGGCCGTTCACCTGGGCCCAGCCGGTGATGCCGGGCTTGACCTTGTGACGCGCCATGTAGGCCTTGACGATCTTGCGGTACTGCTCGTTGTGGGCCACGGCGTGCGGGCGCGGGCCGACGATGCTCATCTCGCCTTGCAGCACGTTGACGAACTGCGGCAGCTCGTCGAGCGAGGTCTTGCGGATGAAGGCGCCGAACGGCGTGATGCGCGGGTCGTTGCGCGTGGCCTGCTGGACGACCGGGCCGTTGTCCTGCGTGACCATCGAGCGGAACTTGAAGACCTCGATGATTTCACCGTCCAGCCCGGTGCGGCGCTGGCGGAAGATGACCGGCCCGGGCGAGCTGAGCTTGACGCCGATGGCGACGATGGCCAGCACCGGCGAGATCAGGATCAGGATCAGCACCGCCAGCACGATGTCGCTGGCGCGCTTGAGCAGGCCGTTGATGCCGGTGAACGGCGTCACGTGCAGGCCGACGACCGGCACGCCGCCCATGTCTTCGAGCCGGCCCTGGATGATGCTGACCCCGAACACGTCGGGCACGAAGTGCACCGAGGCGGTCGAGTTCTGCAGTGTTTCCATCAGCTGCAGGATGCGCGGTTGCGAGGTCAGCGGCAAGGTGATGAAAACGTCTTTCACGCCGTGCTGCTCGATGAACTCGGGCAGCTCGTTCAGCCCGCCCAGCAGCGGGTCGGCACCCGGCAGCTCCAACCGTTCGGCCGAGCGATCGTCGAAGAAACCGAGCAGGTCATGGCCGTAACCCTTGCGCGCCTGCAGCATCTCGGCCACGCGCTGGCCCATGCGGTGCGCGCCGACGATCACCGCCGGCCGGCGGAACTCGGGCAGTGCCGCGCGGTGGCGCATGTAGGCGGTGCCCAGCACCACGCACAACCAATGGACCAGCGGGGTGGCGATCGCCCAGCCCAGCAGCAACCGCGGCTCGAAGGCGCGCAGGCCACCGGTGGCGTAACCCACCATCAGCAGCACTGCGAGCACGCCGATCCACGACAGGCAGATGTCGATGCCGACGCCGATGCCGGTCTTGCCGAAGCGGTTCAGCCCCGGAAACATCAGCACCAGCAGCAGGATCGCGAGCGCCATGGCGGCGCCACCGAAGGGCTCGCCGAAGATGCCGTGGAAGACCGCCAGGCTGACCGCTGCCAACACCGGCTCGAGCACCGCGGCGATGGCCGACGGCACGCTCGGCGGCGCGCTCAGGAATTGTTTACGGGCAGTTCGTTCTTCAAACATCGACTCAAGCGCAGCGGTTTCCGTGCAGGGCACTCAGTTGCCGCCGGGCCGTCACCAGGCGACGGGGCTCCGGTGTCGAGGCCGGGGCCGTCGCCAAAGGTGACGCAGGGGCCACAGCTCAGGCCGTGCGGCCGTAGGTGTCCTCGTAGCGAACGATGTCGTCTTCGCCCAGGTAGCTGCCGGATTGCACCTCGATGATCTCGAGGTCGACCTTGCCCGGGTTGGCCAGGCGGTGGACTTCGCCCAGCGGGATGTAGGTGCTCTGGTTTTCCGACAGCAGGATCTTGCGTTCGCCGCAGGTCACTTCGGCGGTGCCTGTGACGACGATCCAGTGTTCGGCGCGGTGGTGGTGCATCTGCAGGCTCAAGGACGCGCCCGGACGCACCATGATGCGCTTGACCTGGAAGCGCGGGCCGGCGTCGATCGAGTCGTACCAGCCCCAGGGGCGGTGCACCTTGCGGTGCAGCAGGCCTTCGCCGCGGCCCTTGGTCGCCAGCTTGTTGACGATCTTCTTGACGTCCTGGCTGCGGCTTGCATCAGCCACCAGCACCGCGTCGGCGGTTTCGATCACGACCAGGTTGTCGACACCCACTGTGCTGACCAGTCGGCCCGAGGCGTGCACCAGCGTGTTGCGGGTGTCTTCCATCATCACGTCGCCGACGGATGCGTTGCCGGCGCCATCCTTGCTGGAGACCTGCCACACCGCGTCCCAGGCGCCGAGGTCATTCCAGCCGGCGGCCAGCGGGACCATGCGGATGTCAAAGGCGCTGCCGGGGCAACGCTCCATCACCGCGTAGTCGACCGACTCGGCCGGGACCTGCTCGAATTCTTTCTTGCCGGGGCGCACGAACTTGGCATCGGCCCGCTTGGCTTCCCACGAGGCCTTCGTGGCTTCGAGGATGTCGGGGCGGAAGGTCTGCAGCGCCTTCAGCCAGACGGAGGCCTTCAGCACGAACATGCCGCTGTTCCAGTAGTAGCCGCCTTCGGCCAGGTAGCGCTCGGCGGTCGGCAGATTCGGCTTCTCGACGAACTGGGCGACGGCCGCCAGTTCGCCGCTCATCGCGCCCGGCGCCACACGGATGTAGCCGTAGCCGGTTTCGGGCTTGTCGGGCGTGATGCCCAGGATCACGATCGAGCCATCGGCCGCGCCACGCACCGCGTTCTGCAGCGCATGGTTGAAGGCGGCGGTATCGGCCACTGTCTGGTCGGCCGGGGTGACGACGAGCACCGGGTCGGCGCCGCCCTCCTGGGCCTGCAGGGCGGCCAGCGTGAGGGCCGGTGCGGTATTGCGGCCGGACGGCTCCAGCACCACGGCGGTGCTGTCCATGCCCAGTTCGCGCAGTTGCTCGAGCACCATGAAGCGGTGCTCGGCATTGCCCACGACCACCGGCGACTCGATGGTGATGTCGTCGCTGGCCAGCTGGGCCACACGTTCGGCGGCTTGCTGGAACAGACTGGTTTCACCTGTCAGCACCAGGAACTGCTTGGGATAACCCGCGCGCGACAACGGCCACAGCCGCGTGCCGCTGCCGCCGGCCATGATCACCGGCAACACGGAAATGGATCGGGACATGGACAACCTCTTTGGCAAATCGGAATGGGCACCGCGGCGACGAGCGCCGCCGCAGTGCAAGTGCGGGCTATTGTGGCAAAGAACCCCTGCCCTCCCGGCCCCCTAGTAGGCAAGGATCGGGCCGCGTTCTGTGGGCAATCCGTCACACCCGAGCGGGCCGTGACGACAGCGCGGTCAGTGCCGGCCGATCGAGCGGTAGTCGAGACCGAAGCTGCGTACGAGGGCGGGATCGTAGAGGTTGCGGCCGTCGAAGATGCGCCGATCGGCCAGCGTCGACGCCAGCGCGTCGAAATCAGGTGTGCGGAATTCTTTCCATTCAGTAACGATGACGAGTGCATCGGCACCGGCCAGAGCCTGCGGCGCAGAAGAAACAAAGCGCAACTGTTGGCTCAATACCTCTTCCTCAAGGTCCAGGGCGAGCACGCGCTTGGCCTCGGCCGTGGCCACCGGGTCATAGGCCTGGACCTTGGCGCCACGGCGGATCAGCTCGGCCACGATGACGCGGCTGGGCGCTTCGCGCATGTCGTCGGTGTTGGGCTTGAAGGCCAGGCCCCACAGCGCGAAGGTCTTGTCGCTCAGGTCTTCGCCATACTCGGCGACGATCTTGTTGACCAGCACCAGCTTCTGCTCTTCGTTGACCGCTTCGACAGCGGCCATCATCTTGCTCGGCAAGCCGGCATCGGCCGCGCTACGGGCCAGGGCCTTGACGTCCTTCGGGAAGCAGCTGCCGCCGTAGCCGGCCCCGGCATAGAGGAAGTGGGTGCCGATGCGGGGGTCGGAGCCGATGCCGACACGCACCTGCTCGATGTCGGCGCCGACCGCTTCGGCCAGCCGCGACAGCTCGTTCATGAAGCTGATGCGGGTGGCCAGCATCGCATTGGCGGCGTACTTGGTGAATTCGGCACTGCGGATGTCCATCACCAGCAGACGGTCGCGGTTGCGCACGAATGGGGCGTACAGCGCCCGCAGCAGCAGCGTCGCGCGCTCATCGTCGGTGCCGATGATGATGCGGTCAGGCTTGATGAAGTCTTCGACCGCCGCGCCTTCCTTCAGGAATTCGGGGTTCGATGCGACGGAGAACGCCAGGTCGACGCCGCGCTTGGCCAGCTCATCGGCCACCGCGGCACGCACCATGTCGGCGGTGCCGACCGGCACCGTGCTCTTGTCGACGATGACCTTGTGGTCGGTCATCAGGCGGCCGATGTTGCGGGCCGCAGCGGTCACGTACTGCAGGTCGGCCGAGCCGTCTTCATCGGGCGGCGTGCCGACCGCAATGAACTGCAGCGTGCCGTGCCCCACGGCGCGTGGGACATCGGTCGTGAACTCCAGCCGGCCGGCGGCGGCGTTGCGGTGCACGATTTCCTGCAGGCCCGGCTCGTGGATCGGGATGCCGCCGTTGTTCAGGATCTCGATCTTGCGCGCGTCCACATCGAGGCAGACGACGTGGTTGCCCATTTCGGACAGGCAGGCGCCGGTGACCAGGCCCACGTAGCCGGTGCCGATGACGGTGATTTTCATGGTGCGGGAAGAGAGGTCAGACGGTGAGCTCGCGCAAGCCTGGCGCCACCGCGTCCTTGGGCGACAGCACCGGCGCGACACCGGCATCCGGCCAGGCAATACCCAGGTCCGGGTCGTCCCAGCGCAGCGAGCCTTCGGCCTGCGGGGCGTAGTAGTCGGTGGTCTTGTAGAGGAAATCGGCCGAGTCGCTCAAGACCAGGAAGCCGTGGGCCAGGCCCGGCGGGATCCACAGCTGGCGATGGTTGTCGGCACTCAGTTCGACACCGACCCAGCGGCCGTAGGTGGCGCTGCCGGGGCGGATGTCCACCGCCACATCGAACACCGCGCCGGCCGCCACCCGCACCAGCTTGCCCTGCGCATGCGGCGCGCGCTGGAAATGCAGGCCGCGCAGCACGCCGCGGGCCGATCGGGAATGGTTGTCCTGCACGAAGGCCACCGGCGTGCCGACGGCATCGTCGAACAGGCGCTGGTTGAAGCTTTCCATGAAAAAGCCGCGTTCGTCGCCGAACAGCTTCGGCTCGAACACCAGCACGCCGTCGATGGCGGTTTTCTCGATCCTCATGGGGCGGGATTGTCCCATGCAGCCCACGTCGGCCGGGCCGGTAACCACTTGTTCACGCTTTGGTCAGCGTGGCCCTCTCCAGTCCGGGCGGCACAGGCCGAAGATCGTGTGGCCAGGAATCTGCATGTCACCCGCCTCCCGCAAGAACCCCACCATGAACATCGAGTTGGCCGCCCTTGAATCCGAACTCGCCTACCGTGGGCCCGAGCGTCGTGGCGGCGAAACCGCTGGCCTGGTCAGGCTGATGGCCAGCATCCTCGACGAAGTCGACTACGGCCTGATGCTGGTGTCGGCCAACGCGCTGGTGGTGCACGCCAACCACGCGGCCTTGCGCGAGCTGGGTTCGAACCACCCGCTCGAGTTGCGCAGCCGCCGCCTGCGGGCGCGCGACAGCCACGAACAACAAGCGCTGGGCGATGCGCTGGACGCCGCCCGTCACCGCGGCGCGCGTTGCCTGCTGAACATGGGTGCCGCCCCGGCGGCGCGGGTCGGCCTGTCGATCGTGCCCTTGCCCCTGCCCTTGTCGAACAGTGCCAGCGGCAACGCGGTGCTGCTGACCTTGCAGCGTGCGCAGCTGGTGGAAAAACTCTCGGTCGGTGCCTTTGCCCGTGCACGCGGCCTGTCGCAGCGCGAAGAAGAGGTGCTGACGGCCCTGTGCGAGGGCCTGCGCCCGACGCAGATCGCCGAACGCATGGGCGTGGCGGTGGCCACCGTGCGCAGCCATGTGCACAACCTCAAAGAGAAGACGCACTGCAGCAGCATGGTCGAACTGGTCAAGCAGGTGGCCTTGCTGCCGCCGATGGTGACCGCGCTGAAGAACAGCCCGCTGATGAGCTGATGCCCGCGGGCAGCTCGCAACGCCGTTCAGAACACCCGGTCGCGCAGCACCTGCTGCAGGTAGCGGCCATAGCCGCTCTTGGCCAACGGTGCTGCCAAACCGGCGAGCTGTTCGTCGTTGATCCAGCCCTGGCGCCAGCAGATTTCTTCCGGGCAGCAGACCTTCAAGCCCTGCCGCTTTTCCAGCGTCTGCACGAAAGCGCCGGCTTCGAGCAGGCTGTCGTGCGTGCCGGTATCGAGCCAGGCATCGCCGCGGCCGAAGATCTGCACGTCGAGCTGGCCCGCATCGAGGTAACGCCGGTTCAGGTCGGTGATCTCCAGCTCGCCGCGCGGGCTTGGCGTCAACGCCTTCGCGTGGTCGACCACCTGCTCGTCGTAGAAGTACAGGCCCGTCACTGCATAGCGACTCTTCGGCGCGGCCGGCTTTTCTTCCAGGCTGACGGCGCGGCCGGCGGCGTCGAACTCGACCACGCCATAACGTTCGGGGTCGGTCACCGGGTAGGCGAACACCGTGGCGCCGGTCGGCCTCGAAGCTGCCGCCTGCAGCCGGCGGCCCAGGTCGTGGCCATAGAAGATGTTGTCGCCCAGCACCAGCGCGCTCGGCGAGCCGGCCAGAAATTCTTCTCCGATCAGAAAAGCCTGGGCCAGGCCATCCGGGCTGGGTTGCACCGCATAGCGAATCGACACGCCCCAGCGCTCGCCATCACCCAGCAACTGCTCGAAGCGGGGCGTGTCCTGCGGCGTGCTGATCAGCAGGATGTCGCGCACGCCGGCCAGCAGCAGTGCCGACAGCGGGTAGTACACCATCGGCTTGTCATAGACCGGGATCAGCTGCTTGCTGATCGACAGCGTGGCCGGGTGCAGCCGGGTGCCGGAGCCGCCGGCGAGGATGATGCCTTTGCGGGCGATGGGGGTGCTGGTCATCGAAGGTCTCCAGGTCGCGGCGCCGGAGCGGCCTGCGGGAAGGGGTCTTTGTACTGGCCGGCGCGCGCTTGCGCCATCCACCAGAGGAAGCGGGCGTTGCGCAGGTAGCGCATGCCGTAGCGGCGTGGCTCGCTGAGCACCCGGTAGGTCCATTCGATGCCGAGGCGGCGCATCCAGACGGGCGCGCGCTTGACCTCACCGGCCTCGTAGTCGATCGTCGCACCGACGCCCATCAGCACCTTCACCTGCGGCATCTGCTGGCGGTAGCGCGCGAGCCAGATCTCTTGCTTCGGCGCGCCCAGGCCGACCATCAGCGTGGTGGCCTTGCTGTCGCGGATCATGGCCAGCACGCTGGCGATCTCGGCCTCGTCATCGACGAAGCGCATCGACGGGCCGTGCGCACCGACGACCAGCTCGCGACCGGCCGTCGCATTCAAGCGCTGGCGCGCGCGCTCGGCGACGCCTGGCATCGCCCCCAGCAGGAAGATGCGCACGTCGGGGTTCGTGGCATGGCGGCGGCAATAGGCGGGCACCAGATCCGAGCCGGTGATCTTTTCCTGCAGGCCGTGCCCTTGCCAGCTCAGTGCACTGAACACGTAGGTGCTGTCGACGGTGATGAAGTCCGCGTTTCGGTAGGCCGCGGTGAACGCGGCGTTGTACTGCAGGTGGTACAGGTGATCGGGGTTGATCGTGTAGACCAGCCCACCCTCGGCATCGAGCCGGTCGAGCAGCTGCGCCTGGGTCAGGTCGTCGGCCCAGACGTTGAGCAGCGGCACGCGCGGCCACGCGCGCGGTGCGATCTGGAAGGCCGACGCTGCCGCGGCGGCGGAGCCGGTCGAGACGGAAGGGGCAGGTGGGGAGCTCATCGGCAGAAAAATTCTGGCATGCCGCTACTCGCGGTCGGTGCGGACCCAATCCTTCTGGCGGCGTGACCAGAAGCGCAGATAGATCGCAAGTTTGGAAACAGCGTACCAAGGCGCACGCAGCAGGTCCCACGGTGCAAGGACCGCGCGGCCCCAGCCGGCCCATGCGGCCAACACGGCCGCCGACAACACGGTCAGCAGCGCGCTGGCGGCCCACACCGGACCGGCGCCCACGCCGGCCCAGCCCATCGCCAGCGCCAGCAGCCACACGGCGCCCGCCAGCATCACCAACAGCGCCAGCGGCGGTACCGCCAGGTCCAGCGCCAGGCCCAGCAGGCGCCAATCGGCGCGCCGCAGCCCTTGCCGCAGCATCGGCCACGCGTGGTCGACCAGCATGCCCAGGTGGCCGTGTTCCCAGCGTGTGCGTTGGCTGGCGATCGCTGCCGCGCTGGTCGGAAAGGTGCTGCGCACATTAGCCGCTTCGCAGAACTGAGGTGCATCACCGGCCCGCGCCAGCACCAGGCCGAGCTGCATGTCCTCGACGATGCTGCCGTTGGCCAGCGGGGCCGATTCGATCAACCTCCACGGAAAGGCCATGCCGCTGCCGGTCAACTGGCACGGCCAGCCCAACCGCGCCGCACCACGCGGCCGGACCCAGTTCTTGACCCGCCAGGCGAACTCGGCAACGCGGCCGTTCAGGCCCACCGCCCCTTCGTGCGTCATCAGGTACTTGGCCTGGACCGGTGCCCCGCTGCGTTCGCAGGCGGCGGCCAGAGCGTCCAGCGCGCCGGGCTCCAGCTGGCAATCGGCGTCGACGATCACCACCAGCGGCGGTGGCGCCTGGCGCAGGTGCTCGACGCCAAAGGCCAGCGCGAAACCCTTGCCACGTTCGGTCGCGTGCTGGCGCTCGATCACCTCGGCACCTTCGGCGCGAGCGCGCTCGGCGGTGTCGTCGCTGCAGTTGTCGGCCACCATCAGCACCCGGTCGCCCGGACGCAGCTGCGAGCGCAGCGTGCGCAAGGTGGCGGCAATGCCCAGCGCCTCGTTGTGGGCCGGCACCAGCACGGCCAACGACGGTCGCGGTGCGGCGCCAACACCACGGCGCGCCGGCAGGCAGGCCGCGGCGATCTCCAGCGTGAACACCAGCACCGGCACGGCCAGCACCAGCACAACCAGGCCCAGCAGCGCACCGACCAGGCTGGCCACGATCGTCATGATGCGGCCCCCACGGTGGCTTGCGCCTCGCGCCAGGCGCTGAGCAGGCGCCCCGCTTCGGTGTCGACCTGATGGCGTGCAAGCACCCGGGCGCGGCCCGCCTCGCCCATCGCTCCCAAGGCTTCCGGCGCGGCCGCCAGGCAGGCGCGCATCGCGCGTGCGGCCGCCTCGGGCGAGCCGGCTTCGAACAGCCAGCCTTCGACGCCGTCGCGCACCAGCTCGGGGATGCCGGCGACGTAGGTGCTGAGCACCGGCCGCCCGACCGCCATCGCTTCCATGATCACCACCGGCAGCCCTTCGGCAAAGCTCGGCAGCACCAGCGCCCGCGCGGCGATCAGTTCGTCACGCACCTGCGCGCTCGAGATCCAACCGGTGATGCGCACGCGGTCGCCGATGCCGTGGCGCTTGATCGCCGCCTCGACCTCGGGCCGCATCTCACCGTCACCGGCCAGCACCAGCTCGAATTTCAGCCCTTCGGCGGCCAGCTGCGCCGCCGCGTCGACCAGCAGCAGCTGGCCTTTCTGTTCGCACAGGCGGCCCACGCACAGCAGCCGTGGCGCCGCGCTCGGCGGCACTGCCGCGTCGCCAAAGAACGCCGCTTCCAGCCCGCAATGCACGACGCGCACCTTGGGCCAATCGGCCAGCGCCGCCCAACGCCACAGCTGGCTGCGGCCATAGGCGCTGATCGACACCACGCAGTTGGCCCGCTTCATCTTCTCGGGCAGGCCCAGGAACTGCGGCTTGTCGAACTCTTCGGGGCCGTGCACGGTGAAGCTGAACGGCGGGCCGCCCAGCGCGTGCGCCAGCATCACCACCTCGGCCGAGTTGGTGCCGAAATGTGCGTGCAGCTGTTCGGCCCCGCCCTGTTGCTTCAGCTCGCGCACCAGCGCGCAGGCCTCGGCCAGGTAGATCAGGTGGAACGGCCACGGCCGGTCGGCGCGGCGCGACATGCGCAGCGCCAGCGCCAGCGCAGCGAAGAAACGGCCCGGCGCGGCCAGCAACTGCGCCAATGACGCACCGAGCAACCCGGCGACGCCGCGTTGCAACAGGTAATGCGTGCGGCCACGTTCGGCCTGGTCGTCCGGGTCAACGACCTCGGCGTCCCAGCCACGCACCGCGAAGCGCAGCACGCTGGCACCTTGACGCTCCAGCGCTGCGATCTCGCGCCGGATGAAGGTGTGGCTCACCTTCGGGTACTGGTTGACCAGGTAGGCCACGCGCATCGCCGAAACCCCTTGCCGATCAGCGCAGGTAGTGCCGCACCGACGCGGCAACGCCGCGCTCGATCAGCCCTTCGCGCGTGCCCACCGGCTGCCAGCCCAGCACCTGGCGGCTGTGGCTGTTGTCGAAACGTGCCGCCAGTTGGCGGCAGGCCCAGTCGTGGTGGCTCGGTGTCTTGCGGTTCGGGTGGCGGATCGCGTTCTTGACCAGCTCCTTGGCCACGTCGAGCAGGAAGAACTTCCAGATCGGTGTCGGCGTCGCGCGCAGTTTGGTCTGCGTCAAGGTCGACACCGCGTCGACGTACTCACGCGCGCTCAGCAGCGGCCCGTCGGTCAACAGGAACGACTGGCCCTCGATGCCGGGCTTGTCCAGCCCCAGCACCAGCGCATCGGCGACATCGTCGACCAGCACCAGCGGCAGCTTGTTCTGGCCATCGC
>Ga0307516_10000843_pt1 | contig 42063 bp, 67 predicted proteins | sample 19_EM_MG_FD_203310 | JGI IMG/M metagenome (GOLD analysis project Ga0307516, IMG submission 203310) | Populus trichocarpa ectomycorrhiza microbial communities from riparian zone in the Pacific Northwest, United States - 19_EM | ecosystem: Host-associated > Plants > Roots > Unclassified | place... | reverse complement strand
GGCTGCTTTGCTGGAAGCGAAGGGCTGGTACACAAAGTACTAATTTTTTTTGGCTGTAAAATTGTTAGAAGCTGCACTTGTATCCAAAGACTATGTATGCAAGTTTTTATTACTTTCTATTGTGTTGTTGCTGAGTTAGAGAGGTATATGTATGTGGTAGGGTGGCGTCGTCGGGGCAGGTGTACGGAAACTTTTGGCCCGGTACTTTTTACATGCTGTATAACTACTACCATTACCACTAGCTACATTTCTATGCACTACTCGTATACTATTACCATTGCTAACATACATTCATACTCATATCAGAACTGCGCTTTTACACATTGATAGTTTACATTTATTTGTATTACGTCATCTACTCTTATCCATCACTGTAGCCGATGGGGTTTGAGATGTTGGACTTTGTGGTATAATATAGATTTTAAATACAATAATAATTATTTTGTGATCAAAGAGCATTGTCAACTGTGTGTAGTAGCATTGTTAGCTCAATCTGTTCTCAACCATACTCACTATTTGAACTTGATAAAGTTAGCTGTTTGATTTCGATTTTATTTAATGATCAATATTTGTGGCTGTGGCTCAAAGATTGCTGAAAGTAGTAGTAGTGGGCAACATAGTCTCCAATACCATGTTTTACTTCCACTCAACTGCCAGCCAGGCCACATTGTTATGTGTGGAACACGCAGCGCGCAGAGCCGCATGCAGCCACCTTCGCTTTACCGCCAACCGGCCACACACTTGGTCACTCCGAGGGACTCCCTGCATGATCTCGTGACTGCGAACCTGTATGCGGGCGATCTGATAGGTTCGGGTTGGATAGTACGTGGATGTGCGTCCAACCCCGCTTTTTGATGGGACAGTCATGCCCTACCCGACGGCAGCTGCTTCCTTCACCCTTCAGTCCACCAAACTTGTGTCGCAATCCTCACATACTAGCGCAGTCGCCGCCATTCATCCGTCCCACAACCTATATACCGCAGTCGCACGACAAACACATCGCTTCGCAATGGGAAGAAAAGCCAAAAGGGAGGCGAGGATGGCGCCATTGGTTCAGAACACGGGCATGTCTGCAGATATGCGCCCGTTCTCGCAGCCCACCAATTCGTCGAGCCTGCTCGACGGCAAGAAATACGTTGTCGGAAAGTTATCCAGGCAGCCCTTTTCTCTGGCCGGGCTGGGCAGTATTGACTCCTTGCCGTTGTAGGAGTCGATTTCGGCACCACCTTCACTTCCGTGGCGTTCGCTAGCGTCAGGTTCCCTGACGATGTCAAGCTGGTGCAGACCTGGCCATCCGGCAGCACAGGCGACAGCTCAGCCGACCAGGTTCCGACGGAGGTGCACTACACGACTTCCGTGGACGGAAAACGCGTTTGGGGGTACGAAGTTGAGGCGGCGGCTAGGGAGTCCGGGACGCCAGGCTTGAAATGGTTCAAGTTGTTACTTCAGCGGCAGGCGGACCCTTCAACTCCGTTTGCAGCGCCACCTGGTCGGATTCTTCGTGAGTGGCCTGGTGGTGTGGCCCCGGGCTTGCTGTCACACCGTACCACCTCAAACTCGGGACCGTCCGCCGTTGCCGCTCTGCATTCCGCCTTGACGCCTGTCGATGCCACAGCCGAGCGGTTGCGCCAAATAAACGTACAGCCCGTCGCTGTGGTCACTGATTTTTTGGAACGCGTCCGCACCGTCACGGTGGCGAGCATTGAACGAACCTACGGCACTGAGTGGGTGGCAAAGGACGACATGATGTACGTGCTCACCGTCCCGGCGATCTGGTCGGACTCCGCCAAAAGCCTCATGGTGGAGGCGGCGCGGCAGGCTGGCTTCGGGTGTCATCGCAGGGACTTCAATCTCGTCAGCGAGCCGGAGAGTGCTGCCGCATACACATTGAAGGTTCTCCAGGCTGCTTATCTCAAAGTATGTACGACGTATCACCAGCAGAGGGGTTGAGCCGAGTCCTGCGTAACTGACCGAGCCTGGATCAGTCCGGCGATACGTTTGTCGTCTGTGACGCAGGCGGCGGTACAGTGTTCGCTCCCGCGCGTTGCCCGATGTGCCTTTGTCTCGCTCACACTTGCGCAGGGACTTGATCTCATACACCATCGCGGAGCTGAATCCTCTCCGGCTGGATGAATGCGTATCTAGTTCAGGTTTGCTGTCTACCATTGTTCGTTCATCGGATGTTCAGCTTACACTTACCCGCGTGAGAGGCGGCCTCTGTGGGTCCGTCTACCTCGATGAGCGGTTCGAGAAGTACATCCGCCGTGTGCTCGGAGATGAGGTCATCGATTCAATGAAGGTACTGCGGGTATGTTTCCCTTCGTTCGTCAGCGTTAACCGCCTGAGCAGCCACGTTCGCGGAGCGAGATGATGCGCACCTGGGAGTGCAATGTCAAGTACCAGGTTCGCTCCCTGTGGCAGCACGACTTCGTCCGTCTTAGCCTTGACTTCTGTGGCAGTTCGGCGATAGTTCGACCAGCTACGGCTACGAAGTGGTCGTTCCTGGCGTTGCCGACGACGAGGCAAAGAATGTCGAGGACGGTTTCCACGTTATGGAGTAGTTAGTCAACTATCTACAATCTGGGAGAAGTACGACGCAGTACAGCTTACCCATCGATTGTAGTGAGGATGTCAAGGAGATTTTCACCCCAGTTGTCGATAAGGTAATCGACTTGGTGTCCGAGCAGGTGCGCAGTGTTATCCTTGAGGGGGAAGAAGTCAAGGTACGCGACGCTGCTTTCCCGCTGAGAGAGGGGAGACATCCTGCTAACGAACTGCGAGGCGATCCTTCTTGTTGGCGGATTCGGGACCTCGCATCACCTTCTTGAGCGGCTGGAGGCAGCCAAGTTCGAGGGGAGAAGCATTCAAGTGCTGCAGCCAGTGAACGCGTGAGCCCCGTCCGAGAAATCGTTGCGCTCCCTCGCTCCACTGACAGACCCGTAGCCGAAGCGCCATCGCCCGCGGGGCGCTGCTCCGTGGGTTGGATGGCAGCATAGTCCGCCGGAAACGGGCGCCACGCTTCTACGGCAGCGCCGCCGACTCGAAGTTCGAGCACGGAGAAGGAACGGAGGCGCACCGATTCTTCTGCCGGACCGAAGAGTGCTACAAGGTCCCGGACAAGATGAATTGGTATGTCCACAAGGTAAGTCTCTCCACCGCTCCGCATCTGATGATCGGGATTCCACCTTTGACGCTTGTCCAGAATGCCGCCGTCGGAACAGCCCTCACCGTCAGTCTCGCGATGTACCGCCTCGTCCCAATTGTCGCCGGGTACGAGCCGAATCTAGTACTGACGCACGATCTGCTCGCGTGCGACATCGACGATGCGCCAGAGTTCCGCTGGCAGAATCCCTCCGGTACTGGCTTGCATTCCGCTCCCTTTCTCTCCGCTTCCTTCCGATAGATCCCCCAAGCTGACGGACGGCGCACCTCAGCCGTGTACAAGGTGTGCACGCTCAGAGCAAACCTCGCCACTCTTCCCCGCGCCCTCTTCGAGAGGCAGTGGAACTCGTTCGGTCAGGAGTTCTTCAATATCCCGTTCACGATCCGAATCACACTCGACGGCGAGGTGCTGTACTTCGAACTGCTGTTCGACGGCATTCGGCGCGGGGACGTTGTCGCCGAGTACTGGTAGCGTGGGTTGGACGTGGTTGCTGGAGAGGGGAAATGGAGCATGTACTTCGCCCCCGGGGTGGCCGTTCTTGGCTCCGAGAATGCACAGTACCTACGCAAGTAGTAGGAGAATGATTGGTTCGTTCGAAATACCTCGGTGAAGTGCAATGCCACTGCAACGTCATAACTCCAGTGTTCCGCATGGTCCAGTCCGTCCGTCCTGGGACTCGAACGGGACTACATTAAATTAAAGCCGTCCGTCCAATCTCTGGACTGGACTGATCCCGACGGGAGTTGTCCTAGGACGGGACGGACTGTGGTCGACGGCGGTTGACTGCCAAGGCGCCACCAAAATAGTGCATATTTTTCGGGTGATCTTTCTCCTGCTGAATATGGTGGTGCCGTCCTTTTGTCGCTCTTCTTGCCCATTATCGTGGTGGGCCGGTAGTGGTAGGGGCGTGACACGCATGCAACGATGTCTGTAGATTCTAAGGCCCGCCGTAGCCCGCTTCCCGGCACGCAGTTCTTGGGCGAAACGCGGATGTCGTAGCACGTCGATGCCGACGGAGATCTCGTTCTCGCGTTGATGTACGGTCCCGGACGCTCGATAATGCAGCTGCCAGCCTCGCTCGAAGCCTTGAAGAAGAGCTCGTAGGAGCGTGTTCCGTCGAAGCCGAACGAGTCCTCTTCGTATTCAACCAAGCCCCACTAGACACAGAAAGGAACGCCTTGGCCTTCTCGGGGAAGTCCAGCCAGATGCCTGTCGGCAGCTGTGGAGCATCCCACCAGTCACGGCGGACATACCGTCACGGGTGCACGTCGTCGGACGAGACCATGATCCGCGTGCCATTGGTCACCAGCAAGTGGTCGTCCCAGATAACCCGCTGCGATCAGCCGTCCAGCTCCGCAGTGACCAAGGAGCACCACACCACATCCTGGAAGGCAATGCCACCGCTGGGGGCGATCATGTTGGAGGGCCTGCGAGCAAACACCCCGCCATCCGGGAACGGAGAAGGAGCAGCCAGCAGTGGCTGAAGCAGAGTGGAGAGGGCCAGAAGACCGAGGGCACACTTGCGAACACGCATCGTTGGGCGTATCTATGGACACTCCGTCCTGGCCGACCCACGAGAAATCGCCGCCCTCCTAAATACACACACTTCGCGGCTCCTCCCCGCTTCCTCCATCCCTACCGGCCAGGAACCTGTGGTGGAAACTGTCTCAATTGGTATGCTCTCTCTCTCCTCTCCAGGGATCCGATTCTCAATGGAGTCTGGCCTCCGGGCAACAACAGCGTATTTAGAGAACAGGCAGCGGCGATTTGGCGTACGCCTGCTCAGGCTGCCGCAGGGAGACCAGGCACGGGAGGTGGTGGGCGCTCCGTCAGAGATCGGCCGGGGGCTAACGAAGGCCCTTGCCAATGCTGGACGTACGGAGAGCACAGTGCTGCTAGAGGAACCCGAGACCCTCAATGCGGTGCTGGTGCAGCAAGAGGAGGAGGAAGCGAAGGTGGAAGCGGAGATGGCCCGGCCGGGACTCACCATGTTCACGGACGGGTCGCGAACGGAGGATGTAGCCGCCGGCTACGTAGCGGCCTGGAAGAGGGGCGAATCTGGGCTGGCATCAAAACCCACATGGGGTACAACCAGGAGGCCTACGATGCGAAGCGCGCCGCACTTGCCCGCACGCTGGAGTCGGCTTCGGGAAGAAACACTGTCCCCCAACGGGTCACAGTCTTCACGGACGCGCAAGCGGCCATAGGACGGATGGCATCGGAAGAACCCGGCCCTGGGCGGTCTCTCGCGCACATCAAGCGTGAGATCTCGACGAAGAAATGGGACGAGGCCGGCCAGTGGGCGGGGAAACGAATCTCCGCGAAGAAATACAGGATGCCGCGCACGCAGCAGCCTGACAAGACAGTGGCCGAAAGCAACAAGAGGGTTGCCGCATGGTTTTACCAGATCAAGACTGGGCACTGCCTTACGGGGCAGTACTTGGAATGGACAAAGAACCGAGCTTCAGCTCAGAGCTGGTGGTGCAGGTGCAAGGAGCAGACAAGGGAGCACGTCTTCAAAAACTGCGGCCGATGGAAAGAACAGCAGAAAGTGCTGTGGAAGGAGGTGTGGAAGGAGACGGGGAGAGGGAAGAGGCGGTTTGCGATCGGGGACCTCCTTGCCGACGACAGGTGCAGCAGGGCAGTACTGGACTTCCTATCCACCACGGAGGTAGGGGCTGGTTCCGGCCCCGGCTGAGGAGGATGCGCAGAGTGAGGTGTCAGAGTGGGAACTCCGGGAGCCGAGAGAACGAGAGGAGGAGGGGGGGGCAGAAGCTGAGAGGCTGGGCGCCGAGGTCGAGGAACCCCTGTTCCTCTCCACGCCCGCCTTTATGGCATCCGCGGAAGAGGAGTGAGAATGTGTTTCCTTCTTATCTTTCATTTGTCATTTCTTTGGTGCGCCTGCTATCTTCTTGGGACAGGCCTAGAAGCAAATCTTGCAACGTGCCGCCATCGCGCGGACAGCGGCGGGGAAAACGGTCAAAAATGTACGCCGCCATAGTCTAGATAGGCTTCATGCGAGTATGATAAAACAAAAAAAAACCCCGGCCTGGGCAGCAGTACGCCCTACAGGCACAGAAGAATATCGCCGCGCTGCGTAGGGCCAGGCCGGGCATCACCATCGAGATCCGGTGGTGCCCTGCACACAAGGGCAACAAGAAGGCCGACAAGTGGGCAAAGATTGCGGCGGAGGAGCCAGACACCCACGGGGTAGAATGGCTCAACTACTCCGATCAGACGAAAGTGCGGGCGATGCCCCTCCCACGATCCCTTGCCAATCTCAAGCGGGAGATCTCGGAGAAGAAGTGGGTGGAGGCGTGCCAGTGGGCTGGAGGCCGGACCTCCAGGGCGAAGTACCGGATGCCGGGGGGCCAGCGGCCGGACAGCACGATAGCTGGGAGCACCAAGAGGCTTGCCTTGCGGTCCTACCAGATCAAGACGGGGCACTGCCTGACCGGGCGGTAGCTCAACTGGACTTCCTGGCGGACGAGAGGTGCGGGAGCGGTACTAGACTTCCTCTCCACCACGGATGTGGGAAGGCGGGTGCCGGCCGAGGAGACGCAGTGAGTGAGGTGTCGGAGGCGGAACTGCGGGAGTTCTTGGGGGAGCTGGGAGCGGGGGCTGAAGAGCCGGGTGCTGGGGACCACACTGTTCTTTCCCACACCCGACTTCGTGGCGTCTGCAGGCACGGTTTAGGGAGTGGACGACGCTTTTCCTTTGTCTTTTCCTTTGCCCTTCACGCCGCCCTCCGTTCTTTTCTTTTGTAATTTCCTTGGTGCGCATTACATCTTCTTGTAACAGGCCTGGGCGGAGGGCAAAAGTGAGCTTGCAACGTGCCGCCGTCGCGCGGACAGCAGACAGGAAACGGACTGTACACAACCTCGCCATGATCTGATAGGTTGCATGCGAGTAACTAATGAATTAACAAAAAAAATAATCCAGGGATCTGATAGCCACCCATGAGCAACCTCTCAGTGGGACAGCGGGAGAGAACCCCACCACAACCATACCGCAGATCGGACGGCTGACGCGGGGACAGCAGAACGAAACAAAACGAGTCCAGGGCAGTATATTTAAATGTTTTTTTTTTAGTTTATCCATTACTCGCATGCGACCAAGATAGATTAGATAGATCATGGCGAGGTATGATACACTCTGTCCGTTTTCCCCGTCCGCTGCACGTTACAAGTTCTTTCTGCCCCGCCCAGCCCGTCCAAAGAAAGGATAAATGCGCACCAACGAAATCGCAAAGGAAAGGGCAAAGGGAAGAACAAAGGATACCGCCACCCTCCCCATTCCTCTCCTGCAGACGCCATGAAGGGGGGGCGTGGGAAGAAACAGAGTTATTCCTCACCCTCGGCACCCAGCTCCCCAGCTTCCGCCCGCAGCGACGCCCCCGGAGTTCCCACTCGGACGCCGCGTTCCCTGTGTCCTCCTCTGCCGAGGCCGGGATCAGCCTTCCCACATCCGTGGCGGAGAGGAATTCTAGTGCCGCCTGGCTTCACCCCGTCGGCAAGAAGGTCCTGGATCGTGAAATATCCAAATGATGTTCTGTCTGGAGATACCGCCATCTTCCAGAGCCTATCCGTAAACATTCGTAGGCGTGCCCGCTATCCTTGATTCCCCACCGTTTACGTAGCAGGGTGCACCAATGGCAAGATTCGCATTGCGAACCTTTCCCACTTTCCGTCTGGCGCCCGTTCGATGGGGAGCGGGGGAAACCGACAGCGCACCGACATCGGACGAGACTTGGTCCGCACTCAGCACGCTACAGCTACAACATCTAGCGCGTCGCTTCGCGGACGCTCTCGCGCAAGACGTGGGCGTTCGCATCGTCCGCGGCCGGAACCCACAACTGAATCCTATTTCCTTCGCGCGGCTGCTCGATCGCCACGCGGATCCAGTGACTGCCGACCGAGGTGCCCTTCCTCGTCGCGCCGATGTCGCTGCAGGCGCTCGTGCATCCGTGTCGATGATGCCCAGCCTCGTCTTGCCGACGTCGCCACCAGCGCCGTCTACGAACAACACCCTTCCTCCAGCTCTGCGTTAGCAGCGACCGCGTCAAGACAGTCGAGCTCTTGCGCACCGCCAGCGCGCTAGGATTCAAGGTGGTGTTGCTAGCGGTGGGCGCGACGATTGGAGGAAGCAGAAGGTGGGCAAAAGGGCGCTCCCCGATGCCCCAGTCGCGGCCAGTGAGGGTGACAGTCTGTGACAGCAGGGGCGGCGGCCGCTGCCATCGGATCCCGCCCTGCACGGACGCCGAGAGCACAGACATCGCGAGAATTCCGCCGGCAGCGGCACCTATGGTGGGCGTAGGACACACGCTGCTGCATCTCGCCGCGCCGGAGGGACATGAGGCGGTCACGAGACTGCTCATCGGGAAGGCGCCGACGTCTGCTGCGTCGACAAAGAGGGCCTCACGCAATTACATCTGGCGGTGATTCGAGGGCAGCACGTGGTAGCGCAACCGCTCATCGGTCGCTCGCAGGAGAAATAGCCGAGCGAGGCTTGATCGTGGCAGGCTGTAACAGTCGGAAGGCGTTCAGACAACGGTAGTGAATCGCGGCCATGTATTGCGCTCCAAGCCGAGGGAGAGTCACGGGGAAGCCACGGCATTACCGTACGGGAATTGATTAGTATGTACTTGTAGGTTTCGAATTGGTGTCCCTTCAAGGAGCTATCCACCATACATGGGAGGGGGAGTAGCTTGTGGAGGCTCCGAAAGTCTTCTGCACGGCGAATAGATTTCTGGCAAATAGCTGCTGTAGCTGCTAACTACTAGCCCAAAGGGTAGTGCTATACATGAGCGCGTATGAGGCAGTGGGATCTCACATTATGAGTGGCATTGCACGATGCACAAGCGCGAACATACTTATACAACACATTCATCGAGAAATCGCTACAGATGCAGCCCCCGGCACGAGACACTTTGCAACGCACTAACGGTCCTCCTTGAGCATATCCGCCGCCTTCTCGGCGATGGCGTAAACGGTGCTCTGCAGGTGCGACGCGACGATGATGGGCATGATGCTGGCGTCGACAATGCGGAGGTTGTCGACGCCGTGGACGCGCAGGCGGGCGTCGACAACGCCACCGAGGCGCCGCGGCATCATGGCGCACGTTCCAGCGGGGTGGAACATGGTGCCGGCGACGCTGCGCGTGTACTCGCGCAGGTCGTCATCAGCGACAATCTGCGCGCCCGGCTGCACCTCGTGCGGCCCCAGCGTTTGGATCGCCGGCGTCGCCACCACCCGTCGCCCGAACTTGATCGCGTCCACATACAGCTCCGCGTCGACCGGGTTCGACAGAGTCCGCAGGTCCACCACCGGCTGCGCGAACGCCGACGTGCCATTTATCGCCACGAATCCCCTGCTGAGCGGGTGCTGGATCGAGAACGAGAACGGCATCTGGAACCGCTGGCTCGCGCCCGAGAGCCAGATGAACTCCTGCCACGAGTCAGTGCGAGAGAGGCAAATGTCGGAGAGGGGCGTCGCACCATCGCCGCCATTTCCGCTGTTCGCAGGTGCTTCAGCAGCACTTGCCGCTGCTTCGTGAACCCCGCGACCACCGTCGCCTCCAGCCCCGCACGCAGGTGCGCCGTCGGCGAATGCGCCGCGTACGCCGCAACCAGCGCAGACGCCCGGCCGGTGTAGTTCGTCAGCGGCAAGAAGGCGACCGAGTTGGGCGAGCCGGCAGTCCACGTCCCCGTGCGGTTGGCGTAGAAGAGCGCCTTCTGCTCGGCGTCGAACGTGGCGTTGATCACGAGGTCGTGCGGCGACGGGAACACGTTCGAGAGGTTGAGGATCATGGTGACATACGGGTCTGCGCATCGTCAACCGGAGTCCTTCGTCAGCGACGGGGGCCACCTACGGTCCTGGAAGTTCTCGCCGACGCCGGGGAGATCGACGACGACGGGGATCTCAAACTCATCGAGCAGCTTCTTCGGTCCGATTCCCGACAACTGCAGGAGCTGCGGGCTGTGCACGGTGCCCGCGGACAGGATGTATTCGCAGCGCGCGTGGACGACGTGCTTCGTCCGCTCCTGCCCGTACTCGACGTACTCGACGCCCGTGATCCGGACGCCCTTCCCCTTCCCCGCCGCCGGCGCCGTCAGTAGCCGCGTGACGTGGCGGCTCGTGAGCGCGTGCAGGTTAGCGCGCCCCGCGAAGCCGTCGAAGTACCCGCTGCGCGCGCTGCTGCGCGTCTGGTTGTGCGGGTCGATGGAGTTCGGCGACCAGAACGTGCCGATGGCGCTGCCGGCCTGGTCGCGCGACTGCGCGATCCCCAGCGACCGCATCGCGTCCTGGAAGTTCTCTGCACCGTCCGTCAGCGAATGGGCAGACGAGCGGACTACCGGGTGGGACTCACTGTTCTGCGGATAGATGTAGTGCGGATATGACGACTGGATGTACCCGCTGTCGCCGTGCACCGACGGATCCCAGGTGATTCCGAACTGCGCCGCCTGTTCCAGCGACGGTGGCGTGAATGTCTCGCTCTGAGCGGCGTGGTCAGCGTCCGTCGGCACCGCGACGACATCGACCGCGGAATACCTTCTTGTAGTACGGCAGCAGTCCCGCCCAGTTCCAGCCGGGATTCCCCAGCTCCGCCCACGCGTTGATGTCCTCCGGCCCAGGGCGGTCGAACCTATAGGTGCGGCCCGTCAGAGATCGCGGAGGAGGAGCCGTCTGGCGGAGACCGTTACATCATTCCGTTCATCACGCTCGATCCGCCGAGCACTTTCCCGAGCGTCAGGTTCTGCACCGCGTTGGCGGTGCCGAGGAACTGCTGCGGCGCCGTGGTCACATTCCAGTCGTAGACGGTCTGCATGGTGCCGCCGAGGTAGCGCTGCAGAATCGCAATGCCCTCCTTGCGGTCGCTACGCTATCCGTCAGCCCACCGGTTCTCTGTGGGAGTGCGGACGACTCACGGTATCCCCGCTTCCAGTACCAGCACGCTCACTGCACGTTGTCAGCACTCACGTCCACCGTTCACCGGAGCCATACGCACCATCGGGGTCCTCGGACAGGCGGTTCGCAATTGTCAGGCCGGCGGTGCCGCCTCCGATGACGACGTAGTCGTACGCGGCGGCGCGCTGCTCCTCGCGCTCGAGCACACGCCCCCAGAACGGCGCAGCGGCAACGGTCCCCGCGACGGCTAGCAAAACGAATGTCGACAATGGAAGCATGGCTGATGGTGCGCGTCGGTAGGTTGCTGCGCTGCGACCCGCCGCCGTTTATACATACGTGCGTGTACCGCGATCTCCATCTCGCAGACACGCTCCCTGTTGCTGCTCGGCAGTTCGTAGGCCCCGCCCCATCAGAGCTGTCGCCGGCTGTGCAGCTGCCGGGTCTATCCGAGCACGCATCGGTTGCCCCTGCGGATGCCCAGGTACCAGTGCCGGCAAAAGCCCCTTAGGTACATATATGAATTCCTAGTTTCCGGGGAGAAGAGCGATGCCGCCGTTCCGGGGCTAGGGGTAGGATATCGAAGGATTCGGACAACAGCCTGTCTGCATCGTACGGCGTGCAGCGTGCAGCGTATTGGATGTGGATGTCATGCGGATGGCAGCTTGTTGATGATGATTCATTGATCGTATGCGACCCTATTGGATCATGACGATATTATACACAGTCCTTTCCTGTTCACCGTCCGCTGCGACCTCGAACAGTCCGCCAGCGGACCGCGGCAACTCCCCCTGCCCCCGCCTGGCCTGTCCCGAGAGAAAGAAAGAAAGAAAGCCATATTAGTTTTTAGGAAAATCGATCACCTGAAATGAGACAAAGGAGGAAAAGACAGTGACGACCGACAGAGCCCCAGTTCACGCCCACCTGCCCGCCTCCTGCCCTCACTCTGCTCCCCCCGCTTCTTCTTCGGTCTCGCCCGGCTTCGGTGGTACTACGCGCGGCCCCACCTTGTTCCCCACCTTCGTGGTGCTCAAAAAGTCTAGGATCGCGCTGGTGCACCGCTCGTCTGCGAACAGGCCCCGGATCGTGAAGCGGTCTCTCCCCCTTCCTGTTTCCTTTCGTACTTCCGCCCACAGGATCTTCTGTTGCGGCTTCCATGCCTTGCAGTGCTTGAACAGGTGTTCCCTCGTCTATATTTTGTAGTGGCACCATCCGCGCTCCGCTCTGTCTGCGTTCTTCGTCCATTCTAGGTATTGCCCTGTGCGGCAGTGCCCCGCTCGGAGTTGGTGGAAGTGTCCTGCCAGGCGTTTTGGCGCTCGCTCCACCATTCGATTCGGCCGCTGGCTACTCGACAGCCTGTACTTCTTTCCTCTGACTCGCTCCTCAGGCCAGCTCCTCACAGCAACCAAGAGGCTTATGATGCAGAGTGCGCCGCTCTTGCCCACGCTTTAGAGATAGCCGCGCAAAGGAACACGATTCCGGAACGAGTCACGATCTTTTCGGATGCGCAGGCAGCCATCGGACGGATGGCATCGGACGAGCCCGGCCCAGGACAGAAATACGCCATCCAGGCTCGGAGGCACATCGCAGCACTGCGGAGGGCGAGGCCAGGCATCACCATATAGATCCGGTGGTGTCCGGCGCACAAAGGAATCGCTGGCAACGAGAAGGCGGACGAGTGGGCCAAGGAAGCGGCAGGGCAGCCAGGTGTTGTAGCGGAGCGGCGGCGCAAGGGACGAAGAGAGAGAGACAAGCACAAAAACGGGAGGTAGACGACAGTGTATTCGGTATATTCAAGGATGTCGAAGAGTGCACCCAGCTAAGCTACAGAGGAACAGAAAACATATGGTGCCGCCGGCGCACTAGTGTGTGGGCAAAACGCCCGAACACTAGGTTCTCCAAACCTCACTCCAACACCAGGCACCCACGGGCTGCTCCCGCGACCCCTGGCCAACCTCAAGCGGGAAATCTCGGAAAAGAAGTGGGCGGAGGCCAGGCGGTGGGCAGGAGGGCGCACCTCCAAGGCGAAGTACCGTATGCCAGAGAGCCAAAAGCCCGATAGCGCCCGTGGCCGGCAGCACCAAGAGACTTTCCTCGAGGTGCTACCAGCTGAAGACAGGGCACGCCCGCACCGGACAGTACCTGCACTGGGCGAAGGTCCGTCCCACTGCCCAGTGCTGGTGGTGTCAGTGCCCCTCGCAAACGAGAGACCACCTTTTCAAGGCGTGTCCGGAATGGAGGATGCAGCAGAAGATTCTGTGGGCAGAGGTGCAGAAGGAGACCGGGAAGTGGAAGAGCCGGTGGAAGATCCGGGACCTACTTGCCGATGGGAGATGCGGGCCGGCGGTGCTGGACTTCCTCACCACAACAGATGTGGGGAGGCTGGTGCCCCTCTGGAGAAGAGTGACATCGGGAGTCAGGTGTCAGAGTGGGAGCTCCGGGATCGCCGGGAGCGGGAAGAGGAGCGGGAGGCGGGGGTGGAGGAGCTGGGTGCTGCGGGGGAATTGGATGCCGGGGAGGAACTGTCGCTGTTCCTACCCACGTCCCCCTTCATGGCATCGGCTGAGGAGGAGTAGGGGACGGGTCGCGCTTTTCTTTTGGTCTGTCTGTTGTTCTTTCCTTAGTTTACTCTCTCTTGGGACAGGCCTGGGCGGAGCGCAAAGGGGAGCTTGCAACGTGCCGCCACCGCGCGGACTGCGGACAGGAAAACCGGGCAAAATTTACGCCGCCATGATCTATATAGGTTGAATGCGAGTGTGTTTAAACAAAAAAAAAATCAGGCCAGCTCCTCGCTTCGGCTCACTTCTTCTCCGCGATCTCCCTCCTCGGATTGGCTAGTGATTTGGGAGGAGGCATTCTCCGTGCCCCATACCGGTCTCCATACCTCAGCCGCTCTACTCCCCGGGCATCCGGTCCTTCTGCCGCCTGCTTCGCCCATTCGTCCGCTTTCTCGTTGCCCTCCACCCCTTCGTGGGCCGGGCACCATCTGATCCCTATGTGCATTGCAGGTCTGGCTAACCTCAAAGCCGCTACCCACTTCCTAGCCACCATAGCGTACTTCTGTCCTGGCCCTGGTTCATCTGCCACTATTCTCCTCATCGCCGCCTACGAGTCCGTGAAGATGGTAACTGCTTCCGGGGTCGTCCTCCTCCTTGCCGCCAGCTCTAAAGCTCCTACTAGCGCTGCGCATTCCGTGTCGAAGGCCTCCTGGTTGTAGCCGAGGTGGGTTTTTACGCCCACCCACCTGCTCCTGCTCTTCCATGCAGCTGCATACCCTGTCGCTCCGCTGCTGACCCTTGACCCACCCGTAAAGATGGTTAGCCCTGCCCTTCCCCGTTCTGCCGTCTTCTTCGCCTCTACCTTCTCCTCAACTATCACCTCCAAATCGAGTTTCCGCGCTGCGTGACAGAATCGTCTCTTCCATCCGGCCCGCATACCCTAGGGCCGCGTCCAGCCTTCTACCAATGGCCTAGGGTGCCCCCACCATTCTTCCTGCCTCACTTCACCGCGGCAGCGCTAATAGCCGTGCCGAACCGTCATTGCCTGTTGTTGAGCTGCGCTGCCGCTGGACGCAGACCCGCTTCACAGCTAAGCGCTCCCTGGTTCGTAATTCGGAAACAGCCTGTGACTGCTCGTGCTTCAAGGTTGACTAGCTTCTGAAGTTCTGCCGCTCCTTCCACCATGCCCTGCTTGCCCTCCCCCTGCCACCAGAACTCGCTTCCGTACATTGCCACTGCTTGCATGCAGGCTGTCATTACTTTGCCGGATGTCAGGCCCATCTGTACCGCCAGCCTCCTCAGCCTCGCCATTGCGCTCCTTCCCTTTTTCATCATGGCCCGCTGATGGTCCCTTAGCGTGAGGTGGGCATCCAACCATATCCCTAACCACCAAGCCGCCTCGCTGTTAAAAGGATTTCCCTCTCTCCTGACCTGACTTTTGTCGTGGGCGCCTTTCTGGCATGCGGATGGCAGCTTGTGTGCAACTGCTCGCACTCGTGGCCAGGGTGAGAGTCTGTGATAGTCCGTGACGCGCGACGGGCGATTAGTCAGCAGCCGGTGCAGTGAGAAGGCTCCGCATTCGGGACGACGTTAACATGTTCCGTTGCCGCCTGTCCCCAATGCGCGAATGCTCTGTACGATATCCGAAATTCCTCCGCGATCACGCCATCCGCACGTGCTGCCCAGTGCCTACGACCAGCTGCTGTCGCGCGCCGACGCAGACGCCGTGGGTGTATGTACGTCTAGCCGGGGACAGCGATCCTCCGCCGCGCCCCTGGTTAGCGGGCGGCGGAAAACCACCTGGAGTCGCGAACCTTCCCCGAGGCTGATGTGCTCGGCCACTGCAACTGCCGAACTCTGACAACGCAAATCCACACCTTGCTCTCCTCGGCGGCTATCAGACTGAGATGGAGGCAGCGCGGATCGCAAATCCCAAAGAGGATATCTCTTTGAAGCATAAACACAATGGCCCTGTTTCCTGGCAGTCCCGGGGACAGAATGTCCACCGCAGAAGCCGAGAACCTGGCTTGCACGAGAAGCTCGGTGGCTGTGCAGCTCCACCAGGTTGTTCCGGGGGAGATAGAGATTCTCCCATGGCGCTATAGAGACGATCCAATCGGGCGTTTTTCCGGTACTAAGGCAAAGCGCATTCACATCCGATTCTATGGTGGTCGACAGCTCCATACAGAAGATAGTCAACTTTTCCTATATCTAACATACAGAAACCACGCCGACATCATGGCCAACGCCCTTGGTCCGGAGAAGCATCACACCCTTACCTAAGGCTTCGGGCTACTCTGCTAGTTACCTACTATGCAGGTTCACCGTACGCAGCAAGAGGGGAGGTGCGTCAGATCAACTTGAGGGGAAGTCGAACCAACTTGAGGGGAAATGCCATCGGACCAACCTGAGAGGAAGGGTCGCCGGATCAACCTGAGAGGGAGCGCAACTCGAGAGGAAGTGTCGGCGGCTTGTCAACATGAAGCACCGCATTATTTTGTCCGTCCATCTCGTCCCCTCCGCTGCATATATGTCCCTCGGGGCCTCACCTCAAGTTCAGATAGTCTAACCAATATAGTTTGGCTTTGTCACCGCCGCCCCATTTGCAATAGTGGCCGCAGTACACCAGCATCGCTCCCCTTTTCGTGGCGACGATCGACACTGACGGAGAGCAGGACTTCTTCGCCGTTTCCACGTCGAACCCTGGACTAGAGAGAGCCACGTTCGGCCTGTCCACGAAACCGCAGCGACAAAGGCCACACGCAAAGAAACATGGCGGTCGAGGAGAAGGCAGGTATGAAGGGGCCTGGTCGGTTCGGCGACGAGCAGGTCGCGCGCATCGTCATCGACTTTTACGCGCACCGGTATCCGCTCGTGGACGCTGCGGAGCGGCCAGCGGTCGCGACGGTACTGGGCAACCTCGCGCCGCTGGCCCACACCAGGCCCCCGTCGGACCAGTGGCCCGACGGGGCGCCGCCTACGACTTCAAACCTGCGCGCGCTCAGCAACATGGTCGTGACCCAGCTGCGTCTGGCGCGCGACACACAGGTTCGCGGTGGACTGCGTGAGTAGTCCACACCCGACGAAATGCGTGCTGATTGATGCTGATGTGGCGGTGACGGCGGCGGCAGTGGCGGCGTTCTGGTACACGAGCGTCGAGGACGCGAGCTCGCACTTCGTCAGGGAGCCTGCGCCCGACGCGCGGATCGAGGACGAGTTGGGTGTCACCCGGGACCAGTTGTACACGGAGACGCTGTTCCGCGTGCTCGAGCTCGAGCCGGGCCCGTCGCCGGCTGTCGACTTCGCGGTCGGTCACCAGCACGTCAGCTCGTGGAAGCGGTACGCCGAGGTCGCCGCCGCCGCCGATTGGAACCTGCTGACGCTGCTGCTGCATTCGGCGTGGTTCCGGACGCGGGCGCACGGCCTCTGCGCGGAAGAGTGGGCGGCGCTGGTCGACGCGCTCGTGCGGCGCCGCATCTCACTCAAATCAGCCGGGTACGAGTGTTTTCCGGAGTGGCGGGCGACGTTCGCGGCCGCGTTGCCCGGGCTGAATCTCCTCGCGGACGACGGGTTCGGTGCCGACTGGAACTACTTCGTGCGCTCCGACCACCGCGTCAGCGCCAATGGGACGGCGATCCAGCGCCTGCCTGCGCCGCACCCGTTCACATATTCGCCCAACTCGATGTTCAGCCGGAACAGCGCGTACAATCCCGAGTACTTGCGCGTGCCCGCCGCGTGGAAGTGTAGGACGTGCACCCAGCACCACTGCGTGTGTCCGCTCGAGTTCTGCAGCCCCGTCCGGCTCGAGTTGTTCGCGCTGCCAATCGCCATGGGCTTCAAGAGCGACTACTCAACCGGCGTGCGCACGCTCCAGCACATCGTGCCCGGAACCGTCATCTGCCACTACACCGGCCGCATCGTCGACGACGACAACGATTGGGAAGCTGAGGACAATTACGCGCTGCAGGTGTCGCTCGGCAACGACCCGCTGTACTCCGTGAGCGCGCTGCGCTCGGGTGGGTCCCTCCCTGCCTCCCTTCGTCCCTTATCCCGCGGCTAACATTGACAGGCAACATTGCGCGGTACATCAACCACGCGTGCCTCCCCAACGCGCGGATCTCGTCGATAACCTGGCGCGGCCGCCGGCTGGGCATCCTTATGGCACTGACGCACATCGCACCGTTCGAGGAGATCACGTGCAGCTACGGCCCCGCGTACTGGCGCGGCTTGCGGTGTCTGTGTCCGGCGCCGATCCACCTGCACGAAAAAGGCTACCGCAACCAGTGGTTGTGCTGGAAGCAGAAGCAGGTCGGCTTCCATTCTGGGCGCTCGAAGCCCTCCTTCGTCTAGCCGTGGGTTTTCCTGTTGGCGCTGGAGAAACTAGGCCTGGGGCGTATTTGGTTTTGCCCACACACTAGTGTCCCAGCGGTACAAGCCTTTTGTCGTCGTCGCGTAGCATACATACTTAAGTACCTAGACTTCCTCTCTTATACACTAACACACTATCTACATATCCCCTAATACCATCGTCGTCTACTCCCCGTCTGTGTGCCAATACGCTGCAATATGCAATAAGATTTCCGTACCGACTGGAGCGCCTAGATGGTGACAGAAAGGCTCCCCCAAGACGATCTCCGGACAACGGATGCTTTCGCCTGCGGAGTGTCATCCATCGTAGGGCCTAATTGGTGCGGCGCTCTACTGGCTGGATTAGGGTTCAACGGTGGTGGCGGTAGCGGTGGCTTTTGTCTCCTTTTAGTAGCGCAAGTTGTCATAGATGGCGTTACTCGGTACTCTCTACAATCTGAATAAACCCATCTGTATGCCAACCAAAGTCGTACTCAAGTCCTCATGTTCATCCTGACCACCTTCAGTGTTGTTAATTTGCAGGAAAGAAATGTCATGACTGCACAGAGGTTTCCCTATCATCTTAGCACTTCCCCGAGTTCCTACAGCTGGTGGTGCGGGGAATGCAGTCTTTTATGCGGGGCGGCGTGCGGCTGGTGAAAAGTCTGATCATCTCACACTGCTGTACCGGACCGGCGGTGCTTCCTGAGCTTGATACAAAGTGTAACTTCGTTGCGGTGAATGAAGGGACCGAGAAACCCAGCCACCTAAATGCGGAATATGATAGTAGGGTGAGGGTAGACCACTGTGAATAACCGCGTCGAGGTACGCTCGAACTAATTGAGGGGTACAACAAGTCCCAGTTTTCGCTCCTCATAGGCGGCGCGTAGTTGTTTCTCAAGTTCCTCCCACCGTGGGTTACCACACCGTATGCGTGTGGGTATGCTGACCCGCCTGCAGTAGCAATGCCTCGCTCTGTGAAGACCTCGATGGTTGGTAACTCGCAGTAATAATATGATAGTATCACAGCGCACCTTCCCCTACCTCATGACCTGGTCCCTCTACCGGAGCCCGAACCGTACTCGTACCTCCTCACGTGTAGACTTCTGTTGACCACCATCCCCGTCGCCCCCCCCGCCACGCTCTGCCTGGGAAATACTCTGAGCTTAAACTGAACTGTTCTGCATCCCTTGCCTCTGTAAGGAGACACCGCTGGCAGAGGAGCCCAGCGAGGGAGCACAGCAATTGGGTCATTGCGAGGCTTTGGCCGTTGTTTAAACTTAGCCAGTGAACTGAGAGTTCGGAGTCGGCTCGAAGGAAGCTTGTAAGAGGAACGTCATGAGGAGTTGTACCGGCTGCGACCCTGGTCGTTGATGGATAGCGGGACCAAACCGAGCTGAGATACCTTTGGGGTTCAGGAATCTTCGACAGGTGGAGGCAGCGGTACCAGGCATCCGGGGCCTGACCTTTGTGGACGACATTAGCTGGTGGGCGGACGGCGCAGACAGCAGGGCAGTGGCAGCGAAGCTCTCGGCGGCGGCTGCAGCCGCGATTGAATGGGCGGCTGAGAACGGAGTAGCGTTCGACTACGGCAAGACGGAGGCAGCGCTGTTCCACAAGAAACGGTCAGTACCGACGGCAACAGTGGCAGTCGGCACCAACAACGTCCCGTTCAACAAGGCGGCGACCAGGTGGCTGGGAATCTGGCTCGATGCCCAGCTCTCCCTGAAGGAACACCACGCCACCCGAATGAACGAAGGCAGGAAGGCGTTCACAAGACTCCTGCGGCTCACAGGGCAGATGGGACTCACACCAGCCAATTGCAGGAAAGTCATGGCAGCATGCGTCCAGTCAACCACTATGTTCGGTGCTGAGCTGTGGTGGGAGGGAGACTTTGCCACGGGCACTCGAGGGCGGGCGGAGGAGATCCAGCGGCTGATCAACCAGGAAGCCCGGGCAACAACGGGCTGTTTCCAGACAACCAACCTGGGAGCCCTCTCAATGGAGTCGGGTCTCAGAGCAGCGACAGCATAGCTGGAGAACAGATAGCGGCGGTTCGGACTACGGCTACTGAGCCTGCCGGAAGGGGATCAGGCACGGAAAGTGGTAGGAGCCCCCTCCGGAATCGGACGGCGGCTCAAGAACGCCCTCGCATACGGCGGGCAGACAGAGAGAACAGTGCTGCTCGAGGAACCGGAAACCCTCGATGCGGAGCTACTGAAGGAGGAGGAAGCCGAGGCGAAAGCGGCGGCAGAGGGGACCAGACCGGGCCTTACCCTGTTCACGGATGGGTCACGACTGGACGGTGGGGCGGCCGGCTACTCGGTGGTGTGGAAGAAGGGCCAAACCTGGGCAGGGGTCAAAGTGCACATGGGCAGCAACCAGGAAGCCTACGATGCCGAGTGTGCTGCGCTTGCCCGTGCCCTGGAGCTGGCGTCGCAGAGGAACGAGATCCCGGAACGAGTCACCATCTTCTCGGATGCTCAGGCAGCCATCAGCCGGATGGCATCGGACGAACCTGGCCCGGGGCAGCAGTACGCCCTCCAGGCACGGAAGCACATCGCCACGCTGCGCCAGTCCAGGCCAGGGATCGTCATCGAAGTGCGGTGTTGCCCGGCGCACAAAGGAGTCTCTGGCTACGAGAAGGCCGATGAGTGGGCAAAGATAGGGGCAGAGAAGCCAGGCACCCGCGGGGTAGAGTGGCCGAACTTCCCAGCACGAACGGAGGTGCGGGGGGCGCCGCTGCCACGGTCCCTCGCCAACCTTAAGCGGGAGATCTCAGAGAAGTGGGCGGAGGCACGCCAGTGGGCTGGGGGCCGAACCTCCAAGAAGAAGTACCGCATGCCAAACAGCCAGAAGCCCGAGGGCGCGGTGGCCAACAGCTCCAAGAGGATCGCCTCGCGGTTCTACCAGCTGAAGACGGGGCACTGCCAAACGGGGCAGTACCTCAACTGGACAAAGAACCGACCCACCCCGCAATGCTGGTGGTGCCGTTACCGAACGCAGACCCGGACCACCTCTTCAAGGAGTGCCCAGAGTGGAAGCCGCAGCAGAAGATCCTGTGGGCGGAAGCGAAGAAGGAGACTGGGAAAGGGAAGGATCGGTGGAAGGTGCGGGACCTACTGGCTGACGGGAGGTGCAGCCAGGCGGTGCTGGACTTTCTCTCGACCACGGACGTGGGCAGGCGGGTGCCGGGGGTGGAGGAGGATGACGCCGTGAGCGCGGTGTCGGAGATGGAGGTGCGGGAGTGGCTGGAGGAGCAGGGGGTGGGGGCCGAGGAGCAGGACGCCGGGGGGAACTACCGCTGTTCCTACCCACGCCTGACTTCATGGCGCCGACAGCCGGGGGGGTAGGGGGACGGGGTGCGCTTTTCCTATGTTTCTTCCCTTTGTCAATTTCTTTGGGCGCGTCTACCTTTTTCGTGGGACAGGCCTGGGCGGAGGGCAAAGGGGTGCTTGCAACGAGCCGCCACTGCGCGGACTGCGGACAGGAAACGGACTGTACATATTCTTGCCATGATCTCCATAGGTCGCATGCGAGTAATGAATAAACAAAAAAAAAAAAAAGATAGACTACCTTTGGGGCCGATCACCTGACATCACAAAAAGGCTCGGCGCGCTAACCCTAAGAGATCTAGCGCGTCACGACCTATTATTGGTGTTTATAAGGGGAACCTTACAACTTACATATCTATATAGATACAACAAGTGAGATAATATATGGTACCTAGACCAGTGGATCGGTGGAGTGGACAACTTTATGCGTATGAGGTGATGCTGTGATTCACACATCCGACCCGCAGCACCTAAAGCAAATACGGGAGGTAAACAACCGATCCCACCAACGCGCATAGTTCCCAACGATGCGCATGATTCCCAAAATAAACTGAAACCAAACTACCTTCATCCCAACTAGTCTATCGTCATTCCTGCTAACACATATCCCTTCTCTCCTCCTTGTCTCTCAACTGGCTTACATTCTCATACGGCACCTCTGCACATCTTCAACAGTCCGTGGGGGAGTGTTGAATACGTGGCCCAACCTGACTACTAGTGCGTAGTTCGCAGTGCAGTCCGTTCGTCTGGCAAAAGACGACGGCAAAACGGGCCTGCAGACCTGCGCTCGTCCTTCACGTCTCTCCGTAGTTATATCTGGGGAAGCAAGCAGGGGCATCAGGCATTAGGTAGCTTTTGCTGTGCTATATATCTATGCCGTCGCATACCCGTCTGGCATAGCTCAATGCCATCGTGTTGTCCGCTGCAGCAGCTACGCACATACTCGCCTCGAAGCCCCCCCCCAAACCCTCAGAGATTACGTAAGTACATATGTGTGTACATACAGCATGCGGTGATCGTCACCGGGAGGCTGGCAGCACCTGCCTGCCTGCCCAGTACCCATACTAGCCAAAAGACGCCTCTCCAGAATTACAACTCGAGGCTCGAATTTGGCTGGAAGGGGGGCGGTGAGGGGATGCTCATTCTGAGACAGCGTCCACCGCTTTTCCCGCGACCGCACTCGAGTAAAAAGCCCCTGGAGTGCCGCAATAAACGGCTTCTGGACGGACGGCCTCCTCGGCGGATAGCGGTGCTTGTTGCAGCTTCCCTCCGCCGCGGTTTCGAGCTCTCCGGCGCGTAGAGGAGACTGCGACAGCAGGCAACCATCCATCTACGGCATCCCACTTGTCTCGTCTCCTGTCGAACCGGTCCCCCTTCCGCTCCTCCAGAATGGCTCCCGGCGCCGTCGCCCCGACGAAGCACACGAATCTGCTGGGCGGACGTGAGTTTCCACCAAAGGCCTGGTACAAACAGTCGGGCTTGCGCAAACTGTATCTCCTCCTCGGTGCTGTCATCATGGTGTCGGCCACCAACGGCTTAGACGGCTCGATGCTGGACGGGATGCAGAAAATGCCAAACTGGCTTAGCCGGCCATCCACGAGACGGCCACCATGGAGGTTCCACCGAAGCAGGAGGCGGCAGCTTTCCGTGGGGGCTTCCGCGTCTTGGTGGAGGGAGCTGTTCCTTCCCGACTTTTTCTTCCTTCCTTCCGAGCCGCTTCGGTTGGCTATCCTCGTATGTAGTTCATATTCTTAGCGGGAACGGTGCTGACTATTCGCAAGGAATGATATCACGTAATCAACTGGAATCCGTCCGTGTCCAGTAGCGGCTGACGGACGGGCCAACAGGCGCTGGTGGCGTCAGTGGCGGGATCGCCGTCACTCTTGGACTGGGGCTGACGGTCGTACATTCCACAACAGGATCTGGAAACCATGCTGTCCAAGACCTCTCTCGTCACGCGACGACAGTCACATTCGAAGAAAAAAGCGCTCATGCACACGGGATACAGGATCAGGTACGCGTCGTCGATCAGCGCGGCAGCCTCTCGCACACAGACGTACTTCGCCGCGGGTAGCGGCTATATCGGGCCTCACATGCCGTGGCCTGTCCGTCTGATGGTCGCCCACTCACGCGCGCTCAGCAGAGAGAGAGCTATGTAGCACACGCGCCCTCGGCAACCGCGGCCCGGGGCAGGGGATTGCCGGATACCTGAGTGTCGTTTCGTGCATCACTCGCCGGTGCTCGTCGTTTGTCGAGGGGTTCCGGTGCATTCTCTCGCCTTGTTTTCCTCTCCCGTGCGCACTGCCCTCCAGTTAGCAGCTGGACGAGGGGCCGGCGTGGGCATGACCATCATTCCCAACACTTCCGGCAAGCATCGTCTCGCGACGCCGGTTACGGAACTCCTCCCATCGTGCCCGGCGGAGAGAACTGACCGCCTTCGTGGTGCATTTCGGGGATGGAAACTATAGCCCGTCGCATCGCATCCACTGCCCCACCCGAGAGTCTAGGCCGGGGCACCGGACATTGAGCGGCGCCACCGTCGTCTACGTTTTCCAGGCTTCCGCGTCCAGTTCCAGCATCTCGTCACGAATGCCCGACGGAGGGAGGACAGCGTTTCCGAGCATCGTGCGTCTCGGCTGCGGGTCAGAAAGGCGACCGAAGCTTCATGCACCCCGCACGTCGATCATCCCGTGAGGATTAATCTTACCGCAACTCCTATCTGCGGACATTGGCGTCGTGACGGCGACGACAGCACACAGTACACAAGAGTTTTGTCTTCAGTTGCCGACGACCATCTCTGACGCACGGCCAGACACGTATATGCCCACCGTCGGCTCGCAGCAACCTCCGGGAAGCCACTAGTTGGAACAGAATAGGTCCTCGCTCGATTACATCGTAAACCCGCCGCGGTAGCCGAAAAAACCCATTCGGATCTGTGCTCGTGTAGCGGGGGCCTACACACGAGCCGTCCGGACGAACACTACTCTCGGAGAACAGCCTGCGACTCCACCCCGAACTCTTTCCACAGCGAACAATAGCACGACCCACTCCAAAACTCTGATCGCAAACTGGGTTGCTCTCGCACTTTCACTGGTTTCTGTTTCCTGGTCAGCCTAACCTAATTCCCACGCTGCAGGGACCACATACGACATCCCTTATCGACGATTACGACATCCACGCCGGACAGGAGCCAGGAAAAGCCATTCCCGAGAGCTGGGAAACGGAACGACTACTACCCTACTGACGAGATTGCCGCCCCAGCTCTGGCCGGAAGCGGCAATTCCAACCTTCGTCAGTTCGACACCGCCGATTGGGTCGCGCGCGCGGGCGCTCTCGCGGACGTCTTCACCACGGGCAAGTCGAGCCGCCAAGCTCCACGGATGAGCCGCAGCGGCGTCGTAGACACTGGGTCCAAACCTGCCGGCCAAAGCGTCGATAAGAGACACTCGGCCCCAGCGGACCCATTCCCAGCAGCGGGCGATGGCGTCTTCTCCGTCCGCTCGTCCTGACAAGGACGAACCAGCCGGTGCTCACGCCCTGCGCTACGAAGGAAGCACTGTCCACCGGCCAAAGCCGCTCGTCCTGTTACGCTGGGGCGGCGTAGCTTGCAATCGTCGCATATCATGGCCCAGATCAGCTCCCTTCCCCCATCTCGTAAGAAGACGGCAAGGCACGGTGCTGTGAAGACAATTCAAGCTCAATATGCCTATAAAAGGCGCCGGTGTGTCGTCCGAGGAGGAGAAAGAGACATGCAAACCAGTTTTTCTGTCCGTCGACACTAAAACGAAAAACCACAAGACCCCCGTACCGACTTTCGTTTTTTCTTGTGACAACTTACTCTTTTCTTTCCTTCTCCATCTCCATCTTACCCTATAATCTCGCCAGAAAAGCCATGTTCCCCTTCATGGTCTCCTGGGGAATCTTCCTTGTCGGGGTCGCCGCGGCACAGGATTTTGCGGTCAGTTGAGGCCTTTCCCCTTCCTCCAGCTCAGCCCAGCTGATGACAGTGGTGGTGGCAGAACTTTGCGAACCCAGCCAATCCCGGAGACGCCCGAATTGTGAGCGCTGCTACCGCCCTCTCCGAAACCGCCGTGTTCCTGACGGCGGCTCGTCCGGCACCTACGGCTCAGCTCGCCGGCGCTGGCACTGGGCGCGTGGTTGAGGCTGGCGCCGCGCTCGCGCGCCGCGCCGCCGTGGGCACCGCTGGGCTCTACTACGAGACCGTGGACCCCGCGTACGCGGCCCAGTACGCGGCCGCCCCCAACGCGGTTCACCAGAACTTCGGCCGCCGGGCGGTCGGCACCGCCAATGATTACTACGAAAACCTCAACCACTACGGCGCCGCTCCGGCTAGTCCCGTGCTCACGCGCCAAATGCTGCCCTCCGGCATCGTGACGGCCAACTACGGAACGGGAACCGGCGTGGTCCACGACAGCACCGGGGGCGTCACAGGAGTCTACCGACGCCAGGACACCACTACCACGGAAATCAGCACGAGCTCGTATGTGCACCTGCCGCCGTTGATCACCCACTCGGAGCTGGCAAGCACCGACGCCACCACCGACACCGACACCGACACCGAGGCCAGCACGAGCACCTACGTGCATCTGCCGCCGTTGACCACACATTCGGAACTGGAAAGCACCGACACCACCACCGACACCGACACCGAAACCGAGACCAGCACGAGCACGGAATTGGTCCTGCCGACGACCACCACCTCGGAACCGACCAGCACCGACACCGACACGGAGACCAGCACCGACACCGACACCGAGACCAGCACGAGCACGGAATTGATCCTGCCGACGACCACCACTTCGGAACCGACCAGCACCGACACCGACACCGAGACCAGCACGAGCACGGAATTGATCCTGCCGACGACCACCACCTCGGAACCGACCAGCGCCGACACCGACACCGAGACCGGCACGAGCACGAGCACGGAATTGATCCTGCCGACGACCACCACCTCGGAACCGACCAGCACCGACACCGAGACCGAGACCAGCACAAGCACGGAATTGGTCCTGCCGACGACCACCACCTCGGAACCGACCAGCACCGACACCGAGACCGAAACCAGCACGAGCACCGACATGGTCCTGCCGACGACCACCACCCCGGAGCTGACTAGCACCGACACCGAGACCGAGACCAGCACGAGCACGGACTTCATCCTGCCGACGACCACCACCTCGGAGCTGACCAGCACCGACACCGATACCGAGACCAGCACGAGCACGAGCACCGACTTGTGCCTGCCGACGACGGCCGCCTCGGAAATAACCAGCACGAGCACGGGCTTGTGTCTGCCGACGATGGCCACCTCGGAACTGCCGTGCACAGCGCCAGTTGGCACGAGCACCTACTCGCACTCGGAGACCGCCACGGTGCCGACCTCGCAGTCGATCTGCTACCCTATCGGCACTGGCGACGCGACCGCGCCGACCTCCCCCGGATACGGCTACGCCAAGCCGTCCCTGCCCGCCATCGACTTGCCCATTCCCGCTAACTCGGGTGCAGACGTGACCTCCAGCCGCAATGCCGTCGCGACCTTCGCGCTCGTCATCTGTGGCATCGCGGCCATGCTCGCGTAGGCGACGCCCCGCCGTGCGCGCAGCGGAGAGGAAAACGAGTTATAGACGGGACTGTAAATGCTTCCTTTCGTACTTGTTTTTTTTTCGGTATTTTTTTCGATAGTAATTCCGAAGTTTACAACTCGAACAAGTGCCGCCTGCAATCCTCGTACCATGGTGATGACGTACCCACTGTTCAAAGAATATCCCTCGTGCCATCGGCCTCGTCACCGCGGCAAGGCGAGATTTCGCGAGTGATATTCACATGCGGTTGTTGGGCCGGGGGACTGCTGGCCGTAGGTCGTCGAACGAACAAAGGAAAGGCGGAGAAGTGGTTTCTGTCGGAGAGATTACCCTGTCGTTGCGCCGACGGTTCCCTGGAAACGCTGGGTTGGGCCGAGTCGACCGAGTCATAGCCACTAGCCACGCTACGCCGTAGACCCTTTCAACAAGGAGGCAACGCGTTGGCTGGGTGTGTGGTTGGACTCCCAGCTCACTTAAGGGCCACCACGCAACCCGGCTGAAGGGAGGCAGAAAGGCAATGGCGAGACTCCGCCGGCTCACTGGGCAATCGGGGCTCGTTCCGGCCAACTGCAGGAAAGTCATGACAGCATGCATCCAGTCGGCCGCCATTTTCGGAGCGGAGCTGTGGTGGAAGTGCGACCATTTCCCGGGCACTATTGGCCGGGCGGACGAACTCCAGCTGCTAATCAACCTGGAGGCTCGGGCGACAACGGGCTGCTTCCGGGCAACCAACCTGGGAACGCTTTCAATGGAGTCTGGCCTCCGGGCAGCAACAGCGCAACTGGAGAACAGGCAACGGCGGTTCGGGTTACGGCTGCTAAGCCTGCCACAGGGAGAGCAGGCAAGAGGGATAGTGGGTGCGCCGACAAAGATTGGGCGATGGCTCACGAACGCCTTGGCCTATGCGGGAGGAACGGAGAGCAGTGCTGCTTGAGGGAAGCGGAGAAGGCGCGGCCGGGACTCACCATGTACACAAATGGGTCACGGATGGCGGATGGAGCCGCTGGCTACGCAGTGGTGTGGAAGAAGGGGGAGTCCTGGGCGAGTATCAAAACGCATATGGGATACAACCAGGAGGCCTACGACGCGGAGTGCGCTGCCCTCGCGCGTGCATTGGAATCAGCCTCGAGAAGAAACACAACCCCGGAACGGGTCACAATTTTCACGGATGTGCAAGCGGCCATCAGACGGATGGCATCCGACGAACCTGGCCTGGGCAACAATACGCCCTCCAGGCACGAAAGCATATCGCCATTCTGCGCAGGGCCAGGCCAGTCATCACCACCGAAATCCGATGGTGCCCGGCTCACAGGGGAATCGCTGGCAACGAGAAGGCCGACGAGTGGGCAAAGACCGCGGCGGAGGAGCCAGACACCCGCGGGGTGGAGTGGCTGAACTAACTCCGATCGGACCGAAGTGCGGGCTATGCCCCTCCCACGGCCCCTCGCCAACCTCAAGCGGGAAATCCCGGAGAAGAAGTGGGCGGAGGCGCGTCAGTGGGCTGGAGGCCGGACCTCCAAGACGAAGTACCGCATGCCAAAGAGCCAGAGGCCTGATGGCGCGGTGGCCGGCAGTGCCAAGAGGCTCGCCTCGATGTACTACCAGCTGAATTCAGGACACGCCCGCACCGGACAGTACCTGCACTGGGCTAAGGTCCGCCCCGATGCCCAGTGCTGGTGGTGCAAGTGCCCCTCGCAAACGAGAGACCACCTCTTCAAGGTGTGTCCGGAATGGAAGATGCAGCAGAAGATTCTGTGGGCGGAGGTGCTGAAGGAGACCAAGAGGTGGAAGAGCAGGTGGACGGTCCGGGGCCTGCTGGCTGATGGGAGATGTGGGCGGGCAGTGCTGGATTTTCTCTCCTCCATGGACGTGGGAAGGCTGGTGCCGCCGCTGGAAGAGGAAGGCAACGCCGGAAGCGAGGTGTCTGAGTGGGAGCTCCGGGAGCTTCGGGAGCGGCAAGAGGAGCGGAAGGGAGAGGCGGAGGCGCTGGGTGTTGTGGACGATATGGGCGACGGGGAGGAACTTCCGCTGTTCCTTCCCACCCCCTCACCCATGGCATCGGCAGGCGAGGAGTAGGGGACGGGTCACGCTTTTCTTTTGGCCTTTCCTTTGTTAATTTCCTTGGGCGCATCCACTCTTTCTTGGGACAGGCCTGGGCGGATGGCAAAGGGGAGCTTGCAACGAGCCGCCACCGTGCGGACTGCGGACAGGAAAACTGGGCAAAATGTACGCCGCCATGATCTACATAGGTCGCATGCGAGTATGAATAAACAAAAAAAAACGCTACGCCGTCGAGGACACTCACATGGACGCCCGGCGACCCGGCGGTACAAATCACGTCCTACAGTTTTGCGTCGTCGATAATGGTCCCGGTATCGCAGCAGCTGTTCTCGGTGTCATTTTTCTTGCGTCACTCATCAATTGCGTACGCCTATCTACCATGGCAACGTACACACTATCCGGTTTCCGTCCAATTTCCAATCCCGACCCCGATCAGTCCGCAGGCCCTCCGGCCGGCCTGTCCTGAAGATATTGAGCGCACCGAGGAAATGACAAATGAAAAGCCCAAAGAAACCTCTTCCTTATTGTCCTTTTGTAGAGGCTGTGAAGGAGGGCGCGGGGAGAAGAGCTGCAGTCGTTCGTCCGCCTCAGCCGCCAGCTCCGTGGTGGGAGCCCGAGTGCACCTTGCGGTCTTCCGACTGCTCTCCCTTGCGCCGAGTGGCTACTATCCCGCACCAGAGGCCGTCCGCGAGCCGTCCGTGAAGATGGACAGCCCCAGGTGGGTGGGGATGTGAGAGGGAACGCGTGCGTCCCAGCGAGGCCGGTGAGTGATGTCGCGTGACTGCAGCCGTTCGCCGCCGCGCTCCCATCGCCACGTATCCCGCTCCCACACACGCCAACCACCAGACCAGCCTGCCGCCTACGGCTCACGCAACGGCCCAGCCGCTCAGCCGCACTCGTCAACCACCAACACGACGCCGCCTCGCCTTCTCCTTTCCTCGCCCGCCCAGAGCGTGAGTCCGAACCAGACGGAAGGACACGTTGACGATTCGCTCCTAGCACGGACGCGATGCGTGTCGCGCGCATTGGGGGTTGGAAGAGCCACCGCTAGGTACATACCGGCGCGGGCGCTGCTGTTGGTGTTGGGGTGTTGGGCTTGTTGGATGTCTCGCCGCGTCGCGCTATGTGCGCGTGCCAGCCACCAGCGATTCGATCCGCAGCGGAGTGACAGCGCGTGATCTCCGTCCCCCGGCCGCTGAAGTCCGTGAGCGGTGGATCCAGCGACATGGATGTCATTTCGGTCGCGTTAGCTGGCGAGACGGGGGGGCGTGCGAAGCGAATTGCGGATTGTGGATCGCGGATTATAGATTGTGGACGAAACTGCTCGTTTTGTCTTTCGTCTTCTCTCCAGTCCTCGGCCGGCGGGACTGGCTGGCAGCCCCGACCCGCAATCAGCGCGGGAAATAGCCGCAATCTGCCGCAAGACCAGCGACCCGCGCCGCGCGAACGACAGCAGTCGCCGCTCATCTGGCGACTGGAATGCGCGCGTCGGGGCGCATGGCTGGCTGCGTGCCAACCATCTACTGAGATACGTGCATTACCCGCGGTGGGCGGGGGAGCTGGCTGCACAGAGCCGACCTCGGAGCGATGGGCGAGGCTTTTTTTTCTTCTCTCCGCGTCGTCATCGCGCAGGACCCCACTCGCGGGCCTGGGCCTGGTGGACGCCGCCGATCGTGGCCGGCCAGCCAATCGGCCGTCGTTCGCTCCGCCTTCATTTCCTGGTTATTTCGCTCGACGTTTCGCCGTCACGGGGCGGACAATTGCAACCCCCCCGCCGTGGACCGCCAATCTCGCGCCGCCGGCCAATCGGATCCGCCAGCGCTGCTCCCGACCCTGCGCCCGTCTTTCCAACTGCCGACACGTGCACACAGCTGGGAAGCAGCCCCTAGTGTCGTCCAGCGCTGTCTGCTATTGGCCTGGTAACGAGTGCCAGGCCCCACCGCCGCGCGATCATCCGCGAATATCTCACCGCGCACAGCAGACACCGACGTCGCGCATACATACATACATTCCGCACAGCGTCGTTGGGATACGAAAATTTCAAGCGGTCGCAGGAGTCGGGCAAATTTCCGCCGCCTGACCCCTCGGATCAGAGCATAGATATGCAGACCCGAGGCGCAGATACGGTGGCGAACCTCCCCGCCATCAGCGCGATGGACTGCTTCTCCGCGCGATCTCCTCTTGACGACTCACTTTCCCGTTCCGAGGTCTATAATACATACATAGTTACCTATCTAGACAGTTTCGGATCCATCTCCACCCTGGTCCACCGCAGTGCTCGCAGGTTGGTCTTTGCTCCGAGCTCGAGGCCAACTCGCTCATCACCGTAATCTGGGCGACTCGGGTAATACCGAATCCTTTACCTTCTCGACTCATGGTTATGATCCGACATCATTCGATGGGGCGCTGTACGACTGGGAAGGGGGCGAGTGGGGGGGGGCTGTGTGCGAAAAATCTCTGCAAGGCTTGGAGACAGTCCAAAATAATTGGTTTCGCATCGCAACGGCATTTCTGCTGAATTGACGCCGGGAACATCTCTTGCTGCCGACGAATGCGAACTTTGAACCGATCAGGTTTGGCCGCAGCCTTGCCGTTGCCGGTTTTGCGCTCAAAACTGGCCCCTGCGGTCCTGCGATTACTCGTGTCCAGAGTTTCCGCCCCATCTACGATCCAGGGGATGGATAGTCAGTAGGCATTTCCAACCGTGGATACAGCGCATTGAAAAATAAACATAAAAATAAAAATAAAAATAAAAGTGTCCCGGACCACGAGTCTCCCGCCCAGATATAGTTATCGCACACGTGGAGGAGCGCGCGAGGAAGCTTCGCGGATCTGTGTGTGCTGAAGTTCTGCGCGGGCGAAAGTCGACGTCAAGAGCGAGCCACCGCCAACCTCCATGCCAAACTCCAATCCGCACACACCGCCCCATATCGACGGAGAGAGAAAAACGTCAGGTTTTCCGCAGGAGCAGCCCCCTTGCGATCCCGCAGCCGTTCCGGAAGACACGAGCCCTTTCCGCGCGCTGAAGGGGGGCGGGCGAGACCAGCCGTCTCCGCTGTGGACTCGACCTGCTGCCAGTAAGTAGCACCCGACTCCCCTGCGACGTCTGGGCCCGCGCACGCCTGCATGCCGCCGTCGCCGTCGTGGCGGTATCTTCGCTGCGAGATCACGGGTGGCTGCCTTGTCGTCCGAGTCGAAGACACATGCGGGCAGCATCGCGATAGGGCCTTTCTCTCCTAACATGTCTCCTATCCCACACAGCGATGACGTCTCTCCTATCCGGCTCAGTGACATCTCTCCTATCCCACACAGCGACGTCGTCTCCCCTGTCCCACACAGCGACGACATCCCTCCCATCACGCTCAGTGACATCTCTGCTATCCCACTCAGCGACGACGTCGCACCTCCCCCGTGCACCATGGGATTCACTGGCTCGCGCGATGGTGCCAAGCGGTAGGGCATGTCGCGCTACCCCCTGCCCTGCCCTGCCACCATCCCATCTCTCCGTCTCCGCCAATGGATTCGAAGTAGAACTGATGCCTGCTCGCTGCTCCCCACTGACCGGATGGCTGGCTGGATGGCGGCCAGCTGGACGGCAGCAATGTGGCTGGGTCAAACTGCCCACCACTATTAGTTGTTCCCTGGCAAGCAATCCCTAGTGACTGGTCCGGACAGACGAGTTGTTGCGTTTCTCCTCTTTTCTTTTTCGGACCGGTTTGCCTGGGGGCGATGCGGTGGCTGGGCACGTCGGCGACAATATCGGGCCCGCCGTGGCGCGGGTGTTCGCTCCGCTCCAGCGGCCGAGACGACGCCATGTGACGGTGCGATGCGCGCTGCCGCCGCCCGCGGCGAGCGCGTGCCGGATGGATGGACCTGCGCGTGCCCGCGGACCGTCGGTCATGTGGTCCTTCCGCCGCGCGACGTGCGTCTGCTCCCTCCCGCGCCCTTGCCCTCCTGCCCGCGTCGTGTCGTCCCTCTCGTCTCCCCGCAGCCGCGCATGATCCGACAACGTGCGATCCCGTCCGTGCCGGCCCTTCCGTCTTCCGTCCGTCCGTCCGTCTGTCCGTCCGCACTTCCGTCCTTCCTTCCATCCACCACCGTGTCGTAGTTGCCGCTGCCGAGTCGTGAGTGCCGGGCCGGACCGGTAAGCAAGACTGCAAGTCAGTAAGTATCCGGCCGAGCCAAGAAAAGCAGAGGAAAAAAAAAAAGAGAGAAGAGAGAGAGGAGGAGAGAGGCAGCAAGAGCGAAACCCTTCCCCGACGACGGGGGGAGAAACCGCCAGAACTTATACCGCGCCCGCTCGCCCTCCCACCGGCCGTTTGGCGCCGACGATACGGATATCCTCCCACTCGACGGGAAGGGGGGGGAGGGGGGGCGCAGATATATTTGGCAACAACTGTGGGTTGGTTGGTCGGCCGGCCGGTCGGATTGGCCCGCGGTGGCTGGGGTTAAGCTCCACGGGCGCCAAAGCCTGCACTGCATGCATCGCTGCCTGTCGCCGCATATCAGCCTCCGCTCGCGGTGTGGGTGGGCGAGCTCTGGATCTCGGGAGTCGAGGGAGGGATGCGGCAATGGAAGATTGGCGCACGATCTGCCGGGAAGCCGGGGGAGGGCTTCGCGGTCGACTGGACGGATTTCCGCTCGTTCTGGCGGATGGATGTCTCGGTCCGCTCGTTCTTGGCGGATCGAGTCTGGCTTGGCGGATAGTTACCTTGCCTCCGCTCCTTCTGGCGGCCGGGTCTCTGGCGGTGGATCTGGCTGGACGGGGCGGATGGGATGGGATGGAAGCGACAGCAACAGGTCGATAGACATCTCCAGCAACAGAACGCCTCCAGTTTTCAGCGCCAGCGAGCACGGGCGCCGATCGACGGCGCTCACGGGACGATCGCTCGCATCCGTCGACGCGCCCGATCGGGGCTGGCCTTGCGCGTCCCACTCCGCGTCGGTGCCCAGTCCGGCGTGACACACTTATGCTCGCATGCGAGATATTTGCGGACATTGGCCGTGCTATCTTGATCTCCGACATATGTTGTGTGTTGCAGGCGGCTATTAATAGCACGCCACGCACGTCTGCTTTCGGCGGAATTAGCGGTCATTTGCTCCTTATGCTGTTGGCTGCAGCACAAGCGAACGTATGCCCCTGTCTGCCGAGCATGCATGCATACTCCCATACATATCTACATGCATACACCCATACATATCTACATGCATACACCCATACATATCTACATGCATACATACAAACATAAGAAAAGCCCGCTCGTGACGAGAAGGGACGTTAGCGCATTTGCAGGCGAGCGGGCGGGGTTGTGCACTGCTAGCCGACTGCCGACCCGTCGGCCGATGCGAGCGGAGGCCTCCTCGCATGCGCCCGGTCTGGGCCGCGACCACCCGCACTGGACGGGAGCTCTCAATGAGGCCCGCCCGCCGCCTCCCGCCGACACAATCCCCGACGACAACGACGACAACGACGACGGAAACGACAACGACGACGGAAACGACAACGACGACGGAGACGACGACGATGACGGCGGCGGCGGATCTGCACCGCACGTGCCGGCGACGACGCGGGAGACAGCGTGGTCGCGACGTCTCGCCGCTCTTCTGCGCACCTTCCGACGGTGTAATAATAGACCGCGACACAGCGTGACGGAGCGGGGGCCACCACCCGCCAAAAAAAGACCCGCATGCACATGCAACGCGCCCCCGCACCGGGCCCAGCTTGGCGGCCAGTGCCATCCCGGCTCGTTCGAAGGCGATATCGCATCGTGGCGGCCGTCGCCGGACGGCGACGATGTGTGGCGGCAGAGCGTGCGGGACTCACCGTCGAGTCACGGGACAGCCTTCCACGCGTGCGGGGCGGCCGTCCGCGCGGGCAAGACGACCAAGACGGGGGGGCACTGCGCCTGGCCGGCGCGCGCAGCCAGTCCCCGCCGTCCGCTGGAGACGACAGGCCAGGCCCAGCCAGGCCAGGGACCCCGGCCGCGTCGCCTTGCAGAATCTCCTCCGCACGCAGCCGGCGATTGGCTGCGCGGGCTGGCCGCCTGCAACGTGCGTGCACCAGCCAACCATGGCCAAGCGTGCGCTGCATCACGATCCCCCGCCGCACGACAGCCCAAATATAGCGCCCCACCCCCGCGAGCACACCACCACCACGACCGAACGGGCTCGGGGCGCGTATCGTGCGTCGCCCTCGTCCATCTGCCTCCAGCCTGCCATCCTGGCCCCGGCCCCGCTAGCTCGCCTGCTAATCGTGTGGCCGTGGCCCGTCCGTTTTTAGGCCTGGCGTACAAATCCTCACATCTCATCGTTGGCGAGCGGACAGAATAAGACGAGCGTGCTGCCCGCAGAGTTCGCCTTCTTCTCCAGCAGCTCCAACATCTCCAGCCCAGCCCCCGCGGTCTCCTCCCCCCCCCCCCCTCCCCCCCGGCCCGCACCCCCGATAATACAGAACCCGCCCTGGTATCCACGGACTCGGTTTTTCTTCTGGAAGCTGGGTTTCCGCCAAAAAAAACTGCTGTCCACCACCGCGGTCTTCTCCTTCCCCCCCGCCCCCCGCCTCGGATCGCCATCGCCCGCCAGTCTGCGACTGTCCGCTCTTCCGATCACCGCCCGCTGCCCCGCCCGACCCTCCGCTGGACGAACGCGCACCCGCACCCCGCCCGGCAGATCTCGTTCTGCTGAAACCGGCCCGGCTGGCCACCGCTCCGCTCCCCAGGACCCGGTAGGACTCTCGCGAACAAGCCCCCGTCCAATCTTACCGTCTCCGCGACTCCGCTCGACTCGGACTCCTCTCTTCGAATCAGCCTTCTTCGCTCTCTTCTCCTCCGTCTCGAAGGGCATCCGCTTGCATCGAGCCCAGCCATCCCGCCGTCCAATCGCCGCCCTCACTAGTGCTATCTCGCTGCTGCTGTTGGTTGGTTGGTTGCCCCCGGACAATCTACTTTTGGCATTTCGAAATTCGACCACGCCCCCTGGTCTGTTTTTACTTCCTTTTTCCGTTTTTTCTTTTTTCTTTCTTTTTTTGAAAGTGGTTGGGTATTTCGGCACCTTTGCATTAAAAAGTCCCCACACACACACCCTCTCCGTCCAACCAACATCCCTATCCGCCCCCCCCACCCTCCCTTCTGCTTTATTACGCAAGGAAAAAGGAAGCCACACCTCCTGGTCTTCTCGTCCTACAAATTCACGACTACTTGCCGTCGTCGTCCGCTTCCAAACTCCACGCCACCGAGAGCGACTGCAGAGGAGACCGGCAGAGACCGTTAGTTCAGAATTCGTCACGGGAACAGTCGAGTCGCTTCGCTTGCTGGTCCGCTCGCTTCCTCCTTCACCGCCCATCACCACCACTACCACAACCACAACCACAACCACCACCGCCACCACCGTTAACCCTCCACCGATGGCGTCCACCTCCATCACCGTGTCCGCTGCCCTCCAGCACCAGAAGGCCGCAAAACAGTCCACAAAAACACACCGCAGATCGCGCACAGGTACTTGCTGATTTTCCCGTCCCCTGAACCGCCGATCGCAAATTATCCCCTTCTGTATCACCGGCTGACTCCGCAGGCTGCTTCACGTGCCGTCTGCGCCGCAAGAAGTGCGACGAGGGCAAGCCCTGCTGCTCCGCATGCAAACACCTCGGCCTGACCTGCGAGTACAAGCGCCCGGTCTGGTGGGGCAACGTCGACCAGCGCAAGCGCCAGAAGGAGTTAATCAAGTCGTCCATCAAGCGCACCAAGCTGACCGAGAAGGCCGCCCACCTAACGTCGCCGCCCAACAGCATCGACTCGCCGCCCGGCCTGACCCACTCGCTGCCCACATCCGACACTCTCTCCGAGCCGTTCGCGCGCCATCGGTCCGTCTCGATCGACTCGCAGTACACCTACGACGAAGGCGACCACGGCCTCCACGGCCTGCACCACCACCCCGTCCACTACCAGCAGCTCCACTACCCGCCCCACCACCACCACAGCCACCACCAGCACTTTGCTGCCGCCCAGCCGCCGCCATACGACTACGATGGCTTCGTGCAGAAGGAGACCTACGTCAACAGCTTTCCACGCCGCGCCTCGAGCACGGCGTCCTACGCCAGCAGCAGCGTCCGTCGCGCCTCCGTTGCCGTCGAGCAGCCGCCGCCCCCGCAGCAGCCGCACTTCGCCCACCACGTCACCGCCCCCGAGCCGCTCACGTCCGACGACTACTTCGACTACGACCGCTACGTGCCTACCGACGCGCTCGCCTGCGTGCCCGTCGAGGGCGGCGACCGCGAGTTGCTCGACCACTTCCTGTCCGACGTCCAGCGCCTGATCTTCCCGATCCTCGACCTGCACGGCACCGCCCGCCACGACGTCGTCGTGCCCGCGCTCGTCGACAACGAGTCGTACCGCCACTGCTGTCTCAGCATCGCCGCCCTGCACCTCAAGACCACCCAGCGGCTGACCGGCGTCAACGCCGACCTCGTCGACCAGGACATCACGCGCCACCGCTTCAAGACCATCTCCGGCCTGTGCGAGGCCCTCAACCGCGACACCGACCACCTCAAGATCCTCGAGGCGACGCTCGGCATGATTCTCTTCCAGGTATCTTCCTTCCCCCCCCCCCCCCCGTCTTCCCGTCGGTGGCTAACCAACCCAGTGCTCGGTCGGCTCGCCCGACGACTCGCTGCCCGACATCCCGTGGCACCAGCACTTCCAGGCCGCGAGCAGCCTGGTCAACAAGCTCGACCTGACCGTGTACCTGCAGCGCATCGAGCGCGCGACACCGCTGGCGCCGACACTGAACATGACGCTGACAGCGTGGATCGACATCCTGGGCGCGACCATGCTCGGGCGCGCGCCGCTGTTCGCCGACACGTACCGGATCAAGCATCTGTCGGCGGGCAGCGCCGGCCTGCGCGAGCTGATGGGCTGCGAGGACCGCGTCATGTACCTGATCTCGGAGATTGCGTGTCTCGAGGCGCTCAAGCTGCAGAACATGCTGAGCGACATGGACCTGTGCAGCCACATCGAGTCGCTCGCGCACCAGATCGACATGACCGAGGACGCGTCGTCGCTGCTGCTGCCGCCGCCGCCGCCGTCGTCGGCGGTAATGGTCGACCCGCGCACACTGACGGCGCAGATGACGGCCGCGTTCCGCTGCGCCGCGCGCATCTACCTGTGCTCGCTCGTCCCCGGCTTCGACCGCACGCAGCCGCAGATCGTGTCGCTGCTCGACAAGCTGATGGCCGTGCTCGATGCCGTGCCCGCCGGCCCCGACGGCTTCGACCGCTCGCTCGTCTGGGTGTTCCTGATCGCCGGCGGCGTCGCCGCGCCCGACGGCGCCTTCCGCGCCTTCTTCGACCAGCGCTGCGCCGCGCTCGGCGACGAGGGCGAGTACGGCTCGTTCGGCTGCATGCGCACCGTGCTCGACGAGCTGTGGCGCGTCCGCGCTGCCGGCGACGACGCCTCCTGGCGCGACGTCATGGCCGTCCGTGGCTGGCAGTACCTTCTCGTCTAAATTGCGCGCTTGTTTGTCTTTTCGCGTTGTACATTGCTTCGGCGTCGGTCTTGCGTTGTGTTTTTTTTTTCTTACTGCGTTCTGGAGTTGCTAAGGGCGTCTGATTTTATTTTGAATTTATTTTCTCATATTTTCTACGATGGCTGGGCTTTTTTTTCCCCTTTACACTCGTCTGGCAGGACGGGGTAGGGCGGGTTGGCAGGCACGGGAGAAACGGGAGATATAGGATGAGACGGAATGGGACGGAATGGGACGGAATGGGATACGGAACGGAGGATACGACGAGACGGCGGTCACGGAAGGGGGATTTTTTTTTTTTCATTTCTTATTTATTTTATTTTTCTGATGCGCGGCGTTTTTATCTCTTTTTTTTCCTTTCGTTCTTGCTTTTCGTTCTTGCTTTTGCGTTTGTGTTTCTCATTTTTTTTTTTTTTTGGCTTGGGCTTGCAGGATTGCCGGTTTGGCTTTTTTTGGGCGAGAAGTCGAGAGAGAATATACAAGCTTTACACATACTTCTTTTTTTTCCTGCCAGAAGATGGGTCTTAGTGGGTTCGAGTCCGTGAAGTCCCGAGCCTCAGTGAGCTACATATCATCGGCAGATCCGGGCGAGTGAGGTCGGCCATCGTCGGCGAGTTGTTCCGTTGTGTGCTCCTGCCAGAGAGAGACGGAGAGGTACCCGGTGCCATCTCCATTGCTCTGCTGCATAAGTACTGGCATTCAGGGGTTTCTCGTTTTTATTTTTGCTACTGGAGGGATCGATCCGTGATAAATTCTGGCTTGCGATATTGGGTGGTACCTACATTTTTGCCCCTGGCCGTCGCACGGTGTCGGCCAGTACTTGTGATCGAGTGGGCGGGGGCTGGGTGGAATGGTAGGGCCGGCATCTATGTAGGAATCTGGTCCTCCGTATCGGACTATCGACATGGACATTCGCTCTATCCCGTGCGGAGGAATGCGAGACGGGGTGCGGCCGTCCATCCAGTGGTTGGGGAGGAGCAGAGATTCGATCGTGAGAATGCGCATATTGCGGGGGTAGGGTGGGGGGGAAGGAGGCGCATTTCAGGGCTTACGAAATTGCCTTCGCGGCTTCGCGCTGCTGATTGGTCGGGCAGTTCGGCCTGCCAGATGGTTGGTCGCCCGCCAACTCGGACCACTCAGACTCAGCGCGGGTTTTGCGTGGGGCGTGCGACCACGGCAAACAGCGTTGTCCCGCCAGTAACCGCAGCAGTCCGGCCTCGAGACTCAGTGCGTGCCCACCCTCCGGCTGAAACCGACGCGACGAGCAGCGCCGGCCCCGTCCACGCCAGCGGATTGGTCGCCCGCGCGGTCCGAGGGACCAGCGCGCTGAAACGGTCCGCGCTGCGGAACCGGTTCCGACGGGCCAGCTCCGGCTCCGGCTCAGGCTCCGCCACTTTCTGGAGTCTGTCCGCCCCTTCCAATGGAATCGCGAGAGCGCGGGGCGGGAGGGCGTACCTGCAGTGTACCTGCGGAGGCGGCGGCGTCGGTGGTTGGCGGACCGGAGCCGTGGGGCACGCCTCCGTATAGCAGCAGTTTTTCGTCGTGTTGGCGACATCTGGCGATATCCACGCGTGCTAACTTCGAGGGCGGCTTCGCTCGCTGCGCTCCGTTGCGCGACGGAATATCATTTCTCCGGCCGGCCGGCTCCCAGCGTACTCCCGACGCCGACCACTGCGCAGATTTTCCCGCCCTGCCTTCTGCCGACGGCTATTACGGGGGGGCCTTCGCTCGGCTCCACCTGCGGAAGTTGGAAAGTGGGGAGAGCACACCTGCACTGTGATGTCCTGTCGGTTCTCGGCTTGTGTGCGGGTTTTGGCGAATGCTCGCTGCCGAGCGTGATGGGCGGTGGACAGACGGCGACTGGAAGGATCGGAGGCGTTCTGTCGGTTCCACTGCAGTCCCCGCTGCATGCAGTCCGCACGACCGCAGCGGATGTCCCCGCCGTCGCTGCCTTGCCGCAGCGCAGCGCAGGGCAAGGAGATGCCTGTCCTGCCGGCAGATAGATAGAGTCCAGTGCTCCCCTGCGTCTCCTTCCTCGCGCAACCGCGGTCGGCGGACTTGTCGCCGCTCGGTCACGGTGCAGCGCTGGTACCGCTTGTGATTCCTGGCCCATCGTGGGATTTCCGGGTTCCGAGGCATCGGAGAGAGTTGCGTGCAGAACATGGAAGATCACTCGGCACTTGCCGTGGCAGGGGACATACTTGTATATGTATGCACGGCCCGGGAGGTTCGGGCAGCAGCTTTTACGGTCCGCATGTGTGGCCCATTGGCTTCCCTGGGCTGTGCAGCTGGGGGGGGGCGCGTTTTAACCACTCATCGTGACGTGTATATCTCGTTCGATCTGCGAAAGCTGCTCCGTCTCCACAGATGCCCTCAGAAAAGCACAGCTATTGTGGGATAAATGCCATCGATCGTTCGATCGTGTATCTCGTGAACTGTGGCTACGCCGATAGGTGCATCCTGCATGTCCTCAACCGTGAGGTCCTCCATCGCCGCCGCAAGCAAGCCATGCTGCCATCCCCCGCGCCCCCGCCGGCTGCAGTTCGTCCAATCCCCAGACGTGACTGCCTTGTACTGTCCGACTGGGTGAAACGCCGTCCGGACTGCCTAGTGCTATCCCGACTGGGTGGAGCGAAGTCCGGACCGGACACTGCGGAACACTGAATCATTTCCTACTTGCAAGCCGTGTCTCCCCATTCGGAGCACAGCCGCTCACTCGCGCCCGCCTTCGCTCCACTGTAGTACAAACACCAGCTGCGACTCACGGCATCGTCATGATCCAATAGGGTCGCACACGATTAATGAATCGTCATCATCATCAGCTGCGACTCACGGCTACTCCTACCACGTCTACTATACTCTTGGCTCCTGCCAGTCTCAGGGGTGTCGACAGGATAGTGGCTATCTGGGCCGCGGCAAAAGGTACATACAAACTCTGCACCCCGTTTCCGACGGCCATCGTCCGCCCCCATCCCCGTGTCTCGTGGGGGCGGCGGGGGCCGGTCGAAGCGGGGCGACGAGACAGTAACAGCAGAGCTGGCTCACCGGTTCCTCGGCGCTCTTCAACTGCCATCCCATTCACCGGCCCCCCCCCCCATGACTCCTCCAGCAAATCGCGCCCTCACTCCTTCGCCTGTATCAATCACATCGTGCCATAAGGCGGTGTCTAAGGGCCTTGAAGATTGCCTCCGCACCTCCCGTCAGCAAGAGTGTCTGGATTCTGGGTGTTGGTCCTTTTCTTTGCGCACAGAAGTATTCGCCCAAGTTCTGGAGCCGAGTGAGTCAGAAATGGCGTTGAGAGGGGAGGGGCACGCATTCTGTCCAGCTGCGGCCAGCCCTTCTCTCGCCACTCGCTACCGTCCGTAGCTGCACTGCGTTATCGCTGCGCAGGAGTCTCCACCCGCAGTCGGTAGGAACTGGAAACTGAAACGGCTGCTTTTCCGGGCTTCCGGCGCGGGCACAGCAGGACGGACGGGCGCTGCTGCTCACACGCATCCGCAGTGTGCTCGCGACTGCGGCGCGTTGCTGTACCCCCCCCCCCCCCCCCGCCCGCCGGGGGCGGGGGGGGGGGGGGGGCGCGCGGGGGGGGGGGGGGGGGGGGGGGGGGGGGGGGGGGGGGGGGGGGGGGGGGTG
>Ga0307516_10000842_pt1 | contig 42113 bp, 50 predicted proteins | sample 19_EM_MG_FD_203310 | JGI IMG/M metagenome (GOLD analysis project Ga0307516, IMG submission 203310) | Populus trichocarpa ectomycorrhiza microbial communities from riparian zone in the Pacific Northwest, United States - 19_EM | ecosystem: Host-associated > Plants > Roots > Unclassified | place... | reverse complement strand
GCGCAAAGTGGCGATGTGCTTCCGCGCCTGGATAGCGTACTGTTGTCCCGGGCCGGGGTCGTCCGAAGCCATGCGTCTGATTGCCGCCTGCGCGTCCGTGAATATTGTCACCCGTCCCGGGACATATGCCGCATGGGAGGTGCGGCTGGGCGGTACTGGACTTTCTCTCCAATACGGATGTGGGAAGACTGGTTCCGGCCGAGAAAGGCGCGGGGAGCGAGGTGTCGGAATGAGCTCTGGGAACGGCGGGAGTGGGAAGAGGAGAGGAGGGAGAAGGCGGAGGAGAGGTGCCGGGGACGAGCTACCGCTGTTCCTACCCACGCCCTCTTTCATGGAATCCGCAGGTGAGGACTAGGGGGTGGGCTGCGCTTTCTTTGTTTCTTTCTTTTGTCTCTCACGCTCGTTCGGCTCGTTCGGCTCCTTTTCCTTTGTAGTTTCATTGGTGCATCTCATCTTCTTGGGGCAGGCCTGGGCGGAGGGCAACGGGGAGCTTCCAACGTGCCGCCACCGCGCGGACAGCGATAGGAAATGGATTGTACATACCCTCGCCGTGATCTACCTGGGTCGTATGCGAGTAATGTTTAAACTAAAAAAAAGACTATGTGTCCCCAACCATATGCATATGGCTAATTGCGGGGTAGTTTTTTGCTTTGTTTAATCATACTCGCATGCGACCTATATAGATCATGGCGGCATACATTTTGCCCGGTTCTCCTGTCCGCAGTCCGCGCGAGGCGGCTCGTTGCAAGCTCCCCTTGTGCCCTCCGCCCGACCCTGTCCCCGAAGAAATAACTGCGCACCAAGGAAAGTGACAAAGGAAATGACAAAGGAAAAACACCACCCCCCCCTACTCCTCCCCCGCCGATGTCATGAAGGGTGGGGTGGGTAGGAACAGCGGTGGTTCCTCCCCAGTGCCCAGCGCCTCCGCCTCCGCCCTCCTTTCCTCTTCCCGCTCCGTCCTCTCCCGGAGCTCCCACTCTGACGCCTCACTTCCTGCGTCATCATCCACAACCGGCACTGTTTTCCCCACTTCCGTAGAAGTGAGGAACTCCAGCACTGCCTGGCTGCACCTCCTGTCGGCGAAGAGATCCCGGATCCTCCACCGGTTCTTCCACCGCCCAATTGCGGGGTAGTGGAGTCTATGTACTTGCGGGTAAACGCACCTTGATTCAACGATCAAGCGAAAGACAGAGTAAGTTGCCACAATTGCGGCGAGCATTACTGTTCTTGCAACCACTGTCGCAGTTGTGATCCACCGAAGGCGGCAACGTGTCTGAGCACACAGTGATCAGACCTCATCGCAAGTTCGTCCTGCTTTACAAATTGCGCCTGTGCCCGAATTGCATCTCAAAATGTACAATGAAGTGTGGTGTAAGGAGTTTCTTAGGTACTGAAGATAGACCTCCATTGAAAACTGACTTGACACTGAGGACATGTTTTGGTGATGGAAATTTTGGTGTTGACTGAGTATTTTTTTGTCTGGCTATGTGGTTCTTTACCAACCTGTTCTGACAGCTGCACAAGTTCTGAGGTGTACGCGGGGGAGCCTAGCGTTATTGTTACATATCATATATGGTACGTTATCAGATAACTTTATCAAGTTGATATCATTTTCGCCAACTTGATAACCCATTGTTGACAAAATATGTGACTTGTAGGTCACAGTTACCACGGTTACCATCAAGTTGTTATCAAGAACAGGGGTTTATCAAGTTGGCTGAATCTACCTAATAATATAACATTCCAGCTGCGGTACTGCACTCAAGGCGACGCTTAGTGAATCCCCTCTAAATACCGTTCGGGTTCGGTATTTGATAAAAATCTCAATTTACGATAGAGTGCTGCGATGACTTCGTAGTCATATGGTGACAGCGCTGGTTCAATCACCGATTTACATACAATACAGTACCGCTCACATATAAATACCCCCTCCTGCTACTGTAGGTGTGTATATTTCATCGTTGTGGAGGAAACAGACACTGCGGGGTCGTGCGTGTGGTGGTGATGTACTTACAGATAGGTACGCGGTCAGCTCGGTCCACGCCGGTAGGCAATGGCCGGCGGGCGGAGTAGGAGCGGCAGTGGGGCAATTTCTCTGCCGCGAGCGGAGTGTTTGTCCGGGTTGTGCTCCGTCGGAATCACGTGGACCAGCCTGTCGCCGGGAACGGTCTAAAAAGTGGAGGCCGTAGATAGATAGAGCTTACCACCGAGCAGTGGTGCACCTTCGGCGGCACCCCCCTGCGGCGGCTGGGGCAATCGCATACCTGTGAACAGAGGCGAAATAGTGGTGATAGAGTGGATCTGGCTTTACGTCAGAAGAGAACCCACGGGGGAACGGATGGTGGTGGGTGGCGCGGGGATGTCGGCAATGGAAGGCATTGCGACCGTAAAACATCCGCCAGGAAATGTGGGCTCGGCGTTTCCCGTGATGGCGGGCTCGGGGGGAGGAGGATGGAGTGGCGTGAGGGGTAGGTTCGCTCCGCGGCATGGACGGCAACAACGTTAGCGACATGGTGGAGTTGGGCTGGCGGACGACGCGTTAACTATCGTAGCTTGTGTCGGCAAGAAGTCCCGGATCATGAACCGGCTCCGCCTCCTTCCACCCCTCCCACTCGGGGCAAACCTTGAACATGGGGTCGGCTCACAGCCCAGTGAGCTAGTGACCAACGCCTCGAAGCGCCTTAGTTGTTGAGGAAAACATCGGCTGGGTGCCAATCACCAGTCGTCTCGTGGCTTGGCAGCGTCCACACATACTGCTGCCTCCGTACAACAGCAAAAGCGGAGCACAGAACGGAATCCGTTACTCTGCACTTCTGCCTTCCATCCTCCGCCCGCACCTACAACGGTAGCATCACCAAGCACCACCCAGCGCACCACATCATACTCAAAGCCGGCCGTCGCCATCGCCTAGCCATGTCGTTCGGTTTCAGCGTTGGCGATTTCATCACAGTGGGCAACCTCGCCATCAAGACATACACCTGCCTGCAGGACAGCACGGGGTCCGCAGCCGATTACCAACGTCTGAAGCTCGCATCTAGCTCCCTCAAGACGACCATTGGCTTCGTGGACAAACTTCTGACCGAGAACCCCGGTTCCCTCTCGGAGCCGCTCGTCAATGCCACCAAGAAACATCTGAGCGAATGTTACGCGCTGCTACAGAATTTCGCTGAAATCACCAAGAAATACGATACCAGCTTTTCGACCGGGGGGTCGGGGAGCAAGGCGAAGGACACCTGCCGGAAGCTGAAATGGGGAAGCGTCAAGCACGACACAAGAGAGATATTTCGCTGCCTCCAGGGGCACATCGAAGCGGTAGACACGCTTATGAGCGCCAACAATACGTGAGCTACGGCTGTAACCGCTGGCGGTGCAAGAACTAATCAGCTTGCGGCCCGCTTCCAGGCAAGTGTTGCTTCGGATTGAGAAGAAAACTCAAGAGACTTGTGTCGCCTTGGAAAGAATGCGTCCGGCACAGCTCCCGCAAACCATTGATTGGAGCGACAATAAACCCATCAGGTTTATCGATGCGTTCGACAGAAAGATCACACTGGCGTACGAGTGGTGCGAAACATGGCCGGTACCAGTCCGTTCGGGCAAACGCAATCAAGTGCGAGCCTCACAGTACATTAGGCATTTCGTGCAGCATTATGTGCAAGCGTCTGCGGCCAGCCAGAAAGCGTGTGGGTCGAAAGCGATTCGTTTGAAGTCTTGGACGAAGACAATGGAGCCGTACTAATTACTCCGGCAAAGTGGGAAGCCACAATATCACCAGGCAAGACCCTTTCCATGGCTATGCTACTAAGAAAGCAGGAAGAGACGTCACGAGCAACAGAGCAAGAGTGTCCTACTTGTCAGACTGCGTACAGAGGCTTTGATAGTTGCAAAGACTTGGCTCGGGTTCGATGGTAAACAGCACCACCGGTTGTGCACCTTCATGAATATGTTTAACGGACTTGCGACAAAAAGTACAAAATGTGGGACGTGGTTTCAAGTGTCATCCGAGCCACGAATCACGGAGGTTGCGTCAGATGACGGGGTCCAATTGCGAGACGTACCAAGAGCGGCACGGATACGCCGCTGGCGTGTGTTGCTTGAGCATCGTGAAAGGTGAGTTGTAGGGGTTCTGCGGCGGGTGCTAAGCCAACCCCTGATAGGTACCACAAAACGTTCGGAGATGGTGATGGCGACTAAACGGTGCCCGGCTGGCATAATTCGATAGGGAGTGAGTCCTCCCAACCGCGGAGATGGTGGTGATGGCGACTAAACGCCGCAGACCAGCATTGGCCTACCGCTTCGACGACAACATCATAGTCGAGGACGAGGATGGAGAAGTCATCCGTCAGTATAAACTGCCAAAGGACAAACGATCCGTCGCCGGCGCATCATCGGGCAGCGCCGCCGGCGAATCCAGCCGGTGCCCGGCTGGCTTGATTCAACAGCAGGTGAGTCCTTCCAACCGCGGAGATGGTGGTGATGTCGACTAAATGGTGCCCGGCTGGCTTGGTTCGATTGGGCCTACCGCTTCGACGACAACATCATAGTCGAGGACGAGGATGGAGAAGTCATCCGTCGGTATAAACTGCCAAAGGACAAACGATCCGTCGCCGGCGCATCATCGGGCAGCGCCGCCGGCGAATCCAGCCGGTGCCCGGCTGGCTTGATTCGACAGGAGGTGAGTCCTTCCAACCGCGGAGATGGTGGTGATGTCGACTAAATGGTGCCCGGCTGGCTTGGTTCGATAGCGTGTGAGTCCTTCCGACCGCGAAGATGGTGGTGATGGCGACTAAACGGTGCCCGGCTGGCTTGGTTCGATAGCTCGTGAGTCCTTCCGACTACGAAGATGGTGGTGATGTCAACTAAACGGTGCCCAGCTGGCTTGGTTCGACAGGAGGTGAGTCATTCCGACCGCGAAGATGGTGGTGATGTCGACTAAACGGTGCCCAGCTGGCTTGGTTCGACAGGAGGTGAGTCATTCCGACCGCGAAGATGGTGGTGATGTCGACTAAACGGTGCCCGGCTGGCTTGGTTCGATAGCTCGTGAGTCCTTCCGACCGCGAAGATGGTGGTGATGTCGACTAAACGGTGCCCAGCTGGCTTGGTTCGACAGGAGGTGAGTCCTTCCGACCGCGAAGATGGTGGTGATGGCGACTAAATGGTGCCATGCTGGTTTGGTTCGATAGCGAGTGAGTTCCGACCAAGGAGATGGCGATGATTGCGACTAATTGTTGCCCGCCTGGTTTGATACAATAGCGAGTGAGTCCTGCCGTCCATGGAGGTGGTGACGGTGGCGACTAAGTGGTCCCGGCAGGGTGTCCTCCCGGGCCGCAAATGACGGAGGCTAAATTGCACCCGACTGACGTGATTTGATTGTGAGTGTCTCCTCGATCGGGAGATGTTTATGGCGACCAAATAGTCCCTTTCTGACGTGGTCCGATTGCGACACAGTCCGTTCTACCGTTACGAAGGGTTTTCAGAATTGAAAGAGGCACAAACGTGCGTTTGTGAGGTTGGATGTTTGTGTGTGAGGCTAGTATTGGAATCCTTGGTGTTTTCGCCTTGTAGTGATTTACAATTGCCTAAAGTGTTACCTTCGCAGTTGGCGGGGTCGCCCTCTCGTTCTGCTTCCCTCCTGCGCCCTGACGCACATAACTAGCTTTCCAAGTGCTCACGTACACATCGCCTCTTGTAGTTCGCCGTTCCCAGCGTCTCTCCATGTACGCTGCCTGTGCACCTCACTTCTGCATATCCGCCGTACGCTGCTCGAGATTCCGGCGAATGTTTTTCACCTGTCTGGTCATCCGGGGATCGATGGATCTATCAGCGGCGACGGTCGGCAAGGCACCATTGGTTATGGCCTGTCACTATGGTACACGAGCTGCATCGAAATTGCATGAGATATACTCATAGTTGTATAAAAATGAGTTGTAGATATAGGTTCTTGCCAGCCGGGAAAATTTTAGCGTTTATAAATGGGCTAGCTAGTTTATGGCAGGATTTAGTTAATAGGCGTTTTACCGGCAGATCGGTGTACCCTACCAATAGAAAACATGTATGTCAATCGGCCCATCGAATAGAGCACCAGTTTTAGAAAATAACTTGAAGTGAGAAAGCGGACCCTCGGCCCCCGTTCGTGACCATCACCACTATCCACCTTGCCCCCCATCACCTACCCCATACCAATTCCCCCAATACTGCAGACACATCTACCACCGCCTCTCACCATCGCCCATGCGCGTTGTCTCCTTTCTCTTAGAGGGGGCAAATATGTTGCCGCCAGACCCGTTCCCATAGTTAATAGCGGGCCCGTCCAATCTCTTTACTCCCTTTCTTCCCATAGTGTCTCGGAGCTCTGGCAACAGAGGCCGAGTGTTGAGAGCGAGAAGAAGGCGAAAGGTACTAGATAGGTAGACAGAGTGCTGCTAGAGAAACTCCGCCTGGGCTTCAGTAGGACAATTCACATCTACTACCTAACATACTATAGCACTCTCCCACTGCATCGGTTGTAGAGTGGCGGCAACAAATGTCTCCCAGGAAAACCAATCTGATTTTCTGGGCAGTCTGATCTCTTTTTTTCTATTTGCCGGCTGGTCCGGTCCACCCACAAAACCAGCCCCCGAGCCGGCAGACCGGCCAGTTTATAAACAGACCAATTCGCTCGGCAGGCTTGGAGATATGCGTAGTTCATGGATACAGACCCGCCGCCGCCACCGCCACTTCCACTGCATCCACTGCATCCACTACTCCTGCCCCCGTGCACAGATCTCCTACAAGCCTTCGGACAGAGCCCTATAATTGAGCACATTATGCCCTCTTGCCGTCACCGGCGCACCACCACAGCGTCCGATCGGGGAGCCCCTCTCCAAGCAACTCGTTGACTTCACTGCTCTCCAGCCGTAGTAAGGCGAGCAGTCTAGAGTGAACAGCGGCGGATAGCAGTGGGGGTGGATTGGTGGGCGGGCGGCGTGCAGATGGACCGTTGATGGCGATGAAGCTGTTTCTTTTCCGGAGCCTACTCACCCCACCTCTCTCGAGCTCCGGCTATCCTCACTCATCGCTTAATTATCTACTGCCTGGCAACACAATTCTGCTGGACGACACTGAGCACGGACACCAGAATGCAACACTTCTCGACTGCTCCTGCAGCCGCGCATTCCGTGCGGAATTGTTTTTTCCCGCGTTGTGCATAGATTGATAGAGTCACCGCCGTCCCCAAACCCGACTGGGACGCCATCAACCGGAGGAGGTCTGTATGTATGCGCGCATGAAACCGCGAGTGCAGTGGGTTGCTGTCGGGTTTACATTTATCGCTGCCCAGCTGCCCGACCCCGACGCCGGTCATGCGAGCTTTGGGACATGCAGCGGCTGAGAGCGGTGTGAAGACAGAGAAGAGAGCCGACTGGACGATTGGACGGAGCTTTCCGAGGCGACGATGTTGCACACATACATACCTCCATGCCGTCGCGCTCGCTGCTAGTTGCCGTCGCGCTTGGCAAGGCAGAAATCCTCGCGCCCGTGTAGATACGCTCCGCTGCTGCTGCTTTTTTGATCATCGCCCGATGGCATCTGATGGTGGCTGACTGCTTGAAGACGGGAAAAACAGACCGGTGGCATTCGAAAGGGTGGTACGTAAGCCTATACATACATCGATCCGTCCGTCCACCGTCGTCGGAATCGCTGCATTTAACGTTAACGCTGGCGTCGAGCGAGTGCTAACGGAATACCCCTATTCTAGGACATCCACTTCACGCCCTACAACAGCGATGGAGAACGAAAATATAGAAGTCGATCCGACGCTGGTATGCTAGCTAAGCTACTCCATACATGTACACACATTCTCCCCGGGTGCACTCCGCTGACGAATCCACTCCACTACAGCTCGAGAGTGGCGGATCGGACTATGCGTCTTCGGGATACGACACTAGTACCGCCAGTTTGAGTTCCAGGTAGCGGCCCCTTCGGTCTCCAGTCAATTCTCCTTGGCTCTGATGGGCTCGCAGCGTGAATGAATATGTCTTCGAGAACGGTATGTACACTTACTGGTAACTGGGTGCTCTGCCGCGCCTGGCCAGACGAGGGGGATACTGACACCCACCCGCGCGAAGGACGTCGCTACCACGCCTACTACGGCAATGACAAGAACCTTCTGCCGACGGATGAGGCACGCCCCTCACCCACCAGCTGTCATCACTGCTGACTCTCCGCCGCCGTATAGACAGAGCAGGACCGGTACCTACCCGCCCTCTCCCGCGCATGGCGGAAGGCTGACTTCCATTCAGAATGGATCTCCACCACGAAGTCATCCTCCAGCTCTTCGGAGGCCAGCTGCACAAAGCGCCAATACCGGAGAATCCGCACAGGATCCTCGACGTCGGAACAGGGACTGGCATCTGGGCGATCGACATGGCGGACCACTACCCGTCGGCGACGGTGACAGGAGTGGATCTTAGGTGCGTGGACACCGCTGGGGAGACCGCCATTTGGGCAGCGTGGAGGGCGATGTTGACGGTGGGTGTGATCAGTCCGATCCAGCCGAAATGGTAGTTATGTCTGGCTGCGTGTGCGCGGATGAGACGTCGAGGACTGATGCTCGTGTCGCGAGTTAGGGTGCCGCCGAATTGGTACCTCTCGAGACTTCTTTCCGGGGATGGCCGCCGCTGACGACCGACTCCCAGTAAATTCGAGGTCGACGATGCCGAGCTGGAATGGACGTATTCCTCCGTACGTGCTGTCGTTGTCCTTACCCAGTAAACACAGGCTCACACGTACCCAAGAGCTACTTCGATTTCATCCATTTCCGCAACGTCGCCCAGGGCATCACGAAATGGCCGCAAGTGCTTGCGGAGGCCAACCGGTGCGCCCTGCCCCACCACCAATCTCAGCCGTCGCTGTGCTTACCCTCAGCGTTCCAGCTGCATGACACCCAACGGCTACATCGAGCTTTCCGAGTCCGGAGGTGCGTCCACTTCCCCCCCCGTTGCTCCTGGCGCTAACTCCCGGACCAAGCGCAACTTTACAGCGATGACGAGACCCTGGCGCCGACGAACCCCGCCCGGCGGTGGGGTGAGCTGATGACGGAGGCGATGGCGATGTCGGGCCGACTCGCGCCGGTCAAGGGCAGTCTCTCGGACCGGCTCATGGCCGCCGGCTTCGTCGACGTTCACGAATTCCAGCTCAAGCAGCCATTCGGGCCGTGGCCAAAGCCGAAGGAGCTCAAGAAGCTCGGCGTCATGCTGCTGCTGCAGGGCGAGCAGGGCTTCCACTCCTACGGCATGCTCGCGTTCGTCAGGATGCTCGGCATGGACCCCCACGACGCCGACAAGCTGTGTAAGGACGCTATCGCGGCGACGAAGAATAAGAACACCCACGCTTACGCCGTACAGTACGCCGCTCCCCGCCCGAAAATGCAATATTGGATACTGACGCGTGCCCAGCTATGTTGCGTACGGAAGGAAGCCGGAGTAGGCGGTGGTGGTGGCGTTTCTCTGTTGGACCGTGCATGCGTTACGATAACGGCCTAGCGGTAGTTGTTTTTTTGTGTGCGACCTAGGTATCTAACTAGATCATGGCTAGACTATGTACACACGTTGGTTCCCGTCCACTGCCAGCCCCCGACAGCCGTAGCAGCAGCAAGCTGGGCTTGTGCATACTCGGCTAGGTGATTGATGCTTGGCATAGAGCTGCAGATCGAGATTATATAATCCTACCCACCGGTGGCCATGTAACACCGACTCTACTCCATCGTCTTAGCCGACTACACGGCACGCTGTTCGTGCAAACTCAAGGTGAAAGGCCCGACAGCACGGAGCGGTAACGCATCGACGCAGATTCGCCGCCCATGACGCAACACTCGCTATCCTTGCTCGCCGCCGCCGCACACGTTCCGCTGCGTAATCGAGCACTCGGGCCCTGTCCTTCCCAGCACCGCATCCAGCAGCGGGGGCGTACCGGCATTCGTCCGCCGATCGCAGATCGTCACGGATCGGATCCCACGGACCCGGACGTGAGGGGGCTCAGAGTTCGTACAGGGTGTAGCTATGGCGGAGCCGGAGACAGTGGTGCGGTGAGGGGTCTTGCGGCTGCGGTGGGGCCGGCGGCGACCGCGGGCGCGTTTTGCAGTAACTAACTACATGGCGGCCGTCACTCGGCCCCTCTTTTTGAGTGAGAGTCCTTCGTGTGGCGTCTGTTTTGTTTACTGTAGTCACATCTATCAGGACGGTTCGACGAGTCTTTGCAGTGTAGGGAAGGTTACGACAAGCTTTGCCGAACGTCGGTCCGGCCCAGCCGATCGCCTAGGTACTGCCGGCATCTTCCGAGTCGTGACGTTTCCAATGGAGGGGTAGCGGGACACTAATTGCGGGGTGTGTTGGTTTTTTTTTGTTTAATCACACTCGCATTTAGCCTAGCTAGACTTGGCGGCGTACATTTTTTCCGGGTTTCCCGTCCCGCTATCCGTGCGTGGCGGCACGTTGCAAGCTCCCCTTTACCCTCCGACCAGGCCTGTCCCGAAAAGATAGAATGAGCACAAGGGAATTCGCACATGGAAAGACAGATGAAATCCTGACCGAAAGGAAAGATCCAAAGAAAGGCGCATCCGTCCCCTGCTACTCGTCTGCGGATGCCACGAAAGAGGGCGTGGGGAGAAACAGTGGTAGTACCCCTCCGGCACCCAGCTCCTCGGCCTCCGCCCTGCTCTCGGCTTCCCGCTCCCTGCGCTCCCTGAGCTCCCACTCCGACGTCTCGCTCTCCGCGTCTTCCTCAGTTGGGGCCAGCCTTCCCACATCTGTAGTGGAGAGGAAGTCTAGCACCGCCTGGCTGCACCTCTTGTCGGCAAGGAGGCCCCGGACCGCGAACCTGTGTTTCCTCCTCCCACTTTCTTTCTACCTCCGCCCACAGTATCTTCTGCTGGCCCTTCCACTCGGGACACACCTTGAAGAGGTGGTCCCTCGTCTGCTTCTGACACCGGCACCACCAGCACTGGGCCGTGGGGTGGTTCTTCGTCCATTGTAGGTGCTGCCTGGATAAGCAGTGACCGGTCTTGAGTTGGTAGAACCTTGAGGCGAGCCTCTTAGAACTACCCGCAACCGCGCCGCAGAGCCTCTAGCTCTTCGGCATCGTATATTTCTTCTTAGAGGTCCGGCCTCCAGCCCACCACCGCGCCTCCACTCATTTCTTCCCCGCGATCTCCCGCTTGAAGTGTGCGAGCGATCTGGGCAACGGCAGTGCGCGCACCCCTGGTCGGTCCGTATTTCAGCCATTCGACCCCGCGCGTGTCTGTCTCCTCTGCCGCGAGCTTGGCCCGTTCGTCGGCCTTCCCGTTCCCTGGGACTCCCTTGTGTGCCGAACGCCACCGGATCTTGATGGTGATATCCGGCCTGGCCGAGCACTGAGATGTGCTTTCTCGCCCGGAGCACATACATCTGGCCAGAGCCAGTCTCCTCCGAGGCCATCCGTCTAACGGCCGCTTGCGCGTCGGTGAAGACCGTGACCCGTTCCGGTGTTGTTTGTCTTCTCGAGGCAGTCTCCAGCGCCCGGGCGAGAGCGGCGCACTCCGCATCGTAGGCCTCCTGGTTGTAGCCCACGTGAGTTCTGATACCCACCCAGGATTGGCCATTCTTCCATACCGCCGCATAGCCCGTGGCTCCATCGCCCAGTCGCGATCCATTCGTGAACATGGTGAGTCCAGGCCGGCCCTTCTCTGCCTCGGCCTTCGCTTCGGCCTCCTCCTCCTGGAGCAGTTCCGCGTCGAGGGTCTCTGGATCCTCCAGCAAAAAACTGTGCTCTCAGCCCTTCCCGCGTAGGCGAGGGCGTCCGTAAGCCTCCTCCCGATTGTTGTCGGGGGGCCGACGATTTCCCTAGTTTGGTCACCCGTGGTAGGCTGGGTAACCGTACGCCGAACCTCCGTTGCCTATTCTCCGGCTGCGCTGCCGCTGGTCTGAGCTCAGACTCCATTGACAGGGCGTCGAGATCGGTTGTCCGGAAGCAACCTGTAACTGCTTAGTCGCTGCGGGGTATGTAGTTGGAGGCTACGTGCTTGCGGGTAAAAACGCCTTAATTTTATGTATCTATGCTCGTGTCCACCGTTTCGCTTCCCGACGTGTTCTTTGCAGGTCGCTGCACGGATTTCGCGTCTGCTGCTCGTCATAATTCGGAAGGAAGTTATTGTAAAATCAGGTTGTAGTAGGGGAGAGCGGTCTAAATAGCTTTGGGATAGAGCGGGATTGTCCGAGTGTGGCCTCTTAGTGAGCGGCCTACGAGCACCACTAGCACTGAGCGGTGGGTCGGCTCTTCGTCCAGTTCAGGTACCACCTGGTGAGGCAATGCCCAGTCTTCAGCTGGTAAAAACTAGAGGCATATATGCTTGCGCACACGAATCATGAGCGAACAAGACACTCCAGCAATGGGGCAGCTACGAGCAGAGGAAAACGCTGCGACACGGAAGACAGGAGAACGTTCGACGGGGCTTTGCCGAGAAGCACGCAAGGTGAAAGATCTAAGGGATCGTAGTTATGTTTGAACGAGAGGTTTCTCTGTAAGCACGAGGTAGTCGCCCGAGGTCAGAGACGGATAGTATCAGAGACATAGAGAGATAGGGATCACTAACTGTCGGGGCAGAACGTGGCCGAATGCAGAACCGTGGGGCGAAAGGGGGAAACGGCGGGGAGGGCCCTCAGAACTGCAGAAAGCAAACAATTCATACTTTCCACCTTGATGGGTCTCTACATATTCGACCACCGGGATGCTTATTGGCTCCCCTGGCCGCGCAGTAGGTCCCCTTTACGCGCGATCCTAGATGATGCGAGGCCTTCTAGACAACGAGCGCCATCGATGCCAGGCGTTCCGATAGCATAGCGAATACCATCTGTGCTCCACCCCCGACATTTTCAGGACCTGATCTGACACCTTGGTAGTTGGCCCGATGTACTGGGAGCTGTTTGTAGCCCATGACCAACAATTTATCTAAGCCATTCTCTATCAGAAACATGGCCAAGCACGCCGTGCCTTCGTCCGTTGCTGGTGTTCAGCCCTGCTCAGTACACAGCCATAGTCTAGGTAGGCTGAGTGCGAGTGTGATAAAACAGAAAAAAAAACACTGTAGGGACGAACTCCTTGCTTGGCACTGCAGAGCTTCCATACAGATCACCAGCCTCAGCCACCCGCTGCATAATCAAATCAATCTTCACTTCTCATCACGTTTTCATTTGTTTTGGCCGTACTCGTATTCAGCCCATGCTAGACTCTGACAGCGTACACTTTGTCCCCTCCCTTCCTAAGTCTAGATTACTAGCTCGGCGCGGCGCTCCATATCTCACGCTCTCGGCCTGCGCACCGGCCGAAGAAGAGAAGTAAAAAGGTAGGGAAACCCGACAGCCGCTACAGACCCCTCCCTGCGAGAAGGCCCCCTCCTTAGTAGGGTCGCCGTCCCCCGTCCTCACCCCAATCCAGCCCCCCCACCACTGGTCTGTCTGCCTCCACCTCTGCCTGCCACTGGGCCGATCTCGCAGACCACACGTCTCTCCTGCTCTAGCCTCGCGCCTCCGCCGTTACCCCCGCTGGGTGAATGGCCGCTTCGCCGCCCGCCTCTAATGGCTAACCAGCCAGCCCCACCTCCTCAAACCCCCGGGTGAGCATTCCCAAGTACGTATTGCTAGGATGCCCAAGATGGCTTGGCTGCGCCTTGGGTCCGCGAAGAGTGTGCGCATCTAGGTACGGTGACGGAGCCGTGGCTGGCCGTCCAGCGTGGCTCGTTCCGCCTTCTGCCACAGCATCTCCTGTTGCTCTCGCTATCTGTCGGAGTGTTCGAACAGGTGTCTCGTGGCCGGGTGATCGGTAGATAAACCACCAGCATCGATCGTCCGGTCGGCTCGTTGTCCAATGGAGGTGTTCGCTGGTGGGGGCATGCGCCGGCTTCGGTTGGTAGCCGAGCGGTGCTGTACGCATCCCCACTCAGGCCGGGGTTGGATCCGGCTTGGGCGTGTTCCTCAACGGGTGACCGTCGTTCGGCTGCCTTTTGTTCGCGCCAGGAGCAGGCTTCCAGCCGCATCTTCCGGGGCTTGTACCGGCCCGCTCCTCCCGTATTTATGCGAGCAGCCGAGCCGCTCGGCGCCGTGGTCGTCCGGCTCCCCGGCGGCCTGCTTGGCACTAGTTCACGACCTCGTTGCCGGAGACGGCTTTGCGTGCTGGACACCAGTTGAACTCGGCCTCGACCAGGGCTCCAGCTTGCGCAGGGCCGTGATGACTGCTCGGGCTTGCAGGGCACATTCTGCTCCGGAACGGTTCATCATGTGCGGTCCGCTTAATGGCTGCTTGGGCATCACTGAAGATCCTGACCTTCCTAAGTTTTGGCGGTTTCGCTCGGACCCGGTGTCTCTGTGGACCCTCAAACTATGGCGGCGTACATTTTGACCGATTCCCGTCCGATGCCCGTGCGAAGGAGGCACGTTGCACGCTCCCCTTTGCCCTCCGCCCAGGCCTGTCTCAAGAAAGAATAGATGCGCACCAAGGAAATCACAAAGGAGAGAACAAGGGAAATCGGGAACGAAAGAGAAAGGACAAAGGGAAAGCGTGCCTGTCCCATACTCCTCCTCCACGGATGCCATGAAGGAGGGCGAGGGGAGAAACAGCGGCAGTTCCTCGCCGGCACTTCCTCGCCCTCCACCCTCCGCTCCTCTCCCCGGCCCCGGAGTTCCAATTCCGGCACCTCGCTCCCCGCGCCTCAGCAAAGACCAAACTTCTCACTTCTGTAGTGGAAAGGAAGTTCAGTACCGCCTGGCTAGACCTCCCATCGGGAAGGAGGTCCCGGATCTTGCACCGGCTCTTCCCCCTCCCACTTTCCTCCCGTAGCTCTGCCCACAGGATCTTCTGCTCGGCTTTCCACTCGGGGTGCACGTTGAAGAGGTGATCCCGTGTCTGCGTTCGGTACCGGCATCGATCACCAGCTCTGAGCGGTGGGCCGATTCTTCGTCTTGTGTAGGTACTGCCCGGTGAGGCAGTCACCTGTCTTCAGCTGGTAGAACCTCGAGGCGAGCGTCGCAGAACTACCTGCAACAGCGCCGTCCGGCTTTTACCTGCGAGGCAACTTGTACTTTTCCTGGAAGCGCCTCCAGCCCGTTGACGGGCTTCCGCCCACTTCTTCTCAGAGATCTTCGCTTGAGGTGAAAAAACTCGTGCAGCAGCGGGTCGTTCTGTAGTTAGTTCTCAGTATTCTTCTTCTTCCTTTCCATACTCAATCATTAGATAGAAATCGAGAGCCGTTAAATTTCTCGAATTATCTGTGTATCTCGGCTCGCCTCGCCACCACCTCAACTCAACTGACCGCTAAGCACTAACATCTCCTCACCCCGCCGTGAGCCCTCTCTCGCTCACTGATTCGTTGCTGATCTAGTGTTTCTCAACAGATTATGAGCCCAGAGCCGTTGCCGCTCCGAATGCATATTCGCCGGCTACCTGCAGCGCAGCAATCGCTACCCTCGCTCGCCGCCGCACACGTTCCACTGCATAACCGAGTACTCGAGCCGCCACCCCTCCGGGCGCCGCGCCCAGCAGCGATCACGGGCGCGTTTTGCAGTACGTGGCGGATGCCACTCGCCCCCCGCTGCGAGACGGAGGGGGAGTGTTGTTGAAAGAATACCGATTAGCGATGAGGGTATAGACCAATGATAGGAGTACGACCAGGTCCAGAGTGCGCTCTGGATACCGTACGAGACGAGGAGACACCGAACGATCAAGCAGCTCTCAACTTCGTTGTAATATTTGCTAAGTGTAGAACAAGAGGAAAAGGAAAGAGCCCGCAGAACATAAGCTCCTTCTCTCACACTTTCCCGCTCTTGCGTCATACGCAATCGTCCTCAACAAACTCCAAGGCACAAGTTCCAAACCCAAAAACTACACCGATACGAACTCAAGTAACGAGAAGCATTTCCAATAAGTGTCTCGATTGCACGGAACTCTTCGGAAAAGGTGCTCATCCACTATTCGTTAGGAGCTATCTATATCTAACCACAAAACAAACACGCTATCCAATCGCTTCGGGTTTCCTCCGAGCTACAGTTCACTGATGGACGTCGATGCGGAAGCCATCCTCTCTAGACAGCTCCTCCATCCGCTCATCTCCCCGCACGCCCCTCCCATCGCGGATGAACTTAGGTGGAGATGCAAGGCCGGCGTTGTTTAGTCCGTCCTGGTCGACGACGCAGCACCGCTTCCCCCAGAATCTGATCGAGAAGCCGAGGGGGACACTCACTGCCGAGGAGACAGGTGACGTCCCAGTGAGCGTGCAGAGCAGATCGAAGAAGTTGACCACCCAGCAGAACTGCTTTTTGTTAGCCAGGACGGTAGCGGTGGTGGTGGTCGGCTGTAGGAGGAAAGAGGAGAGTGTTGGAAGTGGAAGTGGAAGCGAGAGACTGCCGGGGATGGGGATGAGGATGATGGGGTGGAGCCGCGGGGGTGCACATGTCAGTTCTTACACTTTCAGACCCTGCTGAAGCCGACTGATGAGACGGTGATAGCATCGAAATCGCGCACGGCGTTGTAAACCCCCACGAGTTTCTGGCGCTCGGCCCTGCCGCATTCCTATCCTCACCGTCAATCCTGTCGTGGGCGCGGAGATGTCGGAACGGCGAGCAAATGGTGCGATCCGTAGTCCGTTCTCTATCTCTGGCAAAGAAGAAGGAGAAGGTCCGCATTGGTTGGTTCCTGAAGGCGGTGACGACGGATGCATGGCGACGGTCTGTCCCTCAGCTTGAAAGCGTCCACCGATATCCGTACCTCACCCGGATGCCCCGTGGTGGTAGTGATCGGCGGGCAGGAGTGGCGACGCGTTGGACGGCGGTATCGGCATTTGCCGTACAGTCCACCATGAACAGAGTGTACGAAGAGTGTATACACTCCTTGAATTGGGAAGCCACTGAAGCTCGTTTCGCGTCGGGAAGGAAGGCGGGTAGGTCTTCGGCGTCTAGTCGACTGCAACTGTTTGCTTCGGGGCGAGTTGGAGGTCTGTCGTGGCGATGCCAATAGCCTTGCGTTCCCTCACAGTGACGGAGTAGTTTCGACCAAGCGGCGGATGCCGACAGACAACGGTGGAAGTCCATGCGCATAGTCAACTGACCGGCCGGCTGATGAGCATCGGGCTTGCGCAGCAGAAATGCCGGATACAGTGTGTTTGCAAGCCACAACCCCGTGGATGCATAACCAAGAAACAACTCGTCGCTGGACGGCCTGTTCGGATTGGTGGCTGAGTTGGCGGACACTGTGCATTACTGTGCTAGCATTATTGGTACATATGTACCGACATGGAGCCAACTGGTATCCGGCAGCATTTCTTTCATTCTTGCGCACATCGTCACAGCACCCGCTCGCGCAGTGTAGAGTCCGCATGCTCTCCAGTTTCGAACTCCCTGCGGATGTTAACGCCCGCCTGCCGGCAGTGGGCTTGGTATTCTTCCGGACCATCAAAGCTTCTAACCGGAGTGTCCCGCCCCCGCGTACCTACCTCCGTCTCCAACGGCGAGTTCTGTCCCGGTTCCTACACTTTTCGGGTACGTTTCGGCACGGATCAGCCTGGTAGCGGTCACACGCCGAGAAAAGTCAACCACGGCAGTAGCACAACATGTGCTCCCCATGCGGTGACACAGCGTGAACGTCCCGCCACGCTCGGTTTCACTCTATCCATTATTGTACCACTGTAGGCTGTTTTCCCATAAGTACCGAACGAAAAGCCATGCAGATTCCACTTTCGTGAGCCTGGTCGCCAGCTGCCGGCGCAAATTATTCCGCCCCGCCCGCTGCACGCGATGTGCAGGATGCCAACTACTCAAAACCTTGGGCGACGTGCTTGCTTGGCTTCGTGTTCCTGGACGGATTTCTCACTCCTAAATATGCATATTATGGGGGGAAAAAAGGAAAATATCTATGCAGTTTATCTAGGCGGTGTCCCCACATTTACGGGCGGGCCTTGCAGAATTCCCGCCGAAGATCGATCATCGCTGATCGGCTCAATGGCAGCTAACCAGTTGGTTGCCGTATGTTCGCTTGTAGCACGAGCACAACCTCTTTTTGTTGTTCTTGCTTTCTCCGCACACCCCGGAGGTCGATCAACGCTTGTTCCGAGTCCGATGGCTGGACGATGGCTGGATGCAGTCTACGTAGCTTGGACGGTAGCCTACATGGTTATGGATCGCCTTCATAGCATAGCAGAGACCTCGTTTCCCCCTGATGGAGTGTGCCTCTACCTGATACTGGGCCTCCTTTTGTTGGCACGACGATAGACGCTCGGTAGCGAGGTCCAGATCGAGACAAGCCCTCAGCCACAGTGGCGGACCTTCGCGTCAACTGCCGGTACATGACTGCGCGTGCGGGCATCGCCGTTCCGACACCGGAACGGGCGCCACCACCTTCTCATTCGAATCGGAGCCGAGAGACTCGGCTCTGCTCCGGGGAAAAAGCGCGGGTGAGCACGATTGATGATGGGCGAGTGCCAAACGCAATATTACACATATATGTGCAGGGTGGTCGGCCTGTGTGCGGTTGGTTACTCGGGAGCGGGTCGTGTGACCGTGTGAGAAATAAGAAACGAGCTGCGGTGGTTCGGGCTGCATACCCGGTGGCTCCCAAGTTCCCGGACCCAGTTTTTTTTATCTTTTATCTTTTTTTTTTGTTGTCATTAATCGCGGGTGACCTTTGTAGACCATGGCGATACACACAGTCCGTTTCCGTCCATTGTCCTTTGGGCTCGGGGTAGTTCGCCCTTTGTCCTCCGCCCAAGCTTGTCCCAAAAGTGATCGAGCGCACCAAGGAAACCGGAACTCCGCCACCGGACTCCTGTTCTTCCTCCGTGAAGGCCATGAAGAAGGGCGTGGGGAGGATCAGCGGCTGCTCCTCAGCCTCGGTGTCCATCCTGTCTCCGCCCTTCTCCCGACTCTCACCGCGCCTCGGCCTACTGGACTCTCTGTTGGCGTTTCCAGTAGGGCGGCACTTGAAGAGGTGTCGAGATACTGGCCGGCGAGACCGTGGCCCGCCATCAGCTGGTAGAACTTTTCAGCGAGCCGCTTGGAGGCCGTGGCCAGGATGGAGTCCGACTTTTGGCGCGGCTCCTGATGCCCGCTGCACCGGCACTCCTTCTCGGTGAACCTAGCCTCCGCCTAGGCCCCAGATTCTAGCCGCTTGCCCTCGGTCATTGATCGCTCCAGGTGGGCAAGGGGCCATCAGGAAGCACGATATCCTGCATGGCCCGTGCCTGTATTACACAGGCAGGAGGAGCTTGTGATGGTTCGTGATTGGTCTATGGATTCGACGCCCGTGGCGATTGAGCAGCTCGCTTTTAGGCATTATGTTAAGGTAGAGAGGGACCTCTCCGCGGTGGGGCAGATAGCTACATAACTATAACTACAGCGTTCACTACCGACAGCGACAAGCGTAGGCAAGCGTGGGCGGACACGGCGTGACAAAGGAACCAAAGCCGGAGCCGCATGTGGAATCGAGATTCAGGATGGGCCCGGATGCCTGCGGAAGACAGATGCGCTCCGACGGCCGTCGCGGGTGGCGGAGGTGGAGGAGGAGTATCGCAGCTCGTCTCCGTTCGCCGCACTCATCTCCGCCACCTGCGTCCGCCACCCGAGTATCAATGTGGACTGTCACACGGTGCATTCTGCCGGAGCGGCCATGCTTCTCAGCCCGTTGGCCACAACAGCCGAGCCTAAGCCAACATCACCCTGCCACCCTCTGCGAGATGGAGACGAACAACGAACGAAGGTATACCGTGAATCTATCGTCAGAGGGTCCACGCATCTAGCGCCGAGACGGCAGTGAGGTACCTGCCGCAACTGTAGTCGAATTTTGAAGTTCACGCGCCGTAGTACCCACCTTCGACGGCATCGCATACATCGTCCAGCAGTTTGCGGCAGGTTCAGATTCTCCAACAACCCAACACCCGGCTCTTTTTGTGGGCCATCGAGGAGGAAAACTTTGAATGTCGGTGATTCCGAAGGGGTGGCTAAGGGTGGACCACCATAGTAGAGACGACGCTGGTGGCGATCGCGAGAACGAGAGCGGATCTTGCGTTCCGTCTGCGGGGGGGGCGCTGGGTTATCGCCCCTCGAGACAGATCTCCCATCTCCCCTATCATCTCCTGCGACGCCGGCCCCAATAGCTTCGACTCCAAGGGGACCGAAAGCGTATAAGAACTCACCTCCGCGCCCGTATCTGCCATCCGCATCCCATCCTCATCAGTCTTCGACGCAGCAGCCCCAAATCTCGATAACCTCTCACTTCCAACTTCGCTTTTGAATACTCTTTCATCTTTCCACCTATCACTACTCCAATCACAATGCAGTTCTCTACCGTCTTCACCGCCCTCATGGCCGCCACCGCCGTCTCGGCTGTCGCCATCCCCACCGACAACACCGACAGTGACTGCAAGATCAACAGCACGATCGACGGCAAAACGGTCTGCTTCACGACCCTCCTCGGTCCTCTCGTCGGCCGTGAGTGTCCACCCCTCGTTCTTCTCGTGCCGGCGCTGGGGGAAGCAGTGCTAACGTTCGCAGTCTGCAATATCCTCACCATCGGCACCAACAAGTGCTGCCAATTCGACCAGGACGGCGACATCAACTTCGCCCTGTGCAGCATCATCTAGGTCCGTCCGTCGGTGCACAGATCCGATCGAGAGGGGTGTGGGGAATAGGCTGGTGGCACTGGATGGATTTTGGGTGAACTATTTGTGGAGGATGACTTTTCGTATGGACATTCATTTTTGTGATCTATTTGTATCGTGGAGGAAATTGTCTGACGTCTGGAGGAGCGGTGGTGACTGGCTACATCGGCGGATGTACCAGTGTTCTTCAGATGACGGAATAATTTTAACCCGGAAAATGACGTTCGCTGTGATCCGCAAACTCCGTGCTTCCTTGACTTTGCCTCGTCGAATGGATCGCTGGAGGCAAGGCCACGCTCGGTGGCTGAACGGTGCGGCATCCTTTCTGCAGCGTAAGACTTACCTTCTATACTCAAACGGCGTCACGCCTTCCCCGGAATGCCTCGCCCTCCCCGCCCGATCTCACCTGCACTTGACATTGCCCCGCCGGACCCCCGAACTCTAGGTACTTCGCATCACCAGCGATATACGTCAGCTGGCCGCCAGACTCACCGCCTACAGTCCTGCGTTCGAAGCCCTCTTGTTAGTAGCCCAGGCGGAGACTGTCTCTCTCTAGCTCTCGACCATTCCCCGTAATCCCCACGTTTCCTGCGTATCCGTCGCGTTTGGCGCTTCAGGGCAGCCTGCCTCGGAGCAGCGCGTTGCGTTCGTCGCCCAGTAGGTATCGTCGACTTGGTCCGTGGCAAATTGTTCGAAGCCGGAAGCTTTCCCCGCTGGAACTCGGATACCTATGCAGTAGGAACGGCAACCCTGCGGACTCGAGTACGGTAGGCTCCCCAGCTACCGCTACTGGTTGATTTAACAAAGGAGCGGGCTGTGGTCGGACCTCCATATGACTGAACCGTTGGTGTGGCTGGTGTCGCTGGTGTGGCTTGGCGTGGCGGAGATAGTGACTTACAACATGCAGAAATAACTAGGCGCCATCCTGACGATGCATATGGCTGGTTAGCCATCAGACGAAAGACTACAATGCGACACCAGTGGAAGTTGTTGGCGCGTGGGATTTGCGGGCGCTTTGTTTGCCCATAAAATCACGTGACTGCGGCGCGTGCCTCCTTCCCCGTTTGTCAGATAGCCGGACACGCTTCTTCTTCTTCTTCTTCTTCTTCTCGTTTTGTGAGTATAAGTATGTAGTCATTAGAATTGATCATCCCCGACTCTCTTTTTTCTCCCTCTTGGCGCTGCTTCGTAATAACAGAAGTTATCCGCGATACTCGGCGCCCAATGTATTCATCCTCGATAACACGCACCTACGGAAACTACCTCCAGCGCTGGCCGCTTCTCCCTCTGTCTTTGATCGAGTTGTCTGACAGATATGGGCGGGTACGGACTTGCGTCTGGTTTCCGACGCCGATGCCAGCATCAAATATCACTCGCTGCCAAGTCCGTTGCCCCACCCTGTCCTGCCACTACCCTTCAGCCCCGCATGGTCCTGATCTGATGCATATCATATTTGTGGCCCACCCCCAGCGCCTATATTTCGTGGTGGAGACGTGCCCGACTTTACGCTCCCTCCTAGTATATAATTAGCGCACGCGGCGGAAAAGGATCCGGGGTCGACGGCAACCGGTTTCGCGGAGTTATTCATGCAGATTCTGGCTTGATTCTTTACTTAAAAGCACGCCCGATGACACATGACCTGTTGCCATTCTCATCACCCTACCCAGTCTCCTGATGCTCCCATCTTCCATCGAGGCTCCGTTCGGATCACCACGGCCGGTCTGCTTTTCTCCCTGCCAGCCACGCGTGCCTCGCGCGCCCTAGCACCAAGAGACTCGCCTCGCGGTTCTACCAGATCAAGACAGGGCACTGTCTGACTGGGCAGTACCTCAAATGGACGAAAAATCGGGCAACCCCGTAATGCTGGTGGTGCCGGTAGCCACACCAGACTCGGGAGCACCTCTTCAAGGAGTGCCCTGAGTGGGAGGCCCAGCAGAAGATACTGTGGGCGGAGGTGCGGAAGGAGACTGGGAGGTGGAAGAGCCGGTGGAAGATCCGAGACCGCCTGGCGGACGAGAGGTACGGGCGGGCGGTACTGGACTTCCTCTCCACCGCGGATGTGGGAGGGCGGGTGCCGGCCGAGGGGGGAAACGCCGTAAGCGCGGTGTCTGAGCTGGAAGTGCCGGAGTGGCTGGATGAGCAGGGAGCGGGAGCGGAGGAGCTGGGTGCTGCGAGGACTCCACTGCTCCTGCCCACGCCTGACTTCATGGCGTCCGCAGGAACGGTGTAGGCGCTGGGCGGTGATTTTTCTCCGTTCTTTTTTGATCTCCTTGGTGCGAATCACATCTCTTGGGATAGGTAGGCCTGGGCGGAGGGCAAAGGGGAGCTTGCAACGTGCCGCCACTGCGCGGACAGCAGACAGGAAATGGACTGTACATAATCTCGCCATGATCTGATAGGTCGCATGCGAGTAATGGAAAAAAAAAGCGTGCCTCGCGCGCGGTCAATTCCACTAGACCATTCCTCCTGACCCAACCCTTCCAAATAACTAGCTTCCGTGGTCCAACGGTAGGATAATTGCCTTCCAAGCAATTGGCTCGGGTTCGACTCCCGACGGATGCATCTTCATACTGACGCGCTTCCTTTTTTTTTGGCCGGATAACCTACTCTGTGGCCGTCCGGACATGCGTCCCGATATAAGCTGCAGTGGACAGCTAGGTACATACGTGTGCACCCATACTTTTTCTGTGTTCGTGTTTCCGTCTATGCTGCACGCTACATATCGACTGGTCCGAGTTGCTACCTGCCGCTGGATCACGACTGACGGATGTAGGGAGCGCCATACTACCGCGGAGGCGAGCGCTGTGCAGAAGAAGGCCGTTCGGGGTGTCGTCTGTTTTATGGCGGAAAGGTGAGCGCGACGATCCGCAACATTCGTCATTTTTTTCTTGCATCACTTTGCGTGCGGTATTATGATGGGCAGAAAGATGAAAGAGTATTCAGAAGCGAAGTTAGAAGCGAGAGGTTGTCGAGATTTGAAGTTGCTTTGTCGAAGATTGGTGAGGATGGGTGGGGATGGTAGTAGGTACGGGCGCAGAGGTGGGCTCTTGTACGCTTCTGGATCCTCCTGGAGTCAAAGCTGTTGGGGCCAGTGTTGTAGAAGATGGTAGGGGAGATGGGGAGTCCGGCTTGAGGGGCCGTCCCCCGGCGTTCCTCCACGGGTGGAACTCATGATCCGCCCTCGCTCTTGCGATCGCTACCGGATCCTCCCGCCCGGCAGCGAAAATTTGCACCGGGCCTGGCGACGCCCCTATGAAATCGTTGTACGGATCACGCTGCAGCCTGTCACTCACTCTTTGGCGGGATCGTTGCGAGAACATGTCCACTACGAACCAGCCCTCTGACGAACCACGAATGGGCAATGATTGCGGCGGAGGAACCTGACACCCGCCGGGTGGAATGGTTGAGCTACTCGGACCGGGCTGAGGCACGCGCAATGCCTCTCCCAAGATCTCTTGCTAATCTCAAGCGGGAGGTCTCCGAGAAGAAGCGGGTGGAGTCGCACCAATGGGCCGGGGGCAGGACCTGCAAGACGAAATACCGGATGCCGAAGAGCCAGAGACCGGACGGCACGGTTTCTGGGAGCACCAGGGATCCATAGAGATGAAGTTATTTGATTCGATTAAAGATACATGATCGTGTGTAGATCGTTCTGACTAAATGCAAAGAGCACAGCCTAAGCGGAGGACAAAGGCGAGCTTGGGCCTTATCTTCTCGGGGCTTTTGCGGTCTTTTTAGATTTTCTGTCTGTTGTTATGGTGGTGGCCGAAAGCTCCCAGTACCAGGGTAGGTGTAGCCCCAAAAACCAGAAACCGACCCGCAACCCAAGAAATGCTGACCAGATTTCACTTTCAGTTCCATCATCTCTTCTCCAATTAGCAGAATTTTAGATAATCTTGTTCGCCTTATCTCTCCGGTGCTTGTCCGTGCGTGTAAAATTTCTGTCTGTTGTTGCGGTGGTGGCCGGCACTCCCAACAATCGCTTGTAGTCCAACACCTGAAAACCTACTCCCCGCCCAAGATAGATAAGAGGTTAGAGAATCATGAGATCTCCCTCGCTTGCCCGGCCTGCCCGACCCACTCCAGACCAGGCCGGCTAAAAAATAGCCCGCGGGCCGTGGATTAGCGTGGACTGCTTCTCGCAGACCAGACCAGGCCGAAGCCAGGACTGGCCCGGTCGGACTGTTGAGACCCCTGCGATGAATTTTCTGTCCACGACGATGTATCTTCATCCAAATTCATAATCTTCATCTCTATCGATCCAACAGCTTCCCGCCAATTGGCCTCGGTGATCGCTTCAAATGAGTAGGGAGGCGCCTTATCTCAGGATAGTCACTACCCATATTGGCTAGACCAGAGGTGTTCTACCCCATGAGGGTCAGGTTCATCTACCGCCAACTTTGCCCACTCGTCCCTTTCTCGTTCCGTCGGAGGTGGCAATGTGTCTTCTGACCCCCAGAGCGCAGACCTGATCAGCGCCGCGCTCGTCTGATATCCTCTGGATTGCCGCCTGCTTGCCCGTATAGGTCGTGGTGCGCGTGGGCAAGACGCCTGAAGAGTGTTCGGCCAATGGCTGAGCATTCGGCGTCAAAGCCTTCTTGTCGAAAGTCCATATGCACCCTGTGGTCCCTCCACCGCGTCCCCTCATGCCGAGAAACAGCGTAACCGACTGCCCCTGAGACTATTTGTGTGGGTCCGTTCGTGAACCGTCTGCAAAGGTTGGGATCTCACAGGACTGCGGTCTCTCGGCTGTCCGTTTGGTAGTTTCTTCATCGTCGATGATAATGGTCGCCCGAAGCGGGGTCGCCTCTGGTGGGAGGACCGTTGTTTTCACTCGGCCCAAGTAGCCTATAGCTGATACCGAACGCGCACTCCAGCTCTCTAGCCTGAACACCGTCCGTGGGGCTGCGAAGGCGGAGCCCAAAGCGTCTGCTTCGTTTGCCAAGCCGCGCCGTGGCCGCCCTCATCACTGATTCCAGTGAGGGGCATCCTTGATTAAGGTTATCCAGAAAGCCCACGATGTACGGTGCTGTACCCGCTGCACGTGTGATACCTATTTCGTGTTCGTCTTTAAGAACATGACAAAAGCTTACACACCCCGGGTGGAGTGAATCGGGCACACTGGGGATTAAAAGAGCCGCAGAACACAGCTCGGCGATCCTGTAAGACGTACCTACTTATCCACCTTTGCCACCTGTGATGGGTAGCGTAGACTACGTACTGCGAGATCATTGGTCACCGCTGCCTAGCTACACATCGCTATGCAGGACGACATGCGACTGCGTACCTACTCGTATCTCGTGTCAACGCTAGCCAACCAGCCAGCCAGAAAAGAAAAAGAAAGAGAAAAGTAGATACATAATAAAAGAGTTCAAGTTTAAACCCCCCCTCCCTCGCCTCCGCCTCCGGCCCCCGCAAAAAGGAATGGAGAAAAGAAAAGAGGAATAAACTTTTCCCCGCTCTCAGCTGAAAAGCGATGTTTCCAGTGCAGCAACGGCAGCGCCGACTTTACAGTTTGAGCCGCTTAATCTCCAAGCATATGTACTATGCAAAGGCGGCGATCGCAGATTCTGTGCAGGGCGCTAATCAGTTAGTTGATAGGCAGTGAAGTTGAATGGGGCTGACGTCGTGGCCTGCTTTATTCGTTCAGTTTCGTTTTAGCACATGTCGGCCTTCGTCACGGTGATCACAATCGCACTAGAAACACCGACTTTGCACAACGAAATCCTCCCTGGGGTTCCTTTCGAATATCCGTCTGCCGCCAACTAGTTAACTACTCAAGATGCGTACGCAGGGCGTTAGTTTGTACATGAATGCTTGGCCTTCATATCCATCCCATTGCCCAAGACATCGCACCCAGACCCTTACATGCTGCCGAAGGTGATGTCCCGCTGCTCGCCCTTGTTCCCGCTGTTGTCGTTGTGCTGCTTCTTGCTGTTGTCGTGGGTGGCATTGTTCGAGTCCGTCTTGTTGTAGCTGCCAGTGGTGTTCTGGTTGTTGGAATCGCGGGTGTTGATCACGTCGCGGCCGGCTGCCTGCTGCTTGAGGCTACCACCAGAGGGGACGGATCCTTGGGCCCGAGGCATTCTGTTTTTTTCTTGGGAGGATTTTGGGTTCTGGGCAACCGGAAGTCAGCGAAGGGCAAGGAAGGGGAGGAGGGGGGAGGAAAGTACGGTTGCTTGGGGGCGCGGTGTTTGGGAGTGTGGAGTGGTGGTTACTTGAGGGCTTGCGGGCTTCTGTCTGGCGATTCGCAGAGGGAGTTCTACAGTGGTTTTTATAGCAGATCTGGGAGTCCTTTCCCTTTCCACTCGTTCCTGTACTCAATCCCTTCCCCCGCAATTCCTTTCACGATACTCTAAGTGTCCGCCTCGCGTCTCCCCACTCCTCGCGTTTTCTCCCTAAAGAGCTCCACCCAATACCAGCGAGCCCGTCAGTAATCCATCTACGCTCCGGTCCGTCTAGAAATCGCGCCTCGAGCGCCCGCGAGCGCGAATATCGGGGATGCATAGTGCACACCGCGTCCACGTTCGTTCGTTCGTTCGATGCAGGGCGGCAGGGTAGCCGGGAGTGTGAGGGCCGGCTTATGGAGATGGTGGGGTGGAGGTAAGGGAGGGGAGGGGAGGGGGAGGGGGAGGGGGAGAGGAGTGGTGGTGGTGGTCCTCGTGGTGGCGATGGTGATGATGGTTGCGGCGACAGTGTACAAGCACATTGATACGTGCCCCTCCGCGACGGGCTGGGGTACGTACGTGCATACGTAAGTCGACACTTCCAACCCACCCCTTCGATATCACATCCTCAATCGCGATCCTTTGCATTTCCCGGACGGTCCGGTCCCCCCACATGGCCGACGCAATGAAGGTTATCTTCTCCATGCACTCGACCTCGCCGGTCCAACATTGACAGTATTCCGTTCAAGCCCACTGCCGCCGGTTTTTTTCTCTTTCGTTTGCTGCCTGCGTGAATGCGGCTCCAGATCTATCGGCGGTGCGCGTTTCCTACTCGCATCTAGCCATTGATCGTTGTGTGGTTACTCTTTGTTGTGGTGCGAACGGACGATCGGTCGTGCCTGACGATCCGAGTGGGACGGTAGGTGCTTATGTACGTACCTGCCCCAAGTACGTGCAAACGCGCAGACTGCGAGCCTAACCACCTGCTGCTTGTCTAAGTTCTGTATCTTCGACTGCACAGCCCCGTAGACAGACATACCATCACGGATGTGCTTCTGAAGTTTGAACGGGGACTCACTGGGCTGACCAACAACATGAAGCACTCCACCTGTGTCTCGGACCAGACCAGCTCCGAGTAGGGATGGAGGAATAGTGGCCAGGACTTGGGCGAGGTGATTCAGTCGAGGGGTTATCTCGAGATACGAGCTCCACGCCGGTGGGGCAGGTTGTCAGTCAAACCATCCACGGAAGGACGTGAGCCCTGCACCGCTCTCGAAGTCCATCCGCTTTTTTACGCAAAAAACATCCACCAGCCGATCGATTCTGCTGCCACTTCGCTGCTCCGCTCGGACGGAGACTTTTCCTCGTCCGCCGTCTGCACACGGTACGTGCGCGTCCAGCGAGACAGGACGGCCAGACAGATGGATATCTCTTTGTGCTGTTGATCACCGCCATCAGTTTCAGCAATCCAGTTAGTTCTGTGCTTCTAGAAGTTCGTAATGAATCGCGCCAGCAGCCTGTAGATAACTAAGTAACTCCTGCCTTGATCGATAAAACTCTTCACCGCCCCCACCCCTGCACCCTGGCGCTGAGGCAGTTATGTAGAGGGCCGGACACTTGGATGGGCAAGCGAAGGACTCAAAACACACTCACCCGCCGAGCTTTACTCCACACCACCACACTAAAAGAATATATTTTGAATCCGTAGAACGACAGATCAGTGTCTGTAGAAAGGTTCTACGGATTCAAATTAAAAATATATGTGGTTGGTGGAGTGCATTAAGTGGTTAAAAGTTGAGCAGTGCGTAGGGATTGTATTGCCGCTAACCCAACTAAGACTCCCACTTACCTAAACAGGAAGAGCGAGTGATACTGCATGATAATAAGCGCATACCGACAACCTAAAGGGTGGTACACGAGTACGGAGGGGAATAGACGAACACAAAGAAAACAACAATCAAGTCAATCGGGCAAGAACTGGTCGAGTTGGTGCTGATTCCGCTGGTTTTGCGGGAATCAGTGTTTTTTTTTTGTTTATTCATTACTCGCATGCGACCTAGGTAGATCATGGCGAGGAGTATGTACAGTCCGTTCCGCGTCCACCGTCCGCGCAAGGCGGCTCGTTGTGAACTTCCCCTTGCTCTTCCCCAAGAAAGTGTGAGAGCGCACCAAAGGAATTTACAAAAGAAAGGAACAAAAGAAAAGCGCAATCGTCCCCTATTCCCCGTCTGCCAATGCCATGAAGGGCGGGGTGGGTAAGAACAGTGGTGTTCCCTCCCCAGCACCCAGCACCTCCGCCCTCCGTTCCTCTTCCCGCTCCTGCCGCTCCCGGAGCTCCCATTCCGACACCTCACTCCCCGCGTCGGCTTCCACTTCCACAGCCGGCACTATCCTTCCCACGTCTGTCGTTGTGAGAAAGTCCAGTACCGCCTGACTGCACCTCCTATCGGCGAAGACCTCCCGGATCCTTCACCGGCTCTTCCACCGCCCTGTCTCCTTCCTCACTTCCGCCCAGAGGATCTTCTGCTCCCCCTTCCACTTCGGACACACCTTGAAGAGGTGCTCCTTTATCTGCGAGGGGCACTGGAACCACCAACATTGGGGGTCGGGTCGATTCTTGGCCCAATGCAGGTACTTTCCCGTGCGGCAGTGCCCCGCCTTCAGCTGGTAGAACCGCGAGGCGAGCCTCTTGGTACTTCCAGCAACCGTGCTGTCCGGTTTGTGGGTTTCCGCTAACCTGTATTTCTGCTTGGAGACTCGACCTCCAGCCCACCGTCGCGCTTCTGTCCATTCCTTCTCGGAGATCTCCCGCCTGATGTTGGCGAGCGATCTGGGGAGGGGCATTGGGCGCACCTCCATCCGGTCTGAGTAGGACAACCATTCCACCCCTCGAGTGTCCAGCTCCTCCGCCGGGAGCTTGGCCCACTCGTTCGGTTTCTCATTGCCTTCCACCCCCTTGTGCGCTGGCCACCACCTGCGGGAATCAGTGTGAAAGCGGGGTTCCGGCTGGGAGCTTCTTGGCGGGGTCACACTTTTGCACTCGGTTTCTTGGCAGGACCTTTCAAATTGTATTTGCCAAGACGCTAGCCCGTCTAAGTGTCTAGCACTATTCTCCTTAGATAGTTGCATTAACTGCTTAGCTATATATGGTTACCCCGAAATTCGAACTGATGCGGCTATCGTTTGCACCATCCATTCGCATCGCTTGGCCCTGATATCCAGTAGACGACGGACGCGTTGCTGATGGGACGAACTATTATCGCCCACGGCGCGATAGTCAATTCCCAGCCAGCCGGCCGCTGCTGGGTGACGGGGCAAGGGGCTGTGTACAGGAGAGGGGAAGATAGAGAAAGAGAGGGGGCTGCTGGATTAGGCTTCAAAGAGCTACAAAAACCGCTGATCTGCCCCGAGCACAGCGAATCTCCACGCAGCAGTGTCCTCTGTCCTCTTACCCCAACACAACCGTCTTCAACTCGTTCTCTTCCCATTCCCTCCTTACCTTACCTCCCAGCTGAACCGACCCCCAGTACCAACCCAAATTAAAAACAATGACTCATACCACCGACATCGTCCCGACCGACGACACCCGCGAGCAGCAGGCCGTCGACCGCGACGTCACCAAATCGACGAACCCGGGCAACACAACCAACTCCCACAACACCAACGACTCGCACAACACCCACAATGACAACAGCAAGACCCAGCACAACGACAACAGCGGCAACACGGGCACTCAGTCCGGTGTCACGTTCGGCAGTATGAACTAGATACTCCAGCCGGTTCTCTTTTTTGACTTGGACGGCGCGTGGTGGGGGTGGGGAGAGTTTTACGTCTTTGCCGTTCTCCGTTTCACAACGTGCGTCGGTCGGTTGCGGGTAACGTGTTATGTACAAGTCTAGGGAAACGAGGCCATGTGAATGTAGTGGGAGCGATACATCGTGAAACGCGAAAGATTCTTTTCCCACTGGCTCTGCTGTGCAATGTCGAAATTATCGTTATCCCAGCGACCGTGAATCGCAAGTACATTCGGATGCCGATCTCACCTCGTTCGGTCTCCACCACCCCCTCTGGTGCATCAAATTAGCATAAATAGTTATGCGGACGGGAATAAAGCTTTCGCATATCACAACTGAATAGCTTCATTATATTTACAATGGGGACATATAAATTCGCATGTATTTCATATTCAGTTGAGTGTGGTAACAAACCTAGAAGATATGCACTGGAGTCATATAAAAAAAACACCCGAAATTAGGGGTACAATATTAAGAAAAAAACCCGTATGTAGGAAAGTAGCCATAAAATCCGGTTTCATAGACCGAAGACGTAGGTAAATGAGGAAAAAATGCTGTAGGTGACGCCAAAATCGGACTAAAAAATACGAAAAATAGGAATCCGTAGGAAGGAAAACACATATCCTATCTCATAGGAGTGTCATACTTTACATTAAACGGAATACCGCCCGCCAATACCCTACGCGTCACCAAATACAATTACCGCTCAACTCAGACGCCCTCCTCTGCTGAATATCTTGGGAACGACTTTAATACACATGAATTCACTTACGTAAGGACGGCTACATGTTTTTCCGTGCTGTCGACTAATTCTCGCTTATGTGAACAATCTGTTTGAAGCCTGTACCATTTCAGCGCAAGTACCGTATTAACTCACGTAAGTAGCACTGTTTTATTTTGAGCTAGAAGCGCAGTCTTGGCGCCGAATAAGCGACTAGTGCGCTTATGGCTAGCGCTCCGGACACTTTTCAACGTCACGGGACTCAACTTTTGGCGGAGAGAACATGTCTCTCGACCAATGGAACCCACCACGCATTAAGATAACCACCGATAGGAGTAAGATCACGAAATCCAATAGAGGGCATGTTATGTATGGACGATATGAGCATACAGATGCTGATAGAAAAGCTGATGATACCAGGTCAGTATCCATAATCATACTCCCCGCCGACGACACTACCACGGCCCCACTCGCCACTGACGACCCACATGTGGCTTCGCGCATCATCGGCGACCCAACCCTGGTGAAGGCTCAGCGCGCATGTCCTCGGCGGGCGTGGTCTCAGCAGGGCCCTCGGCACCGGACCCGAAAGCTAAGAAAGGAAGAGGGAGTGGACAAGTTGCTACTACTAACAGTGCGTCAAATTCGTCTTGTACTGGTACAAGAAGTGCGAGGTTAACCGCGAAACCTAATCAGACACATCATATACCCAGGTATGTTAGAGTTACATACCACAAATCACTGATGCAGAGGAATCTGACGAGGATGACGGTGTTGAGTATGACTTCCGAAACCAGAATAGGGATCTTTAGTAGAACATTCCTTCCGCTGAGGGGCGGCCTCGTTGGTGCGATAGATAAGAAGATAGAATGTCTACAAATTTGAAAAATCGAACCAGGCACGATTTTGATATCGCGCTAGTCCACACGCGCTCTAGCGCGTGTTAGTGCGCGTTTACTCAGCGCAAGACGGCGCTTCTCGATAAAACAGTGCCTTGTGCTGAGCGACAAGAGCAGTGACCGCAAGGAGCCTTGCTGGGCTGAGGAATGGGGTAGTCGGACATCATAGCTGTGAATCGTGATGACGTTGGTATAGTGGTGAAGCCTCGTGGAGTATACTCGCTGATTAGGTTTTTTTTTTCTTTTCATGTGGCTCAGTCAAAATATTCAAATATTATGCGGTTTAGAAAAATATTCGAACCGACAATTCACAGGGGCGTGCCGAACGCTCACGTTAACTCCAAACTGATGGTTTCTCGGCTTTGTGTGGTAGCTTCTCAAAATACGGTCGAACCAAAACTTACTAATGCTCTAGTGAAAGGGGGGTAAAATGAATCGTAGTAATATCGTCCTCTGACGATAGCCTATGCGGTAGCGATACTATATAAGTATGTTGGTGTGATATGGACTCGCCTCAACGTTGAATCGAAATGGATGTAAACGCATACTTTGACACATTGACAGCGTAGTTACTATTTCTCGGGGATAACATGCGTTCCCTTACAGGACTCCGTCGCTATCATTCATTCTACCCCTCACCTCACTATACAGTAACTACGACATTTGTGTGGGACCATCGTGAGAGGGGTCCACGGGAAATATAAGCCGATTTTTTTTGTCAAGCGACTCCGCGGAGAACCGCCATTTAACCGCCCGCGCGGCGGCCCGGCCTGCGACTGACAGAAGCGCCCGCAAACAAACCTAACCATCGGCTCCCCGGTGAATCGCAAGTCAACCGCCCACACAGTAGCCAAGTATCGGGCTCGCCCATCCACTACAAGCACTCAACTACGTATCCCAGATGCCAGCCAGCGATACCAGCTATAATGCCTTTCGCACCACCCGAGCTCGCTGACGACATAAACCCTCGTCTGGGGGTTTGGCGGCTAATGCTTCAAGCCGCAAGAGGGGGAGTTTTGTGTGGCATCCGATTAATTAATGGGGAAGAAGTGTACACAGAGGATGGAAGAATGAGGTGGCAATGTAAGAGATTTAAGCATTTTGCATCTGGTACTGAGAAGAAGGTAGCTAACTGTGACTCAGGTCCGAATATCCGTATAGCAATAATCTTCGGAAAATGCCCACAGGCTTTCGCTTACAGTTCCACCATCTCTTCTCCGATCAATAGAATTTAGGTGATCTTGCTCTCCTCTGTGTATAATTTCCTGGATGCTGTAACAGTGGTAGCCGAAAGCTCCCGGTAATGGCCTTGTTCCCATAACCAGGAAACCAAGAAATACCCACTGGATTTCGCTCACAGCTCCACCATATCTTCTCCAATAAACAGAATTTCAGAAAATCTTATCCCCCTTCCACGTCCACCGGTACTCGCCCCATGGTCTCATACACCTCAAATCCACGCTCATCGAAAAGAGACACATAAGTCTGCCATCTCTCTGGTGTAAGGACATCGGTAACTCCATCGATGTGAAATAATATGACGGCAAGGAAAATATATCAGAGGAGCTACATATATACCGCTCTCCCTCCGCACGCCCTGCTTTACAACCGGGCGTTGAAGACGGGGGCTTCGACCGGCCGCGAACAGTAGATCCCACTCGTGCAGTCAGACCAGGCACGAGCACATCCTCGGAGCTGAGACTGATTGCGTCGGCGGATCGTCCAGCCGGTGGACTAGCCCCCCAACCCTCGACATTGAAAACCCGTCGCTAAAATTGCCAAGCTATGCCGCATGCGGCCCACGGAGATCATGGCGAAATACTCACTGTCCATTTCCTGTCCGTTGTGCGAGCGATGGCGGCTCGCTGCAAGCTCCCCTTTGCGTCCGCCCAGATCTGTTCCAAAAGCGGTAGAGGTGAAATAACAAAAGGAAAAAACAAAGAGAAAGACAAAGGAAATTAGCCCGCCAAGAACATGACACTCCCAGGTGGAGTGAGTTGGACACACCAGGGATTGGGGGTATTGCCGCAGAACACAGCTCGCCGATACAATAAGACAACCTACCTTAATGTACCCGCTTACCAACCTATGGTGATATCTAGCGCAGACTAGATACGTACTGCGGGATCATTGGTCACCACTACCTAGCTATCTGTTGTTATGCAGGACGATAGGTGGCTGCGTACCAGTATGTGTGTCTATCAAGATGGGCCGAGGTGCTTGACCAGTATCTCGCATCGCCGCCAGCCAGCTAACCAGCTAGTTAGGGGCGGGCCTTGATTTCCTTTGTTCCTTCCTTTACATCTTTCCTTTGTGATTTCTTCGGTGCCCATTCTAGTTATCTTGGGACAGGCCTGGGTGAAGGGCGAAGGGGAGCTTGCAACCTGCCGCCATCGTGCGGACGGGACCTGGGCAAAAACGTACGCTGAATGCGAGTATGATTAAACCAAAAAAAAAGCTAACCAGGCTGAAAGAAGAGAAGGCGAAAAAGCAAATAATGAAGGTTCAAGTTTATACCCTGCCTTTCACTTTGAGCCGCTTATAATTGCCAAGCGCACTAGGCACGCAAAGGCGACGATCGCAGATTCTGTGCAGGGCGCTGATCAGTTAATTGGGGCAGTTGAAGTTGAACGTGGCTGACGTCGTGGCCTGCTTTATTCGTTCAGTTTCGTTTTAGCACACGTCGGCCTTCGCCACGGTGGTCACAATCGCGCTGGAAACATCTGCTCTGCACAACGAAATCCTCCCTGGGGTTCCTTTCGAATATCCGTCCGCCGCCAACTAGTTAACTACCCAAGATGCGTACGTAGAACATTGGTTTGTACATGAATTCTTGGCCTTCATATCCATCCCATTGCCCAAGACATCGCAGCCAGACCTTACATGCTGCCGAAGGTGATGTCCCGCTGCTCGCCCTTGTTCCCGCTGTTGTCGTTGTGCTGCTTCTTGCTGTTGTCGTGGGTGACATTGTTCGAGTCCGTCTTGTTGTGGCTGCCGGTGGTGTTCTGGTTGTTGGAGTCGCGGGTGTCGATCACGTCGCGGCCGGCCGCCTGCTGCTTGAGGCTACCACCAGAGGGGACGGATCCTTGGGCCCGAGGCATTCTGGTTTTTGTTTTGGGGGGTTGTGGGATCTGAGGAACTGGATGTCAGCAAGGGGCGGGGCAAGGGGGGAGGGGGGGAAGAACGGTTGCTTGGGGGCGCGATGTTTGGGGTGTGGAGTGGTGCTTGCTTGAGGGCTTGCGGACAGCAGTCTGGAGATCCAATGAGGTAGCTTCAGCGGTGGTTTTATAGCAGATCTGGGAGCCCTTTCCCCCTCCATTCGTTCCCGTACTCAATACCTTTCTCCACAGTTCCCTTCGCGATGCTCTACCCGTCAGTCTCTCGTCTCCCCCGCTCCCTTCTTTTCCTCCGTGAGGGACTCTACGCAGTCAATTATCTAATACCGCTAGGGAAGCCATCCAAATATGTTCCCGTCCGTTTGTACATCGCGGCGGAGCGGCCGCGAGCACGAATATCGGGAATGGGTGGGGCACACCGTGTCCACGTTCGTTCGTTCACCCGGTGCAGGGTGTGGGGTAAGTGTGGGCCGGCTGGAAGGAGTTGGTGTTGGAGGTAAGTGCGGTAGTACTCGTGGTCGCGGTGGTGATGATGGTTGGGCGATAGCGTAGAAGCACATCGATACGTACCCCTCCATGACGGGGGCGGGGTACGTACGTGCATGCGTACGTCAACATTTACAATTCGCCCCTTCGATATCACATCACCAAGCGCGATCCCTTGACGTCCGATCTCCCTGCATGGCCGACACAATGGGGGTTGTCTTCCCTCGCTGCTCGACGTCGCCTGCCCAACATTGACAGAGTCGATCCCCAAACGCACCGCCGCCGGTTTTTTCTTTTTCGCTTGCTCCCCGCGTGAATACGGCTCCAGATTTACCGGCTGGTCACGTTTCCTACATACGCGTATCTAGCTGTTGAACGCTGTGGTATTCTTTATTGTGGTGCGTAAGTTCAGCCGTCCGTCCGTGCCTGACGATCCGAGTGGACGGTAGGTATAATGTATATATTTATCTGCCCCGATTACGTACATGGACAGCACAGCCCCGTAATCAGACCTGTAACATCCCGGATGTGTTTCTGGACGGGGACTGACAAGGCTGACCGACTGCACGAAGCACTCCTATTCCTCGAACTAGGCCAGCTCCGAAGGGGGATGGTCAGGGTCAGGGCGAGATAATCCCACCGTGTGGGTTGTCTCAAGATACTAGCTCCACACCGATGAGGCACAAGGTCGAGTCCGCGCCCAGTCCATCCGCACACAAGAGACATCAACCAGCCGATCGATTCTGCTGCCATTTTACTGCTCCGCATTGTCTCGTCGCCCCGCTTCGAACCCCACCCCTGGTACGTACCCGCCCAGCGAGACAGGACGGCCGGATGGCCGGACGGATATCCCCATCGTTGATCTCCACCGAGACCTTGCGTCGGTCTGGCCATCCAGTTAGGTTGTGCTTGTAGAGGTTCGTAATGAATCGCGCCTGGCGCCTGTAGATAACTCTTTCCCATCCCTGCACCCCGACGCTGATGCAGTTGATGATGATACGTCGTTAATCGCATGCAACCCTATCGGACCATGACGATATTATGTGCAGTCCGTTCTCGTTCACCGTCCGCACTGACCTGGGCAGTCCGCAGGCGGCACGCGGTAACTCCCCCTGCCCCCCTGGTCAAGACGCTGGGGCAGTTAGTCTCCTAGCTATATGTGTAGCTACCCCGCAAGTCGAACAAACAAGTGGATGAGCCGGTGGAAGATCCGGACCTCCTGGCCGATGGTAGGTGCAGTCAGGCGGTCTGGACTTCCCCTCCTTTACGGATGTGGGAAGGCGGGTGTCGGCTGAGGAGGACACGGTGAGCGAGGTGTCGGGGGCGGAGCTGCGGGAGTGGGTACAGGAGGCAGAGGCCGAGGAGCTGGGCGCCGGGGGAACCACCACTGTTTCCGCCCACGCCTGACTTCATGGCGTCTGTAGGAGAGGAGTAGGGGGGCTGGACATGACTTTCCTTTGTCTTTCGTTTTTGTAACTTTCCTTGGTGCGCACTCTTTTCTTTCTCGGGACAGGCCTGGGCGGAGGGCAAAGGGGAGCTTGCGGCGTGCCGCCACCACGCGGACAGCGGACGGGAAAAAGGGATAATAATGTATGCCGCCATAGTCTAGATAGGCTGAATGCGAGTATGATTAAACAAAAAAAAGCAAGTCGAACAAATGCGGCCATCGTTTGCACAACCCATTCGAGATGCCTCGCATCGCCTTGGGCCAGTGTCCAGTGGACGTCGGACGCGTTGGTAACGGGACGAACTATATCGCCCACGGCGCGAAAGTAAATTTTCGGACAGTAGGCCGCTGAGGGGTGACGGGGCGGGGCGATGGGCTGTGTACAGGGGAGGAGGGGGGAGATAGAGAGAGTGTGTGAGGAGAGGGTGGGCTGGATGAGCATTCAAAAGCCACAAAATTCGCAGAGCTTCCCGAGTGCAGCGGATCTTCAGACAGCAGTCCATAGCCCAGTCAGTCCTCTGTCCTCTCCAGTCCAACACAACCGCCTCCAACTCGTACTCTTCCCGTTCCCTCCTTACTTTCCCTCCAAGCTGACCCGACCCTCAGTACCAACCCAAATCAGAAACCATGCCTTACACCACTGGCAAAGTCCCGACCGGCGGTTACCTCAAGCAGCAGGCCGCCGGCCGCGACGTCACCAACACGACCAACTCGGGCAACACCACCACCACCAACTCCCACAACACCACCGACTCGCACAACATCCACAACAACAACAGCAAGACCCAGCACAACGACAACAGCGGCAACACGGGTACCCAGACCGGCGTCAAGTTCGGCAGCATGAGCTAGATACTCCAGTCGGTTCTCTCTTCTTGGGCGGCGCGAGGTGGGGAGGAGAGTTTTACATCTTTGCCACTCTTTATATCGCAACTTGAATGGGTTGCGGGTTGTGGGTTGCGGGTTGCAGGTTGAGGAAAGTGAGGTCATGTAGCACGTGCGATAAATCTCGAAAACGGGAAAGATTCTTTTCCCATTGACTCTCTTTTTTTTGTTCTCTCATCAATCGCATGCGACCTGAAATCGTTGTGATGTACACACTGTCCGTTTCCCGTCCGCAGGGCTTGGGTAAACCGGACTGACAGATGCTAACCCGTGCTTTTGCCCTCCTTGGGTATCGGCAGCAGTGTTCTACGAAGACCAGACACGTCGGCAGACCGGTCTAAGTCGGTCTGCCAAGACCCCGGCACTACCAACGGTTGGTCGGTCTAAATAAAAATTAACCTGATTCAGACTAGTTAATGGTTGGTCGGTCGGGATACAAGTAGACCGATCCCGACCTCGCCTTTCCAGGTCTGCCGACGTCGGCAGACGTCGGGATAACACTATAAAAGTCACTTTTTTTTCTTAGCCTTCGGCGTGGTCCAGTTGAAGCGTGACAAGCAGTTACCAGCCAATCTCGACATGCTGCACTGCTTTCAGCAGGAGGCACGGATCCACCCTGTACGAGACGTAGTTAGTTAGTGGTATGATGGGTTGCACCATCCGCACTGGAATGATCTTGCCCGGATGGCTTCGAGCCTCACTCTCCCTGAAATGAGTGCTGAGCCAGAGCGTGTGTTCAGGTGCAAAGATCACTCTCTCAGATCGCCGTTGCCGAATGGGGGACGACGTAGGTACTTTTGGCTGTCGAGTGTTTGAAAATCTAGCAGAAGGATGGGATGATCGCGGCTACGAAGGAGGATGCTAAAGCGATTGGGCAGATGTTGGATGCCCTTTGTGAGGAGGATCTGGTGTAGTGTAGCGATAGCACCCGCCAAAGAATTAATGAGTTGCTTCAAATCACGAGTGTAAGTACAGCAAGCCGTAGTACCGCCGTATAAGTGTAACGAATTTTCTGCAAAATCAACCCTTTTAGCCAGACCTATCCCGACGTCTGCCGACAGAACCGACCTACGGTGGTCGGTCTGGATATATCCCGACCAGTCCCGGCCTCGCCAAAAATTATTCCGGACTGGTCTATGTAGAACACTGATCAGCAGGCCTCGGTGTGTGCGCTCACTACCAATGCCCAAATTTTGTATGAGCGAGGGCTCGTCAGAGTCGTGTCGCCGTGACCATAACCCCTCGTACCATGACCTAGATAGGTCGTATGCGAGTAATGAATAAGCAAAAAAAAAAAGCCCATCTGTTGTGGCGGCCGCAGAGAGAGAGCACGTGAACGCTTCCTTTATGGTGGGTCGTCCTGAAGATGTCGTCCTCACCGCTGATGTTGTGCTGTTGCCTCTGCCATACCGGAAGAATGCCTACGTCCTCTGCCCAGGCTTGCTCCTGTTTGGCTCCAGGCATGGCCCGGGTGAAGGGCGGCCTGCCACTGTCGCTCTCCTCTAGCCAGATCACTGAGCTCTCTCTCCTCCTCATCTTACGAACCGGCGCCCTCGCGCTTCTGGTTTGTCTCAACCACAGCAAGGTCCTCCTCGTTGTTTTCGTCGAGCGTCATGGCCAGGCGCTCTCCTGTTGGTTGCGAACAGCAACCGCCGGGGCTGCTCCGCTTGGTCCGTGCTGGAAAGTCCACCGGATTGCCGCTGAGACAGGGAGTTCTCAACGGGTGAGCGAGTATTGTCCGTCTTGTAGAGAGAGTGGAGTGATAGAGACACTAAGGGAGGTGGAGGTGAGATGGGTGAGATAAAACGGTACGAGTTGAGGGTTCCGCTCGTATTCTGTCTCAATGACTAGTATCTAGAAGTAAGAAAGGAAGAAAGAAAGAAGAGAGAACTAGGTACAGAACGCTAAGCTATTACACAACGTTGATTCTAGTCTGGTGCCCTTTGCTCCTGTCGTGACAGCGTTACTCCTATCGGCACGCCGTGCCGGAGCGGCGAGAAGTATTTCCAACAGTCCGGGGTCCAGGATGAGCATCGGGAAGTCGACGAAGCCTGTTTCGATACCGGTTTGGGTAACTGATCGGCAAGTCTTGGCTCTTCAACGATGCGATGGATCAACGGTGGTCGGTGTTGTTGGTTAGCAAGGGTTTATTCCGTCGGCCCATTTTTATTTATTCATTACCCGCATGTGACCTAGCTAGATCATGGCGAGAATTAACAAACTGTCCGTTCCCTGGCTGCAGTCCGCTCACTGCGGCTCCTTAGCGAAGCTCCCCTTTACCCTTCTCTTAGGCCTATCCCCAGAAGACATAATGCGCACCAAGGAAATTACAAACGAAAGACAAAGGAAAGAACAAAAGAAAGCGCAGCCTTCCCCTACTCCTCGTCAGCGGACGCCATAAACGAGGGAGTCGGTAGAAAAAGCGGTCCCCCCCCCCCCCCAACAACCGGCAACCGGCGCCTCCGCCTCCGCCCTCTTTTCGCTTCTGGAGCCCCCGGAGCTCCCATTCCGACACCGGTCTCGCTTCCCACGCCTTCCTGAGCCGGGCCCAGCCTTCCCACATCCGTGGTAGAGAGGAAGTCTAGCACCGCCTGTTGGCATCTCCCGTCGGCAAGGAGGGCCCGGATCGTGAACTAGCTTTTCCCTCTCCCTGCCTCCTTCCACGCCTCTGCCCACATGATCTTCTGCTGGACTCTCCACTCGGGGCACACGTTGAAGAGGTGATCCCTCGCCTGCGTCGGGCACCGCCACCACCAGCACTGGGGGTGGGGCGGCTCTTCGTCCAATGGAGGTACCGCCCGGTGAGACAGTGAGCCGCCTTCATCCGGCAAAACCTCGAGGCGAGCCTCTCAGTGCTCCCAGAAACCGTACCGTCCGACCTCTGGCTTTTCGGTATACTGTATTTCTCCGATATCTCGCGCTTGAGGTGCGCGAGGGATCTGGGGAGCGGCATCCCACGCGTCCCTGGTTGGTTCGAGCAGCTCAGCCATTCCATCCCGCGGGTGTCTGGCTCCTCTCCCGCGAGCTTGGCCCACTCATCGTCCTTCTCGTTCTCAGCGACTCCCTTGTGCACAAGGCGCCACCGAATCTCGGTGGTGATGCCTGGCCTGACCTTCCGTAGCACAGTGACGGGCTTCCTAGCCTGGAGCGTGTACTTCTGGCCGGGGCCAGGCTCCTCCGAGGCCATCCGTCTGATGGCCACTTGGGCATCCGTGAAGATCGTGACCCGCTCCGGCGTCGTCTGTCTTCGCGAAGCCGATTCCAGCGCCCTTGAGAGGGCGGTGCGCTCTGCGTCGTAGGCCTCCAGGTTGTCGCCCATGTGAGTCTCGATGCCCACCCAGGATTGGCCGTTCTTCCGTTCTTCCGTTCTTCCGTACTACCACATATCCGCTAGCTCCGTCATCCAGTCGCGACGAGGGTCTCGTGCACTCCGTCCTGCCAGTGTATGCGAGGACATTCGTAAGTCTCTGCCCGATAACTGTTGGGACGCCGACGATCTCCCTAGCCTGGTCACCCTGCCGTAGGCTGAGTAACCGTATGCCGAACCGTTGCTGCCTGTTCTCCAGCTGGGCTGCCGCTGGCCTGAGCCCCGATTCCATTGCCAGGGCCTCCATAGTCGCTCGCGCCTCTTGGTTGACCAGAAGCTGCAACTCATTGCCTGACCGATAGTACCCCGAGTCTGGTAGCCCTTCCACCACACCTCCGAGCCGAATATGACGACAGACTGGACGCAAGCCGTCATGACTTACCTGCAGTTGGTTGGAGAGAGGTCCATCTGCCCTGAGATCCGGCGAAGCTGTGCCATCGCGTTCCTGCCTTCCTTGAGCAGAATGGCATGGTGGTCCTTGAGCGTGAGCTGGGGGTCTAGCCAGACGCCGAGCCAGCGCGTCGCCTCTTTGTTGAACAGGGCGGTGTTGGCGCCAACCTTCACCGCTGCCATGGGGGGGGGGG
>Ga0307516_10000841_pt1 | contig 42119 bp, 32 predicted proteins | sample 19_EM_MG_FD_203310 | JGI IMG/M metagenome (GOLD analysis project Ga0307516, IMG submission 203310) | Populus trichocarpa ectomycorrhiza microbial communities from riparian zone in the Pacific Northwest, United States - 19_EM | ecosystem: Host-associated > Plants > Roots > Unclassified | place... | reverse complement strand
CCGCCGTTCAGCTGTGGTCAGCCGTGTTCAGACCTGTTCGGACGTTGTTCAGACCTGTTCGGACGTTCCGCCTAGGCGGACACCTCCGACCGGTCACCGCCCCACAGGGTGTGGAACGAGCCGTCCCGGTCGGTCCGGCGGTAGGTGTGGGCGCCGAAGAAGTCCCGCTGCCCCTGGGTGAGCGCGGCGGGCAGACGCTCGGCGCGCAGGGCGTCGTAGTAGGCGAGGGCCGCGGCGAAGCCCGGGGTCGGGACGCCCTGGCGGGTCGCGGCGATGATGACCTCGCGCCAGTCGTCCTGGGCGGCCGCGATCTCCTGGGCGAACGTGTCGTCGGACAGCAGGCTGGGCAGGTCGGGGCGGGTGTCGTAGGCGGCGCGGATGCGGTCCAGGAAGGCGGCCCGGATGATGCAGCCGCCCCGCCAGATCGCGGAGACGGAGCCCAGGTCGATGTTCCAGTCGTACTCCTCGCTGCCCGCCGAGATCTCGTGGAAGCCCTGCGTGTACGAGACGATCTTCGAGGCGTACAGCGCCTGCTCGACCCGGTCGGCGAAGGCACCCGCCTCCGACGCGCTCAGCGCGGACGCCTTCGGCCCGGCCAGCCCGCGGGAGGCCTCGCGCAGCGACGCGTGGCCGGAGAGGGAGCGGGCGAACACCGCCTCCGCGATGCCGGAGACCGGGACGCCGAGGTCAAGGGCGATCTGGACGGTCCAGCGACCGGTGCCCTTCTGCTCGGCCTGGTCCACCAGCACGTCCACGAAGGGCTTGCCGGTCGCCGCGTCCACGTGGGACAGCACCTCGGCCGTGATCTCGATGAGGTAGGAGTCCAGGCGGCCGGTGTTCCAGGTGCGGAAGATCTCCGCGATCTGCGCGGGCTCGTAGCCGGCGACATCGCGCAGCAGCTGGTACGCCTCACCGATCAGCTGCATGTCGGCGTACTCGATGCCGTTGTGCACCATCTTCACGAAGTGCCCGGCGCCGTCGGGACCGACGTGCGTCACACAGGGCGTCCCGTCCGCCGCCTTCGCGGAGATCTTCTCCAGCATCGGGCCGAGGGAGTCGTACGACTCGACAGGACCGCCCGGCATGATGCTCGGGCCGTGCAGCGCGCCCTCCTCGCCGCCGGATACGCCCATGCCGACGAAGTGGATGCCCTGTTCGCGCAGTTCGCGCTCACGGCGCAGGGTGTCCGCGAAGTGCGCGTTGCCGCCGTCGATGATCATGTCGCCGGGCTCAAGCAGCGGGGCGAACTCCTGGATCACCGCGTCGGTGGGGGCGCCGGCCTTCACCATGACGACCAGACGGCGCGGCCGCTCCAGCGCGGCCACGAACTCCTTGGCGGTTTCGGCCGCGACGAAGTCGCCCTCGCTGCCGAACTCCTCGACCAGGGCGTGCGTACGCGACGCCGTCCGGTTGTGCAGTGCGACCGTGTAGCCGTTGCGAGCGAAGTTGCGGGCGAGGTTGCGGCCCATGACCGCGAGTCCCGTGACGCCGATCTGGGCTGAAGTGCTCATGTGCTGTGGCTCCTAAGGGATCCGGTGTGGGATTCCGGGTCGTCGGGGGTGTCGGTCGTGCCCGCCAGTCTGCCTCACCGACCATCGTGACGTGCCGGTACACCCTCCGCACGTCCGGGCCGGCAGGCGTTCCGCAGGCAGATACGCACAGGAGGCCCCACCTTCCTCAGACGTTTCGCAACTGCCGTTCGCCCCTGGTTCGCTTCGACGGAAGCGCGGCCGATTGCCGTCTTGTCATGGCCAGTTCGCAGCACTTACTTTTGCCCCTTCTGACGCATGTCGAGGGGGCTTTCCATGGCCGTACGCGGCCGGCACCGCCGGTATCAGCCGAACAGGATCAACCGCGCTTCGCTCACGGTCACGGCGGGCGGCGCCGGGATGGCGATCCCGCTCATCGGCACCGGAGTGGCCCAGGCCGCCGACGTGGACACCTGGAACAAGGTCGCCGCCTGCGAGTCGACCAACGACTGGAGCATCAACACCGGCAACGGCTTCTACGGCGGGTTGCAGTTCACCCAGTCCACCTGGGAGGCGTACGGCGGCACGCGGTACGCGCCCCGAGCGGATCTGGCCACCAAGGACCAGCAGATCGCCGTGGCGGAGAAGGTGCTCGACGGGCAGGGACCCGGTGCCTGGCCACAGTGCTCGGTGCGGGCCGGGCTGACCCGGGGTGCCGACACCCCTGACATCCGTCCCGCCGGCACCCGCGACAGCGGCACCCGAAGCGCCACCACCAAGAAGGCAGACGGCGCCACCACCAAGAAGACGGGCGCTTCCGCACCGGACGTGCAGCCGCAGACCACGCCCCAGTCCCGGGCCGGGACCGCGGAGATGTACACGGTGGTGCGCGGCGACTCGCTCTCCGTCATCGCCGACGCCGAGCGCGTCCGGGGTGGCTGGCGGGGGCTGTACACGGCCAACCGGAAGGCCATCGGGCCGGACCCGGACCTGATCCTGCCCGGGCAGCGGCTGAAGCTGCGGGGCCAGGACACCGCCACCACGACGACCCGCGCGGGCGGCAAGTCCGCCGAGAAGACGTCGTCCCGCAAGCAGGACAAGCAGACCGGCACCCACGAGAAACAGTCCCGCACCCAGGACGACGAGCGCACCGAAGAGAAGGCCACGCGCGGTGGTTCCCTGGTCGCGCCGGTCGGCGCGGGCACCGGAACGCCGTACCACAAGGCCGGCTCCTCCTGGTCGAAGGGCTACCACACCGGCGTCGACTTCCCCGTGCCCACCGGCACGTCCGTGAAGGCGGTCGGGGCGGGCAAGGTCGTCAGCGCCGGCTGGGAGGGCTCCTTCGGGTACCAGGTGGTGATCCGGCACTCCGACGGCCGCTTCAGCCAGTACGCCCATCTGTCGGCGATCTCCGTGAAGTCCGGGCAGACGGTGGGCGGCGGCCAGCGCATCGGACGCTCGGGGTCCACCGGCAACAGCACGGGCCCACATCTGCACTTCGAGGTGCGGACGGGGCCCGGTTTCGGATCGGACATCGACCCGGTGGCCTATCTGAGGGCCGGCGGCGTCAGGATGTGACGCGCGTGCGACGCCGGTCCAGGACGGGCAGCGGGACGTACGGGCCGCCGTAGAAGGGGCCGTAGAGGTTCCGGGCGTTGTCGGGCACCGACGGCTCCTGGTCCTCGTGCCCGCCGCCTCCCTGGGCGGCGGGCGCCGGGATGATCACGCCCTCCGGGGTGTCGGCCGGGACCTGGACGGGTACGTCCTGGGCCGTCGACGCCGGGACGAGGTCCGCGGGTGCGAACGACGGGACGAGCACGCTGCCCCGCAGCGCCGCGACCTGCTGTTCCGGCAGCAGCGCCAGGAGCCCCTCGGCCAGTGCCACGGTGCGAACGGCCGGATCCCCGGCGGGGACCGGCTCGGTGGTGGTGCTGGGCTGGGCGGTGGTGGACTCGGCGCCGGTGGGCTCGGGGAGCGTCGGCGATGCCGTCTCCTCGGTCTCCTCGGCGTGGGTGCGCGCGATCCGCTCCGTGGTCAGCAGGATCAGACCGCCCGCCGCGACCACGCCGCAGCCCAGGGCGAGCGCGGTGCCCGTCGTGCCGTAGCGGAAGGTTTCGCCGAACATCGTTATGCCGACCGCGGCCGCCACCACCGGGTTGACGACCGTGAGCGTCGCCAGCGGGGCCGCGAGACCGGCGCCCCGGTAGGCGGCCTGCGACAGCATCATGCCGGTCGTGGCCAGCACGCCTATCACGGCCAGGGACGGCACGTCGGCCGCGGAGACGCCGCCGGTCCAGTCGACGGCGACCGTCTTCGTGAACACCGAGGACATCCCGAAGGCTATGCCGGACGCGGTCGCGAGCAGGATGCTGCGCACCGCCGGGTGCCGGTGGGCGGCCCGGCCCGCGATCATCAGCGTGACCACCGCACAGGCGGTGACCACGGCCACGAGCACCCGCTGGGTGGTGTCCAGTGACTGCGCGTCGGACGCGCCGACCAGGGAGAGCAGACCGGCCAGACCCACCGTCGCCATGATCGCGCCCCGCCAGGCGGTCGCCCCGGCCCTGCGGCCCACGAACAGGGCCGCCATCGGCAGGGCGAACACGATGGTCAGCGCGCCCAGCGGCTGGACCAGGCTCAGCGGGCCGTAGGCGAGCGCCACCACGTGCAGAACTCCACCGAGGCCGTTCAGGGCGACCGCGGCCCACCAGCCCGGGCGGCGCAGCGGCGCGTACTGTTCGTCGGGGGAGGACAGCGCGACCTGCTCCTGCACGATCGCTCCGGCCGCGTAGGCGACGGCGGAGACGAGCGACAGCAGCACGGACAACGCGAGGGCACTCATCAGCTGCTCCTCTGCGTGAGGCGGGGGCGGGGCGCCCGGCGCGACGAACGGTCGGCTTCCATAGGCAACACGATCCCGTGAAAAGTTCTTCCCGTCGTCGTACCTGAGCAGGCAATGGGTCCTACTGCCGATGGAGTACGAAACGGGCCCCATCATCCCCAAGGTGGGGATCCCGGGGCAGGGTCTCCTGGTTGTGACCCCTAGGGGCCTTGGTATTACTGCTCTTCGTGGACCTCGACCCCGAACTCGCCGCGCTCCGCCCGCTCGGCGGCTTCTTCGTCCTCCGCACGACCGGAGGGCGGCGGCCACCGTTGCCGACGCTCGCACACGCGTACGAGGAAACGTACGAGGAACGATCGTCGGATGTTTACGGACATTCTATCGCTTTCCGCGTCAACAAGGTGGCGAACGTCCTCCATGCCCCCGAGGTGCGGATCGCGGCCTCGGTGGCCCATCAGGGCCTCGCGGCCCGCCTCTGGTCGACGGCCCTCGGCTGCGCCGCCCGCTACGACCGGGTCCCCGACCTCGACCCGCGGCTGCTGCACTGGGACCCCGACGGCACCGCCCCCGACGACCTGTGGCTGACCGCCCTACGGCCCCTGCCCGCGGACGCGGAGACCCTCACGGACGTCGTCCTGAACGCCCACCTGCGACCGCTGACCGCCGTCCTGCACGCCCGTCATCGCGTCGCCGAGGGCCTGCTGTGGGGCAACGCGGCCTCGGCGCTGGCGGGCGCCGCCCGTCAGCTGGACGACTGGGCGCGGGCGCACGGTCGTACGGACGACGGCGACCGGGCCCGCGCACTCACGGCGGAACTCCTCGCCCACCCCCTCCTCGCCGACACCGGCACCCTCACCGGAACCGCGTTCCGGCGCCGCAGCTGCTGCCTCTACTACCGCGTCCCAGGCGGCGGGGTCTGCGGTGACTGTTGCTTCCCACGACCCCCGCGCTCTTCCCCACGAGCCGCATCTGGGTGACCATGAAGGTCATCAGCCGTCGAGACAGGGGGTTCCGGGTGCGAGTGGGACTGCTGACCCGGGAGTACCCGCCGGACGTGTACGGCGGCGCGGGCGTCCATGTCGAGTTCCTCGCCCGGGAGTTGAGGTCCCTCGTCGAGCTGGACGTGCACTGCTGGGGTGAGGGCCGGGCGGAGGGCGTGATCCGGCATCGCCCCTGGTCGGCGCTGGACGCCGCCAACGACGCGCTGCGCACCTTCTCCGTGGACCTCGCCATGACCGCCGGCCTCGAAGGCCGTGAACTGGTCCACTCCCACACCTGGTATGCCAACCTCGCCGGCCATCTCGGCAAGCTTCTGTACGGCATCCCGCATGTGATGACCGCGCACTCGCTGGAGCCCCTGCGCCCCTGGAAGGCCGAGCAGCTCGGCGGCGGATACGCCCTGTCCAGCTGGGCGGAGCGCACCGCGATCGAGAGCGCGGACGCGGTGGTGGCCGTCTCGGGCGCCATGCGCGAGGACATTCTCGGCTGCTACCCGGCGCTGGATCCGGCCAAGGTCCACATCGTGCACAACGGCATCGACACCACCCTCTACCGGCCCGACCACGGCACCGACGTGCTGCGCCGCATCGGCCTCGACCCGGACCGCCCGTACGTCCTCTTCGTCGGTCGTATCACCCGCCAGAAGGGCGTGCCGCATCTGCTGCGGGCGGTGCGGGACATCGACCCGGCGGCGCAGGTCGTGCTCTGCGCGGGCGCCCCTGACACACCGGAGATCGACCAGGAGTTCCGCGACCTCTTCCAGGAGCTCAGCCGCGTTCGCGAGGGTGTGCACTGGATCCCGCAGATGCTGCCGCGCCCCGAGGTGATCCAGCTCCTCACCCACGCCGCCGTCTTCGTCTGCCCTTCGGTGTACGAACCCCTCGGGATCGTCAACCTGGAGGCGATGGCCTGCGGAACCCCCGTCGTGGCGTCCAGGGTCGGCGGGATCCCCGAAGTCGTGGACGACGAACGGACGGGGGTACTCGTCCCCGTGGACGACGACTTCGAGACGGGCCTCGCGCGGGCGCTGGACGCCGTCCTCGGTGATCCGGTGGCCGCTCGGGCGATGGGTGAGGCCGGACGGGAACGCGCGGTGGGTGAGTTCGGCTGGGACGCGGTCGCCCGTCGCACGGTCCGGCTCTACGAAGAGATCCTCAAGCAGGCGTAGGCCGCCCCGCGCGAGGGCAGGCATCGATCAACCAGGGTGAGGGGAGCGGCCATGCGACGTGGTGGTCCTTCGGTGCTCGGCATCGTACTGGCGGGCGGAGAAGGCAAGCGGCTGATGCCGCTGACCGCGGACCGCGCGAAACCCGCGGTCACCTTCGGCGGCACGTACCGCCTGGTCGACTTCGTCCTGTCCAACCTCGTCAACGGCGACATCCTGCGCATCTGCGTGCTCACGCAGTACAAGTCGCACTCGCTGGACCGCCACATCACCACCACCTGGCGGATGTCCAGTCTGCTCGGCAACTACATCACGCCGGTCCCGGCCCAGCAGCGCCTCGGCCCCCGCTGGTACCTGGGCAGCGCGGACGCGATCCTGCAGTCCCTGAACCTCATCGACGACGAACGTCCCGAGTACGTCGCCGTCTTCGGTGCCGACCACGTCTACCGCATGGACCCGCGTCAGATGGTCAACCAGCACATCGAGAGCGGCGCGGGCGTGACGGTGGCCGGCATACGCGTCCCGCGCGGCGAGTCGTCCTCGTTCGGCGTGATCACCCCCGGCTCGGACGGCCAGACGGTCGAGCGGTTCATGGAGAAGCCCGCCGACCCGCCCGGCCTCGCCGACGACCCGGAGTGCGTGTTCGCCTCCATGGGCAACTACGTCTTCACCACCAAGGCCCTCATCGAGGCGCTGCAGCGGGACGCCGAGGACCCGCACTCCGTGCACGACATGGGCGGCTCGATCCTGCCCCAGCTCACCGGCCGCGGCGAGGCCCACCTGTACGACTTCAGCGCCAACCACGTCCCCGGCGAGACCAACCGCGACCGGGGCTACTGGCGGGACGTGGGTTCCCTGGACGCGTACTACGAGGCACACATGGACCTCATCGCCGAGCGGCCCGCGTTCAACCTCTACAACCGGCAGTGGCCCATCTACACCCACTCCGGCCAGCTCTCCCCGGCCCGTTTCAACGCCGGCGGCATCGCCAGCGAGTCCATCATCAGCGCGGGATCACTGATCCGGGGCCAGGTCACCCGGTCGGTGCTCTCGCCGGGGGTGGTGGTCGATCCGGGCGCGGTCGTCCAGGGCTCGGTGCTGCACGACAACGTGCACATCGGGCGGGGCGCGGTGGTGCGGGGCGCCGTCCTGGACAAGAACGTCGAGGTGCCCCCGGGGGCGACGATCGGCGTCAACCCGGAGCGGGACGCGGAGCTCTACACAGTCTCCAAGGGCGGGGTGATCGCGCTCGGGAAGGGGCAGTTGGTGCCCTGACCCCCTGACGCTGCCCCTGACCCCCTATGACCAGCCCCGGTGCCCCGTGCGCACCGGGGCTGTCGTGATGTCAGGTTGTCATGTCCCTGGACGGAAGGCGGAATCCGTGTTGTCATGCCAGTTCAGGTCCATGACAACGTTGTTATGGGGGTTTCGTGCATCTCACCCGCCTCAGAAACCGACTCTCCTTACTGCTCGCCGCACTACTCGGCCTCGCCGGGCTGACCGCGGTACCCGCCCTGGCCGACGACTCCGTCGATGCCCGCGGTCTGAAGGGCGAGTACTACACCCAGTCCGCCCCCGGTGCCTTCGACTTCCACGAGCTCAAGGCCACCACCTTCGACCCGACCGTCGACTTCGACACCCTGGAGCCGCGCCTCGCCGCCGCCACCGGCCGCGCTGACGACGTCAGCGTCCGCTGGACCGGTCGGATCGTGCCGGAGCGGACCGGTCCGCACACCTTCTCGGTCATCGGTGACAACGGCTTCCGGCTGTGGATCGACGGGCGGCTCCTCATCGACCACTGGGTCGACGACTGGAACCGCGAACAGACCGCCGCCCCGATCGAGCTGACCGCCGGCACCGCCTACGACATCAAGATCGAGTACTTCGAGCACTACGGCGGCTCCAACCTTCATCTGCGCTGGACCGAGCCCGGTGGCAGCAAGGAGGCCGTCCCGCAGTCGGCCCTCCGACTGCCCGCCGGATTCGACTACGACGGGCCCATCGCGACCACCGTCCTCGGTGACGGCCGCACTCTGAGGCTCGACTTCGCCCAGCGCCTAGCCCCGCCCCCGGCCGGTCTGTCCGACCACCTCGACGCGGTGATCGGCGGAGCCACCTGGCCGCTCGGCGCCGCCAAGCCGGACCCCGCGGACCCCAGTGCGCTGCTCGTCACCCTCGACGAACCCGTCGTAGGCGACAAGACCGGCACCGCACGCGGTACGGCCGACCTCCGCTACGACGGGGGCGGCGGCCTCACCGACGCCGAGGGCAACGTTGTCGGAGCGTTCTGGAGCAGTGGCTCCAACCACTCCACGTACCAGCTGAGCACCCGCTGGGCCGACGAGGTCGGTCCGGACAACGCCCACCCCGAGTATCCGCGCCCGCAGCTGACCCGTGACGCCTGGCGCAACCTCAACGGGCGCTGGCAGTTCGCCGCCGCTCAGGCGGGTGAGCAGCCGCCCGTCGGCAGGACCCTGGCCGAGCGCGTCCTCGTCCCGTACCCCGTCGAGTCCCAGCTCTCCGGCATCGAGCGGCACGAGGACCGGATGTGGTACCGGCGTACCTTCACGGTCCCCGCCGACTGGCACATCGGCTCGGGCAAGCGCCTGCGGCTCAACTTCGGCGCGGTCGACTGGCGGTCCGAGGTGTACGTCAACGGCACGAAGGTCGTCGAGCACCAGGGCGGTTACGACAAGTTCGCCGCCGACATCACCGACGCGCTCAAGCCCGGCCGCACCCAGGAACTGATCGTCGGCGTGTACGACCCGACGGACGCGGCGAACGGCGAGAACCCGCCCCTGGGCAAGCAGCGCCTGGACCCGAGCGGGATCTGGTACACGCCGAGCTCGGGCATCTGGCAGACGGTGTGGATGGAGCCGGTCGCACCCGACCACGTCGACTCGCTCAAGCTGACCCCGGACGTCGACGGAGGCCGGCTCACCGTCGAGGCACAGGGGGTCCGTCCGGGCGTACCGATCACGGCGGCGGCGTACGACGGCAAGCGCAGGGTCGCCACGGCGCGCGGCCGGACCGGTGGGCCGCTGACCCTGACCATCGACGACCCGCACCTGTGGTCGCCCGACGATCCGTTCCTCTACGGCCTGAAGGTGACCGTCGGCGGCGACCGCGTCGGCAGCTACTTCGGCATGCGCTCCATCAGCGTCGAACAGGTGAACGGTGTCCCGCGTACGGTCCTCAACGGGGAGCCGGTCTTCATGATGGCCACCCTCGACCAGGGCTTCTGGCCGGACGGACTGCACACCGCGCCGACCGACGAGGCCCTCGCGTACGACCTGAAGGTCCACAAGAAGCTGGGCTTCAACTCGGTCCGTAAGCACATCAAGGTGGAGCCCGACCGCTGGTTCTACTGGGCCGACCGGCTGGGTCTGCTGGTGTGGCAGGACATGCCCGCGATGACCGCGGGGGTGAACCCGAGCGCCGCCGCCCGCGCCGAGTACGAGCGGGAGATGAAGGAGCTGATCGACGAGCACATCAGCAGCCCGTCGGTGGTCATGTGGGTGACCTTCAACGAGGGCTGGGGCCAGTACGACGTCGGACGCGTCGCCGAGCAGGCCAAGGCCTGGGACCCGACCCGCCTGGTCAACAACCAGTCGGGCCTCAACCTCGGCGCCGACGGCGGTGCCGGCGACATCATGGACGAACACGGCTACCCCAGCCCCGCCCTGCCGCCCCGCCCGGACGGCAGACGTGCCCTGGTCAGCGGTGAGTACGGCGGACTGGGCCTTGCGGTGCCGGGGCACGCATGGTCGGTCCAGCAGTCGTACGTCGACGTCGACCCGGCGACCTACACCGACGACTACCTGACCAAACTCGACGAGGTACACGCCCTGGCCTGCCGGGGTGGCAACGGTGCCGTATACACGCAGATCTCGGACGTGGAGGGTGAGCTGAACGGTCTGCTGACCTACGACCGGAAGGTGCTGAAGCCGGACGCGGCGCGGCTGAAGGCCGCTCACGAGGTGCTGATCCGGGACGCTTCCCGGGCCACGCCCGCCGGCTGCCCGGCGGCCTGAGGGACCACTCGGAAACGGAGCCGACCACAGACGGCCCATGAGTCCCGCCCCTTCCTGAGGGGCGGGACTTAATCTGCTCTTAACCGTGCGTAGCATGACCATGCTTGACCGTAATCGCCTCCAGGCGGTTGACTGCTGACTCACCCGTCGTCGAAGCGAGGCAAGCCATTGAGTTCTGACCTGCTCGCCCCTCTCGACCTGGCGTTCTGGAACATGGAATCCGCCGAGCACCCGATGCACCTGGGCGCACTCGGCGTCTTCGCGGCCTCTTCGCCCACCGCCGGTGCCCACGCCGCCGACCTGCTCGCCGCCCGGGCCGCCGCGGTGCCCGGACTGCGGATGCGGATCCGGGACGTGTGGCCCCTGGGCTTCCCGACCGCGTTCGGCGGGGCCGCCCGGGAGCCCGCTCCCGACTTCGACCCGCTCGACCACGTCACCCTGCGCGCTCCCAGCGCGGACTTCCAGGCCGAGGCCGGCCGCCTCATGCAGCGGCCGCTGGACCGCGAGCGGCCTCCGTGGGAGGCACATGTGCTGCCGGGGCAGGACGGCGTCTCGTTCGCCGTGCTGTTCAAGTTCCACCACGCCCTGGCCGACGGACTGCGAGCACTGACGCTCGCAGCCGCCGTCCTCGACCCGATGGACATGCCGGCGCCCCGCCCCCGTCCCGTCGGACCGCCGCGCGCTCTCCTCCCGGACGTCCGCAGACTGCCGGACGTGGTGCGCGGCGCCCTGTCCGGTGCCCTGTCGAACGTGGGCCGCGCGCTCGACATCGGCGCCTCCGTCGCCCGCTCCACCCTGGACGTGCGCTCCTCCGTGGCCCTGTCCGCCGAGTCCACCGGCACCCGCCGCACCGCCGGAGTGGTCATCGACCTCGACGACGTGCACCGCGTCCGCAAGGTCGTCGGAGGCACCGTGAACGACGTCCTGATCGCGGTCGTCGCGGGCGCCCTGCGCCGCTGGCTCGACGAACGCGGCGACGGCAGCGAGGGCGTGGCGCCCCGAGCCCTGATCCCGGTCTCCAAGCGCCGACCACGCACCGCCCACCCGCAGGGCAACCGGCTCTCCGGCTACCTGATGCGGCTGCCCGTCGCCGACCCGGACCCGCTCCGGCGCCTGGCCGCGGTCCGTTCGGCCATGGACCGCAACAAGGACGCCGGCCCCAACCGGGGCGCCGGGGCCGTCGCCCTGCTCGCCGACCATGTGCCCGCGCTCGGCCACCGGCTCGGCGGACCGCTGGTCGGCCAGGCCGCCCGGCTCTGGTTCGACATCCTGGTGACCAGCGTGCCCCTGCCGGGCATCGGACTGAAGCTCGGCGGCAACCCGGTCACCGAGGTCTACCCCTTCGCCCCGCTGGCCCGTGGCCAGTCCCTCGCCGTCGCCGTCTCGACCTACCGCGGACGCGTCCACTACGGCCTCGTCGCCGACGCCCACGCCGTCCCTGACCTGGATCTGCTGGCCCGGGCCCTCGCCGAGGAGGTCGAGACGCTGACCGCCGCCTGCGAGGCGTGATCCTCGCGGTTTGGCGCCGCGGCCCGCCGCTGTCGTAAAATTCGCTGTTCGAAAGCGGACGCCGTCGGAGCGCCGCGTGGAAGACCCAGGGAACGGCAGCGGCCATGACGGTGACAGACAACGGCTCGGCGACCACGGACGAGGTGGTGTACGGGCCCGGCATCGACCCGGAGCGGCTGGCCGTCTGCCTGAGCGTGCTCGACGAACTCGACAAGCTGGACGTCGACCACCCCGACGCGATCGCCGTGCGCCGGGCCACCGCGGGCGTCTACCGCACCGTGAAGCAGCGCCGGCGCCAGGAGCGCAGGGCCGCCAAGACCGCCCACGACAAGGCGGTCACGGAGTCCACCGCGACCGGCTCCGCCCAGCGCATCGACGACGAGACGGAGGGCATCCTGCCGTCGTCGGTCACCGAGGAGGGCCGGATCGCGGGGATCCTCCAGCGCCCCCGCTCCTGCTACACCTGCAAGGCCCGGTTCGTGGAAGTCGACTACTTCTACCACCAGCTGTGTCCCGACTGCGCCCGCCTGAACCGCGCCAGGCGCGACGCCCGCGCCGACCTCACCGGCAAGCGCGCCCTGCTCACCGGCGGCCGCGCCAAGATCGGCATGTACATCGCGCTGCGGCTGCTGCGCGACGGCGCGCACACGACCATCACCACGCGCTTCCCGAAGGACGCCATCCGCCGCTTCAAGGCCATGGACGACTCGGCGGACTGGATACACCGCCTGGAGGTCGTCGGCATCGACCTGCGCGACCCGGCGCAGGCCGTGGCCCTCGCCGACCAGGTCGCCGAGGCGGGCCGCCTCGACATCCTGATCAACAACGCGACCCAGACCGTACGCCGGCTGCCCTCCGCCTACGCCGCCCTGGTCGACGGCGAGAGCGCCCCGCTGCCCGCCGGCGCGCTGCCCGCCCACCATGTCATCGGCGCCTTCGGCTCCGGCGCGGTCGACGGGCTCGCCTCCCTGCCCGCCGGCATCAGCGGCCTCGACGCGCAGCAGGTCGCCGACCTCGCCCTGGTCGCGGGCAACGCCAGCGTCGCCCGGCACCTCGACGGCACCGCCATCGACGCGGGCGGCCTCGTCCCCGACGTCGTCGACAGCAACACCTGGGTGCAGACGATCGAGCAGATCTCCCCGGTGGAGCTCCTCGAGACCCAGCTGTGCAACTACACGTCGCCGTTCATCCTGATCAGCAAGCTCCGCCCGGTCATGGCCGAGGCCGCCAGGAAGACGACGAGCGGACGTGCGTACGTCGTGAACGTCTCGGCGATGGAAGGCGTCTTCGGCCGCGGCTACAAGGGCGCGGGCCACCCGAACACGAACGCCGCCAAGGCCGCGATGAACATGGTGACGCGGACCAGCGCCCAGGAGATGTTCCAGACCGACGGCATCCTCATGACCTCGGTCGACACGGGCTGGATCACGGATGAGCGGCCGCACTTCGACAAGCTGAGGCTTGCGGAGGAGGGGTTCCACGCGCCGCTCGATCTTGTCGACGGAGCGGCTCGGGTGTATGACCCGGTCGTACGGGGTGAGGCGGGGGAGGACGTGTACGGGGTCTTTCTGAAGGACTACGCGCCCGGTAAGTGGTGAGTGTTTCGGGTGCGGGCCGTGGGGGCTGGTCGCGCGCACGCGGCGGAGCCGCACAGCGACCACGCCCCGAGCCACTCAGGTGGGTATCCGTGCCGGACGTACTCTCGTACCCCCGTCCACCAGTAGATCGGTGCCGGTAACCCATCGCGCCTCGTTCGAGCAGAGCCACAGCACCGCCCTCGCCACGTCCTGCGGCTCGCCTATTCTGCCCAGCGGCAGGCCCGCCGCTGTGTCGCGCTCCCCCGGCTCCCACACGAACCGTGCCATCTCGGTGCGTACGAGGCCGGGGGAGACCGAGTTGACCCGGACCCCTGGCCCCAGCTCACCCGCAAGCTGCCGCGTGAGGTGGAGCAGCGCCGCCTTGCTGGTGCCGTAGGCGCCGATGCCGGGGCCGACGTGGGTCGCGCCCTCCGTGCAGATGTTGACCACCACTCCACCGTGCTCGCGCATCCAGCCGTGCCACGCGCACTGCACCAGCCGCAGTGGTGCCTCGACGTTGACGGTGAAGGCCGTACGCCACAGGTCCGGGTCGGCTTCCATGAGCGGCCCGTACGGCTGGTTGGTCGCCGCGTTGTTGACCAGCACGTCGATCCGGCCGAACTCGCGCAGCGCCAGCTCCGTGACCCGAGCCGGATGGCCCGGGTCGGCGACGCTGCCCGCCAGCCCGATGCCGCCCAGCTCCTCGGCGGTCCGGCGCACGTCGTCGCCGTCACGAGCGGTCACGCACACCAGTGCGCCGGCCCCGGCCAACTGCTCGGCGACGGCCCGCCCGATCCCCCGCGTCGCCCCGGTGACGACGGCGGTCCTGCCTTCGAGTCCGTACGACGACGTCATCGCCGTACCGTCTCATGACGGACCGTCAGTCGACAGCCCCCAGGCGCGAGTTGCGTGCCGCCACCAGCTCCAGCACCGTGCGCCAGTCCTCCAGTACCCCGGCGTCGAACCCGGTGTGGCGGCCCTCCTCGTCGGCCTGGCGCAGGCGCAGCAGGTCGTCGTCGGCGGGGCCGCTGTCGGGCGGGTGGCCCCGGACCAGGCCGGCGACCCGCGCTCCGAGGAGGGGGCGGACCGCGTCGGCGGCGCGGTCCGGGGGCGCGGTCTGGTCGCCGGGCCGCAGCAGCGGGCCGATCGGGTGCACCAGGCCGGCCACCTGAAGCTCCTTGTCGGCGGGCCGGGACCGCCGTAGCAGCGCGGCTGTCCGCAGCGCGTGCTGGTGGAGGTCGACCCGGCGGCCTCCTGGGTAGCCGGGCGCGCCGGGCGCGCTCCGGCAGGCGTACAGCAGATCCATCAGCTCTTCGACACTGCGCAGCTCCATGCGCCAGTCCTTCCGCCGGACGAGCCTTGCCGGGCGCCAGCAGATCATGGCCGGCTTGCGATTCGGCCAACGGGAATTGAACTGCGTCGTCCGTTCGCGGCAGTAGGCCGAACGGGGGATCCCCAAAAGGGGCACTCTATGAGAAAAAAGGGCATACTATCCCTGGCTGTGTACGGGTTGACTTCGGATAGTTACCCTTTGTTTTCAGCCCTATCGAGCGGCCTGTCGCTCATTTGGTTAATCTGTACCGGACGGACAGCAGTAAGGGGTCCAACCCACACCCACGGTCCGTCATGGGACACGCCCGTTCACAACGGTCTGCTCTCGTACGAGTAACCGGCGCCACCGCGTCCGAACTGCCTCTAGCCATACCCAAGCGGGCGTCGGGAACCAGGTCGCAGACTGGGCAGGTACGCCCCGAGGGTGACCCGACACATAAGGAGTGCGCGGTGACACCGGAGAAGACGAATCGCGAACAACGCCCCAAGGAACGCACGGAGCGGGCCGGCCGCAGGCCGGGAGAGATCGGCAGCCTCGACGTATGGGCCCGGTCCGCTCCGATCCGACTCGCGGGCTACGAGGACGACCTCGCCGAGGACCACATCCTGCCCAGCGTGGACTGACCCAGGGGTACCCCGTCGCGATCGCCGACCGCATGGGCGTGCGAAAATCACGCCCATGCTGATCAGAGAAGCCGTGGCCGACGACTGGCCCCGGATCTGGCCTTTCTGGCACCGGATCGTCGCCGCCGCCGAGACCTACGCCTGGGCACCGGACACCTCGGAGGAAGCGGCCCGCGCCCTGTGGATGGCCCCGGCCAAACGCGTCTACGTCGTCGAGGACGACGACGGCGCCGTGGTCGCCTCCGCCTACCTCACCCCCAACTACGGCGGACCCGCCGCCGGTATCGCCAACGCCGGCTTCATGGTCGACCCCGAGCAGGGCGGGCGCGGCTACGGCCGCGCCCTCGCCGAACACCTGCTGTCCGCCGCGGGGGCAGCCGGATACCGGGGCATGGTCTTCAACGCCGTCGTCGAGACCAACCCGGCCGTGGGGCTCTGGACATCCCTCGGCTTCACGATCCTCGGCACGGTCCCGGACGCGTTCGACCACCCCCGGCACGGACCGGTCGGCCTGCACATCATGTACAAGGCCCTCTAGGGACACCGGCGGCCCTACTCCAGCGGAGCCGTCCGCTCCCACGGCCGCCGCTCCTCCAACTGGGCCGCCACCTCCAGCAGATCCGCCTCCGATCCCGGCCGCCCCACCAACTGGACGGCGCACGGGGCACCCGAGGGCAAGGTGCCGGACGGGACCGACATGGCGGGCCAGCCGGTCAGGTTCCACGGCGGGGTCAGGGGCGAGTAGTTCGTGTTCGCCAGCACATTGCGCAGCCAGCCCCGCTCGTGCCAGGGCGCGGACTTGGGGGAGCGGCGGGCGAGCGCCGGCATGAGCAGCACGTCGTACTCCTCGAAGAACGGCTCCAGGCGGCGGCGTAGCGCCTCGCGCCCGTCGCCGGTGCGCACGGAGTTCACGAAGCGGCGCCCGATGGCCGTGTGCACCCGGGTGCGCCGGGCCAGCCGCCTGCGGTCGAGACCCTGTGCGTCCACGGCCGTGCCGGCCGTCCAGTGGGCGAGCGAGGTGAGGCTCAGCGACAGCGGATACGGCGGATCGGCCCGGCGTACCCGGTGCCCCGCCTTCATCAGCGCTCCGGCCGCCTCCCGGACCGCCGTCGTGTACGGCGTGGTGACGACGATGCCGGCGAGGGGGCTGCGCAGGGAGACGGCGACCCGGTGTGTCGCGTCCGCGTCCGGGCGTACGAACGTGGTGCCGGCGAGGACCGACAACAGCAGACGCGCGTCCTCGACCGTCGTCGCCAGGGGTCCGTTCTCGGACATGCCGAACCAGTCGCCGTCGCTGATACCGGCGGGCACCACACCGGGGCCCGGTTTCAGGGTGACCAGACCGCAGTTGGCCGCCGGGATGCGCAGGGAGCCCATGCCGTCGTTGCCCAGGGCGATCGGCACCAGCCCGGCGGCGACCGCGGCCGCGCTGCCGCCGGACGAACCGCCCGCCGTGCGGGAGATGTCCCAGGGGTTGCGGGCGGTGCCGTGGACACCCTCCGTGGTGCCGAAGACGCACAGCTCCGGCACATTGGTCAGCCCCACGACCACCGCGCCCGCCGCCCGCAGCCGGGCCACGGTGACATGGTCCGCGTCGGCGGGCGTGTCCGGGGTGGCGGCCGAGCCGAGGCGTCTGGCCTCGCCGCGCACGGCGAGGTTGTCCTTGACGGCCACGGGCACCCCGGCCAGCGGGAGTGTGTCCAGGTCACCCCGCGCGGCGACCTCGTCGGCCTCGGCGAGCGCCGCCTCGGCCCGCACCGCGCGGAAGGCCCCGACGCGACCGTCCAGCCGCTCGATCCGGGCGAGGTGTTCGGCCACCACCTCCCGGGGCGTGGCCCGCTTCTCGCGTACGGCGGCTGCGATCTCGGCGGCGGTCCGGCCGACCCAGCTGGTCACGGGCGCTCCCTGGAGGCTACTGGTGGGTACGTCGAGAGAACTCTGCCCGGCGGCGGGCGCCGCGTCGAGAGGGCTCGCGCCCGGCCTTCGAACATTCGCGCTCGGGCTTCGACCATTCGCGCTCGGGCTTCGCGTTCGGACTTCACGCTCGGGCATTCGGGCTTGGACATTCGGACCGGTCTTCTTGGACTTTTCGCGGTCGGACAGGCGCCCCGGTCGACTGACCCGCAGGTCATCCGATCAATGGCCCAACTTCAGCCTCGTCAGACCCCATTGACAGGCTGTGAGGCCGAGCCAATTATCAGGCCTCCGATGAATGGGGAGTCGCTGATGAGGAAACGGCTGAAACTGGCCGGCGTCATGGCGGTGCTGACGCTGCTCCTGGCACCGGCTCCGGCGCTCGCGCGGCAGCAGCAGAGCCCGCCGGTCACCGTGCCCGCCCTGGCCGACTGGACGCCCGAGTCCGGCAGTTACGTCTACCGGACCGGCGCGCGTCTGGTGGCGGACGGTGCGGACGAACGCCGGGTCGCCGACACCCTCGCCGACGATCTCCGGGCCGCGGGCCATGGCAGAGTGCCGGTGGTGCGCGGTGGCGCCCGCACCGGGGACATCGTCATCGACGTCGAACCTTCCAGGACCGCCCTCGGCACCGAGGGCTACGACTTGCACGCCGGCCGGCACCTGTCGGTGACCGGCGCGACCGAGACCGGCGTCTTCCACGGCACCCGCACTCTGCTCCAGCTCCTCGCGCAGGGCGACCGCGTTCCCGCAGGGCGCACCGTCGACGTGCCGCGCTACAAGGAGCGCGGAGTCGGCGTCTGCGCCTGCTACGTCCACATCTCGCTGCCCTGGCTGGAGAACCTCGTCCGCGAGATGGCGTACCACAAGCTCAACCAGCTGCTCCTCGAAGTCAAGGTGAAGAGCGACACCCACCCCGAGGCCAACACCTGGGGCTACTACACCAAGGACGAGATCCGCCGCCTGGTCGCCCTCGGCGAGCGGTACCACGTGGAGATCATCCCGGAGATCAACTCCCCGGGGCACATGGATCCCTGGATCGAGAACCGGCCGGACCTCCAGCTCACCGACTCCGACGGCGCGAAGCAGCCCTCGCGCCTCGACATCACCCAACCTGCCGCCTTCACCTACTACACGAGCCTGATCGACGAGTACGCGCAGGTCTTCACCGCCACCTCCTGGCACATGGGAGCCGACGAGTACATGCTCGGCTCCGACTTCGCGAAGTACCCGCAGATCCTGCGGTACGCCCAGGACAGGTACGGCGCGAACGCCACACCGCAGGACGCGTTCATCGACTTCGTCAACCGCGTCCACGCGTACGCGGCCGCCAAGGGCAGGAAGCTGCGGATCTGGAACGACGGACTCACCGGAGCCAACACCGTGCCGGTCGCGGCCGGTACGACGGTCGAGCACTGGCTGGACGTGGCCACAAAACCCAGTCGACTCCAGGCCCAGGGCTACCCGTTGATGAACGCGGCGTACTCGCTGTACCTCGTCCGCGGAGGTTTCCACAGTGACACCAAGGGCCTGTACGAGCAGAGTTGGGATCCGCGCGGCTTCGAGGGCGAGAAGCTGGCCTCCGCCGAGGGCGTCACCGGCGCGAAGATCAGCCTCTGGCCCGACAACGGGCGCGGCGAGACCGAGAACGAGGTCTCCGGCGAACTGTGGCCCGCCCTGCGGCACATCGCCCAGGCCACCTGGGGCGACCCGCACCCCGACGCCACGTACGCCGCCTTCGCCGCGCGCGGGACGGCCGTCGGACACGCGCCCGGATGGCGGGACCTGACCCGGGTGCCGGTGCCGGACGGGACGTACACCTTCACCACGGCGGGCCGGTCACTCGTCGCCGAGGTGCGGCGCACCGCGGACGGCTACGCGAGCCTGCGGACCCGGGACGGCTGCCTGGAGGTACGCGGCGGCAAGCTCACGCTCAACGTGCCGCTCCAGCCCGGCGTCGAAGCGACCTGGCAGAGCTGTGACTCCACGAACACCCTGCAGCGCTGGCAGTTGGTCCCCGCAGCGGACGGCTGTCGACTGGTCAGCGTGATCACGCGGATGGCCCTGAGTGTGACCGACGAGGGCCGGCTCGTGCAGTACCCGCCCGACCAACACCCGCCCGCCGTCTGGCATCCGACCGCCCACTGACGTGAGGAGCCCCACCCCATGGCCGTCTCCCGCCGCCTCTTCGTCACCGCCGCCACCGCACTCGCCGCGACCGGATGGCCGGCCCTGCCGGCGTCCGCCGCCCCGGCGGACCCCCGCTACCGCATCCCCGTCTCCCCGGACGACACCGAGGCCGACCTGGTCCGCAAGGCCTCCCAAGTCCGGCCCACCGCACGGCAGATCGCCTGGCAGCGGCTGGAACGGACCGCGTTCCTCCACTTCGGCGTGAACACCTTCACCGGCCTGGAATGGGGCACCGGCGACGAGGACCCCGATGTGTTCCAGCCGGCCGGCCTCGACACCGACCAGTGGGCCAGAGCCCTGCGCGACGGCGGCTTCAAGCTCGCCATCCTCACCGTCAAGCACCACGACGGCTTCGTCCTCTACCCCTCGCGCTACACCGACCACTCCGTCGGATCCAGCGGCTGGCGGAACGGACAGGGCGACGTACTGCGCTCGTTCGCGGACTCCATGCGGCGCCACGGCATCAAGGTCGGCGTCTATGTCTCGCCCGCCGACGAGAACCAGTACCTGCACGGCGTGTACGCCAACGGCAGCGCCCGCGCCGAGCACATCATCCCCACGCCCGTCCCCGGGGACGACCGTTCACCGGGCCGGTCGTACACCCTGCCCGCCACCGACTACGGCGCCCACATGCTCAACCAGCTCTACGAGGTCCTCACCGAGTACGGCCCGGTCGACGAGGTGTGGTTCGACGGCGCCCAGGGCCGGATCCCGCCGGACAAGGTCGAGAAGTACGACTGGGACAGCTGGTACACCCTCGTGCGTACCCTCGCACCGGACGCCGCGATCGCCGTCTCCGGTCCCGACGTGCGCTGGGTCGGCAACGAGGGCGGGCCGGCCCGCGAGGACGAGTGGAGCGTCGTACCGGTCCAGGAGAAGGACTACGGCCGCACCGACTACGCCCTCGCCTACGACGCCGCCGACATGGGCAGCCGGGACGCGCTCGTCAAGGCCCGGCCGGTGGCCGACCACCTGCAGTGGTGGCCGGCCGAGTGCGATGTGTCGATCCGCGACGGATGGTTCTACCACGCCGACCAACAGCCCAAGACCGTCGACGAGTTGACGGACATCTACTTCCGTTCCGTGGGCCGCAACTCGGTACTGCTGCTCAACATCCCGCCGGACACGGACGGGTTGCTGCCCGCCGCCGACGTGGTCCGGCTGCGGGAGTTCCGCGAACGCGTGGACCACGAGCTGCCGGAGGACCTGGCGCGCGGCGCCCGGACCAGCACCGGCCCTGGGCGGGTGACCGTCGACCTCGGCGAGGCGCGGGAGGTGGACCGGATCAGACTGGCCGAGGACGTGCGGTACGGACAGCAGGTCGAGAGCTTCGTGGTCGAGGCGCTGGTGAACGGCGCGTGGACGGAGGTGACCAGGGCCGGGACCATCGGCCTGAGCCGGATCCTGCAACTGCCGGCCGCGGTACGGGCCAGACAGTGGCGGGTGCGGGCGACCGGGGCCCGGAGCGTCGTACGGATCGCGGAGTTCGGGCTGTACCGGTCGCGGGTCTGAGGGGGGTGCGGGGGCGGGCGTCGGCGTACAGGCGGGTGCGGACGTGGTGCCGGGCGTCGGCGAAGCATCCCTGGCCGCTCGGCCACTCATGCCGCCCCCACCGACGCGAACCAACGGCGTCCGGACCCGCGGAGGGCTTCACCCGCCCCGCGCCACCGTCGTACTGTCCCGCCCGATCAGCCGGGGCACCGGCACCCGCACCGTCCGGGCCGGTCCGCCGTCCAGCAGGGCGGTCAGTTCCGTGGCCGCCGTACGGCCGAACTCCACGCTGTCCCGGGACAGGGCGGACAGCCACGGCTTGACCATGCGGCACAGGGCCGAGTCCTCCCAGGCCACCACCGACACGTCGGCCGGCACCGAGAAGCCCAGCTCGGCGGCGGCGGCGACCCCGGCGACGGCCATCACGTCGTTGTCGTAGATCAGGGCGGTCGGGGGAACGGGGGCCTCCAGGACCCGGCGCGTGACGGCCGCGCCCGCCGCGTCGGAGTAATCGGTGGTCACCGACTCCACCCCGGTCAGTCCACGTCGCCCGGCCTCGGCGCGCAGGGCCCGGATCCGGCGTTCGGTGTGCGCGAGCCCCGAAAGGCCGGCGATGTGCACGATCCGTCCGTGGCCGAGGGTGTGCAGTTCGTCCACGACCGTCGCCATCGCGCCGGCGTCGTCCGCCCAGACGGTCGACAGCCCGGGGTGCCGTTGGTCCGGCGCGCCGCCGATCACCACGGCGCGCAGCCCCAGTTCGTCGAGCAGATCGGGTCGTGGGTCGTCGGTGCGCGGATCGACCACGAGCACACCGTCCACCCGGTGCTCGGCCCACCAGCGCCGGTAGACCGCGCACTCGTCGTCGATGTCCTCGACGACCTGGAACAGCAGTCCGAGATGGCGCTCCGCGAGCACCTCCTGTATGCCCGAGACCAGTTGCAGGAAGAAGGAGTCCACCCCGAGCGTCTCCGCCGGCCGGGCGAGCACGAAGCCGACCGTCGCCGCGCCCTCCCCGGACAACGCCCGGGCGGCCGTACTGGGTCGCCAGCCCAGGTCCTCGGCCACCCGGCGCACCCGGTCGCGGGTGTCCTCCGAGACCCCGGGCCGGCCGTTCAACGCGAAGGAGACCGCGCTCTGGGAGACCCCGGAGTGCTGGGCGATGTCCTTCATGGTCGGACGGCGGGCCGGTGAACGCCTGCCTGACACGTGCTTCCCCATTCCTGCGTGGCATTCCCGTCACAGTGTGCACTAATGCGCTTCAGCTCTGTCAACCTAAAGCGCATTAGTAACTAAAGAAATTAGCTCCGTGAGACCCATTGACGGGCCGGTGAAGCGGCGTGCAAGGTCTGCCTCGTCCAGCACGCCCACCGCCAAGGAGGCCGGTTCACGGTGCCTGTTTCCCGCAGAACCCTCGCTGTCGCCCTCGCCGCCTGTGCCGCCCTGTCGCTCAGTGCCTGCGGCTCGGGGGACGGCGACGGCGGCTCCACCGACGCCTCCGGCAAGGTCGAGGGCGACATCACCTTCCAGACCTGGAACCTCAGGGCCAACTTCAAGCCCTACTTCGAGGGACTGATAGCCGACTTCGAGAAGAAGCACCCCGGCACCCAGGTGAAGTGGGTCGACCAGCCCGCCGAGGGCTACGCCGACAAGATCAGCGCGGACGCGGCCGGCGGCACCCTGCCCGACGTCGTCAACGTCTCCCCGGACCTGGTCGCCCCGCTCGCCAAGGCCGGCCTCGCGCTCGACCTGGACAAGGCGGCGCCGCAGTACCGGAAGGAGTACCTGGAGGGCGCCTGGGCCAGTCACGAGATACCGGGCATGACGGGTACGTACGCCTTCCCCTGGTATCTCAACACCGGGCCGCTGTTCTACAACAAGTCGCTCTTCGAGGAGGCGGGCCTCGACCCCGACCAGCCGCCGAAGACGTACGACGAACTCTTCGCCCAGGGCCTTGAGTTGGCCAAGAAGAGCGACGGCAAGGTCGCCACCCTCGCCAACGTGCCCACCATCGAGGACTTCGGCCGCTACGGCGTCGGGCTCATGAACAAGAAGGGCACCGCCTTCTCCTTCAACGATGCCAGGGGAGTCGAACTCCTCACCAAGTACAAGGAGTTGTACGACGCCAAGGCGCTCGACCCGCAGGCGTTGACCGCCACCCCCGAGTCGTCGGGCAAGAAGTTCCTGACCGGCGCCGTCGCCATGAACCCCGGCAGCGCCCTGGACCTCGGCAACTTCAAGAAGCAGGCCCCGAGCCTGTACAAGAACATCGGCATCACCGACCAGATCACCAGCACCGGGCACGTCAACATGTACGTGATGGGCGTGATGGTGAACGCGCAGACCAAGAAGAAGCCCGCCGCGGTCGCCTTCGCGCACTACGTCACCGACGCCGAACACCAGATGTCGTTCGCCAAGCAGGTGGCGATCTTCCCCAGCACGGCGGGATCGCTCGACGACCCCTACTTCACCAAGGAGGACGGCACCGACGAGACGCGGGTACGGGTGGCGGCCGCCAAGTCGCTGAAGAGCGCGGCCAACTACACGCCCGTGCTGTTCAGCGAGCAGATGAAGACCGCGCTGCGCAACGAGGTCGCCAAGGCGTTGCAGGGCAAGGAGAGCCCCGAGGACGCGCTGGACAACGCTGTCAGCGCCTGTAACCGGCTTCTCCAGCAGCAGGGTTGAGCGGTCATGGCGAGTACCACCGTGCCGCGTGCCACCGGGGCGCGGTCACCGCGCACCGCCCGGATGCGGCGCCAACTCCCCACCAGTCCCTGGCTGTTCGCCGCCCCCGGACTGCTGGTCGTCGGCGTCTTCGTCCTCTACCCGTTCGTCTCCACGCTGGTCAACTCCTTCACCGACCGCCGCACCCTGATCCCGGGTGAGTTCGTCGGGCTCGACAACTTCCGCGAGTTGCTGCACGACGACATGTTCTGGATCGGCCTGCGCAACAGCACGCTGTACGTCCTTGTCGTCGTCCCCGCGCTGGTGGTCCTGCCGCTGCTGCTCGCGCTGCTGGTGCAGCGGAACATCCCCGGCATCGCGTTCTTCCGGTCCGCCTTCTACACCCCGGTCGTCGCCTCGATCGTCGTGGTCGGCCTCATCTGGGTGTGGCTGTTCGACGAACGCGGCCTGGTCAACTCGCTGCTGGAGACGATCGGGGTCGGCCGGGTCGGCTTTCTCAGCGACCAGTGGCTGCTCCTGCTGAGTGCCATGACCGTCACGGTCTGGAAGGGACTCGGCTACTACATGATCATTTATCTGGCCGCCCTGGCGAACGTACCGCGCGAGCTGCACGAGGCCGCGGCCGTGGACGGCGCGGGCGCGGTACGCCGCTTCCTGTCGGTCACCGTGCCCGCGGTCCGCTCCACCATGGTCCTGGTCGGGGCGCTGTCCTCGGTCGCCGCGTTCAAGGTGTTCTCCGAGGTGTACCTGATGGCGGGCCCGAGCGGCGGACCGGCGGGGGAGGACACCACCCTCGTGATGCTCGTCCAACGCACCGGCACCGGCCTGACCGGCCGCGTCGGCTACGCCTCCGCGATGTCCGTCGTCGTCTTCGTGATCACCGTCGGCCTGATGCTGCTCGTGCTGCGCGCCGACCGCGGGGAGGAGACATGAGCGTCGTCGAGAAGACAGCGGTACGGCCCTCCCCGCCGGCCACGCCCATGCGCGAACCCCGGGTCACCGACGATCACGGCCGCCGGGTACGGGGGTGGGAACTCGCCCTGCGCTACGCGCTGCTGCTCGGGGTGCTCGCCCTGACCGTCGGCCCGTTCCTCTGGCAGCTGTCGACCTCGCTGAAGGGCCCCACGGAGGACATCTACAGCTCCCCGCCGACCTTCCTGCCGGGCCGGCCCACCCTGCACAACTACGAGCGGGTCGCCGAGACCATCCCCGTCTGGGACTACGCCCTGAACTCCGTCAAGGTCGCCATCGCCAACGTCGTCACCAACTGTGTCGGATCGGCGCTCGCCGGCTACGCACTGGCCCGGCTGCGTTACCGGGGCCGCCGTGTGACCACGCTCGTGTTCATCCTGGCGATGCTGGTGCCCGTGGAGGGCATCATCATCGCCCAGTTCACGACGATGCGGGAACTCGGCCTCAACAACACGCTGATCGGTGTGATCCTGCCGGGCTGCGTCGGCGCCATGAACGTGCTGCTGATGCGCAACGCCTTCCTCAACCTGCCGTACGAGATCGAGGAGGCGGCCTACGTGGACGGCGCCGACGTCTGGCAGCGGTTCCTGCGGATCGCGCTGCCGGCGGTGAAGGGCACCCTCGCCGTCGTCGCCATCTTCGCCTTCATGGGCGCCTGGGACGACTTCCTGTGGCCACTGATCGTGCTCAGCGACCCGTCCAAGTTCACCCTCACCATCGGCCTCAACTATCTGCACGGGACCTTCGCCAACGACGAACGCCTCGTGGCAGCGGGCACGGTCATCGCCGTGGCACCGCTGATCGCCCTCTTCGCCTGTCTGCAGCGGTACTTCTTCCGCGGGGTCGGAGAGGGGGCCGTGAAGGGCTGAAACACCGGTTGGACCCGGCGGACCCGGGCGGAACCCGGCGGACCCCGGTTGGAATTAGCTCCTCCATCTGCTGCCGCACAAGGACACCGCATGCCTGCTGCCGTGCGCTTCGGCGTCAACTACACCCCGAGCAAAGGGTGGTTCCACCACTGGCTCGACTTCGACCTGGACTCCGTACGGGCCGACCTCGACTCGATCGCCGCACTGGGCCTGGACCACATCCGGGTCTTCCCGCTGTGGCCGTACTTCCAGCCCAACCGGACGCTGATCCGGCCCCGGGCCGTCGATCACCTGGTACAGCTCGTCGACGCCGCCGCCGAACGCGGACTCGATGTCAACGTCGACGGCCTGCAAGGGCACTTGAGCAGCTTCGACTTCCTGCCCGCCTGGACCCGTACCTGGCATCGTCGCAACCTCTTCACCGACCCCGACGTCCTCGACGGACAGGCGGCCTATCTGCGCACCCTCGCCGCGGCCCTCGCCGACCGGCCCAACTTCCTCGGAATGACCCTCGGCAACGAGGTCAACCAGTTCTCGGCGGGTCCGCATCCGGACCCGGACCGGGCCTCGTCCGACCAGATCGACGCCTGGCTCGTCCGCATGCTCGCCGCCTGTGAGGAGGGCGCCCCCGGCCGGCTGCACCTGCACGCCGAGTACGACGCCACCTGGTACCAGGACGACCAGCCGTTCACCCCGGCACAGGCCGCCCGCCTCGGTGCCGTCACCGCCGTGCACTCCTGGGTCTTCAACGGCACCGCCCAGCGGCACGGCCGTACCTCCGTGCCGACCGAGCGCCACGCCGCGTACCTCGTCGAGCTCAGCAAGGCCTGGGCCGACGACCCGCACCGGCCGGTCTGGCTGCAGGAGGTCGGCGCGCCCGCGCCCCTGATCCCGGCCGAGCACGCCGCCGCCTTCACCGAGGCGACCGTCGCGGGCGCCCTGGACTGTCCCGACCTGTGGGGCATCACCTGGTGGTGCTCCCACGACGTGTCCCGCGACCTCGCCGACTTCCCGGACCTGGAGTACGGGCTCGGTCTGCTGACCAACGACCGCGAGCCCAAGGACACGGCACGGGTCCTGGCACGGGCGGCGAGCGAGCGCGCGTCCGCGCCACCGGCTCCCCGCGGCACCGCGCTCGTCGTGCCGGCCGACCCCGCCGTCCGGTCGCGCTGCGCCCCGGGCGGCCCCGTCTTCGACGCCTTCTTCCGGCTGGTCGCCGACGGTGTCCGCCCGACCGCCGTCCTCGACACGCGCGCCGACGACACGGACCACCTCGCCGCGCGCGGCATCACCACCGTCGTCACTCCCGACGAGGTCCTTCCCGCCCCGACTTCCGACCAGGTACTCCCCATCCCACCAGGACCCCATGGAGGCGCCCGCTCGTGAACCCCACCAGACGCACCGTCCTGCTCGCGGCAGCCGGCGCCGCCCTGCTCCCCTCACAGCAGGCCACGGCGACCACCGCGGCCCCGGAGGCCGCCGCCGCACTCCCGCCGTACGCCTCCTACTGGTACCCGGACTCGCTGCCCTCCGGCACCCCCGGCACCGGCATCACCTGGCGCGGCCTCAAGGCCTGGCGGGCGGCCGACGACCCGGACCTGGACTTCAACGCGGCCTCCGTACCGCTCGCGGCCCGCTTCACCCCGACGCCGCCGAACCCGACAGCCCGCGCCGGCCAGGCCCGTATCCAGTCGCTGGTCTCCTTCGGGCCCACGGCGAGCAACCCCGCGCAGGGCTCGGCCACCGCCGACTACTACGCCCTCACCCACTGGGCGTACATCGACGAACTGGTCTTCTGGGGCGGCTCGTCCGGCGAGGGACTGATCCTCGCGCCGAACGCGCCGATCGTGGACGCCGCCCACCGGCACGGGGTGCGGGTGCTGGGGAACATCTTCCTCCCGCCGGTCGCCTACGGCGGGCAGTTGCAGTGGACGCGTGACCTGGTGCAGAAGGACGCGGCCGGGCGCTACCCGCTCGCCGCCCAGCTGGTCGCGGTCGCCTCCGCGTACGGCTTCGACGGCTGGTTCGTCAACGCCGAGACCGGGGGCGGCGACGCGGCCCTCGGCGCGGCCATGCTCGGTTTCGTACGGGAGCTGAAGTCCCTGGCGGCAGCCGCGGGACAGCGGGTGACCTGGTACGACGCGATGACCGTGAGCGGGACGGTGAGCTGGCAGGGCGCGCTCAACAGCCGCAACCAGGCGTTCTTCGAGAGCGCCGACGACATGTTCGTCGACTTCCGCTGGAGCGCGGGCAGTCTCGTCTCATCCGGGCAGAGCGCCCAGCAACTGGGGCGGAGCCGCTACGAGTTGTGGGCCGGCGTGGACGTGGAGGCGAACGGCTGGAACGCGGCGGTGAACTGGGACGCGATCGTGCCGAGGGACAAGGCGCATGTCACGTCGGTGGGTCTGTACCGGCCGGAGTGGACACGCAACCACCTGCCCGCCGCCGGCCGGGCGCCGGGGGATTTCCACGCCTCCGACGACCGCTTCTGGACGGGGGCCTCGCTGGATCCGTCGCGACCGGACACCACCGGCGGCTGGCGGGCACCCGCCGTGTCCGTCGCCGACCGGTCCACGGTGACGACGCTGCCGTTCGCGAGCGTGTTCAACACCGGGCACGGGCTGCGGTGGTACGAGGAGGGGGCCGTCACCTCGGACGCGCCCTGGAACCACCTCGGGCTCCAGGACCGGCTGCCGTCACGGCGATGGGTGGTGCGGACGGACGGGGAGCGGCCGGCTGTCTCCTTCGACTTCGCGGACGCCTGGCGGGGCGGAAGCAGTGTGCTGGTGGACGGTGAACCGGACGCTCCCGTGGTGCTGGACCTGTACGCGACACGGCTTCCGGTGACCGTTGACACGGTTGTCGAGCTGACGCATCGAACGGACGCGGGCGCTGTGAACGTAGAGCTGGCCGTTGCGACCGCCGAACCGAGTGGAGGGGGGACGACACCGCCGTACACCTATCTGCCTGTGAACTCGGTCAACGGCATGGGCGGCGGCCGCGGCGGGGAGGTGGTGAACGCGGTCAACGGCTGGCAGACGGTGACCGTTCCGCTCACGAGCCTGACCGGTGCCGTGCACGCGATCGGTGTGCGACTGACCGTGAGCAACGGTCCGCTGCGGTGGCGCCTCGGCGGACTCGCCGTCCGCGAAGCGGCGAAGACCCCCACCCCCGCCACCCCGTCCGGCCTCCGTATCACCGCCGCCTCCGGCGGGGACCTCCGCCTGGCCTGGAACCCGGCCCCCGGCGAGTTACGCCACTACACCCTCCACCGCCTCCTGGCCGACGGCACCCGCCGCTTCCTCGGCGGTACCTGCCAGCGCGCCTACTACGTCGGTGGTCTTCAGCCCGAGCAGGGAGAGCCGGCCGCACGGTTCGAACTGCGTGCCGTGGGGGAGCTGTTCACCTCGTCGGCCCCCGCACTCGTGACCCACCCCTGGTAACACCCGCACCGGAGCTCTACGCCCGGACTTCCTACGGAGCACCCCTCATGCATGACGACCGCAACCTGGTCGAAGCCCGCCTCGAGCGAGTCCTCGACGAGCGCATCCGTCCCGCCATCCACCCCGAGTCCGTACCGCTGGAGGTGGCCGTGTGGCACGCGCCCGGCGAACCGGTGCCGGTCGCCGAGGGACTCGCCGGCCGGCCCGAACCCATCGAGGTGGGCGCCCGCTGGGGTGCCCCCTGGGGCACCAGTTGGTTCCGCGTCACCGGGACCGTGCCGACGACGTGGGCCGGCCGGACCGTCGAGGCGATCCTCGACCTCGGCTTCGACGAGAACATGCCCGGCTTCCAGTGCGAGGGCCTGGTCTACCGGCCCGACGGCACCCCGGTGAAGGGCCTGAACCCGCGCAACCAGTGGGTGCGCGTCGGCGCGCCCGTCAAGGGAGGCGAGGAGGTGCGCCTGCACATCGAGGCCGCCTCCAACCCGGTCATCCTCGACTACCACCCCTTCCTGCCCACCCAGTTGGGCGACAAGGAGACCGCGGGCAGCGAGCCGCAGTACACACTCACCCGCATGGACCTCGCCGTCTTCGACGAGACGGTGTGGCAGCTGGTGATCGACCTGGAGGTGCTCGGTGAGCTGATGGCCGAGCTGCCGGTGGAGTCGGCGCGCCGCTGGGAGATCCTGCGCGCGGTGGACCGGGCCCTGGACGCGATCGACCTCCAGGACGTCAACGGCACGGCCACGCAGGCCCGTTCGTGCCTCGAACCGGCACTGTCCGTGCCCGCCGCCCGCTCCGCCCACCGCATCAGCGCCGTCGGCCACGCGCACATCGACTCGGCGTGGCTGTGGCCGCTGCGCGAGACCGTCCGCAAGGTCGCCCGGACGACCTCGAACATGACCGCTCTCCTGGAGGACGAGCCCGACTTCGTCTTCGCCATGTCGCAGGCCCAGCAGTGGGCGTGGGTGAAGGAGCACCGGCCCGAGGTGTGGGCGCGCGTGAAGAAGGCCGTGGCGGACGGCCGGTTCGTGCCGGCCGGCGGGATGTGGGTGGAGTCGGACACCAACATGCCGGGATCGGAGGCGATGGCCCGTCAGTTCGTGCACGGCAAACGGTTCTTCCTCGACGAGTTCGGCGTCGAGAACGACGAGGCCTGGCTGCCCGACACCTTCGGCTTCGCCGCGGGACTACCGCAGATCATCAAGGCGGCCGGCTCCAAGTGGCTGCTCACACAGAAGATCTCCTGGTCGCAGACCAACAAGTTCCCGCACCACACCTTCCGTTGGGAGGGCATCGACGGCACCCGGATCTTCACCCACTTCCCGCCCGTCGACACCTACAACTGCTCCATGAAGGGCAGCGAGATCGCCCACGCCGCCCGCAACTTCAAGGACAAGGGAGTGGCCCGGCACTCCCTCGCGCCCACCGGCTGGGGTGACGGAGGCGGCGGCACCACCCGCGAGATGGTCGCCAGGGCGGCCCGGCTGCGCGACCTCGAAGGCTCGGCGACGGTGGTCTGGGAGACCCCGCGGGAGTTCTTCCAGAAGGCCGAGGCCGAGTACCCCGACCCGCCCGTCTGGGTCGGCGAGCTCTACCTCGAACTCCACCGGGCCACCCTCACCAGCCAGGCCAGGACCAAGCAGGGCAACCGCCGCAGCGAACACCTGCTGCGCGAGGCCGAACTGTGGGCGGCGACGGCGGCCGTACGGACCGGATTCCCCTACCCGTACGAGGAGTTGGACCGCCTCTGGAAGACGGTGCTGCTGCACCAGTTCCACGACATCCTGCCGGGGTCGTCCATCGCCTGGGTGCACCGCGAGGCCCGCAGGACCTACCGGCGGGTCGCCGAGGAGCTGAACGGCGTCATCGCCGCCGCCCAGCGCGCGCTGGCCGGCGAGGGCACCACACCCCTCGTCTTCAACGCGGCCCCGCACTCCCGCGACGGTGTCCCGGCGGGCGGCGCCCGCACACCCGCCGCCGAGGGCCGGACCACGATCGGCGAGCGACCCGGCGGCGGCCACGTCCTCGACAACGGCCTCCTGCGCGTCGAGATCGACGCCCGCGGTCTGGTCGTCTCCGCGTACGACATCGAGGCCGACCGCGAGACCGTCGCACCCGGCCGGGCCGCGAACCTCCTCCAACTCCACCCCGACTTCCCGAACAAGTGGGACGCCTGGGACGTCGACGAGTTCTACCGCAACACGGTCACGGACCTGACCGACGCGGACGAGGTCGTCGCCGGGGAGGAGGGCGTGCGGATCGTACGGTCCTTCGGCGCCTCCCGCGTCACCCAGGTGCTGTCGCTCGCCCCGGGGGAGCGGCGACTCGTCCTGGACACCGAGGTCGACTGGCACGAGACGGAGAAGTTCCTCAAGCTCGCTTTCCCGCTCGACGTGCACGCCGAACGGTACGCGTCCGAGACGCAGTTCGGGCACTTCCACCGGCCCACCCACACCAACACCAGCTGGGAGGCGGCCAAGTTCGAGGCCTGCAACCACCGTTTCGTCCACGTGGAGGAGCCGGGCTGGGGCGTGGCGCTCGTCAACGACTCGACGTACGGCCACGACGTGACCCGAACCGTCCGCACCGACGGCGACCGCGGTACGACGACAACGGTCCGCGTGTCCCTGCTCCGTGCCCCGCGCTTCCCCGACCCCGAGACCGACCAGGGCGTCCACCGATTCCGGCACGCCCTGGTGCCCGGTGCGGGCATCGGGGACGCGGTGCGCGAGGGCTGGCGGATCAACGTGCCCGAGCGGCGGGTGACCGGCGCCCGGGAGAGCGCGCCGCTGGTGACGGTCGACGAGGCCGCGGTGGTCGTCACGGCGGTGAAACTGGCCGACGACGGCAGCGGAGACCTGGTCGTCCGCTTCCACGAGGCGCACGGCGGACGGGCCCGGGCCACTCTGACCGCCGACTTCGAGTTCACCCGCGTGACGGCCACCGACCTGCTGGAACGCCCGCTGGCCGACGTACCGGAACCCGGGCACGAGGGCAACCGGGTGTCCCTGCGGCTGCGTCCGTTCGAACTGGTCACACTGCGGTTCGGGCGGTCCTGAGGTGGGGGCCCGGTCGAGGGCCGCGGCGCGAGCGGCCTGGCGGCCGCCGGGGCGTCCACGGCACACTCGCGGGGTCGTGAAGACGACCGCGCGGGAACTCGACCGGGCCACCCTCGGCCGTCGGGCGCTGCCGCGTCCGGAGCCGTCGGGGCTCCTCGACGCGGTCCGGCGGGATCCTCGGCTCCTGCTCGGCGTCCGACCGGATCTTCAGCTCTCGATCTGCGCCCGCAGCCACTGCTCGACCTCTCCCACGTGCGCGGCCGCGGCCGCCCGCGCCGCCTCCGGGTCGCGGGCGACCAGGGCGCGGTGGATGGCGGCGTGCTCGCGGCGGGTGCGGGCGAAGGCGCCCTCCTCCTGGTAACCGCGCCAGACCCGGGCGCGGAAGGTGCGCGAGGACAGGCCGTCCAGGATCGCGGCCATGGTCTCGTTGCCGGCGGCCGTGGAGATCTCGCGGTGGAAGGCCAGATCGTGGGCGAGGATCACCTCGGGATCCTCGGTGGCGTTCATGGCCGTCAGATGCTTCTCGACCTCGGCGAGCTGGTCCGGGGTGATCCGGGCCGCCGCCAGCGCGGTCGCCGTCGACTCCAGGACGCGGCGCACCTCCAGCAGCTCCACCAGGCGCGGTCCGCGCGACAGGTCGGCGACCACACCGAAGGTCTCCAGCAGGTCCCCCGCCTCCAGCTGGGTCACGTAGATACCCGAACCGTGCCGGGCCTCCAGCACGCCCAGCACCGTGAGCGCGCGGATCGCCTCCCGCATCGAGCTGCGGGAGATGCCGAGCTGGACCGCCAGGTCGCGTTCGGTGGGCAGCCGCTGGCCCGGCTCCAGCCGGCCCTCGCCGATCATCGTCTTGATCCGCTCGATGGCGCGCTGCGTCACGGTGCCCTTCTGGGGGGCTGTCTCGTCCACGCCGTTCCTCCACTCGCGGGGTGCGCCGCAGTCTAACCGGCAGAGTGGTCCGACCACTACGGCCTCAAGTGGGGAAAATATGGCGGCGGAGGGTGTTGTTCTGGCCGAGTGGTCTGATAAGTATGCGGGCATCTGCTCGAAGACCGCTCAACGAGGAGCCGCCAGATGCCCGGCAGGACAGTGGGGACCGTGGGGAAGCAGAACAGGTTTCGCAGCGCCGGCACGATGGCCACGGCCGTCGGAGCCGCGCTCGTGCTCGCCGCGTGCGGCAGTACCAAGGACACGGGTGGCGCCGCCGACGCGGGAGGCGACGGCACGGGCAAGGTCGGGGTGATCCTGCCCCTGCTGACCTCGCCGTTCTGGCAGTCGTACAACGACTACGTGCCCAAGATGGCGAAGTCCGAAGGCGTGGACGCGCTGAAGACGGTCAACTCCAACAGCGACCCCTCACAGCAGATCACCGACATCAACAACGAACTCAACCAGGGCGTCAAGGGCCTGGTCGTCGCGCCGCTGGACAGTGCCGCCATCGAGGCCGGGCTCGACCAGGCCGAACGTAAGGGCGTGCCGGTGGTCGCGGTGGACGTGGCGCCCGAAAAGGGCAAGGTCGCCATGGTCGTACGCGCCGACAACGTCGCGTACGGGGAGAAGGCCTGCCAGTACCTCGGCAAGCAGATCCCGTCCGGCAAGGTCGTGCAGATCATGGGCGACCTCGCCTCGGTCAACGGCCGGGACCGCTCCGAGGCCTTCCGCGCCTGCGTGAAGAAGAACTTCCCCAAGCTGAAGGTGCTGGAGATCCCCGCCAAGTGGGAGTCGGACACGGCCGCCTCGAAGCTGGACACCCTCCTCAACGCCAATACCGACCTCAAGGGCATCTACATGCAGGCCGGCGGTGTCTACCTCGCGCCGACCCTCCAGACCCTCAAGTCGAAGGGGCTGCTGAAGAAGGCCGGCCAGTCGGGCCACATCTCCATCGTGTCCAACGACGGCATCCCGCAGGAGTTCGACGCCATCCGCAAGGGCGAGATCGACGCCACCGTCTCCCAGCCCGCCGACGCCTACGCCAGGTACGGCATGTACTACATCAAGGCCGCGATGCAGGGGAAGACGTTCAAGCCCGGGCCGACCGACCACGACTCGACCATCGTCAAGCTGCCCAGCGGCATCCTCGAGGACCAGTTGCCCGCGCCGCTGGTCACCAAGGAGAACGTCGACGACCCCAAGCTGTGGGGCAACACGGTCAAATGAGCACCCCACTCGTCGAGGCCCACGGCGTCGTCAAACGCTACGGCCCCACCACCGCCCTCGCCGACGGCCGACTGACCGTCCTGCCCGGCGAGTCACACGCCCTCGTCGGCCGTAACGGCGCCGGCAAGTCCACCCTCGTCACTGTCCTCACCGGCCTTCAGGCGCCGGACGAGGGCACCGTCCGCTTCGACGGCGAGCCCGCGCCCCCGCTGACCGACCGGGACGCCTGGCGCCGCAAGGTCGCCTGCGTCTACCAGAAGCCCACGGTGGTCCCCGAACTCACCGTCGCCGAGAACCTGTTCATCAACCGGCAGCCGCTCCAGCGCGGGTTCATCAGCTGGCGCCGGCTCAAGGCGCAGGCCGCCGAACTCCTCGACGCCTGGGACGTGCACGTCGACCCGGAGGCCCGTACCGCCGACCTCAAGGTCGAGGACCGCCAAATGGTGGAGATCGCCCGGGCGTTGAGCTTCGGCGCCCGCTTCATCGTCCTGGACGAGCCGACCGCCCAGCTCGACAACCGGGAGATCGAGCGGCTCTTCACGCGTATGCGGGCCCTCCAGAAGTCCGGTGTCACCTTCCTCTTCATCTCGCACCACCTCCAGGAGGTGTACGAGGTCTGCCAGACCGTGACCGTGCTGCGGGACGCCCGCTGGATCACCACCGCACCGGTCGCCGACCTGTCGAGGACCGCCCTGGTGGAGGCCATGGCGGGGGAGAGCATCGAGACGCTCACCGAACAGTCCGTCCAGGAACGGGTCGTCGACGAGTCCGCCCCCGTCCTCCTGGACGCCCGCGGGCTCACCTCGGACGCGTACGAGAACGTCGACCTGACCGTCCGCCGCGGCGAGGTCGTCGGCCTCGCCGGATCCAGCGCCAGCGGCAAGATCGAGCTCGCCGAGACGCTCACCGGCCTGCACACCCCGCACAGCGGCACGGCCCGACTGGACGGGACGCGGCTCCGGTTCGGCGATGTCCCGGCCGCGCTGAAGGCCGGTGTCGGCTGCGTGCCCCGGGACCGGCATGTCCAGGGGCTCGTCGTCGGCATGACCATCGGCGACAACGCCACCCTGAGCGTCCTCGACCGGCTCGGCCGCTACGGCTTCGTCGGCACCGACCGCCGGCGCGGCTTCGCCACCGAGCTGATCGAACGACTCGACATCCACACCGAGGGCCCCGACCAGCCCGTGTCCGACCTGTCCGGCGGCAACGCGCAGAAGGTCGTCATGGCCCGCGCGCTCGCCTCCGAACCGCGGCTGCTGGTCCTGATCAACCCCACCGCGGGCGTGGACGTGAAGTCCAAGGAGTCCCTGCTGGCCCGCGTGGACAGCGCCCGCGAGGACGGCACCGCCGTGCTGGTCGTCTCCGACGAGATCGACGACCTCAGGCGCTGTGACCGCGTCCTCGTCCTCTTCCACGGCCGTGTCGTCGCCGAGCACCTGGCGGGCTGGCGCGACCAAGAGCTGATCGCCTCCATCGAAGGAGTGGACCATGGCTACAGCGTCTCCCCGGGGGACGACCCCCGGACCCCCGGCCGGGAAGGGGGAAACCGGGGTGACTGAGACGAAGGCTCCGCCGGTCACGACGGTCCACACGCCGGCAGCACGCTCGGCCAGGACGGTGCTGCTGCGGCGGGCCCGTGAACTCGCCCTCGTCCCTGCCCTGTTGCTGCTCATGGTGCTGGGCGCGGTGGTCAACGACTCGTTCCTCACCGAACGCAACCTGATCTCGATCCTCGGCGCCTCCGCCGCCCTCGCGATGGTGGTGCTGGCCGAGTCGCTGGTCCTCATCACCGGCAAGTTCGACCTGTCCCTGGAGTCGATGGTCGGGATCGCGCCCGCCATCGGAGCGCTGCTGGTGCTGCCCGCCGCCCAGTCCGGCTGGGGCACCGAGTTCCCGGCCGCGCTCGCGCTGCTGGCGATCCTCGTCGTCGGTGCGGTGATCGGCGCCTTCAACGGCATCCTGGTCGTCAAGTTCAAGCTGAACGCGTTCATCGTGACGCTCGCGATGCTGATCGTCCTGCGCGGTCTGCTCGTCGGCGCCACCAAGGGCAAGACCCTGTTCGGCATGCCCGACAGCTTCTACTCCCTCGCCACCACCACCTTCCTGAACATCCCGATGTCGGTGTGGCTCGCCGCGGCCGCCTTCGCGATCGCCGGGTTCGTGCTGAAGTACCACCGCGTCGGACGCGCCCTCTACGCGATCGGCGGCAACGCGGACGCGGCCCGCGCGGCCGGAATCCGCGTCGACCGGGTGATGCTCGGCGTGTTCGTCGTCGCGGGCGTCCTCGCCTCGGTGGGCGGACTGCTGCAGACCGGTTACGTCGGTGCGATCAGCGCGAACCAGGGCCAGAACATGATCTTCACCGTGTTCGCGGCCGCCGTGATCGGCGGCATCAGCCTCGACGGCGGCAAGGGCACCATGTTCGGCGCCCTGACCGGCGTACTCCTCCTCGGCGTCGTACAGAATCTGCTCACACTCGCCCAGGTGCCGTCCTTCTGGATCCAGGCCATCTACGGCGGGATCATCCTGGTCGCCCTCATGATCGCCCGCGTCACGACAGGCCGCGCACAGGACTGAGGACCGACCCGCCCGACCCCGCCAACGACCGAAAGGCCCCCCGTGTCCCCGACCCCCGTCCGTATCACCGCGGTCGACACCTACGACATCCGTTTCCCCACCTCGCGTGAGCTCGACGGCTCCGACGCGATGAATCCCGACCCCGACTACTCGGCGGCGTACGTCGTGCTGCGCACCGACAGCGACGAAGCGGACGGCGGGCCGCAGGGGCACGGTTTCGCCTTCACCATCGGGCGGGGCAACGAGGTGCAGGTCGCCGCGATCCACGCACTGCGCCACCATGTGGTCGGACGGTCCGTCGACGAGCTGTGCGCCGACCCCGGTTCGCTGTTCCGGGACCTGATCGGGGACAGCCAGCTGCGTTGGCTCGGCCCCGAGAAGGGGGTGATGCACATGGCGATCGGGGCGGTCACGAACGCCGTGTGGGACCTGGCGGCCAAGCGCGCCGACAAGCCGCTGTGGCGGCTGCTCGCCGAGGCCGACCCCGAATGGCTGGTCGGCCAGATCGACTTCCGCTACCTCACCGACGCGCTCACCCCCGAGGAGGCGCTGAAGCTCCTGCGCAAGGGCCGGGAAGGCGCCGCCGACCGCACCACGGTCCTGCTCGCCAAGGGCTTCCCCGCCTACACCACCTCCGCGGGCTGGCTCGGCTACGACGACGAGAAACTCACCCGGCTCGCCTCCGAGGCCGTGGCCGGCGGCTTCCGGCAGATCAAGCTGAAGGTCGGCGCGGACCTCGACGACGACATCCGGCGCTGCCGTGTCGCCCGCTCCGTCATCGGCCCCGACATCCGCATGGCGATCGACGCCAATCAGCGCTGGGGCGTCGACGAGGCGATCCGCTGGACCAAGGCGCTCGCCGAGTTCGACCCGTACTGGATCGAGGAGCCCACCAGCCCCGACGACATCCTCGGCCACGCGGCCATCCGCCGGGCCGTGGCCCCGGTGAAGGTCGCCACCGGCGAGCACGTACAGAACCGGGTCGTCTTCAAGCAGCTCCTCCAGGCCGGCGCCGTCGACGTCGTCCAGATCGACGCGGCGCGGGTCGCCGGAGTCAACGAGAACCTCGCGATCCTGCTGCTGGCGGCCAAGTTCGGCGTCCCGGTCTGCCCGCACGCGGGAGGTGTCGGCCTGTGCGAACTCGTCCAGCACCTGTCGATGTTCGACTACGTGGCCCTCTCCGGCACCACCGAGGACCGGGTCATCGAGTACGTCGACCATCTGCACGACCACTTCCTCGACCCGGTGGTGATCCGCGAGGCTCACTACGCGGCACCCACCGCGCCGGGTTTCTCGGCCGCCATGCGGCCCGAGTCGATCGCGCGATACACCTATCCCGACGGCGCCTTCTGGGCCGCCGACCTCGCCCAGAACAAGAAGGGACACGCGGCATGAGCGACTTCGAGGGTCTGAAGGCTCTGGTGACCGGCGGCGCCTCCGGCATCGGCCGGGCGACCGCCGACCTCCTCGTCGCGCGCGGCGCACAGGTCGCCGTGCTCGACCTGGACCCGTCGTCGGTCGAGAAGCCGTTGCTCGCCTACCGGGCGGACGTCAGCGACGACGCCTCGGTCCGTGAGGCCGTCGCGGCCGCCGTCGCCGACCTCGGCGGACTGGACGTCCTGGTCAACAACGCGGGCATCGGCGCCCAGGGCACCGTCGAGGACAACGCCGACGACGAGTGGCACCGGGTCCTGGACGTCAACGTCGTCGGCATGGTCCGGGTGGCCCGTGCCGCCCTGCCCCACCTGCGGGAATCAACCCACGCGGCGATCGTCAACACGTGCTCCATCGCGGCCACCGCGGGCCTGCCGCAGCGGGCGTTGTACAGCGCGACCAAGGGCGCCGTGTACTCCCTCACCCTCGCGATGGCAGCCGACCACGTCCGCGAGGGCGTCCGCGTCAACTGCGTCAACCCCGGCACGGCGGACACCCCGTGGATCGGCCGTCTGCTGTCCAAGGCCGCCGAACCGGCCGCCGAACGCGCCGCCCTGGAGGCCCGTCAGCCCTCCGGCCGCCTGGTGAGCGCCGACGAGGTCGCCAGCGCGATCGCCTACCTGGCGAGTCCGCTGTCCGGCGCCACCACCGGCACGTCACTCGCCGTGGACGGTGGCATGCAGGGCCTGCGGCTGCGGCCGGTGGAGCAGTGAGCACGCTCGGCCGAAGCGGTGTCGAGGTCAGCGACCTGGCCTTCGGCGCCGCCGCCATCGGCAACCTCTTCACCGAGGTCGGCGAGGAGCAGGCACACGAGGCCGTGACCGTCGCCTGGCAGCGGGGCGTGCGCTACTTCGACACCGCCCCGCACTACGGCCTCGGCCTGTCCGAACGGCGGTTGGGAGCGGCCCTGCGGGAGCACCCCCGCACCGAGTACACGATCTCGACGAAGGTGGGCCGCCGCCTGGAGCCGACGCGGGACGGGGGTGACGACCTGGCCAACGGCTTCGCGGTCCCCGCCACCCACCGCCGCGTCTGGGACTTCACCGCCGACGGCGTACGACGCACCCTGGAGGCGAGCCTGGAACGGCTCGGCCTCGACCGCGTCGACGTCGTCTACCTCCACGACCCCGACGACCACGCCGAACAGGCCTTCCGGGAGGGCTATCCGGCCCTGGAGAAACTCCGCTCGGAAGGGGTGATCGGCGCGATCGGCGCGGGCATGAACCAGACCGGCGTACTCACCCGTTTCGTCCGTGACACCGACGTCGACGTGGTGCTGTGCGCCGGCCGCTACACCCTGCTCGACCAGCACGCGCTCGCCGAACTGCTCCCGGCCGCCGCGGCACGCGGCACCTCCGTCGTCATCGGCGGCGCCTTCAACTCCGGGCTCCTGGCGGACCCCAGGCCCGGGGCGACGTACAACTATGCCGAGGCACCGGCCGAGTTGCTGGACCGGGCCCTGCGCCTGAAATCCCTCGCCGACCGCCACGGCACCACCCTGCGGGCCGCCGCCCTGGCCTTCTGCGCCGCTCCCGAGGCGGTCGCGAGCGTTCTCGTCGGCGTCCGGTCTGCGGCCGAAATCCACGACTGCGCCGACCAGTTCGCGGCCCGGGTGCCCACCGCCTTCTGGCAGGAACTGCGCGACACCGGTCTCCTGCCCGCCGACGCCCCCGTCCCCGCCGAGGAACCGTCATGAGAGTCGCCCTGCACACCAAGGTCCGCGCCGACCGGATCGACGCGTACGAGGCCGCCCACCGCGAGGTACCGGTCGAACTCACCGACGTCGTATGGGAGCTGCCGTGACCGTGGACGCGCACCACCACCTGTGGGATCTGTCCGTACGGGACCAGGACTGGATCGAGGAACACAGCCCGCTGCGGCGCGACTTCACGGTGGCGGACCTCCGGCCCGAGGCGGCCGCGGCCGGAGTCGACCGCACCGTCCTCGTCCAGACCGTCACCGTCGCCGAGGAGACCCCGGAGTTCCTCGCCCTCGCGGCAGGCCACGAGCTGATCGCGGGCGTCGTCGGCTGGACCGACCTCACCCACCCCGACATCGCCGACGAACTGGCCCGGCTGCGAGAACTCCCCGGCGGGCGGTACCTCAAGGGCATCCGGCACCAGGTCCAGGGCGAGCCGGACCCTCAGTGGCTGCTGCGGGCGGACGTCCGGCGCGGCCTCGCCGCCGTCGCCGACGCCGGACTCGTCTACGACCTCGTGGTGCTGCCCCACCAGCTCCCGGCGTGCGTCAAGGCGGCGGCGGCCCTGCCCGAACTCACCTTCGTCCTGGACCACTTGGGCAAGCCGCCCGTCGCCTCCGGCGCCCTCGAACCCTGGGCGGGTGAGGTCCGCGCCCTCGCCGCCCTGCCGCACACCGTCTGCAAGCTCTCCGGCATGGTCACCGAAGCGGACGCCGGCTCCTGGACCGTCGACGATCTGCGCCCGTACGCCGAGGTGGTGTTGAACGCCTTCGGTCCGGACCGGCTGATGTTCGGCTCGGACTGGCCGGTGTGCACACTCGCGGCGACCTACGGCGAAGTGCTGGACGCGGCGGCCCGGTTGACCGACCCCGCCGACCGCACCCGGATCTTCGAGACCACCGCCACCCGCGTCTACGGCCTGTGAGACCCCCGCTGCACGGCCTGCGAGCCCCGCGCGCCTACGACCTCCGGGACACCCCCGTCAGCCGGGTCGGCGGCAGGTACTCGCGTACATACGTCCGCTCCCAGCACGCGCCCGTCTCCCGCAGCTCACGCCAGGTCGTGTAGCGGTAGCGGAAGAGACGGGCGCGGATGTGGCGGGGCGGCGCGTCGGACGGGAACGGGGAGCGGCGCAGCAGCTTCAGGGTGTCGCGGTCGTTCTCCAGCAGCCGTTCCACCATGGCCCCGAACCAGGTCCCGGCGTACGCGGGGGAGAGGGCGGCGAACCACATCATCCAGTCGAGCCGCAGATGGTACGGCGCGAACTGGCGCGGCCAGCGCCGGGGATCACCCGGCTTGCCCTTGAACTCGTACTCCCGCCAGTCGGAGTCCTCGCGCGGCACGTCGTCCGCCGTGCCCTCGACGACCACCTCGTAGCGGATCCGGCTGACGCTGCCGAACGCGCCGTAGGTGTTGACCAGATGGAGCGGGTCGAAGGAGCGGTTCATGACCTGGCGGCGGGAGAGCATGTTGCGGACCGGCTGGTAGCTCAGGCCCACCAGCAGCGCGGCGACGGCGAGCACCACCACCTCGTACCACAGCGGCGGCCCGGCCACCGACGGCGGATCGCCCGGGAACCGCACCGCCGACAGCGCCACCACGACGGTGATCCAGTTCAGCCACGAGAAGTTGCCCGACAGCACCAGCCACAGCTGGGTCAGGATCATCAGCGAGGCCGCCGCCGTGGCGATCGGCTGCGGGGTGAACAGCAGTACGGGCACGATGAGTTGGGTGACATGGTTCGCTGCCACCTCCACCCGGTGCAGGGGGCGGGGCAGACGGTGGAAGAACCAGCTGAGCGGCCCCGGCATCGGCTGTGTCTCGTGGTGGAAGTCGAGGCACGTCAGCTTCCGCCAGCACGCGTCACCGCGCATCTTGATCAGACCCGCGCCGAACTCCACCCGGAACAGGATCCAGCGCAGCAGGAACAGCACCAGGACCGGCGGGGCCACCTCGTCGTTGCCGAGGAACACCGCGAGGAAGCCGACCTCCAGAAGCAGGGACTCCCAGCCGAAGCCGTACCAGGTCTGACCGACGTTCACGATCGACAGGTACAGCGCCCACGGGAGTGCCCACAA
>Ga0307516_10000840_pt1 | contig 42125 bp, 59 predicted proteins | sample 19_EM_MG_FD_203310 | JGI IMG/M metagenome (GOLD analysis project Ga0307516, IMG submission 203310) | Populus trichocarpa ectomycorrhiza microbial communities from riparian zone in the Pacific Northwest, United States - 19_EM | ecosystem: Host-associated > Plants > Roots > Unclassified | place... | reverse complement strand
CCCAGCGGACATGTGTCGTCGAAGATGCAGATAGTGACGTCGATACTTCTGAAGAATTCTAGTGGAAGAAAGCGGGGTGGATCCACCAGGATTAATCTGCTCCCTCGTGGATTAGTTGGTCGAATGGCCTCTTAGAATGCGGCGGTGGTTCCTCGATGAGCAGCGAAGAATGAGAGGGCGTGTTCCGAGCGCAATCGCTGAGGGATTTCCACCTCGGGTGGACGAAAGGACTTCTATTGCCTCCAAGCGATTGATTGGATCCCCTAGCAGAATTGCAAGCTCTGTGGCTGTGATCGGGGCCAATGGAGCAGCGTAGACAGATCACCATAGGCGAAGACTTCGTTCGCAGGTAGTGGTAGAGTATCAATCATCGGTCTCTTTGTGATCGGCATCATCTGCAACTGCTGAAGTGATCCTCCTACCCCTCCCGAGACTCCACAAGTAGTCGGTGATGTCCCGGTGGTAGTAGTGACGGACGTGAGAATGAGATGCGGAGAATGGGAGGCGGACGAGGAACCGCAGGACTCTCCGAGAGCCATCTCGAGCGTTGGTGTTCTGGTGGATCCTTGCAAGCTGCGAACGACCGTGGACGGGGAGGAGGAAGACCGACGTTGGTTTGTGTTCGAGGCTCTTTTGGACTGGCTTACGGGGGGTGCCGGTATTTGTAGGGCGAAAGCGTCAAAGGAGGAATGGAGTGGAGTGGGAATGAAGCACAGCTGGTCGGAACAGGGAACCTGGGACGCGCGAGGTTGTTATGCTATATAGGGGGGCAATCGGGTGTGTGCGTGCAGGTGGTACGACATACCGGGACGGGTGGGAGCTGCATGCCTGTCCTGACCTGTTGGAACCCCACGGCGACGGTACGGTATCTACAGTACGGTGTGGGTACGGTCTGGACTGGGTAATCGAAGGCGAGTAGTGACGCTCTGCCCCACTTGAACTTGCACCTCCCTCCGCCAACCTCCCGACCTGAGCGCCGTCCAATTGCATCTGGGCGATACCCACCGAGAGCGAGGACAGTCTCACGAGCCCAAAACCACCGCGCCAGTCCGTATTTGATTCCCAGTGCAACTCAGCGGCCAAGGGTGCCGATCACAATCTCGTCAGACTTGGCAGCTGTGAAGACTTCTCGCTTGCTGATCCGTGGGTGCAAATCTCACATGTGGGCATCCGCGCAGATGTTTCCGCGCTTGCAGTTTTCGGTTGGCAGCTGGCAGCCGTCGTTCGGTGATCTGGCTACCAGCCCACATAGGACGGGCCGGGACAGGCATCCATGTGTATCGATATAGACGCAGAAAACTTGGCGCTGATGTTGAGTTACAGGGTGACGAGGCGAGACAATCGCGCGCGGCGAAGAGTTCGGATTCGGTGCCGCCCGGCCGCTAAACTGCAGCTGTCCGAGCTGCGTGAACACGGCCGACCGCCCCTCTCTCCCCCCCACCCGGGCAACCGGGCTTGCCGCCAGTCGCACGCACAGATATCGGAGTCCCCTGCTGGTCCCGATGCTGCCTGTTCCTTGCAATATGCACGCTTGACCTCGACCCCCAGAAAACTTGCCCCGACCCGACAAAGGCAGGCGCCCCCCACATCCGCAGCGCCCCCCACCCCCCCACATCCGCAGAGCCCCCCACCCAAAGGCCAGCCGAAAAAGGCGGGGGCCGGCTTCCTCCGTAGCAGCCACCCGTCAACCCCCCGAGCAACATGGCCGTCAGGGGAGCCGACTGCGGATATCGAATCGAGCCTGCGAACAGGAGCAACGAACAAACGACGCCCGCTCTCCAGGGTGGGGGGATCTCGCCAGAGATGGTCCATAACTGCATTCGTGGTTCTGTCGGTCAACCCGGGGCGCGGATGGCATCATAGAGTAGCTTCCATAGAACGCTGGCCTGCCGTAAGGTCGTTAGCTCTTTCTGCCCGAGTTCGCACGATTTCGTGCTGCAGCATGCAAACATAGATAGATGCATGTCTGCAGGTGAAACAGCGGAAGAGGGGGGGGGGGAACCAGCCAGTCCGTGATATTACGCTGAGACAGGGCACCGCCATCCACCCGTCGGGATGCAAGCAAGCACGGACTGCAAGGCGATGGAGACACCGGCTATCTATGTAAGTGCTTAATGCCCGTGCGGGTACTTCCTTTTGGCTATATCGAGCAGTGGCCCTACTGCCAGAAGCCCTCTCGTCACAATTGCTCTATGGCGCCCGTCGTGATACGGAGATTCACCGGCGGTCACTCACCAATAGTTGGCTGGCGGAAGACACAATCTTCTACCTACAAGCGGTTAGGGGCAGAGGACAAAGGGGAGCACCTGCAGACTGACCGAGGTCGGGGCCGGACAGTGGTCAGGAACCGGGCGGTTTGTTATTGCCATGGTTTAGATAGGTCGCACGCGATTGATGGGGAGAATCCCACAGCCGGATAAAGTGGCCAAACGCGAGCAAGGGCAGTCCCTGGGAATGAATTCGTTATCGAAGCTCTGCGGAAGAAAACGAAGAAATGAAGCGTGATGTAGATAAACAACGTAAAGCGGAGCAGAGCGGGCAACTCAAAACTACTAGATTCCCACATACCTGCCTCCAGTAAAACTATCTACTCGAACTCCCGCCTGCGACACAGGTAATCGCTCGCCATCAAGCACTCACACCTCCGCAGTGTAAAAACAAAAACGGCAGAAATCTAATATCCCCTACTTTTTGACTACTTAGTCGAATATACTCTACTTTTGCCAACGGTAACTTTTGGTGTGGCGCAGCAACGCAACGCACTGCGTACGGCGTGGCACATTCATTGAGACCCCAAAACCCACGAACATAGCTTCGACGCCGATACCATCAATGCATATGGGTGAATGCTTGAAGAAAGTTCATGATAGTCGCGATACTGGTGCCCTTGCAGACGGAACATCGCGCCTTTGCACGGTTAGGGGCGTCTGCTAATTCTCCGGCGACATTCCACTGCGCACCTCCTGGTCTCCTCGGGTCGCCCCCTCCGCTTTCACTGGGAAGTTGGCCTTCCCCTTGATACCGCAGTTCTAGGCGGCTCGAAAACAGAAGTTTGCAATACCGCCCTCTAGCCTCACCCCCAGTACCCCTCTTGTCGGCCATTGTCCTGGGTCGGCGGTTTCGAGTGGCACTGGGTGTGCACCAGCACGGCAGTGTTGGCAGTGTGGACAGTTGTTTGTGTCAGCTGCTATCCCCGCACGCGATCAATCGGTGGATCATGAAATATTATTCGCCAAAAGTGGGGGGTGAACCGGAGCACATACAAACTTTCGGGCGAGTCCGCAGAAAACGGGGAACCAGACGTAAAAAAACAAACAGAGAAACATCTACGCGTGGCGCCACTCCCAGCCTCCGTCCTCAAGCAGAACATATTTCCGCCTTGATGGCCTGGCGCGGTTGATGCCCTCGACGCGAGAGAGAAAGAGAGGAAGAACAGGAACGACAAGCAGCATATGTGCGGGGGGGAAGTGATACCGTTGATTATAGAGGGCACGGCTGAAGGCAGTTGACGGAGGCAGATTGCTCCAAACTGGCGAACGGACATCTGCACAACCTGCAGTAAACCGAGAACCGGTGGATCAACACGGGTTCGAGGGTCCGAGGCGAATGATACCAGGTAGCCGCCCCCCCAATCGCGCCCCAGCCACCTACATACGCACTGCCACCGACGAATCTCCAACATGACACCACATCAATTCGTCAAACAAAACAAAAATCCGCACAGGTTAGCTACTTAGCTAAGTAGTTAGTGAGTTCAAACGGACCAGCTGTTCCCCATATCTCCCCCCTCCCCTGTCATTCCCATATCTTTCCCTCGTGTCACAGAGTAAACCATGGATACATTTACATATCTATGTTTCTTCCCCTCCCTCCCCTGGGTCCCATGCCTGCCGCCGCCGGTCGATCAAGAGTCAAGAAGCAATAAAAAGGAAGGAAAAAAACCAAGCAAATCAAATGACGCCATTCCCGCTCACGCCATCCCCACCCGCCCCAACAATGCAATGCAATCCCGAGAGTATCATAAAAAAAAAGGTAAAAAAAAACGAAAGATGTTCTTTACAAGCCAAATGGCGTCGTTGTCGTCTTCTAGAGGTGCGAGAAGGTGCGCTTGAAGAGCTTAGCGCCAGTGGCAGTGGCGGCGACGCCATTGTTGGCCAGCTTGACGGTTGCACGGCGGCCAGTGGGCTCCCTGATGTCGAGATCGAGGGCGGTCCGCACGAGAAAGTCTTTCATTCCCTTGGTGTCGGTCTTGAGCTCGGGGTTCTGGCTGAGCGTATAGGCAATCAGGCCGCTGATATCTGAGGGGGCCGGTTAGTGGTGTGTGCACGCATCGGGGGGGAGGGGCAAGAGAAAAGGTTTGGGGGGGGGGGACACGTACGAGGGCAGGCCATGCTGGTCCCAGAGATGGTGTTGATCTTGTTGGTGCTTCCGATCCAGGTGCTGGTGGTGTCCTGACCGGGAGCGTACAGCGTGGTGCAGTCGCCAAAGTTCGAGAACGAGGCGCGCTCGTCGGTGATGGTAATGGCACCGACGACGATGGCGTCGCTTTGGTCGTCGACGACGGCCGAGCCGGGGCTGCCCAGGCATGCATCGCGCTGCTCGTTTCCGGCCGCGACGGAGAAGTGGATTCCGTTCTTGTTGGCCTGAGCGATGGCCTCGTTGAGGGACTGCGAGGGCTCGAGGGATCCGAGGGACATGGAGGCCACCGAGCCGGCAAAGTTTCTGACATTCTGGCGCTTCTCGTGGTTTCGCATCATCCAGTCGATTCCGGCTAGGATGTCGGAAGTGAAGCCGGAGTCCGGCCCGAGAACCTTGACAGCAATGATGTTGGCGTTCTTTGCGACTCCGAACGTGGTCGAGCCAGCAGTGCCGGCACAGTGGGTCCTAGCCGCACATCAGCATCTTTGCGACTGACACCATCGGGAACGGTTGCAGCTTACCCATGTCCTTGGCTGTCGGTCTCGTCGTCGATGGTGAATCCAAAGGTAGCACGGCCATCAAAATCGACGTGATCGACATTGATGCCGGTGTCGATGATGTAGATATCCACGTCCTTGCCCAAGGCCCCAGTCTGATTGAGTCCACCCTCGAACTTATAAGTGAAGTCGATAGCAGCGACACCGGCGTCATTCAGAGTATCGGCATTCTGGATTGGCTGTTCCTGGCTCAACCTCTGCAGTCCCCACGGCGCGTTCTGCTGGATTCCCGCGATTCGGACCTCCATATCAGGCTCGAAGGTCTTGAATCCAGTCGTCGACATGAGGCTCGCCCTGCCGGGGAGCATGGTGCAAGAGAAGCCCTTGAACGCCGTGTTGTTGTAGATGCGGTTGACCTTGACGTCTCCCATATCGGCGATCATCTGCTCGAGCGAACGGGGGTCATCATTGTCGACGATGACGGTCCATGTCTTTGGGGATTCCTGCTCGACAACCTCGTCCGTGCCCTTTCCGCCGGAAACGCTGCTGGGGGTTGCAGCTTTAGCGGCAGTGGATGTGGCGACACTTCTGGCCGAGTTAGGGTGCGGCGCGGCGAGCACAGTTGAGGCGATAGTGGATAATAGTAGGAGAGCGGACGACAGATTGAACTTCATGATTGAGGGTGTATATTCCAAACAAATCCTGGTGTTTGTCAGTCATCCGCATATTCCCATTGAAGCCGGGCGGCCAGTAGCATACCTTTTTTTTTTCCCTCTCTTTTCTGGTTCCAAAATGGAAATAAGCTTTCAAAGCTGCGTGCAGGGGGTCTCCGGTGTATTGTTAAAGAATGGAAGGTGAATGGCTTGCTTCAAGTCTCTTTCTTTGTAGGACCGAATACGAGGGCGTTGAGAGAATGTGTGTAAGATTACGGGAAGGAAGGAGTCGGAAGGAGGGTGGTGAAGAGACTTGCTCGTCGGGGAAGGGAGTGAGTGTGGGGAATGACTGAATGCCGAGGAAGGGGAGGAGGGGGAGGAGGAGGGAGAATGAGAAGTGGAGGAAGATGCACGATCTACCAGAGACCAAGAGTGAATAGCTCGTTGGAGGCCAGTAAGGTGGTCAAAGAGATTGTTTCCCGAAAACAGCTATCACTCGCAGAGTGTGACCGGGCAAGAGGCTCCGAAAGGGATCGGAAAGAGGGCGAGAATCGAAAGTGAAAATATGTAACTGAGAAAAGAATAAGTGGCCGCCAACACAGTTGGGGACGGAGGGGAGGAGGGGTAGGAGAAGGGAAGGGAATTGTGGTTGCCGGTGTCGAGAGTGAAAATCGAAATCGCAACGCAGGGCGCCGAAGCGGTGCGTTAAGTACAAGTTCTACACGAATGCATATACGCCCCGCGCCAGGGGTTCGGTGGGGCTCGCTACGAATCGGACTCTCCCTTCTCGCTACTGCATCAAACATTGGGTCGCTGCAGCCGCCATTGCTGTTGCCAACCGATTCCTCACAAACCGTAGACAATAGTGAAACGTTAGAGATTGTGCGGGCTAGTGTGGGGCGAATGGCGGGCGACTAAGCGCAGGACGCAGCCCTGCACCTATCGTTCTCCGGATTAGCGTGCGCGAGGCGGGCTGATTGGCAGTTGCGCTCTCTCTTCTGTTTGAGCCCCAGGAGACGGGACAAGGGGAATGCATTCTGCAGCAGCAGTTGCGGCTGAGCCAGCTGCGCACACTTTTCGCTTGCTGTTCCTGCATCTGCCAGACCGACAACCACAGACACGCACAGCCACTTCGTACAGTACCTCCGCGTAGTTCCGCCTATGTATGCGGCGGCGGCAAGCCGATCAGTCGTGCTACAAGTATCACGCATCTTTTTTAAACGGGGCCGTCTGATTGGGCGGCCGCGTTCAATCCCGCAATCTTCGCACCCCCGAAATGCCGACCCCCAACGAATTGCGGCGGTACTCTCTGCCAATCGTTCCTGCCGGCCAGCTCGTTGCTAACTACCTACCTGATAGTACCAAGAGCAGACAGAGGGAAAAGCCACACCAAGGCCGCCGCAGCCCCGGCTGCCACTAGTCCAGATATCTGCATATGTATCTACATATCCCCGCCGGCCGGCCTCTTTCACCTCCCATCTGCTATCTATGCATCGCGGACGAAGACGATCTCGCGAACCAACGATCCGACAGCCCAGATACCGGTCGCCAGCGAGGAAGCGCTCAACTTCGCCGGAGTTATGACGACAAAAGGGTTCGCTGCGAGTGGCGTTGAGCCTTTGCTGAAGGGCAACTGCGGTCTCCAAGACGCCTTACAGCATTCGCTGAAATCCAGTTACCACCGCAGTTCGACACCGTTGTTTGCCCTTCGAAAGCGTGCGGGGCTGGGTGAGATTCATACACGCGGACTAAAAAAGAAAACTAGGAGAACTCTCCGCGATCGGGGCCCTGCCTACGAGTCGCCGGCCAGCTGGCGCAGGTACCATGGCTAACTGGCGCGCGAGTCTCGAGTATTTCCGTCGATCTTCCCCTCATTCGAATTTCGCGTTTTCCAGCTCGTTTCTTCGTTTTTGTTCTCTATTTTTCCCCCTTTGTCGTTCACCCATCGAGATCTCGCCGACAATCCCATGTCGGCTGCCGGGCTGGGGTGGGGGAAAGGGGGGCGGTCGAGACGGAGGGAGATCCACGGACGACATAGATATATCTATACGTACATTGGGGGGTTCGCCATGCGTGAGACTTAGCACGTTTCGTCAGGCAGCACTGGGGGGTATCTAGGCAGGCAGCCGTGAAGTGTGGTGGGGGGGTGGACACCTCAGCAGCGCAGCGGCTGAGCGGTGCATCGCGCCTTCCGATTCGTGAGAAGAAGGGGAAGGGAGACAGGAAAGGGCTATTTTTTGTTTCTTTTCTCTTCGCCTGGCGTGAAGGTGGATGGAATGTCGGCCGATGCGGCTTTTGGCTGGGGTTATGTAATACATAGCGCGCGCCACACACGTGAGCTGACTAACTAAGCAGCCTCCAGACTTGACACGATTGGACGCGGCTGCGAGCTGAAACCCCTGGTCTCCGGGTCCTTTCTTTTCGCGACACGACGGCTGGCCGGACTCGGGAGCAGGCTGAGGCCGAGGGCCAATCGGGTCCCAACACCATCCCACGGGCCAGCAGCCTCCGCGTTTTTTTGATGGCTTACGGCGGGCGAAAGAGCTAACTACTGCCGTGGGCCATCGTGGGCGCACCAGCCACCACGAGTATTCTGCTCCAAATACCGCCACGGCTGAGAGCACGGCACTCGCGTCCTGTACGGTGCGACCAGGTGGCTCTCCTATGCAGGGCAGACGTCTGCAAAGGCCCGTCTGCTGGACGCAGTGTGCGAACCCAGGAGAACCGCCAACAGCTCGGTGGTGCGCTCACCTCTGTTGATAACTCCTGCCCGCCAACCGCAGAAAAGCCTTTGCTGTCTCGCAACTCCTGCGGTTGCCTTCTTCCAACCGGCCAACATACTGCCGCCGCATCGCGCGGGGGGGCGGCGCCTCGCAGCCACTCACCCGCATTTCTCCCTTCGCACCTTTCCTCCTCTTCGCCCGCCCCCCGACGCCTACTTTGCCTACCTACTTGGTTCACCTGAACGACAAATTCAGAAGACAGCCCCTTGTGCACGGGCACATATCTATGGCCAACGAAAACGGAGGAAATGCGGGGTGTGTCAGGTTTCCCTGCGGTAGTCTCGGGGGATCGGATGGGACGGAAGGTTATCCTCTCTAGATACATGGTTTCTTTTGTTTTTCCGCTCTTTCCAGCGTGGGAGAGCGGGCCGCACGTGCCGGCCGACTGGCCGACCGCCGCCGGAGGAATGCAGCGAACTGCCGAAAACGCTCTCGCGGAGTTTCCTGCGAGCAAGGTGTGCCCCTGCCGGGGACAGAGCTCCGCGAGTCCGCAGTCACGTGTTTCTTCTGCGGGGACATATCTATGGGCAGATCCGAGTGAGTCTGAGATATCTACATATTCTATCATAGATAGATAACTGATCTACATGGATTCGCGCCATCGCTACCGGTATCCGAAGTCGCGCACAAGCAAAGTTCCCAGACATATCTAGACTCTGCGTACATACATGTGTCCGTGTCTGATCGGCACCGTCCGCTTCCTCGCCGAAAGCTGCAGCTTGCGATGTCACGGCGCCGGCGTCTTGGACTCACGTTCAGCGGTGGGGGATGGCGGGAATACGTGTTGTCGCACAAGCGGTTGATCCCATATATGTAGTTACGTCATAGATCACCCTCACCCCTTCGGACCAACAACGATGCAACAACCGCGCGACAACAACCGCGCAACAACAACAACGACAACACAGCACCGTGAGCACACCACATGAGGACCAAGATGCCCACACGCAAGGAAGTTGAATTGACGGTGCGGAATCTCGGTTACAGCCATGCCTTCACGTGGCGGGGCTCACCGTACCCAACCCCACGAGCCGTGTTCTCTCCCGCACGCTCACACTGACTGACTGACCGAGCGCAGAAACGCGCACACTGCCCACCGCACACGCACGTCACGGCGACGACGCATTTGGTCCTCGGCGGGCACATGACGATATCGCTTGAGTCGGGTGAGAAGCGGACGTTCGGCCCGGGCGCGCTCGTCGACGTCGGCGAGCGACAGCTGCACGAGGTCTGGATCGGCAGCGGCGGGTGCGAGTGCGCCGTTGGCGAGCAGCTGGTCGCGTGTAGGATTTGGTGGATGGCTACAGGTAGCTGTTTATATTATGCCGGTCCTCAGCTTGTGAAGGACCTCGGTTGATGATGGTGATGATGGTTCACTAATTGCACGCCAACGCTTCGGGTGACCCGGTGAACACTGGCCACCTGCTGCCACCGCGTAATACTGTGTGACGAACAGCGACGCCGGAAGTCGGTGTGCGTGTCGGCGGCATACCGGTACGTCTGCATGGCTGCAGTTATGGGTCGCGGTTGGGTCCGCAGATCGGGAAAGAGAGAATATGCACAAGTGGTACCGTGCCCGTCCGTTCGGCGGAGTGTGACGCGGCGGCGCGGGGAGCTGGGGGCGGAGATTGCGCATGATGGGCGTGAGTCAGCCTTTACACGGAAGCCTTGTGTAGCGCTCATGCTTCTCGAGAGCCTCGGCTTGCCGACTCCTTACCGGGGGTTGCACGCGACTACTATGGGCTTAAGTGCCCCTGCGGGGCGGGCAATGCGCACGGCTCGATATGTAAGCCGTTCCGTGCGTCGCGGAGACACCTTCAGCTATCAGCTGTGCCCTCAAGGGTTCTCGATCGGGCAGGTTGCCGCCTCCCTACCGCATATATGTAACCATCGCGTGTGTGGATCAGACACACAAATCTGCATTTTCGAATTGAACACATTGGACACGTAAGACGCACTGAGCAACGACAGACTGCACTACCACGCACTGCTACGCACTACTTGTACTGGAGCGGGTTGAGCATGTACTCTGCTCCCGCTGCCCCTCACAGTGTCTCACTCGACTCGACTCGAAAACAGCAAGTGATATAGTGTGCGTATAGCATCCTCCACATAGACATCCGTCCTTAGCTCACGCCGACCCACCCCCTTTCTCTAGGGAATGTTCCCGGACCAGACCAGATCAGACTGTTAGCTATCTGGATGATGGGTGATGATGTGTGGAGCCGGGAGAGCGTCACGGCTTCCCCTCTCCCCTCTCCCCTCCTCACATCCAGCCGCCCGCGGGGTGGAATGGCTGAGTGACCTGGATCAGCCGGAGACACGCATGATGCCTCTCCCAAGATCTCTTGTGCATCTTAAGCGGGAGATCTCCAAGAAGAAGTGGGCGGAGGCGCACCACCAGTGGGCTGGAGGCCGGACCTCCAAGACGAAATACAGGATGCCGAAAAGCCAGAGGCCGGACGGCACGGTGACCGGAAGCACCAAGAGGCTTGCCTCGCGGTTCTACTAGCTGAAGACGGGGCACTGCCTCACCGGGTAGTACCTCTAGTGGACAAAGAACCGACCCATAGAGTAGTGCTGGTGGTGCCGGTACCAGGCCCAGACTCGGGAGCATCTCTTCAAGGTGTGTCCTGACTCCTGAGTGGAAGGCCCAGCAGGGGATCCTGTGGGCGGAGGTGTAGGAACGGGAGCTCTGGGAGCGCCGGGAGCGGGAAGAAGAGAGAGAGGTGGAGGCGGAAGAGCTGGGTGCTGGGGGCCGCCGCTGTTCCTGCCTACGCCCTCCTTCATGGCGTCCGCAGAGAGGGAGGAGTAGGGGGCGAGTCTCGCTTTTTTTTGTTATTCCCTTTGTCCGAGTCTTTCCTTTCGGCTGCGGTTTCCTTTGCTTTTTCTTCAGTTCGGACCCTTTCCCTCTCCTTTGTTTCCTTGGTGCGCACTACATCTTCTTGGGACAGGCTTGGGCGGAGGGTAAAGGGGAGCTTGCAACGTGCCGCCACCGCGGACAGCAGACGGGAAAAACGGACAAAATGTACATCGCCACAGTCTAGATAGACTGTATGCGAGTATGATTAAACAAAAAAATCCTCATATCGAGCACGCTTCGTCTAATTGGGCTCGTGTTTTTCCTCCCTTTTTCTGTTTATAAAGGGGAGCAGGTGAGAGGGAGGAGGGGAGGAGGGGACGGAGAAGAGGGAGAGAGGAGAGAAAGCGCAGTCTGGTGGGGCTAGAGCGGCATGGTTCGGATATAGTGCAATACATGTGGTGTCGCGGAGTGCGTGCGGCCGGTACTGCACGTGAGTAGGTGGTCCTTGGGAGGGGGCGCGCGGTCACGGAATGGATGCTATGGGATGTGGCCCTTGCACGGAAACCTTGGGGTGGAGAGGATGCGGATGCTGGAAATGCTTCTCGCTACTTGAGTTCGTATCGGTGTAGTTTTGGATTTGGCGCTTGCGCCTTAGAGTTTGTTGAGGGCACGGTTGCGAAAGGCGTGACGCGAGAGCGGGGAAGTATGTACAGTACAAGAGGAGGATCTTTTGTTCTGTTGGTTCTTCTCTTTCTCTTTTACTTCAATACACTTGACAGATAACTATCAACGAAGTTGAGAGTTGCTCGGTCGTCCAGTACCCATTCGCTCAGTGTCTACCGGTCTCGCACAACATCAAACATACGGCATCCGGAGCGCACCCCAAACCCTCCTATTACTGATCTGTATCCTCATCGCTGGTCGGTATTCTTTCGGCGGCAGACGGGCATCTTTGAAGAGTGGAGACGCCGCCGATCCGCCGTCGCGGATGGGTTCTCCGGTGAGGATCCGTCAGAGGGCTTGTTGCGCTGGAGATCAACGACTGCACTGACTGGCTGACGCGCGGCAACTACCGCTACTATCTGCAAGCTGGAAGATTTCTCCTGCGGGGGCGGCGGATGGCGGCAGCAGACTCGCGCGGGTAGGCACGCAGCACCCGCACCGGAGCCGCCACGGGCCGAACCGACCGCACGTCACGGCCAGAAGCCGACCAGCTCGCCGTCGGCAGTAAACGGGCGGCGAGTTTCTGAAACCGTTCGCCTAAACGCGGAGCCCGCATTACGGACGAGTCCTGAGCGTGCCGTGGCGGAACCTGCCTTTACTATCGCTTACATGCAACGCACCTCCACGTCTTTACTTGACGCAAGTCGGAACAGGCGACAGGAGCGGAAGCCACGGCTGCTTCTGCACACCTACACACCTGCCTCGCCACGCCGTTATCCACGGAATGTCCAGAGCGCACGGTGCAGTGCGGTGCGATATTCCGTCGAGCGCGGATGGAAGGTCGGAAACCGCATTCGGGGACATAGGTATCTACGCGGAGCCGAGAAGTGGGCATCCCACCCACGCCCTTGCAATGATCGCCTGCGTTGGGTGCATATCTGCAAGGGACGGCAGCACAGGCAGAGTATCTACACTATGATATCTCTGGCGCTTGTGCTGCCATGGTTATTTTTATTATTATCATTATCTACTCTATAATTATCTATGCACATACATACCTGGTGCTGGCCGTCCCTGGAGTTGTGCACTATAGAATCCACGATAAACCTGCGGTTGCGAATCGCCAGGTACAAAAAGGCGTAGAGTATAGCACACCTAGGTGGTTAGGCGGTGATATTGAGCCCCACCTAGGTAGGTACATAGCTGTGTAGTTGCGTATTTAAAGATGAATCTTAGTATGTATGCATATCCAGTGACTAGTGGGCTCGCCTCGTCCAGCTGCCGGCTGGGAACGCTTTATAGGGATAGGTGCGTCCTTCCGCACGGGAGAGTGAAAGGAGAAGATATCGATTTATGCGGCATGGCGGCACGAATTTCAGCCGGTATCTCGTCGTCGTTGAACACGCAGGCTGGCATGCATCTAGGCAGCGCGATCGCCACCATCCTGCCAGCGCGCCGTGAGTGATCTCGGTTCGGCGTATTTAGATTCACCGCGATGCCGGCTTAGCGCTGTGGCTCCGCTGCGTCCCCCGGAATGTCGAATCTCGGCTCCTCAACGCTTCTGCATGGTCGTGTGCGGATTCTAGCTAGCGCGGCATGTGGACGATAACCACCCGGGGGGGGGGGGTCTCGAGATCGAGCCGAATCTTATCGGGTGGGCTGGCAGCTTCATGTTGGGCCGTCAGGTGAAGCCCGTCCCCGATAGAGAAGTGGGTGAGGCAAACCCAGTGGATACCAGCCTCCCACAGGGATCCCCAACGGTGCTGGCCCTCTTCATTACGTACCTGTCAGGCATCTTCGATGAGGTGGAGAGGGTAGCCCCAGGCATCAGAGGGCTATCCTTTTGTGGACGGCATCGGATGGTGGGCAGACGGTGCGGTGAAGGCGATGAAGCGGTGACAGCCAACTGCAGGAAGGTGATGACGGCTGGCATCCAGTCAATCGCCATGTTTGGATTGGAGCTTGGGTGGAAGGGCGACCTAACCTGGGGCACTATCGGTCAGGCAAATGAGCTGCGGGTTTTGGCTAACTAAGAGGCGTGCACGACCACGGGCTGCTTCCGGACAACCAATCTGGGGGCCTTGTCAATGGAGTCAGGACTCAGATCAGCGGCAGCCCAGCTGGAGAACAGACAGCGACGGCTCGGGCTACGGCTACTTAGCTTGCCGCAGGGTGATCAGGCAAGTGAGATCGTCGACGCCCCGATTGGACGAAGTCTCGCGAATGCCCTTGCATACTCGGGCAGGATGGAGAGCACAGTCTTGCTAGAGGAACTAAAGGCCCTCGATGCGGAACTGCTGCAGGAGAAGGGAGCCTCAGCCAAGGCTGAGGCAGAGAAGCCACGGCCCTGGCTCGCCATGTTCACGGATGGGTCACAGCTGGGTGATGGAGCTACCGGGTACTCGGTGGAATGGAAGAACGGGCAATATCAAGACCCACATGGGCTACAACCAGGAAGCCTATGACGTGGAGGGCGCCGCCCTCACCAGACTGGACACAGACGACGCCGGAGGGGATCACAATCTTCACCGATGCGCAGGCCGCCATCAGACTGATGGCCTTGCAGGAGCCTGGCCCCGTCCAGATGTACGCGTCCCAAGCGAGAAAGCACATTGCAGTGCTGCGCAGGGCTAGGCCAGACGTCACGATCGAGATCAGATGGTGCCCAGCCCACGAAGGTATCCCAGGGAATGAGAAGGCTGACGAGTGGGCCAAGCTTGCAGCGGAGGAGCCAGATACCCGGGTGGAGGCGCACGTGATGCCACTTCTCAGGTCTCTCGCACACCTCAAGCGGGAAATTTCGGAGGAAAAGTGGGCCGAGGCGAACTTCGAAGCAGTGGGTGGGAGGCCGCTCCAGGAAGAAGTACAAGATGCCGAGCAGGCAGAATCCTGATGACGCGGTTGCAGGCAGCTCTAAGAGGCTCGCCTCAAGGTTCTACCAGCTGAAGACAGGTCACTGCCTCACCGGGCAGTATATACACTGGACGAAGAGCCGGCCCACCGCTCAGCGCTGGTGATGCCGGTACCGGACGCAGAAACGGGATCACCTCTTCAAGGTGTGCCCCAAATGGAAGGCCCAGCAGAAGATCCTGTAGGCATAGTTATGGGAGGAAAGTAGGAGTAGGAAGAGCCGATGCAAGATCCAGGACCTCCTTGCCAATGGGAGGTGCAGCCAGGCGGGACTAGACTTCCTTTCCACCACGGATTTGAGAAGGCTGGCCCCGTCTGAGGGAGACGCAGGGAGCGAGGTGTCTGAGTGGGAGCGCAGGGAGCGCAGGGAGCGGAAAGAGGAGAGGAGGGCGAAGGCGGAGGAGCTGGGCGCTGGGGGGGAACTACCGCTGTTCCTACCCACGCCCTCCTTTACGGCATTCGCATACGAGGGAAAAGAGGCGGGCCTGGCATTCTTTGGTTCTTTCTCTTGTTCGGACTTTTTTCCTTTGTGATTGCTTTGATGTGCGTCATATCTTCTTGGGACAGGCCGGGGCGGAGGGCAGAGGGGCTTGCAACTTGCCGCCCTTGCGCGGACAGCGGACGGGAAACCCGGGTGGGAAAGTGCGCCGCCATAGTCTAGATAGGGGTGTATTTTTTTTTCTGCTCAACCATACTCGCACCTAGCCCAGCCAGACTACGGCGGTGCACATTCCCTGAGCTCCCACTCCGACGCCTCGCTCTCCGCGTCTTCCTCGGCTGGGACCAGCCTTCCCACATCTATGGGGAGAGGAAATCTAGCACCGCCTGGCTGCACCTCTTGTCGGCAAGGAGGTCCCGGATCGTAAACAGGTGTTTCCTCCTCCCACTTTCCTTCAGCACCTCCGTCCACAGTATCTTCTGCTGGCCCTTTCACCCGGGACACACCTTAAAGAGGTGGTACCTCGTCTGCTTGTGGCGCTGGCACCACCAGCGCTGGGCCGTGGGGCGGTCCTTCGTCCATTGTAGGCACTGTCCAGATAAGCAGTGACCAGTCTTGAGGCGAGCCTCTTGGGACTGCCCGCAACCGCGCCGTCGGGCCTCTGGCTCTTCGGAATCGTATACTTCCCCTTGGAGGTCCGGCCTCCAGCCCACTGCCGCCCCTCTGCCCATTTCTTCTCCGTAATCTCCCGCTTGCAGCGCACGAGCGATCGGGGCAACGGGATTGCGCGTCCCCCCGGTCGGTCCGTGTAACTCAGCCATTCGACCCCGCGTGTGTCTGGCTCCTCTGCCGCAAGCTTGGCCCAATCGTCGGCCTTCTCATTCCCTGGGACCCCTTGTGCGCCGGGCGCCGCCGGATCTCGATGCTGATATCTGGCCGGGCTCTCCGTAGCACTGCGATGTGCTTCCTTGCCCGGAGCGCGTATTTTTGGCCGGGGCCAGGCTCCTCCGAGGCCATTCGTCTGATGGCCGCCTGTGCGTCGGTGAAGATCGTGACTTGTTCCGGCATCGTTTGTCTTCTCGGAGCTGTCTCCTGGGCCCTGGCGAGGGCGGCACACTCCGCGCCGTAGGCCTCCTGGTGTAGCCCATGTGAGTTTTGATACCCACCGAGGATTGGCCGTTCTTCCACACCACCGCGTAGCCAGTGGCTCCATCGTCCAGCCGTGGCCCATCCGTGAACATGATGAGTCCGGGCTGTGACTTCTCTGCGTCAGCCTTGGCAGTTGCGCTTCGAGGGTCTCTGGTTCTTCTAGCAAAACTGTAGCCTCTGTTCTTCCTACGTAGGCAAGAGCGCTCGTAAGCCTTCGTCCTATTGATCATTGCTGTCGGGGTACCGATGATTTCCCTAGCCTGGTCGCCCTGCGGCAGGCTGAGTAACCGTAGTCCGAACCGTCGCTGCCTATCCTCCAGCTGCGCTGCCGCTGGTCCGAGTCCAGACTCCATTGACAGGGAGCCGAGACTGGTAGTCCGAAAGCACCCTGTAGTCGCCCGCGCCTCCCGGTTGACTAAGAGCTGCAACTCGTTTGCCTGGCCGATGGTGCCCTGGGTCTGGTCACCCTTCCACCACAACTCGGAGCCGAACATGGCGACTGACTGGATGCAAGCCGTCATGACTCTCCTGCAGTTCACCATTGAGAGGCCCCTAGATGGACTGCTTGCGAGTACGAATACTTAAACAAAAAACAAAAATGCCGGGGCGGCTGTTGGTTTAGCGAGAGCGACGCCGGGGCTTGATATGACGGCGGCTGGCTAGCTGTCTCAGAATTGGGCTGGCTAGATTGATAGGCTTCTGCAAGCGCGGATACAAAACTTCAACTCCCGTAGCAAAGTCGAACAGAATAGGTAGCCCGACGTGCCTTCCCCGAGCAGATGGAGCGTATACATGCAAGGCTGGTGCGCCTACAGTGCATAGCCACTGGTTCCGGGCAGGGGAGTTGCGCCCGGACGACGCGCAGCACACTCTATCCGCGATGCCAACCGCATACACGGCTGCCGAGATGTTAACTACCTAGGCGTAGCCGTCGCCCTGGAGAAGGGTTTCCGGTTATGCGCCGAGAAAATCCGCGTCGCGTTGGTGAGGGCCTGACCAGTTCGCAAGATTGGTTGTGTGACATCCCGAAACCTCGTTGGCTGGCCCCTCGTTGACGCGGGCGTGTATAAAGTACTCGGTTCCTGCCCATCGGGGGCGGCTTCACCACCATTGCGGATTCGTCGGTCTCGTTCACCCGTCATTCTTTTGGCCTCCGGAGGTTCTTAGCTTTTCCCTTTCCTTATTCTTTCTGCTCTGGCAGCCTCGGGCTTGACGCCTGTAAATCCCCATCCCACCGCCCGCCGCTGAGCGATCCGGATTCCAAGACTGCCGCTTGTCGAACCGTACCCCCCAAAAATGAAGTCTACCGTCATCTCTACCTTGGGTTTCGCCGCCGCCGCTCTGGCCCACGGACTCCTCAGCAATCTCACCATCGACGACGAGCTCTACGAGCTGTACGACCCCTACAAGACGCCGTACCTCCAGCCGGTCCCCGAGATGGTCGGCTGGACCGTCACGTCCAACGGACCGGTCCAGGACGTGTCCTCGGCCGCAATCGCTTGCAGTGCCGGCTCCAAGCCCGGTGCGCTTTCGGCGACCGCTGCTGCCGGCGCCTCGCTCAAGTTCTCGTGGACCAAGTGGCCCGAGAGCCACCGCGGACCGGTGATGACCTACCTCGCCAACTGCCACGGCGACTGCCGCGCCGCCGACCCCACCAAGCTCGACTTCTTCAAGATCGACGATGCCGGCATGCTCGCCGACGGCACGTGGATCTCGGACTCCATCATCAGGGATGGCTCGACCTACTCCACCAGGATCCCCTCCGACATCGCCCCTGGTAACTACTTGCTCCGCCACGAGCTGCTCGCCCTCCACTCCGCCAGCGGCGTGAACGAAGCCCAGGTTCGTACCCCTTACTCCCCCTCTCCGTCTCTGGGTGTTGACCGTCCGTCTTAGTTCTACCCCGTCTGCGTCAATCTCAAGATCACCGGCACCGGCACCGGCACCGCCGTCCCCACCGACACCGTCAAGTTCCCCGGCGGGTACAAGCCCGACGACCCCGGTATTCTCATCAACATACACTACCCCAAACCCACCTCGTACGTGGTCCCCGGTCCCCCCGTGTACTCCGGCGGCGGCGTAGCTCCCGCTAGCTCCTCCTCCTCCACCGCCGCCTACCCCACCGAGGAGCCGGCCACCACCATCGCGGCCTACCCGACCTCCAAGCCCGCGCGGCCCCCCTACGGCAGCTACAGTACCTCGTACTTCCCGTCGACGCTGCCGTGGTCCGTGACGATCAACACCTCGCTCCTGGCGACGCCGGTCCCGCACCCGACCGAGGAGCCGACGACGACGGCGACCGTCAGCACCCCGATCGGCGGCACGGGGCCGGCGCACCCGGCGCCCAGCCCCACCACCACCACCACCACCACCGCACCAGTCGCTTCATACTCCAGCGTCGGCACCGACGGCATCATGACGTCGACGCTCGTGTCCACCGTCGTCGAGAACGTCATCACAACCCTCGTCCAGACCGTCAAGTTCACGCTTACCGTACACCCCGCCAGCACCGCCACCGAGTACGAGGACGTCCTCGCCACCCCCGCCGCCGCCAGGCCAAAGACTGTCACCGTCACCGCCACCGTCACGCGCAAGGGCTCGTCGAAGATCCCCGCGTGCACCCCCGCTGGTCGGTACAGGCACTACTGGAACTAGAGGAGAGAGAATAGCGGGTGAAGGAGGGATTGTAAATATTGTGTCATTGCAAATATTGTTGTAACTGGAGTCGATAGCTTGCACCTGCAGGCCTGTGGCGCGCTGGTGTTGCTGGTTACATACTTATGTTCTAGCTAACGGGGGAAATTTTAGCGTTATAAATAAGCTGGCAGGTGTGCTGTTTAGTCAATGAGGGCTGGGTTTGGCTGGTCAGCCGGGAAGCGGATGGGATCGTTTGTTGGCGGACCAGACAACACAAAATACATTGAGAAGTTACCACACAAGAGAGAGAAACCATGATTTAGGAAAAAGGAATTTTCCATACAAAAAACGCGATCTTCGAACCGCAGGCTGCGGGTCCAAACAGGGCCTTAGAGTGGAAGGAAACTCTCTACCCCGTTGGTGAGCATAACCACCTATCGTCGGTCTTTCGCATCCCCTATTCTCACAGCTACAGCACCCCCCAATATTGCGGCACACCTCCCACCACTCTCTCGCCGTTATCCCAGCGCCCTCTAGGAAGAGAACATGCCCCACCGCTGTCAAGGCCTCAGGCGGCGGGGATGGAGCTGCGGTAACAGAGGGCTGGGTGTTGAGAGTAGAAAGAGGCGAATGGTACTGGATAGAACGCCGCTGGAGATACTCCGCCTGGGCTTCAGTGGGGACAATTCACTCCTGCTACCTAATATACTGTAGCGCTGGGCCCCTACGTTGACTGTAGAGCGGCGATAATTGTCTCCATATCCATAGTTTTCGGGCAAACTGGTCTCCACATGGCACAAAATCCCTCGTATTCTCTGGACACTCTGATCTTTTCTATTTTCTGGCTGGTCCATTCTGCCCACATAACCAGCCCGTCGGCCGAGAGACCGGCCAATTTATAAACGGACCCATTTTCCCGGCAAGCTAGGTACATGTGTATTTGCATACAAAACGTATTTGCTCATTTTCCTCGAGCGGAGGGCGAACCGGAGAAATGGTGACCCCCCAAGAACGCAGTCAGTTAGGAGCTGTACAATCCGCACTGGATTCCAGTCTGGAAGAGCCGGACGCGATTCACTGCAGCCACAGAGGTAGGCCTGTACATCACCAGTCACTCACCCCGCATCGGCGGACAGCCGTGAGTTACCGGGTCCCAATTTCCTGCCTCGCGATACCCCCGTGGCCTGCGTACTGCGCACCGGCGGGCTGCAGAATCGTAGCTGCCTCGGTGTACCGCGTCTACGCGGAGCTGGTGGCGGGAGAAGCTTCCATTCCCCGCGGGTGCTCTTTGTGAAGGATGGAGCCCGAGGCCCGTCCACAACGTTCCACCCGAAGCGGCCGAACCGTCCGTCCCTCCACAAAACAGGCCATCCTACGATAGTAGACACCTTCCGCTCCCACATCACTGAACCCCACCGCGGACCATGACAGACGCCGCTCCACCACCACCGCCACCACCACCGCCACCGCCGCCGCCGCCGCCGCCACCCGCCGCCACCGCCGGCGAGCCCCCAGCGGACACCACCGCGCGGGTGCTAGCGGAGTTAGTAGCACTCATTGCCGTGCGCCTCAGCAGGGGCGGGTCTCGCGGCGCGCCGAGCCTGCCCACGCACAGCGGCTCATGCCACAACTGCAGCTGCTCCGGAGGCAGCAACAGCAGCAACAGCAACAGCAGCGGCCGGTACCTGCGCGTGCTGGAGTCGCTGGGCCATATCTCGCGGATCGTGCACGCGCTGCAGGGGCTGTGGCTCGTCCCTTCGTCGCCGCGGCGCCGTCGGTGGCCGGGGCGTTGCCAGTTCGCGATCAGGTACGCGTGGCCGGCCGTCTGCGCCACCGTCATCACAGTTGTCTGCATCGTCGCGCTAGCACTCTCGCGCCGCGCGACGACCGCCGTCGCCGCCGCCTGCGGTTGCCCCGCGCCCGGCCTACAGTGTCCGTGGGTCACGCCGACTCCGCCCGCGACCGTCACAGAGATACAGACCACGACGAGGTACTGTGTCGGACCGACCGCAGGCGCGTGGGCCGCCGGTGCGTGCGGCTAGCATGGCACGGCAACTCGGGGGCGCGGCGGCACCGCTTTCACGCCTGTTCGTAGTTAGCCTCGTTTTCTGGCTCCTTCAGTTCCTGCTCAAATCCTGTTGTGTCTGCCGCGTGCGTTTGGATATCGTGAACTGTGTACGTGTGTTGCCGTGGAAACCAGTCGAAAGTCTGTTCCCACGTCGTTCCGCCATCACAGCTGGTGGCGTGTTTTTCCCCATGTCACGTGCAGGCATCATTCAACTAGGATCTTCCCGAGCTCAGTCATCACCGCCCAGCTGACAAAGCGCCTCAGTATGCGCCACCCCCATCAAGCCCACATTGCGAGCCACATCCAGTCGCGATGAGTGACCTTGGGGAAAAAAAATATTTTCCACAGAACCACGCATGTCTGTTGTCCGCCGTCTCGGAAAGGGATGCTAGTTGCTACGCGACTCTGCCGAACCAAGCGACCTCGCGTTATCGGTTCTGGCTCGTCTCTGCGCATTGCAATCGAATGGCAACGGCGGTCAGAACGAAAGCGGACCTGATCCTGATACAAGAGCTAAGAGAGGAGAAAGAGAAAGATAGCACCAGGTCACACCCAAGCTTCCGGTTCATACGGGGGGAGGAGGGTGTGCCAGCCAAGTGCTGGGTGGCGGTCAACCGGGCGTCCCGATGCCAGGTAACAGAACTAAAAGACCTGACACGAGGCTGGGCCAACTACGCACAGGCACTGGAGGTCAAGCCGCCGGGAGGGCCCTCAATTGTCATTGTCAATATCTATGACCGAGGAACCGAGGGTCAACGACTGGCGCAGGCAGTGCAATGGGACAACGTCATGAGACACAGCAGGGTCATAGTGGCAGGAGACATGAACGCCCATAGCCTGATGTGGAACCCTAAGGCAAGAAGCAGACGAAACGCAGCGTTCTGGGAGAACCTCATCACAGAACATGCGCTGGTGGTATGGAACTCAGAGGAGGCCACCAGGATGGGGGCCGGAGCGAGCAACCACTCGATCATTGACCTGACGCTCACGTCGCGCAGCCTTGAGCTGAACTGGAGGATTGCCGAGGAGGAGGAGGCAACTGGCTCAGATCATGAGGTCATTGTATTTCCCGCCATGATCTATATAGGTCGAATGCGAGTATGATTAAACAAAAAAAAAATGAGGTCATTGTATGGGCAGTGCCTGGGGAAATAGTAGGAAGCCGGGACACCAGCAAGGAAACGACAGGCTGGGACGTCAGCGGTTGGGACGGGGCAGGAAAGAGCCAGAAAGCGCAGGCAGCTGCGCGGGAGAGGAGGGCGGCAGCAGAACAATGCTTCCTTCGGGCGGTAGGCAAAACAGCAGTGTTAGACGACACCAGCATGGAGGAGCAGGTGGAGGCAGCAGTGATGGCGCTACGGGAGGCGATGGTGGGGACGCTCGATGAGCATGCTAGGAGAAAGAGGTGGTGCAGTAGGTCGAAGCCGTGGTGGACGGAAGACATTGCAGCGTTACGGAAGGAATTCGGAAGAGAGCGACGGCGTCCGGCAGGCATTGGACGGGTGCGAGGTGCCAGGCGAAACCTGCGATGAGCGGTCCGCAAGGCTAAGCGGGAGTGGTGGCACTGCTTCCTGCAGGAAGCCGAGGGAAGTGAGGTATGGACGGCAGCCAGCTACACCGCGCCCAGGATCGACAAAGCTGGACAGACTCTGGTAGCAGAGGACGGCAGCATTGCGGAGAGCCAGGTGGAGCGTGAGCAGGCCATTATGAGAGCGCACTTTCCCAATGCGCCTCCCGGCAGCTTCGAACCCAGAGAGGGTGGCAGGGCGTTCGAACGGGTCGATTCACACCTGGTCGGCAGCCTCCTGGCAAAGGCCGCCAACACCTCGGCCCCGGGGGATGGCCGCATTCCGGCCGGCATTGTCAAGGTCTTTTGGCAGTGGGACAAGCAGAGGATTGTGCAGCTGGCCAGGGCGTGCATTCGATTAGGCTACCACCCGAAGCTCTGGAAAACGGCAAAAGGAGTGGTCATACCGAAGCCGGAGAAGCCGGACTACTCGAAGGTCCGCGCTTACAGGGTGATCTCGCTCTTGGACGTCATCAGCAAGCTAGTGGAGCGCACAGCGGCCCACCTCATTGCTAACCATCTAGAGCGCAAGCGTGGCCTACATGATGGCCAGTACGGATGTCGCAAACGGCGGTCCTGTGTCGATGCAGTGGCTGTTCTCATGAACCGCACACAGCAGGCGTGGCAGGAGAAGCGGGTGGCAGGCGCGCTGTTCATGGACGTCAAGTCGGCATTTAACAATGTCAGCAAGGCGCACTTGGGCAAGCGCATGGAAGCGCTGGGAGTAGAGCTGGACCTCATCAGGTGGACTGGCAGCTTTATGTCAGACTGACAGGTGAAGCTAGTATTGGACGGCAAGGTGGGGGAGGCAAAGCCAGTGGACACTGGCATCCCACAGGGCTCGCCAGCAGCGCCGATCCTCTTCGTCACATACCTTTCGGGGATTTTTGACGAAGTCGAGGCTGCAGTCCCGGGCATCTGAGGCCTTTCCTTTGTGGACGACATCAGCTGGTGGGCAGAGGGCAGAGACAACGAGGCGGTGGCAGCGAACCTCGCAGCGGCAACCACGGCAGCGATTGAATGGGCAGCAGAAAATGGGGTAGCCTTTGACCACAGCAAGACAGAGGCCGCCCTATTCCACAGAAAGAGGTCGACCCCCAGGGCGACCGTCAACGTGGGCGGCAAGACCGTCCCCTTCAGCAAGGAGGCGACGCGGTGGCTGGGAGTATGGCTTGACTCCCAGCTGACACTCAATGGCCACCACGCTGTCCGAATGAAGGAAGGCAGGAAGGCAAAGGCAAGACTCCACCGGCTCACCGGGCAGACGGGGCTGTCGCCGGCCAACTGCAGGAAGGTCATGACGGCATGCATTCAGTCAGCTGCCATGTTCGGCTCGGAACTGCGGTGGAAAGGAGACCACATCACAGGCGCCAAAGGCCGGGCGGAGGAGCTCCAGCTGCTGGTCAACCAGGAGGCCCGGGCGACAACCGGCTGCTTCCGGACAACCAGTCTGGGAGCCCTCTCGATGGAGTCGGGCCTCAGGGCAGCAACAACACAGCTGGAGAACAGACAGCGGCGGTTTGGGCTACGATTGCTGAGCCTGCCGCAGGGAGACCAGGCGCGGGAGGTGGTCGGAGCCCCAACGGTTATCGGACGGCGGCTCACGAATGCCCTTGCTCACAGCAGACAGACAGAGAGCACGGTTCTGCTGGAGGAGCCGGACGCCCTCGATGCCAAATTACTCCAAGAGGAGGAAGTTGAGGCTAAGGCAGAGGCAAAGAGGAACCGACCCGGGCTGGCAATGTTCACGGACGGTTCGCGGCTGGACGATGGGGCCACCGGATACTCAGTTGTGTGGAGGAAGGGCCTATCATGGGCGGGGGCCAAAGTGCACATGGGCAACAACCAAGAGGCCTATGATGCGGAGTGCGCTGCACTTGCTCACGCCCTTGAACTGGCAGCACAAAGGAACACGACCCCGGAACGAGTCACCATCTTCTCCGACGCGCAGGCAGCTATCAGGCGGATGGCATCGGACGAACCTGGTCCAGGGCAGCAGTTCGCCATCCAGGCAAGGAAGCATATCGCGGCACTGCGACGGGCTAGGCCAGGCATCACGATAGAGATTCGCTGGTGCCCTGCCCACGAGGGTATTGCCGGCAACGAGAAGGCGGATGAGTGGGCCAAAGAAGCGGCAGGGAGGCCAGGCGCTCACAAACGACTCCCACGATCCCTCGCCAACCTCAAGCGGAAGATCTCCGAGAAGAAGTGGGCCGAGGCACAGCAGTGGGCAGGAGGCCGGACCTCCAAGGCGAAATACCAGATGCCAAAAAGCCAGAGGCCGGACAGCATGGTGGCTGGGAGCACCAAGAGGCTCGCCTCGAGGTACTATCAGCTGAAAACGGGGCATGCCCGCACCGGGCAATACCTACACTGGGCCAAGGTGCGCCCCACGGCCCAGTGCTGGTGGTGCCGATGCCCCTCGCAAACGAGAGACCACCTCTTCAAGGTGTGTCCGGAATGGAAGATGCAGCAGAAGATTCTGTGGGCGGAAGTACAGAAGGAGACCGGGAGGTGGAAGAGCAGGTGGAAGATCCGGGACCTACTGGGCGATGGGCGATGTGAGAAGGCTGGTGCCACCTCTGGAAGAGAGGGACGCCGGGAGTGAGGTGTCAGAGTGGGAGCTCCGAGAGCGCCGGGAGTGGGAAGAGGAACGGGAGGCGGAGGCGGAGGAGCTGGGTGCCGCGGGGGAATTGGGTGCGGGGGAGGAACCACCGCTGTTCCTGCCCACGCCTTCGTTCATGGCATCGGCAGAGGAGGAGTGAGGAGTAGTCACGCGTTTTTCCTTTGTCTTTCCTTCCGTCACCGTCTCCTTAGTCATTTCCTTGGTGCGCACCACATCTTCTTGGGGCAGGCCTGGGCGGAGGGTAAAAGGGGAGCTTGCAATGAGCCGCCACCGCGCGGACTGCGGACAGGAAAACCGGGCAATGTACGCCGCCATGATCTATATAGGTCGAATGCGAGTATGATTAAACAAAAAAAAAGCAATCGAATGGCACATGCGACCAGCCCCAGGCCCCTATGTCTACGATCAGCCCGGCACTGGCTCTCCATCGCTCCCATAGTCTCGAAGCTGGCGCGTGCTTTCACCGGCGTCCGACGCGGTAGCTCCGCTGACGAGATCGACGGAGCTCGACGTGATCACGTGGAACGTCGACTTCATGGCGGGCCACAAAGCAGCGCGGACGGCGGTCGTACTATCGTACCTCTCCGTGCTGCTGCCTACCCCGCTGAGCAGCACCGTCCTGCAGGAAGTGACCCCGAGGTCGCATGACGCCGTCCTCCAGTGCGACCAGACTGAGTGCGCGACACCTTCGGTGACGGACGTGACGGCGCCGGACAAGGCGGTGTACTTCACGTTGTCGCTCACGACGCAAGACACCCCCGTTTCGCGGGTGCTGCGAGTGCGGTTCTCCCGAACAGAGTCGCAAATGTGCCACGACATGCTGCTACTCGACGTACCGACCGAAGTGGGGCCGTCAGGATCGGGAATACTCACCTCGAGTATCCGCCGGATCCAGGCGCGAGTTTGCGGCCGCTCCATAACTATAGCCAAGGTCGTCAGTGCACTGCAGATGGGAAGTGAACCATTGGGGGCCCTCGTTGCCGGAGATATGAACGCTATCGGACCGGAGGACGCAGAGTTCCCCGCGGTGCCGGGACTGAGGGATGTATGGGAGCTGTAGACGGGCGTCAGTGCGAAAGAGGGACATACATGGGGCTATCAGCCGCCTGCAATGCTTCCGCCGGGGAGGTTGGATAAGGCCATATTTCTGAAGAAGGTTGGGTTTGTGGACCTGAAGGATGAGGAAGGTAGGCTGAGGAGGACCAGGAGAGTAGGAATGGGATTGGAGTGTACTCTGCCGGGAGGACAGTGGGGCCCGCTGAGGGGTGGCAAGACCCAGGCTAGCGATCATTATGGACTGTGGGTAAAGTCAGGATCGGAGATGGCGTGGCTAAGGCTAAGTGAGCGAGCGAGACAGTCGATATAGATAAGACGGTCGCAAAACGTCTAGGTGTATTAAAAGTCGTATTGGTGCATGACATCCTCCTCAGATTTTCCTTGTTGCCGTGCGTACTTTACACCCAACGATCGCAAACTCCCTGCCCCCTCAATCCTACCGCAGGTCGTCCGACCTTCGAGCGTGTGATTACGATCTTTCTTCGTTCCTCTCAGCCTCTACCCAACGCACCCATTGGAGTGTTCGGGGAAACTTATACCTAACTACTAGTAATACAACGGGCTTCTGCTAGACTACACGGGTGGGGAGGATCCGAGGTGAGGTTTCCAGTAATTGCATAAAAATAGGTATGATGATGGTGATGATGGTTCATTCATCTTTCCTCCGCCCCTGCCGGCGATTTCTCGGTCCCACTCTGCGTCCATAAAAACAGGCACCGGCTATTTAACACGATACCCCCCATTTGGGCGAATAATATTTCATGATCACCTGAGCCCGGCTCGTGCATGCGACAGCCACACGTAGCCTGGGACAGCGTATTAGCAATGGATCGTAGCGGCCCAACAGCAAACGTCCGGGGCGGCACGATACAATGATCTAGGGCGGTGCCAGCACTGCACTCGTACTTCGTGATTCACACGAGGTAGGAGAGAAAAGATCGGAGTTCAACAAGCCCAGAGTCATTCACTACGTTGCTTCAACAAAGTCTAGCAGCGAGCTTTATGACAGTTCGGCTTGTAGTGTCCCCACTCTCCCTGCAAACAGAACATCTAGGACGCCGGCGGGCAGGCATATCCGGTAACTATCCCACCACGATTAGCTGTGCCGCTCCTATTCCCCTCGTATCACCCTCTCTCTTTCTCTGAATAGTGGGCCTTCCCCGGGGTTTTGCAGTTGTGGGTAGCTGAATCGCAGCCACACCCGGAAGGTTACCACCCATTGCCACCTGCGTCTCCTTCAACCGTAGTAGGGCGTTACGATCTATTAGGGGGAGGTTTCCAAGACCGTATGAATCTAACTATCGAGTGTCAGAGCCGTGGGTATAAACTCCCGAGCATTCCGTCGGATAGTGTAGATAATCTGACAACAAGGCACCAGTATCTCGAAAACGGAGGCATGAGTAGGTCTTTGCTCGCAGATCGACAAACCACTGACGCCCATCCTTGAAGGTTATGCCCCAGTCCTCGTCTCATAGCAACGCCGAACCCATTGGCCACAAGGGCATTGCAGGTAACGAGAAGGCCGGCGGGTGGACTAAGTTCGCGGCAGAGAAGCCAGATGCCAGAGGGGTGGAACACCTAGGATACTCGGGAGGCAGTGCGCTTTCAGGTCTCTTGCACACCTCAGGCGGGAGATTTCAGAGAAGAAGTGGGCCCAGGCTAGGTAGTGCGCAGGAGGTCAGGCCTCCAGGAAGAAGTACAAAATGTCGGGCAAGCAGAAGCCAGACAGTATGGTAGCAAATAGTTCCAAGAGGCTCGCCTCAAGGTTCTACCAGCTGAAGACAGGTCATTGCCTCGCTGGGCAGTACCTGAACTGGACGAAGAGCTGGCCCACCGCTCAGTGCTGGTGGTGCCCGTGCAGGGCACAGACACGGGACCACCTCTTCAAGGCATGGCCCAAATGGAAGGCCCAGCAGAAGATCCTGTAGACAGATGTGCGGGAGAGAAGCGGGAGGGGAAAGAGCCGGTTCAAGATCCAGGACCTCCGGATCCTCGCCGATGTGAGGTGCAGCCAGGCGGCAACTACTAGACTTTCTCTCCACTATGGATGTGGAAAGGCTAGTGCCGGCCGAGGAAAACGCGAGGAGCGAGGTGTCAGAGTGGGAGCTCCAAGAGCGCAGTGAGTGGGAAGAGGAGAAGGGCGGAGGGAGGAGCTGGGTGCCGATGGTGAGGAACAACCTCTGTTTCTCCCCACGCCCTCGTTCATGGCATCTGCGGAAGAGAGCTAGTGGACGAGTCTCGATTTCTCTCGTTCTTTCTTTTGTCTTTCTTTTGGTGCGCTTCATATCTTCCTGAGACAGGCCTGGGCGGAGGGCAAAGGGGAGCTTGCAACGTGCCGCCATCGCGCGGACAGCGGACTGGAACTGGTCAAATGTACACCGCCATAGCCTGAATGCGAGTACGAATAAACAAAAAAGTCGAACCCATTGGCAAAATTTTCGGATCTCCGCAGTAATGCGGCAGCCCAAGGAGTAGATCTCTGCGCTGGGTGCGAAGCTCGCGCACCCCGAAGATGACGAACATCTTTATGCCTATAGAGGTGATCATCTCTACAACAGGCAGACCGCGTTTGTCCAAATACAGTGCGTTTGCTGACTCGACGATGTTGGAGGTGATGCGGCCGAACCGAGGCCCTGGAAAGCCGCAAGCGGCGTAGAGCTGTGGAGAAATAGAATAGCTTTCACATAGACTAAGACAAAAGCAGCGGGCTTTACGTCATTAAGCTCCCCAAGGGCGGAAATGTAGGCCCAGGCCTAGCCTTTGCGACCAAACGTCTTGTCTAGCAGCCAATCCGTATCGGGTTTTGACATCTCTGCCATGTGTTGCGCCTCAATGAGCATGGGGAAACAGCTCGTCAACCACAGTACGGAGGCCCCTCTCGCGGTCTCTCGGGATCGCCAATTCGACTATTCGTATCGTTGGAATAGCTCTGCTCCCCACAAAATCAGTCAATATGGACATATATAGGATGACGTGTACGTGCAGTGCTAGGTTTTAATTTCCGAGGAAAACCTGGCATGTAGCTTCGTTCTTACTGGGAGCAAGCCCCCATGCGAGCAGCAAAGGGTAGTATCCGTCGAAACATGGCCTCTGTAAAGGCGCCATCACAGATCACCGGTTAATACCCTTTTTCGAAAGAGGGGGTGGCGGCAGAGGGGGTCGATTTTGCCGTGAAGTGGCTTGGCCGTGAGCGTGGTGTATGTAGTGGGGGATTTTTTGATCTGTGCTCCCACGTACGCCAGACTCAGGTGGGTCATGAAATACGTATTATTCGCCCCGGTATCGTGTTAAATAGCCGTAAAAATATTTATGGTAATCCCCATTGACGGTCTCCAAAATGCTCACACATAGGTATGTCTACATAATCGGCCACACCCCTTCCACGAACAGGGTATTAAATCACCGAGTCGTAGTGGGGGATGCATTTGTGATATATGATGTTTTAAAGTATAATTACAGGGGAAGTCATACTGTGAGGGGCTAAATCGGCCCTGCATTTGATACATATGCAGGTCTGCGCCCTGGAGTTCGAGTGCGCTGCCCGGAGGCTTTGCGGTCGGGGCTGATGTCCAGGGAAGCCGATAGGTCGTAGATTAAAAAGAGTGCTGACATTAGTAAAAGGAGTGCTGATAGTAATAATAGAGCGTTAGTCGAGTAGTAAAATGAATGCTGGTTGTAGTCATAAGGTTGTCCCAGGGAGCAGTAGTAAAAGAGTGCTGGCCAAGGTAGTAGTGAGGTAGCGCTGAGAGTAATAAACGAGTGCTGGTAAAAAGAGTGCTGGCCGAAGTTGTGAAAAGAGTGCTGGTAGTAGTAATAAAAAAGATGGGGGATGGAGGGAATGGAGAGGATGGAGAGGAGGAGGGCTTGAGAGGAGGGAAGTGGAGAGGGGGAATTTTCGAGAGGATGATAGAAGGAAGGAGAAGAAGAAGTAAGGCTGAGACAGGGTCAAAAGAAGCAAGGAGGAGGAAGGCTACATAGAAAGAAGGAATGAAGAGAGGAAGAGGAAGGAAGCAAGTCCGGTATTTACCTCTTATGGATATTTTTATCCCACAAGTCGACCCATCCAACCTTAGCTCACCCACCATGATAGCGAGCGCCACCCCACAAAATTCTCTCCCTCTTCTTCCACTCCTCCTTCTTTTCTCCGCGACATTTTCAAGAGCATCGCGAGCCGACATATCGCCCCTTACGCGGACGAGGTTTTTTTTTTACCTTCTGGGTTTCCTCCATAAAGGGACATCGTCTCCCTGGCTGCAATGCGAGGGGGTGAGGTCACTCGATCCAGTGGTGAGAGAGGGGTGTTGCTTGAGGTCGAGACTAAGTCATCGACTCATCGACACTCAGTCGTCTATTTCCCGTCCGAGGAGTGCTGACAGAAGTGAAAGGAGTGCCGATAGTAGTTAAAGAGTGTTGATAGAAGCAGAACACCGGCAGTAATAAAGAGTGCTGGTTGTAGTGGTTACTGGTCGTAGTAGTAAAAACGAGTGCTGGCCGTAGCAGTAAGAGCGTTGATCGTATTGATAAGGTGGACCAAGAAAGCTGTCAGTAGTAGTAAAAAGACTGCTGGTTGTTGCCGCTGGTTTGTTGGGGAAGGAAGAGAGCAAAAGATTGGAAGGTTGGAGAAAGAACGAAGAAGGAGGTAGGAAGCCCGGTATCTAAGGATGTTTTCCGCGAGTCGACCCCTGGCCACCGACCCTAGCCCTAAGCTCACCCGGTACGTTAATGAGCGGCACCCGCACCTCCCCCAACACCAGTGGCACCCTTCTCGGGGTTGTGCAACTCCGAATCGTCCGCGTGTAAGGGTGGGGCGGATGGGCCTTCACTGGTATCCTCCGGGGGTGCAGAATGCTCCACTCAGATTTCATCCAATGATTTCCTCTCTTTCACAGAACGTGCCAGCTCCTCCAACTCGCTCAAGAATTGTATGGGGTTGGCCGCATCCTTGGCCTTTTCAATGCCCACGTCAAAGAATTGCTTATTCGGTTGTTTTGTTCTGCAGCATCCTCTTTCTTCGACTTTTTCATCTCCTTACGGAGAAGGGAGAGCTCCTTTTCCGTCGACAGGCTATCCTTCTAGAGTCGCCGGATTTCTACCAGCCTCTCCGTGGCCGCCGACAAATGCTGAAATTGCTCCTGATTGGTTGCCTTGGCTGCCAGCATGGCCGCCGCAATCTGGTCCGCAAACTGCGTACTTGCAATCTGGAGATCGAAGGATGACTCCTCTTGCATGTACTGCAGGTTGTCCCTTCTGTCTTTGCCATATGATAAATTCTTTCTTGCCTCGACAAGAGGGCTTCGTACTGTTTCGTCAATACTTGGAAGGCAGTACAGAACCCGCGGTCGTCCGTTCGGCATTCCCGTACGAGCTCGTTGAACCACAGCAAATTTTTGTCAATGTTGTCGACTGCCTCAGCAAACCACTCAGGTACCTCGCATTCGATGGGTTCCAGAACAACCAACTCGCCAGAGCCGGCGTCCCGGATGGCCACATCTTTCGAGGCCTCCAACCCGTTGGAGCTCTATTGCACATAAAATCTCACCAGCGCCTAACTGGGCGACATCGTTACTTGTGCGTTAGAGATGTATATTAGCGTGCGGAGTGTACGCTGGCAATATAATATGACACTAGTGTTATACGACGGCACAGGCACCCAGGTGGTCACCAACAGTCTGCTACCCTTGAGCAGGCAACACTTGTATGATGGCAGCTGGACAACAGTGTAGTTCCGAATGATTCGCACAGGAGCTGGCCTTGGAAATACTAATAAATCGCGTGTTTGAAATACCACTCAGAGAGTAGACCCATGAGAAACAATGCTATATTGTTAACGCTCGACTTCCGACTGTTCATTGCTGATACCTCCTCTACGCTGTAGACTTGACACTCTACATACGCCGTGCCGGCTCGCCGGCTGTCTGCCCTCGGGCCGACACGGAAAGGGTAACACCTCAGTGTGTCTCTCCCTCGTCTGAAGCAGATAGAGAAGACCTTCCAACCAGGCGCTTACGAACGATGTTCGTTTACACCTCTCATACGCACGATCACCCCGTGCATCCGTCCACCAGCCCTTATTGGCTATCTGTCTCATAGGTATCTTCGGGGACCGCAATCCAGGCGTCTCAATAGTCCGGCCGGCCCGCGGGCAGCCCGCGGGCTTTTGGGACGGCCCAGTCCGGGCCGGGATTTCTGATGACCCAGTCCGGCTGATGAGGCCAGCGGCCGGAATGCCTTGGCCCGGGTCGGCCGGCGGGCGCCCGCGTGCCAACGCTCGTACTACTGGTTAAAAAAAACTATTGTCACACATTGCAGCTCCACCATCTCTTCTCCAATTAACACTTTTTTTTTTAGATAATCCTGTTTGTCTTATCTTCCCGGTGCTCCTCCGCGCATGTTCGATGTTCTGTCTGTTGTTGTGTTGGTGGCCGAAAACCTCCCAGTAACAGGTTAGGTGTAGCCCGAAACCTGAAGCCCCAAGAAATGCGCAACTGATTTCCCATACAACTCCACCATCTCTTCTCCGATTAACAGAATCTTCGAGCAATCTCGATAGCCCCATTTTTCCGATGCCCCTCCGGGTATGCACGATCTTCCGCCCGTTGTTGTGGTGGCGGCCGAAAGCTCCCAGTAACAGGAAACCCACCCCCGGCACAAGAAATTCCCACCGGATTTCGCTTACAATTCCACCATCTCTTCTCCGATTAACAGAATTATTGGATAATCCCGTTCGCCTTATATTTCCAGTGCTCTGCAGGGTATGTACGATTTTATATCTGTTATTGTGGTGGGTGCCGAGAGCTTCTAGTAATGACATAGTTGCAGTCATGAGATCTCCCCCGTTTTCCGGCCCGCCGGCTGACCCCGTCCAGACCATGCCGGCGCCAATAAAGCCGGTGAGCCCGCGGGCCGTGGACTAGTGTGGACTGTGTCTCGCAGACCAAACCAGGCCGAGGCCAGGACTGGCCCGGCCGGACTGTTGGGACCCCTGCCGCAATCTAATAGTCTAGATGCATCCAGAGATGTCTGATTGTGTTTGCACACTGCGGCACTGAAGAATTACGTCGCGGTAGCTCGACGAGTTGTGATCCGATCTTCTTCAAACAACTGACAGATGGTCTGGCTCCTCTCATTTACCCACCGGACCCGTTCCGCCTCATGCGTCCTGGCGACCGCTCGAGGGCCGAACCTTAGCCTGATCCGTTTAATCATAATACTCGCATTTAGCCTATCTAGACTATGGCGGCGTGCATTTCGCCCAGGTTCCCCGCCCGCTGCCCGCGCGAGGCGGCGCGTTGCAAGCTCCCCTTTGCCCTCCGCCCAGGCCAGTCCCCAGAAAATAGAAGCGCACCAAGGAACCGCACCAGAGAGAGCGAAAGGAAGGACAAAAAATAATAACCAAGGAAATAACCAAGGAAGGAAAAATAGAAACCCCAACATCCCCTACTCCTCGTCTGCGGATGCCATGAAGGAGGGTGTGGGTAGGAACAGTGGTAGTCCCTCTCCGGCGCCCAGCTCCTCCGCCTCCGCCCTCCTCTCCTCCTCCCGCTCCCAGCGCTCCCAGCGCTCCCATTCCGACACCTCGCTCCCCGCGTCTTCCCCAGCCGGGACCAGCCTTCCCATCTCGTAGAGAGGAAGTCTAGAACCGACCGGCTGCGTCTACCTTCGGCAGGGAGGCCCCGGATCCTCCGCCGGCTCTCCCTCTCCCGCTCTCCTTAAGCACCTCTGCCCACAGGATCTTCTGCTTTCCACTCGGGGCACACCTTGAAGAGATGATCCCGTGTCTGCGTCTGGCATCAGCACCACCAGCATCGGGCGGTGGGCCGGCTTTTCGCCCACTGAGGGTACTGCCCGGAAGGAAGTGACCTGTCTTTACGTGGCAGGACCTCGAGGCAACCCTCATGGAACTCCCAGCCACCGTGCCGTCTGGCCTCAGTGTCTTCGGCACCCTGTACTTCTTCTTGGATGTCCGGCCTCCCACCCATTGCCGGGCCTCCGCGCAGCTCTTCTCCGTAATCTCTCGCTTCAGATGAGCCAGGGATCTGGGGAGTGGCATTGCACGCGCCCCAGTCTGGTCCGAATAGCACAGCCATTCCACCTCACCGGCGTCTGGCTCCTCCGCTGCGAGCTTGGCTCACTCGCCGGCCTTCTCGTTCCCTGGGGCCCCCTTGTGCGCTGGGCGCCGCCTGATCTCGATGGTGACGCCCGGCACTTGGGGTTCCCAGCAAGTGACTTTCACTCATGGAAAATCACTCGATCTGAATCCGCAGATTGTGTTGAGTTTCACTTGGTAATTGCTAGTCACGGTCACTGCGTCACCAGCGCACTGGGTGTAACACCTATTATTTACCACCTACATTCCCTTGAGCAGAGCCGACCCAGCTTCCTTGCTCAGAACCTTGAACACCACTGAGGCCTTCCCCAGCGGGAGCCGGCCCCTCTGGTAGTGGTCCTCATCGGAAATGGGGGGATGACGACGGCAGCATTCTCTGCCTCGATCTGATATCGCAGTTCTGTCAGTCCATTCTCAGTCCGGTACCTGCTGGCAGAGTGAGGTTCAGGGTATTGATATTGGTTGGGAGGAGCAGGGAGGAGATTGGTTTTGTGAAAGAAGGGGTTTTTTTGTGTTGCTGCTGTTTGTTCTCTATAAGCGGGAGCTTGTTGAGCGGAGAGTGGTTGTAGGAGGTACGGACGTTAGTCAGATTACGCTAGCCTAGTAGCCTAGATTATGTGTCCTAGGTAGCGGGCTAGTGTGGATCCTTCCTATAAGGATCCAGCAGCCTTCTCCTGCATACGAATGGAAATGCTTCTCGATCCCCCTCAACACCTCAAACGAGAGACCTCCAAGAAGAAATACAGAATGCCGAGGAGCCAGAAGCCGGGCGGCACGGTGGCTGGGAGTTCCAAGAGGCTTGCCTCAAGGTTCTACCAGCTGAAGACTGGTCACTGCCTTTCTGGGCAGTACATCCACTGGGCGAAGAATCGGCCCGCTGCCCGGTGCTGGTGGTGCCGATACTGGACGCAGACCGGCACCATTTCTTCAAGATGTGTCCCGAGTGGAAGGCCCAGCAGAAGATCCTGTGGGCAGAGGTGCAAGAGGAGAGTAGGAGAAGAAAGAGTCGGTGTAGGATCCAGGATCCCCTTGCCAACGGGAGGTGTAGCCAGGCGATCCTAGACTTTCTCTCCACTACGGATGTGGGGAGGCCGATCCCGGCCGAGGAAGATCCGAAGATGTGAAGAGTGAGGTACCAGAACGGGAGCGGAGGGAGTGGGAAGAGGAGAGAAGGGTGGAGGCTGAGAGCTGGGCACCAGGGCGGAACTACCGCCGTTCCTGCCCACACCCTCCTTCATGGCGTCCGCAGACGGGGATTAGGGGGGGGCCACGCTGTCTTTTGTTCTTTCTTTTGTCCGGACTCCTTTCCTTTGTGAATTTTCTGGTGCGCGTTATCCTCTTGGGACCAGCTTGGGCGGAGGGCAAAGGGGAGCTTGCAACGATCCACCTCGCACGGACTGCGGACAGGAAACGGACTGCACATACTCTCGCCATGATCAAGCTAGGTCGTATGCAAGTAATGAATAAACAAAAAATAAATCTACCCGGGGTACCCTGCAAGGATGTCGCCTGAAGCATCGGCGCCATCCTCGACAAATGCCTACTCCATGGTCGACCGTGTCGGTGGCAAGTCCGGCCTCTGAAGCAAGAACCTCCACGCTGTCTCCACTCAGTGCTGGGAATGGGTGGAGGTGATTGCGCTGTGAATTGAAGCCCTTTGGCGTTTGAGATTGCTTCTTCTTCTTCTTCGTTGTCACTTTCGTTTTCGTATCGTTTTCGCCTGAGTCTCCGTCCTTGACTTTCGCGTCCTCCTCCGCGAGCTCTACGGGGCAGACTCGCCTTGGAAGCTTTGCCGTGTATCCGATTACTCCTCATCGCACATCACCGTAGATATCGCCTACCAGCAGACTCGGCCCTCTGTCCATGCAAATACGGCGTGTCGGACATAAAGACAGCTAGACAGAGAAGATGTGCTGCACGATCATTCTTCCTCTCCCTTGGCATATAGCCCCCACAATACACATCCCCGCAGACTTCTCCGCCGCCGACATCTCCGAATCGAACTGTGCACCGGAATCAAGGATGACTGGCATCCGAGTCCTCATCTCCTTCGAACACCACGCGGCATGCATTATTGGGTTCGCCTGAGACTTCACAGACAGTCCTCGGCTGTTTGACACGACGCGTGTCTCTTGCTTCTCGGCATATTAAGAGGTAGTTATGTAGTGCTCGAATGTAATGGCGATCGAGATTCGCTTTGTGGCCGACGCTTGTACGGGCTAGCGTCTTAGCAAATACGATACTTGGGTTCCTGCCAAGAAACCGAGTGCAATATCGTAACGCTGCCAAAAAAGTTAAAGTACCTCTCCCCCCCATAAATGAAAGATTAGATCTAGAGAAGAAGAGATTCCGGATAGCTGCTTTGATGGTGGTAGTAGCAGCGTATGCGGAGAAGGAGTACAGGTCTCAACGACGTGAGTACAATACCAGCAGATTGGATCCCGTTTAACCAAATTATGTACGACCAATCTATCTAGAGCATGGCAATACTGAGGAAGTCGGTAAAATGCGGGTGTTATTAGGGTTAGTGCCGAGGTGGGTCCGAGGAGTTGGTCATCATGAGGGAGTCTTAGACGCGTGTTGGAGGAGGTCACCAACTCGGTAACTATCCCGTACAAGCCACTCAATCGCAAGGTTCACGAATTACAACCTTTGTCTCCGCCTCAGTCTGATTTCTCTCCCACCCACAACATGCAGTAGTCTCAATACGCACTAAGGTACTTACTTAAGTGCTTGCCTCATGCATCCAGATTAATCCGCTTGTCCACCTAGAGTTTAGTGCAAATTACAATGGCCCGCCGATACTCAACTCAATCGCAAGGTTTGAAACGGCAGTGAGCCTCCCCGACACTAGTCTCCCTCGTTGATAGTGTCAACACGATAAAAGGCGTCCTCCTGCTCCTACAAGTAGTTCCAAATCCCAAATCCCCCAAATCGCAAACCGCACTCCAAACCTCCAAACCGACTCCAGACAACAGCAACGATGAGTCCCAGCACGATCGGTCCCTCCGCCGTGGTCTCCAAGAGCAGCAGCGAAGCTTCCTACGCCATCTCCGCCGCGGCTCTCAAGTCCGGCGAAGTCTCCTACCCATCCGCCGCTAGCGCGACCACTATGGTTCACGTGCGCACCGCCATCGACGACCTGGACCGCCAGATTGTCACGCTCCTAGGTTAGCCGACCTCCCCGCTGTGACCGCCCGTCACGAGCCAACTAACCGTGACCAGGCCAGCGTATGCGCTACATCGAGGCGGCCGCACGCATCAAGCCATCGCGGGATGTCGTTCGCGATCAGTGGCGCGTCGACGACGTCATCTCGAAAGTCAAGGCAACGGCGAAGAAGGCGAATTTTCCGCAGGACCTGGCTGGAGAGGTTTACGCTACGCTGGTCGAGGGAAGCATTCAGCACGAGTTCAAGCGCTGGGATGCCACCAGGGAAAACGGAAAGGCGGCGGATAACTAAGGGGGCAAATCTTGTCGCTACAAGATGGCAGTTGGGTAGAGCTTGCGACGAGATATCCTGTAGTGTTATTCCGTAGTAATCGTATTGTGGATAACTTCATTTGAGACATAACCTTCAACAATGCGTGCTGAAAGCCCTAAGATACGTGAGCAATTCAAACGATAACCATGATGGACGGAAAGTGCAAGTCATCCGTGTAGGCGCACGCTTATGTAGCAGGAAAAGAAAAGAAAAGAAAAACTTACATATCCGGAGCGGCAGCGTCAGCGCATTACCGCCCTATCGGGTATAGTTCATGAGCTGTAATAAATTTACAAAGGTTATATAGAGTGTGTCAGTTCGTCAAACCTGCCAGTTAGCCGAACATATCCTTTTTTCTGGGCGTCAAGATTCCACCAACGCATTAGATTACTGTGGGATACACGCCCGCCGCACTAAACCTCATGCTCAGCAGAATCCAGCTACGGTGCTCAGTGGGTAAGACATACGAGTGGAGAGCCGCCCAACCTCCCACATATGTAGATTGTTACACACGTACAATAACCTGTCGGTCATCTACGGCACTGTCCCCCCCCCCCCCCTACCTTACGCTCGAGAGCGTTGAAACTGGGTTCTCCTCAGTTTGTGATGAAAACTGGCTGGGCAACGATGGAACAAGTGCGCTAGTGGAATCTTGGCGCCCTGAAAAAGTGGCAGGTTGGACTCTGGGTGTGTAAGCAAGTAGTCGCAGCGAGTCGCCAAGAAAACTTTGCACATCAAAACCCCACCAACCGAAGGCGTCTGGACTTTCATGCAGAGTACCAGTATACGGCGCATAAATATCGCATCTGTGAATCTCTTGTCACCGTCCGCCCCAGTGGGAGAGGAAAGAGAGGGAAGAGGCGAGGAGGCTGGAGGCTGAGCTGAGGTTGAGGAACGATTGCACTTCTTCCCCACCCTTCTTTCATGGCCTCTGTGGAAGAGGAGTAAGGAGGCGGGTTTCCCTTTTTCCTCTCTTTTGTCCTTCCTCCGTTATTTTCTTGGTGCGCTCTACTTCCTGGGACAGGCCAGGGCGGAGTAAAGCCACAACGAGCCGCAGGGACAGTGGACAGGAACCGGGAAAGTGTGTACAGAGCCCCATGATCTAGATAGGTCGCATGCGATTAATGAATAAACGAAAAAAAAGCCGTCCACTCTAGTTTGGCGTGGCCCTTTTCCAATTTAGATAGACAGGATTTCCGAAGAGGCCATCCGACGACAGATCCGAATTATGGAGACCATCTATCTAGTACGCCATCCTGTCTCAGAAGTAGGGTACATCCCTTTACATAGACCCACCGTCTACCTAGCCCTTGCGGGCTTGGTCTCAGATACCGACTGGTGCCCGCGAATGTAAACGGTCAAATCTCCGCAATCTTTGCAAACAGTCATGGGACGGAATGAAGTCGCGTGAGTGAATGCGCGGGGTACCAGAGACCGGGTTGATGTAAGGTTGGCCTTTGGGTTGGGAAAATGGGTATCTAGGTGCGGAGCTTGCATAATCTATCGCTTTTATATTACACAGATACTTAGTGGATCGTTTGGTTCCACAAAGACTGACGGCGCCATCGACATCGAAATCACTGGTGAATCGTGCGGCTAACTACATCAGTGGTTTATGATAAGTACCCTAGAAAAAAGGGGGCTTGGAATCGTATTGGATGTATGTATCGTCCCACGGTTACGGCGGCATAGCGACACGAAAGGTCATAACTCGATGCAAGGATAATTTAAATTATGCATTTCGAGTTTCGAGTTTCGAGTTTCGAATTATCAATTACCGTATTATCTCACTTATGAGGTCACCCTATAGACGCCACTACTATAGGTTTTGGCGCTGGGCGCGCGCTAGTGCTCATAGGGTTAGCGCGCCGAGAGTTCTTAACGTCAGGTGATCAGCCCATATCACCAACTACTCGGTCTTCACCGCTTAAATGCTATATATCAATCAACAACCAAGTATCAGTTTCTGAGCAACCAGGAAAACTCCTCTCGGCGATTCTCTCGCAGACGTCCTTACAGCCAGCTGCCGATACACCTCGAACCCCTAGCATACGCTCACTAGTTATGTTCAAACAACGGCCCTGGTCTTGGAAACATCCATTACCGTTGTCCACCCGCCCATGCTCTGCCCAATACAATACTCTCAGCTTGAACTCAGCTGTCCTGCACCGCTTGGCTCTGGGAGGAGCGGCTGCTGGCGGAGAAACCCAGTAGGGGACCACAGCAATTGGCGGACAACGGAAACCGACACATGTGGAACAATACCCATCAATCCAGATGATATCATGAGAAGTAGTGCAGTAGGAGGAATGAGGGTTACGATTAGATATGTCGGTGCGGCTTGGAGGAGGTTCTGCCGGGATAAGAGGGAGGCTACCATTCGAAGCTCCTGTTGCATTGACGCGTCGCTAACTATCGATGGGTCATCTGACAGCGAGATATCCAACAAAGGGCTACCAACTCCCCACCTGATGCCTGCTCTAAAGGACAGGAAGACTCGAGGAGTACCTACTGCGGTCGAAGGTGCAATGAGTACCAGTGACTGGAAATGCTTCTTGCTGATCAGATGCGGGGCACCGGAGTGGATTAGACGAGGCTGGCGTTGGACAATGCGGTGGCAACGCTGTATCAGAGGGGAGCTGGGTTAGGAGTTGCGTCGTGCAACAGTACTTAGTTCTTCCTTCTCTCTTTCTTCCTTCCTTTCTTCCTCCCTTCTCTCTTCCTTCCTTCCTTTCTTCCTTCCTTCTTTCTTCCTTCCTTCTTCCTTTCTTTCTTTCTTCCTTCCTTCTTTCTTCCTTCCTTCTTCCTTTCTTTCTTTCTTCCTTCCTTCTTCCTTCCTTCCTTCTTCCTTCCTTCCTTCTTCCTTCCTTCCTTCTTCCTTCCTTCCTTCTTTCTTTCCTCCTTCCTTCCTTCCTTCCTTCCTTCTTCCCTTCTTTCTTTATTTCTCCCTCAAAGAACAGGCCTTAGTCATTCGACTATTTTTTTATTGAACACGTAGTCAAATTAGAAGCCATTTCCCAATATCTAATATCGGATTTCAACTCATGTCCAAAAGTCAAACATGACGCCTGAAATCAACAATTTATCGTTTCGGAATTTGAACCGAGGAACTGATGGGTCGAATGACTAGATTAGGGCCTGTTCCTTTCGAGCGTACATATATCCTGTAGCGTATGTGCCAAGCGTAATTCGCTCCCTAGCGCGTACATATACTTATTTACGCGCCCAGGCCGCTGAACTAGCAATCACGACGCCACACTACTACTAGCCGGTAAGAGTAATTGAAGGGGAGCGAGCGCAGCTGACCCATTATTGATGAAGACAGATCCATCATGTAGCGGGAGGTTTCTCTATCCACATATCCACAATTCTCAGCGGGCAACTCCCTAGGCGGACTTTCAATTGGGTGAGAGTGTTGATTCGGGGCAGGAGGGTGTCTATTCCCACATCTTCTCTATACTAGCTACTTGCTACCGATCAAAACTGATGGATGGGATGGAATCCTATCGTGCCAAAGAGAAACTTCGTGTTGGGCAACAAGTACAGCAATGTTGAGTAGTGTTTGCGGGCTAGACAACATGGAAAAAAATCGGGGAGCCATAACTGATAGAGAGGTGGGCCCTCCCCTTTTTATGTGACACAGCCTGGCTTAGCATATTTTCAAAATACGCGTTGAGCCGAACGCTTACCGAGTCACCGTATGTCTAATATACACTATGTCAGATTTGTGTAGTAGAAAAAAAATACGCTGAAAATAACAGGCCCTGATAGTAAGTATCATCCGACTATTTATTTTAACCCCCATTTTTCTCAACTATGCCACCCTCTTAACGGAAATCATGACAGAGCTTGGTGCCGCGGGTGGCTGTTGCGCTTGCTGATGATGGATTGCCCGATTGTAACCGGTGCCTAGCAACGAGAACTCAACTATCACAGATATAGAAAACCCACGTGTGGTCTGGTAGTCTGGGGTTTCCAAGCCACCCACCCGGTGGTAAAGGTTTTTGTTTTCACGTCTGCGAGCACTCACAATCACTCGTTCTGTTTAGTGTGCTACTTGGTCATGCAGAACTCACGTGTCATTGATTCACGGTCAGGGAGATGTTCGCGGATGAGCGGTGCACTGGGGCGATCATGGACTTCTTGAGAACGACAAAGGTGGGGGCCAGGGTGGGGCCGAGAGGGCTGCCACCGGAACCGACGAAGGCGGAAGGGGGAGTGAGAAACGAAGGGGGGGGGGGGGGGGGGGAGTGGGAATTTTTTTTT
>Ga0307516_10000839_pt1 | contig 42125 bp, 36 predicted proteins | sample 19_EM_MG_FD_203310 | JGI IMG/M metagenome (GOLD analysis project Ga0307516, IMG submission 203310) | Populus trichocarpa ectomycorrhiza microbial communities from riparian zone in the Pacific Northwest, United States - 19_EM | ecosystem: Host-associated > Plants > Roots > Unclassified | place... | reverse complement strand
CACCTCAGCGCTGTGGCGGCGGCGGGATGCGGGCTTGGTGTGCATAGGTGTCCACCTGCGAAATAGGTGGACACCATGGTGCTCGTCCCCTCAAGGCCGTTCAAGATGCCGCGGCTAGACGCTTACCCTTTAGGCGCCGCCTTCTTGACGGCTTCGCACCATCCGCTTGAAAGTCCACTTGAAGATGAGTGCAGCATGGCCCAGAGCGCCCCGTTGACCGGCTGCTTTGCGCCGTCACGCCATCCCACTGCTCTTGGCCGGGTCCAGCCACCTGCGAACGATGCGCCGACCGGCCGTGAATGTCAGCTACCCGCTGTCACCGACCATTCGTGCGCCCCCCAAGCGCTCGTCTCAAGGACTGCTTTGGCCACAAGTGACCCGCCCACTTTCGTTGCCCCCTGCCAGGGCGCCTCAGGGCCCCTTCAGGAGGACGTAGCTGTGGCGGTAGGCTGCGGCCACAGGGCCGGGCACCCGCCATCCACCGCTGTCGCAACCCGTGAGGACCCCTCCCACCGGCCCTCCCCGCGTCACGGCGCTTTCGCGTACCCCGCGATGAACACCCGCACCGCCTCCCGCAGCAGCGCCCGGTTCTCCCGCGCATCAGGCATCTCAAGCTTCAGCAGCCCGCGGATGTGGCCATCGCCTAGGAACATCGCCAAGAACAGGTCTGCCGCCTGACGCGGGTGCCGTATGTTCAGCGTGCCCTGCGCATCAGCGCGGCGCAGGTAGGCGGCCAAGTCGCCGATCAGCCTGTCGGCCCCCTGCCTGTAGAAGGCCTGGCACGCCTCGGGCTGCGCCCCGGCGGTCCCGTACAGCGAGCGAAACTGGCTCAGCGGGCCTTCCTCACGCGCCAGTGTGAGGAACTGCTCCCCGACGGCCATCAGCGCCTTCTGGGGCTGCTGCGGGTCCAGCGCCTCGACGCCGGCCAGCCCACCCATCACGCGATCGGTGCGGTCGCGAATCACCGCCTCGAACAGCCCTTCCTTCGAAGCGAAGTGGCTGTAGATGGTCATCTTCGAGACGCCAGCCTCGGCGGCGATGGCGTCGACGCTGGTCCGCTCGAAACCCTGCCCGTCGAAGTGGCTCCGCGCCGCTTCCACGATGCGCCGGAGGCGCTCCGGGTCGCGCGGCCGGCCGCGACGCGGCGGGGGCGCGGCATCGTCCTCTGGTTTTGGCATGAACTGCTTTCTGTACTTGACAGTCCAGTATAGTTCAGTACACTTACTGGACTCAAACGTACAGTATATGAAGCCCCTCACCACACCCCCCCTGCATCGCGGGCCCGACCCCGGCGCCCGCCCGCTCCGCCTTGTGCTGGCCACCGCCGCGCTGGCCCTCCTGTCGGCCTGCTCGGTGCCGCCCGTGAACCCCCCTGCGACTTCGGTGCCGCTGACCGCCGCGTTCGCGCAGGCCGGGCCGGCGGCGGCTGCCATCCCGGCCTTTGAGGGCACCTGGTGGGCCGGCTACGGCGACCCGGCGCTGACCGCTCTGGTGCAAGAGTCATTGATCGCCAACCAGGACGTGGCGATCGCCCTGCAACGCGTCGCCCAGGCCCGCGCGGGCGGCGATGCCCAGGGTTCCCGTCTGTGGCCCACCGTGGGCCTGCAGGCGTCCGCCTCGCGCAGTGCCAGCGGGCTGCCGCCACCAGTCAAACAAGGCATGCCCGACACGCGTGCGTTGCGCGTCGGGGTCGACGTGGCCTGGGAGATCGACCTGGCCGGTGGCGTGCGTGCGGCGCGCGACGCGGCGCAGGCCGATGCCGGTGCCGCGGCGGCCGGTGTGGAAGGCGCACGGCTGCTGGTGGCCAGCGAGGTGGCGCGGCAGTACTTCGTGCTGCGCGGCGCCGAGGAGCGGCTGCGCATCGTGCAGGCCCTGGCCGCGGCCCAGCGCGACACGGCCGGCCGCGTGGGCAGCCGCCTGCGCGAAGGCCAGGCCAGCGCCTTCGACCTGGACCGCGCGCAGGCCGAGGCCGGTGCGCTCGACGCGCAAGTGCCCTCGCTGCGCGTGCTGGCCGGCATCTCGCAGACGCGGCTGGCCGTGCTGCTGGGTCGCAACCCGTCGGCGCGCGTCGTCGGCGAGAACGCGGGCTTTGCATGGCCTGCCGCACGCGAGATCGGCATCGGCCAGCCCAGCGAACTGCTGAGGCGCCGCCCCGACCTGATCGCTGCCGAGGCGCATGTCGCTGCCGAGGCGTTGCGCGGCGCCGAGGCACGAGCCCAATGGTGGCCGAAGCTGTTTCTGAGCGCCCTGTTCGGCCGTGAAGACCTGCGGCTGAACGCGCTGGATCTCGCGCCGGTGCGCTTCTCGAACGTCGCGCTCGCCTTTGCCACGCCCGTCTTCAATGCCGGCCGCATCGATGCGGGCATCCGCGCGCAGTCCGCGCGGGCCGAGGAGGCGCTGCTGACCTGGCAGAGGTCGGTGCTGGTGGCCGTGCAAGAGGTGGAGGACAGCCTGCTTGTGCGCACCCAGGAGGCCGAGCGCGCCACCGCGCTGGCCAGCACCGTGGACCACCGCCGCCGCTCGCTGCAGCGCGCGCAGTCGCTGCAGCGTGAAGGACAGATCGACCTGCTGGTGCTGCTGGACGTGCAGCGATCGGTGCTGTCCAGCGAACTCGCCCTGTCGGACAGCCGCCTTGCGCAAGTGCTGGCCGACGTGCAGCTCTACAAGGCCCTGGGCGGCGGCTTCGCGCCGGCCCGCGCGGGCACAAACACGACTTCCCTTGCAGAAAGGACACCCCAGTGAACAAGACCTTCCCCACCGTGCCGCCTCTGGCCATCGCCGCCGCCGCCAGCGTGCTGCTGGCCGCTTGCAGCCCGCCTCCCGCCCCGGCCGCCGTCGTCAAGCCGGTCTTTGTGACCACCGTGACCGAGGTCCAGTCCTCGCAAACGCGCGCGTTCACCGCCGTCGTCCGGGCCCGGGTCGAAACGGACCTGGGTTTCCGCACCGGCGGCAAGGTGGTAGACCGGCTGGTCGAGGTGGGCGACGCCGTGAAGGCCGGCCAGGCACTGGCGCGGCTGGATCCGGCCGACCATCAGTTGGCCGTGAGCGCCGCCGCCGACCAGGTGCAGGCGGCGTCGGTGGATGCGCAGCAGGCCGCGTCCGACGAAGCCCGCTTTCGGCGCCTGCTGGCCGACGGCTCGGTGGGCAGTGCCGACCACGAGCGCCAGAAGGCCCGTGCCGACGCAGCCGCGGCCCGGCTGGCGCAGGCGCGCCGCCAACTTGACCTGGCGCGCAATCGGGCCGGCTACACCACGCTGGTGGCGCCCTATGCCGGCGTGCTCACCACGCTGCGCTTCGAGCGTGGCCAGGTGGTGGCCGAAGGCCAGCCCGTGCTGTCGCTGGCCCGCGACGGCGAGCGCGAAATCGTCGCGGAGCTTCCGGAGGAGTGGGTGGGCCGTGTGCACACGCTCGCTGCCACGGCCACGCCCTGGCACGACACAAAGTCTGCGCTGCGGCTGGTGCTGCGTGAGCTGTCTCCGGTGGCCAGCGTGCAGGGCCGGACCTTCCGTGTGCGCTACGCCGCCACGCCGGAAGCGCGCACCCAGGTCGCTGCCCTGCCCCTTGGCAGCACCATGCAGTTGAACCTGTCCGGGCCGTCCACCGGGCCGGTGGCCGCGGTGCTGCCGGTCACCGCGCTGGTCAAGGCCAGCGGGCCGGCAGGCGTCTGGGTGCTCAACGACAAGGGCTCGAGCCTCGTGTTCACCCCCGTCCAGGTGGTGTCGGCCGACGACGCCTCGGTGCATGTCACGGGCCTGACTGCCGGCAGCCGCGTGGTGAGCGTGGGTGCGCAGAAGCTCGATGCCGGCACCGCGGTGCGTGCCATCGAGCGCTCACTCGAAGCCCCACCGACCGCCATCGCCAAGAGCCGCTCATGAAACACTTCAATCCCTCCGAATGGGCCGTCACGCACCGGCCGATGGTGCTGTTCCTGATCATCGCGACGCTCCTCGTCGGTGCCTTGTCCTTCAGCCGGCTCGGCCGCCTGGAGGACCCCAACTTCGACGTGCCGCAAATGACGGCCATCGTCGTGTGGCCTGGCGCCACCGCGCAAGACGTGCAAGACCAGGTGCTCAACCGCATCGAGCGCCGGCTGCAGGAGTTGGATCACTTCGAATCCGTGCGCACCTTCGCGCGCCAGGGCTACGGCGGCATCACGCTCTGGATGAAGGGCGGCAGCAGCAAGGAAGAGCTGGAGAACGCCTGGTACCAGGTGCGCAAGAAGATCGGCGACATCCGGCAAGAGCTGCCCAGCGGTGTGCGCGGGCCATTTTTCAATGACGAGTACAACGACCGCTACAGCGTGCTCTACGCGTTGAGCGCGCCCGATCTTTCGATGGCCGAACTGCTGGGGGTCACCGAAGACGTGAAGCGGCGCATCCAGGGCGTGCCCGGCGCGGGCAAGGTCGATGTACTGGGCAAGCAGGCCGAGCGCGTGTACGTGGAGCTGTCCACCCAGCGGCTGGCCGCCCTCGGCATACCGCCCACGGCCGTGTTCGATGTGCTGGCGCGCCAGAACCTGGTGGCCCCGGCAGGCTCGTCTGATGCCACGCACGACCGCGTGCTGGTGCGTGTGGACGACGGCTTGCGCAACGTCGCGGATGTGGCCAACGTCACGCTTGAGGTGGGCGGCCAGTTGCTGCGTCTGGCGGACATTGCCACCGTGCGCGCCGGCTATGAGGACCCGCCCAGCCTGACCATCCGGCACAACGGCGTGCCGGTGCTGGCCATCGGCGTGACGATGCAGGGCAACGGCAACGTGCTGGACTTCGGGCACGCGCTGGAACAGCGGCTCGCGCAGGTGCGGCAGGAACTGCCGGCGGGCGTGGAAATCCAGCAGTACGCCGACCAGCCGCGCGTGGTGGCGGAGTCGGTCTGGGAGTTCGAGCGCTCGTTCCTGGAGGCGTTGGCCATCGTGCTGGCCGTGTCCTTTCTGTTCCTGGGCTGGCGCACCGGCATCGTGGTCGCTGCGTCCGTGCCGCTGGTGCTCGGGTTGGTGGCAGCCGTCATGTATGCCGCGGGCTGGAACCTGGACCGCATCTCGCTCGGCGCACTGATCATCGCGCTGGGGCTGTTGGTGGACGACGCCATCATCGCGGTGGAGATGATGGTGGTGAAGCTGGAACAAGGCTGGGACCGGCAGCGCGCCGCCACGTATGCCTACACGTCCACCGCGTTCCCCATGCTCACCGGCACGCTGGTCACGGCCGCAGGCTTCATGCCGGTGGGCTTTGCCAAGTCGATCGCCGGTCAGTACGCAGGCGGCATCTTCTGGGTGGTGGGCGTGGCGCTGATCCTGTCCTGGGTCGTGGCCGTGGTCTTTACGCCGTACCTGGGCGTGCTGCTGCTGCCCAAGAACCTGGCCGCCGGCACGCACCACGACGTCTACGACCGGCCCATCTACCACCGGCTGCGGCGCATCATCGACGGCGCGGTGCAGCACCGAAAGTGGGTCCTGGCCTTGACGGTGTTGGCCTTCGCCATTGCCGGTGCCGGCATGCTCCAGGTGCAGCAGCAGTTCTTTCCCACCGCATCGCGGCCGGAACTGCTGGTGGAGCTGCGGCTGCGCGAGGGCGCGTCGTTCGCCGCCACGGAGCGCCAGGTGAAGCTGCTGGAGGCGCGGCTGGCGAAGGACCCTGACATCACATTCTTCACCGCCTACACCGGCGCCGGCACACCGCGTTTTTATCTATCGATCCAGCCGGAGCTGCCCAACCCGGGGTTCGCACAGTTCGTCGTCAAGACGGCCGGCATTGAGCAGCGTGAACGCGTGCGGGCCCGCCTGATGGAGCTTTTTGACAAGGATGAAGCCTTCCCCGACGTCAAGGCACGCGTGCTTCGCCTGGAGTTCGGCCCGCCGGTGGGTTTTCCGGTGCAGTTTCGCGTCATGGGGCCCGACAAGGCCAAGGTGCGTGAGATCGCCTACCGGGTGCGCGACACGGTGCGCCAGAGTGCCCTGGTGCGTGACACGCAACTCGACTGGAACGAGCAGGTCCGCTCGGTGCAGGTCCATGTCGACCAGGACAAGGCACGGCTGCTGGGCCTGTCCACTGCCGACATCCAGGGCCTGGTACAGACCACGCTGGACGGCGTGCCGGTCACGCAGATCCGCCGCGGCGAAGAACTCATCGACGTGGTCGTGCGAGCCTCGCCGGAGGAGCGCAAGAGCATTGGCCAGATCGGCGACCTGCAAGTCTTCACGCGCGGCGGCACCACCGTGCCGCTGTCCCAGGTGGCCCGCGTGGAGCCGGGCTTCGAAGAGCCGGTGCTGTGGCGGCGCAATCGCGACATGGCGCTCACGGTGCGCAGCGATGTGCTCGACGGCGTGCAAGGCCCCTACGCCACGGCGCAGATCCGGCCGTCGCTGCAACCCATCGTCGACAGCCTGCCCCCGGGCTACCGCATCGAGGAAGGCGGCGCCATCGAGGAGAGCGACAAAGCCAACGACGCGCTGTTCGCGGTATTCCCGGCCATGTTCGCGGTGATGCTGACGCTGCTGATGATCCAGTTGCAGAGTTTTTCGCGGCTGTTCATGGTGTTCATGACGGGCCCGCTGGCGCTGATCGGCGTGGTGCCGGCGCTGCTGCTGTTCCACGCGCCGTTCGGCTTCGTCGCGCTGCTGGGCGTGATTGCGCTCGGCGGGATGATCATGCGCAACTCGATCATCCTGGTCGACCAGATCGACCAGGACATCGCGCGCGGAGTCGCCCCCTGGGCCGCCATCGTCGACGCCACGGTGCGGCGATCGCGCCCCGTGGTGCTGACGGCCGCCGCCGCGGTGCTGGCCATGATCCCGCTCACACGCAGCGTCTTCTGGGGACCGATGGCCATCTCGATCATGGGCGGGCTTGTGGTGGCCACGGCGCTCACCCTCGTCTTCGTGCCGGCGCTGTACGCCACCTGGTTCCGCGTCCGGCGCGAAGGCCCCTCGGGGGCACCGGATGCGGTACCGTCCACTGCCATCGCCTGACGACTGAGCAATGGGTTCGATGTTTGTTCTTTTTGAATGAAAAGTGGGATAGCCATGTCAAGAGATCAGAAACAGCAGCCGCGGCCCATGGCGATCGTCACGGGGGGGGGCAAACACCGGCATTGGTGCCGCAATCGCCCGCGCGCTGGTGGCTGACCAGCAAAACGAGCACTACGCAGCGGCGCGGGCAAATGCCGAAGCGGTCTTGCGTGCCGTGATGACAACAGCCGACCCGCCGGACGTGGTGGCCGAGGCCGTCGTTGCCGCCGCCACCGACACCACACCGCGCCTGCGGTACACGGCGGGGCGCATGGCCAGGAGGGTCAGCCTGCTCAGGCGCTTCGTTCCCGCCTCTGCATTTGACAAGAGCTTGCGCAAATTGCAGATGCCGGCATAGATAGGGCATAAAGTGCGCTGTCAGTCAATCGGCAGGGCACCGTGGTGGAATGTCGGCCGCCCGGGCTGCGCGGTTTCACTAGGCCGGCGCGCGAAACGCGCCACTAAACTGGCTGGGTTGAACGGGCGGATTGACACGATGCAACACACACACTGGTCGACGAACCGAGTGCTCGCCTGTGATCGACCGCAGGCCTGGAGCAATATCACCACGCGTTACTTCGGCCGCCTGCGCGTTTCGAGCCTGAATGACGGGCCGCTGGATGCCTCGCTGGATGCCTTCGACGTCGGTCCGCTGCGCATGTATCAAATTGACGCGCCGGCTCATCACATCGAGCGCGACGCCGCCTGCGGCGAACTGCCGAGCGACGATTTCTACAAGCTGGTGCTGCAGGTCAGCGGCCGCGGCATCGTCGAACAGCAGCAACGCAGAGTGGTGCTGCAACCCGGCCACTGGATCTTGTATGACCCTCGCGCGCCGTATTCGATCACCAACCCCGAGCGCTGTACGCTGCTCGTGACACAGGTGCCGCGCGCGCTGCTCGCCGGGCTGCGCCTGCCCGGGCCGCACGCGGGCGAATTGGGTAGCGACAACGTGGCCGGCCTGCACGGCGTGTTCGGCAGCTACCTCCGTGCGTTGAGCGAACAATTGCCTGGCCTGCCGGACGGTGTGGGCCAAGCCGTCAGCGAATCCGTGATGGGGCTGCTCGGCGCGACGCTGGCCGAGACGCTGCGGCATATCGGGGAGCCGGTGCCGCTGCCTTCGTTGCTCAAGATGCGCGTGCGCCAGTATGTTCAGGCGCACCTGTCGGATCCGGATCTGAGCATTCAGCGCATCGCCGATGCGCTTCGTTGCTCCAAACGCTACTTGCACCGCGTCTTCGAAGACGACGATGTGAGCCTGGAGCGTGAGATCTGGAACACCCGCCTCGAACGCTGCCACTCGGCGCTCACCCATGAGGCCCAGGCGAACCGCTCTGCCGCGGAAATCGGTTTCGCGTGGGGGTTCAGGAGCAGCGCCCACCTCAGTCGCCTGTTCAAGCAGCGCTATGGACTGACTCCAGGTGCATGTCAACGTCAGGCCGCGCGAGACGCGGCCGCCAAGCTGACGGTGTAGCGCCGCGCGCCGGTCTTCTTCAGACCTCCGTCATCTGCCGGAACGCTGATGCCGGTTGCGCGCACCGAAACTCACGGCCCAACGCGGCGTACTCCTCCTCGCTGCCGAGGCCCACGAACAGTGGCGACCACAAGAAGACGCGGGCATAGATGCGGCAGCGTGACTCGCCCGAACTGACTTGCGGCGACAGCCGCAGCGATTCCTTGAGCGACACAATGTCCTGGCGCACAGCGGCCATGCGCAAACCGCCTCCGGCCGGACTGTCGATCAACAACGTTTCGGCCGCTGTGCCCTGAGTGCGCCGCTGCCACTGCGCGGTGCCGGGCAAGCCAGGGACACCCGTGCGCGCAAAGCTCGTCCAGGCGTCACCCATGGCCTGCGCCACGGCGCGCCGCCCGGCTCGATTGAATGACGTGTTGACACCGAATATGTCCAGTTCGCCCTCCGTGTCACGGAAGGCGAGCGCCATCTCCATGCCGTGCGCCGCGCCAAGCAGAATGTCGGGCCGCACGAACGGAACGGCAGGGGCTTCATCCCAGTCGAAACGGTAGGCCCAGACGTCGGCGTGCCCACCGGCAAGCATTGCATCCGCAGGTTCTTCGACATGCAGCGAGCGCCAGGCCTGCGAGTAGAAGTTCGATTCGGTGATGTACTCGGCGCGATCGCGAAGCAAAGGCAGTTTGCCGAACAGCAGCCGCACATGTTCGGGTTTATCGGCCAGGAAGGTGCGGTATTCGTCGCGGTTGCTGCCGATGATCACCGGCACGCGGTTCCATGCGCCACGGCGGAAGACCTCGGGCAGCGGCTCCAGCGGCAGCACGACGCCGTCGCGCACGGGACGTGGGCTCAGACAGATGCCGACGCTTCCTGGCTTGAAGACGCTCAACAATTCTTCGGGCGTGAGTGAGCGCAGCCATGTCGCCAGTTCGGTGGCTGGCAGGGCATGCAGTGTCTGATCCGCGGCGTCCGCGTCCGGCGCCTTGCCGGCTGCCGTCCACAGCCGAGCGACCACTTCGCGCGCGCTGGTACGCTGGCTTTCCAGCAGCAAGTCATTGCGCTCGGTGGCCTCGTGAACACTGAATGTTTCGGCCACCGGCGACTGTGCAATGGCGCGCTGGAAAAGCCCCGCGGCCAGCGGGCTGGCCAGCAGGGTCAGCACGTTCTGGCCGCCGGCCGACTCACCGAAGATCGTCACGCAGCCCGGGTCGCCGCCAAACGCGGCAATGTTGTCGCGCACCCAACGGAGGGCGGCGATCAGATCCAGCGTGCCGAAGTTGCCTGAGCGCTCTTGAGCAAATGTGGCTTTGCCACTTTGCTCAACCCCCTCGGGGGGCGGCGGCAAAGCCGCCTGGGGGCGCTCTTCCAATGTGGCTTTGCCACTTTGCTCAACCCCCCCGGGGGGCGGCGGCAAAGCCGCCTGGGGGCGCTCTTCAGTCGTGCCAGAGTCCGCCTCGTGCAGCGCGGGATGACAGAACCAGCCGAGCACCCCGAGCCGGTAGTTGACGGTGACGACGACCATGCCGTCGTGCGCGGCGTAGTTGCGCGCGGCGTCGTAGCTGGCCGAGGTCCCCACCGCATTGCCGCCCCCGTGAATCCACACCATGACTGGACGGCGCCGGCCCTCAGCGGGCACAGCGTCGGGCGCCCAGGCGGGCGCGAAGATATTCAGAGAAAGGCAGTCCTCATCACCCACGATGCGGCCGTGCAGCTTGGCCGGCACTGGTGCGAGCAGGCCGGCGTACTGCGGCGCCATCGGCCCATGTTCCAGGGCGTGAAGCACTCCGCTCCACGCGGGTACCGGCTGCGGCGCGCGCCAGCGAAAAACCCCGGTGGGCGGCCGCGCGTAACGAATGCCACGCCAGGCATGCGTGCCGTTGGCTTCCTGCGAGCCGATCACTTCCCCACCGGCCACGCGGCGACAGGTGTCAGAGTGCGGGGTACGGATTGACTTGTTCATCATGTGTCCTTGCATTGTTGTGTTCGGCATACCCGACAAATCGTGCCGCCGACTACGGGGCTTGCACCCCCAGCGCCCTACTTCGCCACGTCCGAATTCTCGGACTCTCGAATCGCCGCCACGGCGTCGGCAGCGAGGATGTAGCCGTCCGCATCTTCATGCAAGGTAGCTGCTGTGCAGAATCCCGGGCTGCTCGCGCAGCGTCTGTGCCGCGCCCGACCACACCGTCCGGCCCCGCTGCAGCACGCATGCACGGCTCGCGAGCGTCAGCGCGAGCGTGGTGAACTGCTCGATCAACAGCACACCCACGCCATCGGCGGCCGCCTGCCGTATCACTTCAGCGAGGCGCCGCACGACCAGCGGTGCGAGGCCGAGCGACAACTCGTCGATCACCAACACCTTGGGTCGCGCGAGCAGAGCCTGCGCCATGCAGACCATCTGCTTCTGCCCGCCGGACAACGAGCGCCCCGGCTGCGCGAGCTTGGCTTCGAGTTCCGGAAAGATCTGCAGCACACGCGCAATGCCCGGCTCGACCTCGGCGCCGGGCAGGACCATCGCGGCGGCCCGCAGGTTGTCGTGCACCGACAAGCTGCCGAGCAGGTGGTGGCCCTCGGGCACGATGGCCAACCCGGCGCGGCGTACCGCGTCAGGCGCGAGGCCCTCGAGTGCGACACCGTTGACGCTCACGCGGCCCTGCCCGCGTGCCACGGCGCCGGCCAGCGCGAGCACGATGCTCGACTTGCCGGCACCGTTCGGGCCGAGCAGCGCGACGATCTCCCCGGCCGCGACGTCGATGTCGAAGCCGTGAACGACAGCCTTGCCGCCGCGCGATACATGGAGTTGGCGAACGTCGAGCATGGCGTTTCGTGAAGAGTCAAGCGCCGAGGTAAGCCTGGCGAACGGCCGGGTCGTCGAGCACCGCGCGCGTCGCACCCAGCGCCAGCCGGCGGCCGAAATCGAGCACCAGGGTCTGCGTGCAAATCGCAGCGATCAGATCGACGTCGTGATCGATCAACAGCACCTGGGCACCGAAAGCACCGGGGATCGCCGCGATGGCGTCGCGCAGCACGCGCGACTCGCGTTCGTCGAGCCCTGCGCCCGGCTCGTCGAACAGAATCAGGCGCGGCACGCCGACCAGTGCCTTGGCCACTTCGACCATGCGGCGCCGGAACAGGTCCAGTTCGGCGCCGGGCACCGCGGCGCAATCGAGCAGCCCGGCGTGCTCGAGCGCCCGGTGCACTTGCGCGTCGGCCTGGTTGTGGGGATGCGGCACATGGTCGAGCATGGATTGCACGTTGTCCCAGACGCTCAGGTCCTCCACCACCTGCTCAGTCTGGAACGAGCGGCGCAGGCCGAAGCGCACGCGGCGCGCGGTGTCCATGCCGAGCAGGGCCGTGCCGCCCACATGCACCGCGCCCGCTTGGGGCCGCACGAAGCCGCTGAGCAGGTTGACGAGGGTGGTCTTGCCCGCACCGTTCGGGCCGATCAGGCCACACACCGGGGCGTCGATCACTGCGTCGAGTGCGTCGATCGCAGTGACGGCGCCGAAGGCCACGGTGAGGCCGCGGATCTCGATCATGCCCGCCCCTTTGCCCTCAGGCGCTGGAAGGCGGCGAGCCACTGCCCGGCCAGTCCGCGCGGCGCCGTGATCAGCGCATGCAACAGCGCGGCGCCGAAGAACACCATGGCCAGGTACCCGTTGACACCCAGGTCGACCAGCAGCGACGGCACCGCGCGCAACAGCAGACCGGCGACCAGCGCGCCGGCCCAGTGGTAGGCGCCGCCGATCAGCGACAGCGCGAACAGCATCACCGATTCACTGGCGGCGAACGCGCGGCCGTCGAGCTGACCCACGGCACCGGCCAGCAAGGCACCCGCGACGCCTGCGCATACGCCAGCGAGGCCGAAGGCCCAGGTCTGGTACAGCAGCACGTTGACACCCGCGCCCTCGGCCACCGCCTCGCCGCGGCGAATCAGCGCCCACGATCGGCCAGCCCGCGTGCGCCGGTGCAGTTCCAACAGCGCCAGCATGGTGGCAAGCCACGCGGCCACGTAGGCGAAGTACGCGCCCTCACCTTGCGCAATGGCGGGGCGGGGCAACATCAACCGCTCGCTGCCACTGATGCGCCCGAGAAAACCCGCGCCGCCGTCGGGAAAGCCTGTGGCACTGATCACGACCTGGAAGCCCCCTGCCAACATCAGTGTCACCAGGGCGAGGTACAGCCCCTTCAAGCGCAGGGCCGGCAGCCCGGCCAGCATGCCCACCGTGCCTGCGGACAGCCCGCCGGCGGCCACGCAGGCCTCGAACGGCCAGTGCAGCCCATGGCCCACGCGCAACGCGACCCATCCGCCCACACCGAGCAAGGAGTATTGGCACAAGCTCACCAGACCGAGCTGACCGTAGAGCAGTGCAACGCCGGCGGCCGCGATGGCCAGCGCCAGCGAGGAGGTCAAGGTCTTGATCCAATAAGCGTTGGCCAGCCAGGGTACGAGCGCGCCGAAGGCCCCTACGACCAGCACCATGCGCAGCAGGGCCAGGCGCGCAGCTCGCCGCTCGCATTGGATGGAGTGGGGAGTCATTGAGGCACCCTTCGGCCCTGTCGGCCGGGCGGAGCTCATGCTTTGCGGGAGGCGTCACGCCACAACACGATGGCCAGCAACGCAATGATGAAAGGGGTGGCCGTGCGAAATGCCGAGAAGCCAGGCACCAGCACAGCGACCGCCTCGAGCATGCCGATCACCAGCCCGGCTGCGACGGTGACTGGAAGCGACGTCAGGCGACCGATGATCGCCGCGGCGAAGGCCGGAATGACCAGGAAGGTCAGCACCGTCGCCTGCAGGCGCACGATGTTGGCGAGCAGGAGCCCGCACACACCGGCGAAGGCACCCGAGATGACCCAGGCCGCGGTATCCACCTGAAGCACCCGGATGCCCAGGATGGAACTTAAGGCCCGCTGATCGGCCAGCGCGCGCATCGCCAGGCCGATGCGCGTGCGGGCCAGCAGCAGGCCCACCGTCGCCATCATCGACACCGCGGCCGCGAGGCCGAGCACGCGGGTATAGGTGAGCCGCACATCGGCAAACTCGATCGCTCCCGCATCCGTGGGCAGCACGAGCCGGCGCGGCTGCTCGCCCCAGAACCATTCGGTGAAGCCGAGCACCACGAGCGCCAGGCCCAAGGTACCGATCGAGCGCACCGTGGGTTCACGTTCGGCCAGGCGCGGCGCGAGCAGGCGGCCATAAACAAGCGAAATGGCGACCGAGGTGGCCACCGCGGCCAGTGCGGCCAGCCAGAGCGGCCACTCGTGATCCAGCGCCGACCAAGCGACATAGGCGGCCACCGCACCGAGGGCGCCGAACGCGAAGTTCAGCACCCCCGACGAGCGGTACAGCACGACCAGCCCGACGCCCGACAGCGCATAGACCGCGCCCACACCCAGCCCGGAGATCAGGAACGGCAACAGATCGGGCATCGTGGCAATCTCAGGTCAGAGCCCGAGCTTCTTCTCCTGCTCACGCAGGTCGCTCAGCTCGGGATCGGCGGCCATCAGGCAGCCATTGCTGACCTGCTTGAAGCCGTTGCCGCTGACCTGCGAGATCGGGCCGCTGCTGTTGGCGTTGTGACGCGCACCGTCGCCCACATAGAACGGCCGGCACAGGATGTCGCTCTTGAACCCCTTGACGTTGCGCAGCGCGGTGCTGACGCTGGCGCGATCGATCTTCTTCGGATCCATCTTCAGCAGCGCTTCGGTCGCGATGCGTGCCGCGAGGTAGCCAGCCTGCGCGAACGAATCACGCGGATCGCTCTTGTTGCCGAAGGCTTCCATCGTCGCCTTCCAGTTCAGGTTGTCCGCGCCGGCCGACTCCACCGGCATGAACTCCAGGTGAATGTCGAAATTGCCGTTCCAGGCCGCACCGATGGTCTTCGGCACATCTAAGTTGTAGGCCGGCGTGCTGGAGACGAAGTGAATCTTCTTCGCCAGGCCCTGCTGCTCGGCGGCAGCCAGCATCGGCACCATGATGCCCTTGGGCAGGTTCAGGATGATCGCATCCGGCTTCTTCGCGGCCGCCTGCAGCATCGTGGAGGTGGCATCGGGCGAACCCGGATCGACGGCGATCACGTCCACCTCCACGCCGTTGGCCTTGCCCCAGTCCTTCGCACCATCACAGGCCCAGTTGCCCAGGCTCGGGATGTTGGGGATCACGCAGACCATCTTCTTCGCCTTGTACTGTTGCGCGGCATACATCGCAACGACCGTGGCGGAGACACGCGGCCCGGCGTTCACCGGCACGTAGTTCTTTGCGAAGAAGCACTCGCGCGGTACGCCAACGCCGGCAATGACCATCACGTCTTCCTGTGCGTACAACTTGGCGTTGACGCCGCACTCGACGAAGCTCGAACTGCCTACCATCGCGAGGACCTTGCGGTCTTTCACCAGCTTGGCGGCTGCCTGGGCGGCGACCTCCGGATTCCACTGGTCGTCGACGATCGTCAGTTCGACCGGCCGGCCATTGATGCCACCATTGGCGTTGACGCACTTGAAGTAGGCCTGCGAGGCCAATGCCGAAGCGCTGAAATCGTCGGGCCCGGTCTTGCCGACGACGGCTCCGAGCGCGATCGGCTCACCGCTCGCGGCCTTGCCGTTGTTGAGCCCGCACGCGGGCTTGCCTTGGGCCATTGCAGCGCCGGCGGAAAGCAAGGCAGAGGCGACGGCAATACGCTTCAATGTGATCTTCATGGGGGTTTCCAAGGTTCAGAGCGGCAGGATGGTCTTGATCTACAGCGCGCTGCCTTCAGGCCGGTTGCGCACCGACATCTCACGTGTCCATTTGGCGGTGATGAACCAGCCCTTGCCGTTGTCGTACTTCAACGACGGGCCGATTGCGAACGCCCTCGCCTTGCTGTCGGGCAGCGATGCACCGGCAACGGTGTCGTCGGAGAGTTGGCGCATCACATAGCCGCCTGCACCGAGCACCCAGCCATTGCCCTGGCCCCAGCCGGCGGAGTAGTCGAGGTAGACCTCGTTGCCGGACCGGAAGTCGGTGTCGCCGTTGCGCTGGTTGAAGTTGAAGGTGAGCTTGAAGTCGCCGTTGAAGCCGACGGGGTCCATCTGGCTGACCGCGACCAGCGGCTGGAGCGACCAGTAGTTGCGGCCAATGTTGGCCAGGTCGATTTGGTCGTAGCGCCCGGTCGGCGCGACGAAGTCAAACCCCAGCACGCTGTGCAGACTGGGCGAGTGGTGAAAGCCCAGGGCCGGGCCGAAGGTGATGTCGCCCATTCCGGTCTTGCGCTGCGACAGCCCCGGCACCTCGACCTTCAGGTCCACCAGCGGCACGATGGCGTGAAGCATCACGTTGCCGCCGGCCCACAAGGTCGGCGTAGACCACACGAAGCGCGTGGCCGCCACATTGGCCGCCACCTTGAACACGGGCAGGGGCACGTCGTTGCCGCTGCCGTCCTTGAGCTTGTCGGCGCGGTAGATGTTGCCGTACTCCAGCACATAGAAGCCGGGCGGCGGCGCTGCACCGGTCAGAAAGTTTTCCACGCCTCCGGGGTAGCTCGACCCACCGCCTTCGCCTGCCTGGGCGGCAGGCACGGCACAAACCAGTGCCATCGCCGCAGCCGCGGCGGGCATTCTCAACTTGCTCATCTTGTCTCCTGAATATTTATGAAATCGCCGGTGCGTCAGACCGACATGCAGACGCTCTTCACTTCGGTATACGACTCGACGGCCGCGCGGCCCAGGTCGCGGCCCATGCCGCTTTGCCTGTAGCCACCGAACGGCATGTTGGCGTCGAGCATGTTGTGGGTGTTGACCCACACGGTGCCGGCCTTCAGCCGCGGCACGATGCGGTGCACGGCCGACAGATCGTTCGACCACACGCTCGCCGTGAGCCCGAAAGGCGAGGCGTTCGTTTGCCGGATCACGTCCTCGACGTCATCGAAGGGCATCGCCGCGAGCACCGGGCCGAAGACTTCCTCGCGCACGATCTGCATCGTGGGGTTCACATCGACCAGCACGGTGGGCAGGACAAAGCAGCCGGCATCGCGTGCACGCTTCCCGCCGGTCAGCGTGGTGGCGCCCGCGATGCGTGCCCCCTCTAGGAAGCCCATCACGCGGTCAAAGTGCCGGCGCGAAACCAACGGCCCAAGCTCGGAGGCGGGGTCGAAACCCGAGCCGATGCGCATGCCCTCGGCCAGCCGGGCCACGTCGTGCACGACCCGGTCGAACAAGCTGCGGTGGACGTACAGCAGCGAGCTGGCGGCGCAGACCTGTCCCTGGTTGAAGAAGATGCCCATCGCCGCGCCCAGGGCCGCGGCGGCCGGGTCGGCGTCGGACAACACGATCATGGGCGACTTGCCGCCCAGTTCCAGCGTGAACCGGGTCATGTGGTCCACCGCGGCATGCCCGATGGCGCGTCCCGTGGGCGTGGAGCCGGTGAAGCTGATCTTGTCGATGCCCGGGTGCGAACACAGCGCCGCACCCGTGCCGCCGCCGCCGCACACGACATTCAGCACGCCGGCCGGCAGGCCGGCTTCCATCGCCAGCGCGGCAAGGCGCAGCGCGGTCAGCGGCGTCTCGGGCGATGGCTTGACCACGACCGTGCAGCCAGCAGCCAGCGCCGGCGCGATCTTCCACAGCGCGATGGCGAGCGGAAAGTTCCATGGCACCACAGCCGCCACGACACCGACGGGCTCGCGCTGCGTGTAGGTGTGGTACTGGGCGCCGGGCGGAAATGGGATCGAGTTCTGCAGCGTGCTGCCCTCGAGCTTGGTGGCCCAGCCGGCCATGTAGCGCACGAACTCGGCGGAGAAGCCGACATCGATCATGCGCGCCACGCCCTGCAGCTTACCGCCCTGCAGCGTTTCCATCGCGCTGAGCTCGTCGCCGTGCTCCTCGATCAGTTGTGACAGGCGAAAGAGGATGCGCTCGCGGTCGGCCGGCCGCATGCGTGACCAGGCGGAATCTTCCAGCGCGCGGCGCGCGGCTGCCACGGCGGCATTCACGTCGTATTCATCACTGTCGGGTGTCTCGGCCACGACCATCTCGGAGGCAGGATCGACCACCTCGATGCGCTTGCTGGCGTGGGCCTCGCAAAGCGAGCCATTGATGAAGTTGCCGTGGCTGCGCTGCGACAGGAAGCTGAGGCGTGCCAGTTCCTGCAGAGAAAGGTCTTGAGTGTTCATGGGGCGGTAGTGGGTGGTGGGTCGTTGAAGGAAACCGCCGCCGTCAGCGCGCGAGCATCAGCTCGGCCCCGCGCTCGGCGATCATGATCGTGGGGGCGTTGGTGTTGCCGCTGCAGATCGTGGGCATCACGGAGGCATCGCACACACGCAGACGGCCGACGCCACGCACGCGCAACTGCGGGTCGACGACGGCCATCGCGTCGGTGCCCATGCGGCAAGTGCCCACAGGGTGGTACACGGTCTTGGCGTACTGCCGTACGAACTGCTCGAGCTCTGCATCGGACATGTGCTCGTTCGGGCCGGGATACAGCTCTTCGGCGACCACCTTCCTGAGCGACGGCATGCGCAGGATGCGACGCGCCAGCTTCAAGCCGCGCACGAGCGTGTCAAGGTCTTCCTGCGCGCTGAGGAAGCCGCCGTCGAAGTCGGCCTGCTCCATCGCGTCGGCACTCTTTGCTCGCACGCGCCCCCTCGACTTCGGCCGCAGGAAGCAAGGGTCGATCGAGATGCCGTGTACCTCCGGCATCGGCCGGTCGACATCGCCCACCAGCACCGGCAGCACGTGGAACTGAATGTCCGGGCGGCCACTGCCAGAGGTATCGACGAAGCCACCGCTCTCGACGACGTTGGAGGTCAGCAACCCAGTCTTGAACAGCTCCCACTGGAGGCCATGCTTCAGCGCCGTGAGGCCCTTGTCCTGCCCGAGCAGGCTGATCGGTTCGCGGCAACGGCCGTGGACAATGATCTCGAGGTGGTCCTGGAAGTTCTCTCCGACACCCGCAAGATCGTGTTGCACCGGCACGCCGATGCGTTGCAGCAACTCCCTCGGGCCAATGCCAGAGACCTGCAACAGCTTGGGGCTGGCCAGAGCGCCGGCACTGAGAACGACCTCTCTGTTTGCGGTGGCCCGCTTCATCGTGCCGTCGCCCAAGCGGTACTCGACCCCGGTCGCCTGGCCACCTTCGATCGTCACGCGCAGCACCTGCGCACCGTTGACCAGGGTGAGCTTCGGGTCTCCTTGCACCGCGGCGAGGTAGGTCGCCGCGGTGCTGCCGCGGGTGCCGTCGATCGTCGTGGTCTGGTAGAAGCCCACGCCGTCCTGGCGCCCGCTGTTGAAGTCGTCGTTGTACGGCAAGCCGGCTTCCTGAGCCGCCTTGAGGAAGGCCAGGCTCAGCGGGTGGCGAAACTTCGTATCACTGACGCGCAGCGGCCCTTCGGTACCGTGCATCTCGCCCGAGAAGCGCATGTTGCTTTCGGCGCGATTGAACACCGGCAGCACGTCTTTCCAGGACCAGCCGGTGCACCCCGCTTCGGCCCAGGCGTCGTAGTCGGCAGCCGCCCCGCGGATGTAGATCATCGCGTTGAGCGAACTGCCTCCGCCCGTCATGCGGCCCTGCGGCACGTACATCTTGCGGCCGTTGGCATGCGGCTGCGGAGTGGTCTCGTAGAGCCACGACCGCTCCGTGCCGATTACCCGCACGAAGGTCGCCGGCATCTTGACGAACTTGGTGGCATCGGTTGGACCGGCTTCCAGCAACAGAACCGAGTGGCCCGCCTTGATCAGGCGGTGTGCGATCACGCAACCGGCCGAGCCGGCTCCGACGACGATGTAGTCGACGACTTGCTTGTCCAACGTAGGCCTCCGCTTGTGCTGCAACCTTCTACGGCACGTGCCGTTCGGGTCGTCGGAAGGCATCGTCGCGAACAAGCGGATTCGGCCCAAGCGACTTCGTGAGAAATGCGCTGTGGATCAATTCGCAGTGCGCGTTGGTCTACTTTGGCTGATGACCACGACGCAGGGCATGATGGCGAGCAAGAGGATCCTGGTGCGCAGCCGCATTGCGCAGCAGGGGGACTCAACTCAGAAGTCGTGCCGAATCCCCGCACCGACGGCCCGCACCTTCACCCCCGCCTTGCTCGAATCCACGTCGTCGTGGTCAGCAAACGCCTGCAGCTCTGTACGCTTGGACAACGCGTACTGGTAGCCCACCTGCTGCCGCTTTCGCACACCGGTGAGCGACGCCTGGACGTCACGCCGCAGCACGTTGAAAACCCCCTTGTGCGGCCCGGCACTCGTGCTGATGCCGACGATAGAGAAGTCGACATCGGCACGCGTCGCAGCGGTGTTTCGGAAGTGATCACGCCCACCCAGCACATAGGCGTCCACGACCCCAAAGTCATACAGCACACCGGCCTGCCACTTGCTGTCGAACTCATTGGCCGCCAGCCCCCCTGAGCGCTCGTCCCTGGCCCACCCCAAGCCCGCGGTGACGGGCCCCTCGGCATGGTTGATGCCGACGTCCAGCGACCTGGCGGCCTGCTCCGGCTCCGCCGCCGTGCCGGCACCGCGCAGGTAGCCGCGCATTCGCACGTCGAAAGAACCGATCTTCGGGCTCGCGTAGCCGATCGAATTCGACGTGCGGTTGCGGGCACTCAGCATCGAGGTACCAATCGCCGTGGCGCCCGCATCGTTGGCCGCGAAGCTCGTGATCGCCGTGACCTGTGAGTACAACGGCGACCCTGTGGGGTTGGCCGAATCCAGCCGGCCCAGCGCCAGGGCGCCCCAGGGCCCCTTCAGGGCCACGTAGCTGTGGCGGTAGGGCGCCGCGGCGTCGGCAAAGCTGCCCGTGTCAGCGCCATAGCCCATCTCCAGGCCCCACATCGCAAACAGGCCGCTGCCCAGGTCTTCGCGGCCGCGAAAGCCCAGGCGCGATGCGTTGTCGCGCAGTTCCTTGGTGTCCGACTGGTCACCTGTCTTGACGCTGTTGGCCGTCAGGCGGATCTGTCCGTAGACCTGGACTTGCCCTTCCTGCGCGGTGGCGGGGGCGGGGCCGAGTGCCAGCAAAGCGCCGGCGACCAAGCCTGCGCCGACGATGCGGAGCATTGATTTCATGAACGACCTTCCTGATTGAACTTCTGGTGGTGGGGCTGCGCGCCGCGCATCAACGCGGCGGCAGCCAGCGGGGAGCCAGGGCGGAGTCAAGCGCGTGCTGCAACTGGCCGACGAACGTCTTCAGGTCCGCCACGAGCCGGGCAAAGCCAGGGGTCCGCTCGAACGTGCGCTCGTTCATGTAGAGCGCACGGTTGATCTCGATCTGCAGGCTGTGGCGCCCCTGCGCGGGGTTGGCGTGCCGGCGGATCAACTCGCCGCCGCGGTACGGGTGGTTGATGCACACCTGGTACCCCAGCTCGCCCAGGCGGGCAGCCACCCAGCGCGTCAGCGACGGGTCCGCGCTCGCCCCATCCAGGTCGCTGACCACCAGGTCCGGGCGGGACATGCCGGCGTCGTCGTTCATGGCATTGCCGATCGACTTCATCGAGTGGCAGTTGATGTGCACGGCCACGTCGTTGTGCGCGCGGGCAGCGTCTATCAGGCTGGCCACCTTGGCGTGGTACGGGTCATAGCAGTGGCGGATGCGGCCTGCCACGTCATCGATCGGCAGCAGGTGGCCGTACAGCGGTACCTCGGGCAGCACATGGCGGCGCAGCAGCCCAAAGCCGCGCTGCGACTTCTCGCTGGGCCGCGTGGCCGCGGTCCAGGGTGCCGCCAGCATCCGGGCATCGATGTCGTCACGCGCCCGATTGGCATCAATGTAGGCGCGGTGAAAGCGGGCCGACATCACGGGTGCCCGGCCATCGACCGCCGCGGTCCAGATCTCGTCGACCCAGGCGTCCCAGCTGGTCAGCAAGGCGTCTTGCGAGGCGACGATGGGCGGCCCGTCAACCGGCCAGTCACGCCAACTGTGCGGCGAATCGAACACCAGCGCAGAGGCTGGGGAGCTTGCCTCGCCGCTGACCTGATAGGGCGGTTCCAGGCCGGGCAATGCGGAGTCTGTCATGAGTCAACCTCGTCAAGCGCGAATCGGAAGGGATGAGGGCACGGGGCACCGTGCGCCCTACTCCAACTTCAGGTTCCGCTCCTTGATGATTCGCCGCCAGAGCGCGGCCTCTTCCTCGATGAGGCGGGCAAGTTCCGGCCCGCTGCCCGGCGCGGGATCGCTGCCATCGGCAAGCAGCACGCGCGCCACTTCGGGGGCCGCCAGCGCACGCGCCGCATCCACCCGGATCTTCTCGACGATTGCGGCGGGCGTACCGGTGGGCGCAAACAACCCATACCAGGCCACGTACTCAAAGCCGGGCACGATCTCGCCCACCGCAGGCACGCCGGGCAGGTGGGGCGACCGCTGCCGGCTGCCCACCGCCAAGGCCACCAGGCGGCCCGCCTTGATGTGCGCCAGCACGCTGGGCAGCGCGTTGAAACCGGCCTGCACCTGGTTGCCCACAAGATCCACCACGCCGGGTGCTGCGCCCTTGTACGGCACGTGCTCCATGTCTGCGTCGGTCATGGCCAGCAGGTACTCCATGCCCAGGTGGTTGGGGGCCCCCATGCCGCTGGAGGCGTAGTTCAGTTGCCCCGGCTTGGCCTTCGCCAGCGTGATGAAATCCTTCAGCGACTTGACGCCCAGCGCCGGGTTCACGGTCAGGATCGGCGACAGGGTCACCAGCCGGGTGATGGGGATGAAGTCGCGCCGCACGTCGTAGGGCAGCTTGGCCACGGTCAATGGCGTGGTCACCATCGTCGATGCCGCGCCGAGCAGCAGGGTGTAGCCATCCGGCGCCGCGGTCGCTGCCGCCTGCGTGCCGGTCGTCAATCCCCCGCGGTTCTCCACCAACACCTGCTGCCCCCAATACTCTGTCAGCTTGGCCGCCAGGGGCCGGGCGACGGAGTCTGCCGCCGCACCGGCTGAAAAGGGCACGATGAGCCTCACCGGCTTGTCCGGAAAGGCCCCCGCAGCCGCGCTGCGCATGCACACCATGGCAGCAAAGAGAAGCAAGAGAGAACGGCGGCGCATGGCGAGTCCTTGATTGACGGGGCGCCCTTGAGGAGCGCCTGCAGGCAGTGATGGCGGGTGACAGCGTGTTGATGCGAAGATTGTTGGCTCAGCCGTTCCCGACCGCCAAGCTCTTTCATTTGGCGCATGGCCCCATAACCTGCCGTCATTGCCTGGCTCATGGACTTCAGACAGTTGGAGATTTTTCGCGCGGTGATGGACAGCGGCTCTGCGACGGCGGCGGCGCAGTTGCTCAAGCTCTCGCAGCCGGCCATCAGCCGCCAGTTGAGCCAGATCGAGGCGGAGCTCGGGTTGGCGCTGTTCATTCGCGGTGGCGGCAAGCTACGCCCCACTGCTGATGCAGTGGCGCTCTACGACGAGGCGCTGCTGGCCTTTGAAGGCATCGAGCGCGTGCTCAACCTCGCCAGCCGCATGCGCGGCGGCGACACCGGCGTGCTGCGCCTGGCGGCGCCCTATGCGTTCAGCGAAGCGCTGCTCCCGCGCATCGTGGCGCACCTGGCCGCCACACATCACCACCTGCGCTATGCGGCCGAGTTCGGGCGCTATGAATCCATCGCCACGATGATCGCCAAGCGGCAGGTCGACATCGGCATCCTGAAGGAACCCGTCACCCACCCGGGCATTTCGGTGGTGCCGCTGGCGGAGTGCGGCACAGTGTGCGTGATGCCGGCGCAGCACGCGCTGGCTCGCCGTGCCGAGGTGACAGTGGTGGCGTTGGTGCGCGAGCCGCTGGTGCTGCTGGGCCGCGACACGGCCTGGCGCAGCGACCTGCAGGCGCTGTTCCGCGGGGCGCCACGCATGCCGGCCGTGCGCATCGACACGCATTCGGCGGCAGCGGCCTGCGCCTTCGTTCGCGAGGGCTTGGGTGTTGGCGTTCTGCCGGAGTTGCTGGCAGCCCAGTTCGCGGGCAAGGGACTAGTCCTACGGCCGCTGGACGTGCCGATACGCCACCGCTTCCTGGTGGGCTCACCGGCGGGCTTGCATCGCTCCAGCCTGGTGGAAGAGTTTGCGCAGGCGGCCCGGGCCATCGCCACGCAGTTGGTCGAGCAGGCGTCTGCCGGCTCGTCTTTGGCAACCCCCAGGCGCGAATAATTCTTTGCCCACCCTCGCCTCCGCCACGAGTCGCCGAGACGCAGGCCCTGCGACGCTCAGTACACGAATACGCGGCTCTTCTGGGGGCGCTCCGGGTAGTAGGCGTTGGTTCCCAGTGCCAAGGTCATGCCATCGGCACTGAGCGCGATGGAAAAAAACCCGTAGGAGACGAGATCGGTGCCCACCGGAATGACCGATGCGGCATGGTTCCATCGGCCCGCCTCGTCTTGCGTCCACATATAGCCGCTGCCACCCCAGTAGCACCCAAATGTATTGCCCTCTCCCTGCTGGCCGATCACGGTGCCGGCCCGATGGTTGCGGCGCACGCCGGCCACGTTGCCGGAATAGCCGCAAGCCTTGCCCAGCAGCACCCGGCCGTCGCCGCTCAGCGCCACGTCGGCGCCAAACGAGTCGTTCGCGGCAGCATTGCGGGCCTTCAGGAAAGCCCGGCGCTGCCAGGTGCTGCCGACCGCGCCGAAGATGTAGACCGCACCAGCGTTGGGGGCGCGCAGATTGCCAGGGTCGTTGCCGGTATCGCTCGCGTCCCCGTAGTCAGTCGGCTCACCCACGGCCAGGGTGGTGCCGGCGTGGTCGAACGACAAGGCGTCGCCAAAGCTGTCTGAATATCCAATCATTGGCGGCTTGCCACGCAGGTCGGCTCTACGGGTCCAGAGACCGCCGGCGTCAATCGCGTACACGAAGACTGCGGGGATGTACTGCAACCAGGACGGGATTGTCGCGCTGCTGGCGATCATGCGCCCGTTGCCACTGAGGGCCAGCGCCCGACCGGGTATCAAATAGGCGCCGGTGGGCGGTTCCTCTATGAGGGCTTGCTGCCGCCAAATGCTCGTGCCGTCCCGCGCAAACACATGGATGCGCGGCAGCACACCGCCGACCACCAGCCGGCTTCCGCCATGGTCGATCGCCATCCGGTAGCCGAACAACTCGTTGGCCAGCGGCTGGGCCGGCCGGAGCAAGGCCTGTTGCCGCCATGAGGCCCCCTCGTCGCGCACGAACACGTACACGCCGCCGGTCCAGTTCTCGCTGCCCACCGGGCCGTCGCCATCATAGGCACCCACCGCGAGCGTGCGGCCGTCGCCGCTCAAGGCCATGGGATCGCCGAAACTTGTCGCGACATCGAAGTTCGTCAAACGGGCTTCGCGTCGCCAGCAGCCTCGGCCGCAACGGCGGAACACCTGGATCGATCCTTTCCCCGAGGGCTGCGGCCAGGTGGACGGGAAGTCGAGCGGATCGGCCACGGCCAGCGTGTTGCCGTCCGCGCTGAGTGCCACGCGACTCGAAAACACGCCAGGGGGGAGCGACTGATCGCGCGGTTCGGGGTCAAGCTTCGCGATCGCGGCCACCAGCGCCTCCACCAGCGGCTGGGCATTGCTGTCGATGCACGGAGCCCGGCCCGGGCAGGCGCGCAAGCGCAAGTGCGCACTCGGCCAGTCGAGCTTCCAGGAGGCTCCCAGGTCGACCTCGGCGGCTGAGGCCGACACGCCGGTGGCAATGGCATGGAAGTCCTGCATGTCATCGGCCAGCCAGACACTGACGGTCTGACCGGTAGACGGGCCGTGCCACGTCAATTTGACACGGTGGGTACCCGGCACCGCCACCGGCGGGTCCAGAACGAAGGGCTCCCCGCTGCTGGGCGAGTCCGCCTCGCCGACGGGCTGGACGCCCACGGTGTCGCCTGAGTCGCCGCCACCCCCGCATGCGGCCGCCAGGAGCGAGAAACCTGCCGCCACGAGCCCATGTCGCCACATCGCTGTCTCCTTCGTGCACCTGGGCGCTTTTCTTGGTAGCTCCGCCTTGGCAAAGCGCGTGCCGAGGCGCCCCGGGGGCATGGCGCAGGAGATGTGGCACGCAGCCGCGCTGATACACGAGTGGGGTGGGCGCGACGCGCAGGGCTTGGCTGGCCTGCGAGAAAACGAGCCGTTGCAGAGGATGGCACCGGTACCCCGGTGCCGGGTGATCAGCGTCCGCGCGCCATCGCATCCCGGTAGGCCGTGACGAAGGCCCGCGCCGCCGCCCCGGTGCGCCCCGGGTCCTGCCCCGGCTTGTAGAGGTCGCTGCCCAGGCCGGCGCCGGTGCAACCGGCGCGCAGGTAGTCGCCCAGGTTGGTCGGCGTGATGCCGCCCACCGCGAACACCGGCACCGCCGGCAGCACAGCCCGGAGCGCCTTCACGTGGCCAGGCCCATAGGTGGTGGCCGGAAACAGCTTGAGCGCGTGGGCCCCGGCATCCAGTGCGCCGAAGGCCTCGCTGGCGGTGGCAAAGCCGGCGGCCACGTGCAGGCCGCGGGACACCGCGTACGCAATCAAGGCGGGCCGGGTGTTGGGCGTGACGGCCAGGCGCGCGCCGGTGGCGGCCAGGGCATCGGCCTCGTCATTGCGCAGCACCGTGCCGCCGCCGATGAGCGCGCGCGTGCCGAACTCCGCCACCACCGCGCGGATGCTGGCCGGCCAGCCGGGCGAATTGAGCGGGATCTCGATGGCATCAAAACCCGCATCGACCAGCGCCTGCACATGGGCCAGCGCCTCCTCGGGACGGATGCCGCGCAGGATGGCGATGAGGGGGAGCTGGGTGGGCCAGGGCGTGGGGGTGGGGGTGGACATAGGCGTCGATGGTAGCGGCTGGCCTGGGGCTTCTCCCTCATAGGGCGGTCACCCCCGCCGCGATTGCCCGGGGTGCTGCCCCATCCGTGCGCAACAGGCCAAAAAGCGCGGCGTCGTAGACCTCGCCCTTGTTGACCCAGCGCTGGCGCAGCAGGCCTTCCTGGACAAAGCCCAGCCGCCCGAGCAGCCTGGCCGAGGCCTGGTTGAGTGGGTTGATCTCTGCCTCCAGGCGCCGCAGGCCCCAGGGGCCAAACGCGGCAGCGACAAAGGCCCGCATGGCCTCGAGCATGTAGCCGGCGCCCCAGTGCGCCTGCCCCAGCACATAGCCCAGTTCGGCCCGGCCGCTGGGGATGTCGAAGCGGAACAGCAGGCACGCGCCGATGACCTGGCCCGAGTCCTTGTGCATGATGACGAATTGCGCCGCCTCGCCGGCCGCCTGGCGCGCCGAGACACGGCCAAACCAGGCCTCGCCATCGGCCAGGTCCTTCCAGGTCGGGTAAGGCAGGAAGCGGGTGACGGCGTCGTTGCCATTGACGGCCAGCAGCATGGGCAGGTCGGACTGTTCCGCGAGGCGCAGCATCAGGCGGTCGGTGTGCAAGGTGGGGTTGGGGGGCAGAGGAAGGGTCATGGCTGCGCTGTGTGGCATGAAACCGGACGGATGTAGTAGTTGTCGTGCTCGCCCCGCTCAACCTCCTGGAACCCATGGCGGATGTAGAAGCGATTGGCATCGCTTCCGCGCAGTGCGCCCACCCGGATCGGCAAGGCCATGGCACGGGCTTCCCCGAAGACTTGCTCCAGCACGGCCGAACCGATGCCCCGGCCTTGGTGCGCCGGGCGGACGTAGAGGTGATCCAGGAGCAGGCAGTCCGCCTGCGGCTTGGTCACGATGAAACCAACGCGCTCACCATGGGCATCGATATGGCGCGTGTGCGCGGGTGAAAAGCCCGCCAGGAACCGCTCCCGCGCACGGGCCGGGTCGAACCGGCCGATGCGCGCCAGGCTCTCGCGCATGGCTTCGACCCGCAGCGCCACCAGCGCCTCGACGTCGCCAAGCACCACGGGGGTGAAGAAGAGGCGCAGCACGTGGCCCTTCTCCTACTGCTTGGGCGCCGCGTCCCAATGCTCGGCGATCTTGCCGCCCTCGATGCGGAACATGTCGAACCACGTGGTGGTGTACTTCCTGGTCGCGTCCTTGGGATCGGCCGCCTCGCGCACGAAGCTGAGGATGACCAGGTCGCCCTCGGCCGTGATGGCCACCAGCGGGGCTTTCACGCGCGGCTCGATGGGCTTGGGCTTGGCGACCTTGGAAAAGAACCCAACGAACGCGGCGCGCCCGGTGGGCACGTTGGGGTTGTGCTGGATGTAGGACTCGGCCATGTACTTGTCGGCCAGCTCCATGTGGCCGCCTTCGAAGACCTCGCGCCAGAAGTCGTAGACCAGGCGCTTGTTGGCGGCCAACCGGGCATCCGCGCTGGCCAGCAGTTGTTCGTGGTTGGCGTTGGCCTGGACCGGGACTTGCGCGTGCGCGAAGAGCGGCGCGCAGCAGGCTATGGCGACGCAGAGCGTGGGCAGCAGATGCTTCATGTGGATTCTGAGGTGATGGACGAAGAAGCCCGTGAGTTTGACAGGTGCTCCCCCGCGGCGGCGCCATACTCGACCACCCGGCACCTGCGCCAGCGGGTCGGCACGCGGCTCGCCGGCAATGCATTCGACCAGCACGCGCACCAGGTCTTCCAGTTCCCGCGGCGACTTGGCAATGCGCTGGCGCAGCGTGGGCACAAAGACCCAGCCCGGCTCACCGGGCGCCACGGCGCCGGGCCATCTCCTGGCCCATCGCGGCCTGGGCCGGCCCGTCCAGCAAGGGGTGTGCCATGGGGTAGGCCTGGCCCTCCTCCGCCGCGATGTGCTGGCGGTACAGCGCCGCAAAGGTCGCCCAGCGCGTGGCGGCGGCCTCATCGGCCCGCCATGCACCGGCCTCGATGGCCGCCAGGTCGGCGCGCACGCCGCGCCATTGCGCTGACAGCGCCAGGTGGTCCTCCCTCAGGCGGGCCACCAGGGCGCGCATGGCCGGGTCCGGCAAGGCCTCCAGCGCCGGGAACACGTGACGCTCCTCGTCCTCGTGGTGGGCCGGGCCTGCCAGGTCGAAGTAGCGCATCACGTCGCGCGCGGCCTGGCGGGCTTCGTCGTCGCAGCCCTTGGCGGGCAGGTGCCCTGCCAGCCGTGCCAGCAGGTCCAGCATTCGCGCCACGCGCTGGTGGCAGGCCGCCAGCATCTCGAACGGCTCGTCGAAGCCGGCACCCGGCGCGGCATGGAGGGTCAGCGTGGAAGTCATGGAGGCTGTTCCTGCTCGCCTTGTGCCACCAGGCAACCAATCAGACAACCAACGCCATGATCCCGGCGCTCACCAGGGACTCCGGTCCTTTGCGGGGGCACTGAAACCGCCACCGGGCCAGCGGCATGGCTGACGCTCAGAACTTTGACGCCGTTTCCTCTTCCTGCTCCGTTCCGCTGGGAACGAAAGTGACGCCGTGGTGCAGGAGGTAGTCGCGTATCAAGCGCCGCACCACCTGCGACGGGGTGACGTCCTGCCGGGCACACAGGGCTTCAAAGGCCTTTTTCTTCGCGGGATCCACTAGCACGGTCAGGCGCGCCGTTTTGAGTTCCATAAGGCCTCCGTATGGCAATCACATTATCATTTTATTCACATCAATAGCAATTTGTATTTCATTCAGCACAGGGAAGTCCCCCTTTCCACGCTGGGCTGCCAGTGCTTCGCGTTCGCGCAGTCTCGATGATTGCAGAGTACGGCCCGCCGTGGTTGCCGCATGGCGGGCCAGGGCAGCCCCCGGCCTGACGGGCGCCCCCGCTCATGCTCAAAACATGTTAATGCCGTTAACATTGCACTGCCACATTTGCCGCATTACATTTGCCTCAAGACATACGCAGACTTCAACACCAGGGGCTTGCCGGCGATGAACCACCGGCAAGCCCAGTTCGAAGAGGAATGACTGCTGCTCGCCCCGGCCCGCCGCACCCCTGGGCCACCGGGCCCACCCCCTGATGCCTTACGCAGTGGACGCCGCAACCGGTCCGGCGCTGCGCTGCGCGCTTCTCTCAGCCAGAGACCGGCTGTTTCCAAGACTCACAGGATCCGGAAAGGACCTTCATGGCAACCATCAAGCAATCTCTTGAAGAACTGCTCACCGCAGATGGAGCGATGTGCGCGGCGCTCGTCGACTCCAACAGCGGCATGATGCTGGGCTCGGCAGGCGCGGGCATCGACATGGAGGTGGGCGCGGCCGGCAACACCGAGGTCGTTCGCTCCAAGCTCAAGACCATGCGCTCGCTGGGCTTGAACGATGTGATCGACGATATCCTCATCACGCTGGGCAAGCAGTACCACATCCTGCGCCCCTTGGCGCGCCGAGAAGGGGTGTTCATTTACTTCGTGCTGGACCGCGCGAAGTCGAACCTGGCCCTGGCCCGGCGCAAGGTGCAGGACGTGGAGCGCGATCTGGCGTTCTGATCCCGCCGGGGATGGGCCGGCAAAAATCCAGCCCTCCCCCTCCGGCGCCAGCTCCCCCGGGGGGCGCCACCTTGCACGTCATCACATCATGTCCGACACCCGAGAATCAGCACACCACGCCAAGCCCTTTGTGTACGAAAGCCTGAGTGCCAAGGCGTTGCATTTCTCGATCGGCGAAATCCAGAGCCGCATGCAGCTCCAGGATCCGCATGCGCTCGACCTGGAGTACACGCGCACGATGATGGGTTTCCTGCTGTTCCTGCCGGAACCCGGGCGCATCGCGATGCTCGGCCTGGGCGGCGGGTCGCTGGCGAAGTTCTGCCACCGGTACCTGCCCCGGTCGCAGATCCAGGTGGTCGAAATCAACCCCCATGTCATTGCGTTGCGCAATGAGTTCCATGTACCGCCCGACGACGCGCGCTTCGCGGTTGTGCGTGGCGACGGTGCGCAGTTCGTGCGCTCGGGCACCCCCCGCTGCGACGTATTGATGATCGACGGGTTCGACCGCGACGGCCTGCCTTCCGGCTTGTGCTCCCAGCGCTTCTATGACGACTGCTTCGAGATGCTGCAGCCGGAGGGGATCATGGTGGTCAACCTGCACCATGACCATCCCAGCCACCAGATCCTGGTGGACCGCATCCGGCGCAGCTTCGACGGGGCGGCCTTCGTGGTGGACGATGGCGAACTGAGCAACAGCATCGTCTTCGCCTGCAGGGGGGCCACCTTCGGGCAGCATCGCCCGGGCATCGTGCGCCGTCCAAAGAACCTCCATCGCGTGGCCGCCGAGCAACTGCTCGCGGCATTCGCGCTGGTCACCTCGGCATTGAAGGATCAGCGGCCTTGATCCAGGTGCCCGCACGGCCCGGCCTGGCGCAGCACAAGGCACAAGGCGTCCACAAGGCGGGGGACGCAGGCGCCACGCCGGAGGCACAGAATCGGCCCTCCACCTCCTGGAGGCCCCATGACCGCAGTTGCAAGCCGTTGCCTCGATATCCGGTACCTGGTCATGGGCATGGTGTGCATGCCGGCCTTCTTCGCCTTGGGCGCGTGCAACACCCTCATGCCGTACCGCAACGCCTCGTTCAACGAACCGCTGCGGCTCACGGCGCCCGCCTTGGTGGCCTCGGCAGCGCCCCGGAACACCTTTGCCGTGGACGGCCAGCGTGGCAACCCCAGGATGCTGATGTTCCTGGCGTTGTCGGGCGGTGGATCGCGCTCGGCCTACTTCTCCGCGGCCACCATGCTCGCCTTGCAGGAGCGCCTGCCGGTTGACCTGTTGGCCGAGGTGGACGTGATCTCCTCGGTTTCCGGCGGGTCCGTGGCCGGGGCCTACTACGCGGCCAGCCGCGACATCCGCATCGCTGACGCCGGCCTGGTGGAGCGCCTGAGCCCGCTACTGGCCGGCAAGCCGCCGGAACTGCCGCAACTGGTGGTCGATGCCCAGGGCAGCCTCGGCTGCGGGTCGGCCCTGTCGCTGCAAGACCGCACGCGGCTGGCCCAGGCACTGGGGCCGGGCGACACCAGCGAGGCGGACATTGAACGCCTGGTGCAATTGTGCGAATCCGGGAGTTTTCCGCCCTGGACACGCACCGAGGTGCTCGACCGCATGAAGGCCGATCACCTGCGGCGCTGGATGGTCCGGTGGCTCTACCCGTCGAACATCCTGCGCTACTGGACCTCTTCGTTCGACCGCTCCGACATCATGGCGCAGACGCTGGCGAACACGCTGTATTCGCGCCGGGGGTTGCGCGGCTTGTTCGACGGCGAACTGACGATGAACGATCTCAACCCGACCCGGCCTTACCTCATCGTCAACGCCACCAATGCAACGAACCAGCAGCGCGACGACGGCGAACTGGATGAGTTCCCATTCGGCAGCGTGTTCACCTTCACCCGCGAGGACTTCGCGGACCGGCTGAACTCCGACGCGGGGAGCTACCCGCTGGCCCGTTCAGTGATGGGGTCCTCGGCGTTCCCGCTGGTATTTGCCAGCATGACCTTGCGCGACTTCCGCCCCACGGCCACAAAGCCCTGCCCGCCGGGCGCCGCGGAGCCGCCTTGCCATGACGAGCGCTATCTGCACATCTTCGACGGCGGCAACTCCGACAACCTGGGCCTGCGGTCGGTCAAGCGTGCGCTGCTGCAACTCCAGGTGGAGGGCCGGCTGCAGGACTACGACCGCATCGTCGTGCTGCTGGTCGACTCGTTCACCACACCCCGCGGCGCGGCGCGCGACGACCCCGATCCACGCAGCCTGCTCAGCCTGCTGGTGGACACCAATGTGAGCGACGCGGTGGACTCGCTGCTGCAGACCAATCGCGACCGCCTGCTGGGCGAGTTCGACACCGCGCAGCTGGGCTGGAGCCGCGACTGCGGCAACACCGGCGACGGCTTGCGGCAACTGCCCACGGCCTTGTGCGCCGCACTGGCACGCGGCTCGCCGGCGCACGGGAGCGGGGACCTCTCCTCGGGGACACTCAACCTGGCCGACCGGCTTGTCTTCTACCACTTCGGCTTCGAGGACGTGACCCGGTTTGCCCCGGGCATCGCCGGCCAGGCATTGAAGCGCAGCCTCGACAACATCCCCACGTCCTTCCGGCTGGATCATGATGCCGCCGCGCAGATCGACCGCGCGGTGGACTTGGTGATCAGCCCGCGCAACCCATGCATGCAGGCGCTGGGAGCACTGGCCACGCGGCCGGGCAGCGTCACTGCGGCGCAGACTGCGGCAGCCCGGAGGGCCTGCAAGATGTCGGAGTCCGGCCGCAGCGTCGTGCAAGCGCCCGTGCCGGCGCCATGAATGCCGGCACCGCGTAGAGGCCCTGGCCGGCACGCACGGGGCCTCCCCATGGGTCAGGGTTTTCGGCAACAGGCACGCGGCGGTGGCCACCCGTTGGGCGGCTCCGCGCAGGTCGCCGCAACGCCCTAGGGTCAAACGAGCATCCCGATTTTCCGAATCTTGACAGCCGTCAATTGCGCCAGAGCAGGCGGTGCACGAGCATTGGCGCAAGCCGGGCCGTCACTCCTTGACCGACACCACCAAGTCGGCACCCTCGGCAGCAACAGGAGACAGCATGTTCGAACATGGAAACAGGCGCGGGCGATGGGCCCTTCGCGCCGCTCAGTCGGCTCTCGCCGTGGTGTTGACGGGCCTGCTGGGCACCGCGGGCGCCTGGGAGCCCAGCAAACCGGTCGAGTTCATCGTGCCCGCCGGCACCGGCGGCGGTGCCGACCAGATGGCGCGGCTGATCCAGGGCATCATCGTCAAGCACAAGCTCATGAAGGAGGCGATGGTCGTCGTCAACAAGTCGGGCGGCGCCGGCGCCGAGGGTTTCCTCTCGATCAAGGAAGCCAAGGGCGACCCGCACAAGCTCATCATCACGCTGTCCAACCTGTTCACCACGCCCATGGCCACCGGCGTGCCCTTCAACTGGACCGACATGACCCCGGTTTCGATGATGGCGCTCGACCAGTTCGTGCTGTGGGTGAACGCCGAGTCGCCGCACAAGACCGCCGGCCAGTTCGTCGCGGCGGTCAAGGCCGCCGGCCCGCTCAAGACCAAGATGGGCGGCACGGGCTCCAAGCAGGAAGACCAGATCATCACCGTGAGCCTGGAAAAAGCCACCGGCGTGAAGTTCATCTACGTGCCCTTCAAGGGCGGCGGCGAGGTGGCGGTGCAGCTGGTGGGCGGCCACATCGACTCCACCGTGAACAACCCGATCGAGGCCGTGGCCCAGTGGCGCGCCGGCAAGGTGCGCCCGCTGTGCGTGTTCGACGACACCCGCATGCCGTACAAGGAGAAGGTCACCGACAAGGAGTCGTGGGCCGACATCCCCACCTGCAAGGAGGCCGGCGTATCCACCGACTACGTGATGCTGCGCGGCGTGTTCATGGCGCCGGGCGTCACGGCCGATCAGACGGCGTTCTATGTGGACTTGCTCAACAAGGTGCGCGCCACGCCGGACTGGAAGGACTACATGGAGAAGGGTGCCTTCAACACCACCTCCATGAGCGGTGCTGACTTCGCCAAGTGGCTCAAGAGCGCCGAGGGCCAGCACCGGCAGTTGATGAGCGAGGCCGGGTTCCTGGCCACGCCGTAGCCGACGCACACCCCCGGCGGCCCCCGCCACACCCACGCCATCGCCGCCGGACCCGGCCGGGTCCGGCGGGAGCCCGCGCCCCCTCCCAGGAGTTTTCATGTCAGACCCGATTCCATCTGCCACGGCCGAGAGCCGGCCGCTGGCCCGGAACTGCACCGTCGATGCCGCGGTGGCGGCCGTGCTCTTCGTGCTGGGCGTGGTCGTCGTGGTCGAGGCACGCCGGCTCGGGGCCGGCTGGACCAGCGACGGGCCGGGTTCGGGCTACTTTCCCTTCTACATCGGCGTGATCCTCTGCATCTCCGCGCTGGGCATCATTGCCCAGTCGCTGCTGCCCGGCTCGCGTGACCTGCGCGTCTTCGTCGACCGCGAGCAGATGACGCGGGTGCTGCAGGTGCTGTTGCCCGCCACAGCCTACGTGCTGGTGGTCTGGGGGCTGGGCCTCTATGTGGCCTCGGCCTTGTACATCGCGCTGTTCATGGTGCTGCTGGGCAAGTACCTGGTGTGGAAGAGCGTGGTGCTGGCGCTGGCCGTCAACGCCGTGTTCTTCGTGATGTTCGAGATCTGGTTCAAGGTGCCGCTCTACAAGGGCGCGCTCGATCCCCTGCGCTTCCTCGGCTACTGACAGCCCCTCCGGAGATCCGTTCACATGGAAGAGATCAACGCCCTGATGCAGGGCTTCGCCGTGGTGCTCACGCCGATGAACATCGGCCTGATGCTGATCGGCATCACCCTCGGCGTGCTCATCGGCGTGCTGCCGGGGCTGGGTGGCGCCAACGGCGTGGCGATCCTGCTGCCGCTCACGTTCACGATGTCGCCCACCTCGGCCATCGTGATGCTGTCGTGCATCTACTGGGGCGCGCTGTTCGGCGGCGCCATCACATCGATCCTGTTCAACATCCCGGGCGAGCCCTGGTCGGTGGCGACCACCTTCGACGGCTACCCGATGGCGCAAAAAGGCAAGGCCGGCCAGGCCCTGACCGCTGCGTTCACGTCGTCGTTCGTCGGTGCGCTGGTGGCGGTGCTGATGATCACGTTCATGGCCCCGCTGGTGGCCAAGTTCGCCTTGAAGTTCGGCGCACCGGAGTTCTTCGCGGTGTACCTGCTCACCTTCTGCAGCTTCGTCGGCATGGGCAAGGGATCGCCCTTCAAGATCCTGGCCTCCATGGGCATGGGCTTTGCGCTCGCCGCGGTCGGCATGGACACCGTCACCGGCCAGTTGCGGCTGACCTTCGGCCAGCCTGAGCTGATGCGCGGCTTCGATTTCCTGATCGCCGTCATCGGCTTGTTCGGCATCGGCGAGATCCTGCTGTCGATGGAGGAAGGCCTGCAGTTCTCTGGCAAGTCGGCGCGCATCAACCCCGCGGTGGTGTGGGAAACCTGGAAGGAACTGCCGCGCTACTGGGCCACCTCGCTGCGCAGTTCGCTGGTGGGCATCTGGATGGGCATCACACCCGGCGGCGCCACGCCGGCCTCCTTCATGAGCTACGGCCTGGCCAAGAAGTTCTCGCGCCAGGGGCCGAAGTTCGGCACCGGCGAGATCGAAGGCGTGATCGCCCCGGAAACCGCGGCGCACGCCGCCGGCACCAGCGCGCTGCTGCCCATGCTGGCGCTCGGCATCCCGGGCTCACCCACTGCCGCGGTGCTGCTGGGCGGCCTGCTGATCTGGGGGCTGCAGCCGGGGCCGCTGCTCTTTGTCGAGCAGAAGGATTTCGTCTGGGGCCTGATCGCCAGCATGTACCTGGGCAATTTGGCCGGGCTGATCGTGGTGCTGACCACGGTGCCGCTGTTCGCGTCCATCCTGCGCATTCCGTTCTCCATCATCGCGCCGGTCATCGTGGTGATCTGCGCCATCGGCGCCTTCACCGTGCACAACGCGATGCTCGACATCTGGTTCATGCTCGGCTTCGGCGTGGTGGGCTACATCTTCAAGAAGCTCGACTACCCGCTCGCACCCCTGGTGCTGGCGCTGGTGCTGGGCGACAAGGCGGAGGACTCGTTCCGCCAGGCCATGCTGATGTCGCAGGGCGAACTGTCCATCATGTGGGCCAACCCGCTGGTAGGCGGCATCACAGGCCTGGCGCTGGTGATGCTGCTGTGGCCGCTGCTGTCGCGCATCCCGGGCTGGTTGCGCCCCCCCAAGGGCGACGAAGCGCTGCCTGCGCAGCGGCCCGCGGCTTGATCCACAAGGAGCACACATGCCGGTCATTGCATTGACTCAAGGGATGGGCTCGCTGGCCCAGGACATCGCCGAACAACTGGCTCGCGAGCTGGGCCTGGCCACGCTGCAGCACGAAGTGGCCGAGCGGGTGGCCCTGAAGATGAACGTGCCCAAGAGCCTGATCAGCCGGCTGCGCGCCGGCAAGGCCGGCCCGATCGAGCGCATGACGGCCGACCGCGAGAGCATGGCGGTCTACACGCACGAAGAAGTGCTGAAGGCCGCCGCCGCAGGCAACGTGGTGCTGCGCGGCTGGGGCGCCACGCTGCTGCTGCGCACGGTGCCGCACGTGCCCTGCATCCGCATCATGCGGCCCTTCGCCAAACGCGTGGAATGGCTGATGGCGGAGTTGGGCACCGACGACGTGGAACTTGCCGAAAACGAGATCCGCCGCAGCGACAACGCCAACGCCACGCGCATGCACGAGCAGTTCGGCGTCAACTGGGGCGACCCGGTGCTCTTTGACCTGGTGCTCAACACCGACCGCCTGTCGGTGGACACCTGCGTGGCGCAGATCCGCGCACTGGTCGAGCGGCCCGAATTCGCCGAGACCCCCGCCTCCAGCACGCTGCTGCGCGGCATGGCGCTGAGCGCCCGGGTGCGTGCGGCGCTGAAGGCGAATGAAGAGACCGAGGAGGTGGACGTGACGATCGACAGCGTGGACGGTCAGGTCACGCTGCGCGGCATCACGCTCAAGGCCTCCGAACGCGACGCCGCCGAGGCCGTGGCCACCGCCACGCCAGGCGTGGCGGCGGTGGACAACCAGCTGCGCGTGATGGCCAGTTCGCGGCGGTTCACCTACTCCAAGACCTGAGCGACATGGCCGGATTCGCTTCAATCCTTTCGATGCATCAAGCGGCTCAATGTCTCGGCCGAAAGGTTGAGGTACGACGCCAGGTCCTTCTGCGGGATCTTGTCGCGCAGCTCGGGGTGCTTGCGCATGAAGCGGCGCACGCGGCCGGGGGCGTCCAGCAAGTGCAGGGTGATGGTGTGGGCCATGATCTCGCTCATGCCGTGCATCACGGCGAACTCAAAGTCCTTGGCGAGTGCCGGCCGACGCTCGATGAAGGCGGCCCACTCCGGCATGGGCATCCTGGCCACGCGGGCCTTGGTGACGCAGACGATGGCATAGGGCGTGGGCTTGCCCAGCCGCCAGGCCGCGTAGCTGGTTTCCATGCCGCCCTCGGCGGAGAAGCGCAGGATCATCTCCTTGCCCTTTTCGTTGGCGACCACGCGCTTGAGCAGGCCGTCGACGATGAAGTACTGCTCCATCCTGCGCACCCCCTGCATAAGCAGGAAATCGCCCTTGTGGCAATCGGTGATCTCCAGGTGCGACTCGAACTCGGCAAAGTCTTCGGCCTCCAGCGCCTTCAGGGCCGTGTTCCTGCGGAGTTGAAGGCGGATGACGTTTTGCTCGGGGTGTTGCGTCAGCAGGGTCATGGGGGCAGCAGCGCTGTTTTCTGGAATCTTGATCGCGGTCATTCGTGGCAGCGACCGGCCGCGACGATAGTCCGGCCATCTGATAGTAGCTGCGCAAGCCGCGACTGTATGCCGGCGATGGCGCCGGCGCACCCAGCCCACTGACCCTGCAAGCGGAGCCCCCGACACCATGATGACCAGCGACATCCCGCAGAGCGCGCAGATCGACGGCTTCCACCTCGTCATCGACGCGTTGAAGCTCAACGGCATCGACACCATCTTCGGCCTGCCCGGCATCCCCATCACCGACCTCACGCGCATGGCGCAGGCCGAGGGCATGCGGGTCATCTCCTTCCGCCACGAACAGCATGCCGGCAACGCCGCCGCGGCCGCGGGCTACCTGACGCAAAAACCCGGCATCTGCCTCACGGTGTCGGCACCGGGTTTCCTGAACGGCCTCACCGCGCTGGCCAACGCCACGGTGAATTGCTTCCCGATGATCCTGATCAGCGGCTCCAGCGAGCGCGAGATCGTGGACCTGCAGCAGGGCGACTACGAAGAGATGGACCAGCTCGCCATCGCCAAGCCGCTGTGCAAGGCGGCGTACCGGGTGCTGCATGCCGAGGACATCGGCGTGGGCATTGCCCGCGCCATCCGCGCCGCGCTGTCGGGCCGCCCGGGCGGCGTGTACCTGGACCTGCCGGCCAAGCTCTTTGCCCAGACCATGGACGCCGCCGCCGGCAAGCGTTCGCTGATCCGCGTGGTCGACCCGGCGCCGCGCCAGATCCCGGCGCCTGATGCCGTGCAGCGTGCGCTGGCCCTGCTCAAGGGCGCCAAGCGGCCCCTCATCGTGCTGGGCAAGGGCGCGTCGTACGCGCAGGCCGATGCCGACATCCGCGCGCTGGTCGAGAAAACCGGCATCCCCTACCTGCCCATGTCCATGGCCAAGGGCCTGCTGCCCGACAACCACGAACAATCGGCCTCGGCCGCGCGTTCCTACGTGCTTGCCGAGGCCGACGTGGTCATGCTGGTCGGCGCGCGGCTGAACTGGCTGCTGTCCCACGGCAAGGGCAAGACCTGGGGGGCACCGTCGACCACGCAGTTCATCCAGATCGACATCGCACCCACTGAGATCGACAGCAATGTGGCAATCGCCGCGCCGTTGATCGGCGACATCGGCTCCTGCGTCGCGGCCCTGCTGGCCGGCGTGGGCCCGGGCTGGGCCAAACCGCCGGCCGAGTGGATCGGCGCCATCGGCGACCGCAAGGACAAGAACCTGTCCAAGATGGCCGCCACGCTGGCGCTGAACCCCTCGCCGATGAACTTTCACAGCGCACTCGGCGCGGTGCGCGAGGTGGTGCGCGCCCACCCCGATGCCATGCTCGTCAACGAAGGCGCCAACACACTGGACTTCACGCGCAGCATCGTCGACATGTACCAGCCGCGCAAGCGCCTGGACGTGGGCACCTGGGGGATCATGGGCATCGGCATGGGCTTTGCCGTGGCCGCCGCCGTGACCACCGGCAAGCCCGTGATCGCCATCGAAGGCGACAGCGCATTCGGCTTCAGCGGCATGGAGGTCGAGACGATCTGCCGCTACAACCTGCCGGTGTGCGTGGTCGTCTTCAACAACAACGGCGTCTATCGCGGCACCGACGTCAACCCCTCGGGCAGCGCCGACGTGGCGCCCACGGTGTTCGTCAAGGGCGCCCGCTACGACAAGATGATGGAAGCCTTCGGCGGCGTGGGCGTCAACGCCACGACGCCGGCCGAGCTGAGCAAGGCGTTGAACGCCGCCATCGCGTCGGGCAAGCCGACGCTGATCAACGCCGTCATCGATGAAACCGCCGGCACCGAAAGTGGCCGCATCACGATGCTGAACCCGCAGACGGCGGCCAAGAAAGCATGAATGAACCCCGCGCAAACCAGGAGCTTGCACCCATGACCAAGGCACTTGACGACATCAAGATCATCGACTTCACGCACGTCCAGGCAGGGCCGGCCTGCACGCAGATGCTGGCCTGGTTCGGCGCCGACGTGATCAAGGTCGAACGGCCCGGATCCGGCGACGTGACCCGCAGCCAGCTGCGCGACATCCCCGACGTGGACGCGCTGTACTTCACCCAGCTCAACAGCAACAAGCGCTCGCTGACGCTCGACACCAAGACGCGCGAAGGCAAGGAGATCCTGGAGAAGCTCATCCGCAAGTCGGACGTGATGGTCGAGAACTTCGGCCCCGGCGCACTGGACCGCATGGGCTTCACCTGGGAGCGCATCCTCGAACTCAACCCGAAGATGATCCTGGCCTCGGTGAAGGGCTTCTCCGAGGGCCACCACTACGAGGACTTGAAGGTCTACGAAAACGTGGCCCAGTGCGCCGGCGGCGCGGCCTCCACCACCGGCTTCTGGGACGGCCCGCCTACCGTGAGTGCGGCCGCACTCGGCGACAGCAACACCGGCATGCACCTGGCCATCGGTATCCTCACGGCGCTGCGCCAGCGCGACAAGACCGGCCGCGGCCAGAAGGTGGCCTGCTCCATGCAGGACGCCGTGCTGAACCTGTGCCGCGTGAAGCTGCGCGACCAGCTGCGGCTCGACCGCCTGGGCTACCTGGAAGAGTACCCGCAGTACCCGCACGGCACGTTCAGCGACGTGGTGCCGCGCGGCGGCAATGCCGGCGGCGGCGGCCAGCCCGGCTGGGTGCTCAAGTGCAAGGGCTGGCAGACGGACCCCAACGCCTACATCTACTTCACGATCCAGGGCCAGGCCTGGGCGCCCATCTGCGACGCCATCGGCAAGCCCGAATGGAAAAACGACCCGGCCTACATGACGCCCAAGGCGCGGCAGCCGCACATCACCAGCATCTTCGCCACCATCGAGGAATGGCTGCAGGACAAGACCAAGTTCGAGGCGGTGGACATCCTGCGCAAGTTCGACATCCCCTGCTCGCCGGTGATGTCGATGAAGGAACTGTCGGTGGACCCATCGCTGCGCGCCAGTGGCACCATCGTCGAGGTGGACCACAAGGCCCGCGGCAAGTACCTCACGGTGGGCAGCCCGATCAAGTTCTCGGAGATGAAGGTGGAAGTCACGGGCTCGCCGCTGCTGGGCGAGCACACCGACGAAGTGCTGGCCGAGCTGGGCTACGACGCCGACAAGATCGCCACCTTCCACGTGGCAAAGGTCGTCTGAAGTGGCGGAGGTCACGCCACCCGACATCGACCTGCGCCAGCTGGTGGCCGGCGCGGGCGACGCCATCATGGCCTGCGACGCCCGCGGCCACATCACGCTGTGGAACCAGGCGGCCGAGCGCATCTTCGGCCACAGCGCGGCCGAGGTGCTGGGCCAGTCGATGGACCTCATCATCCCGATGCGGCAGCGCGAGCGCCATTGGGAGGGTTACCACAAGACCATGGCGACCGGCATCACCAAGTACGGCACTGATGTGCTGCGCGTGCCGGCGCTGCACAAGGACGGGCGCACCCTGTCGATCGCCTTCACGGTGTCGATGCTCTTCACCGCCGACCACAAGGTGAGCAGCATCGTGGCCATCGTGCGCGATGAAACCAAGCGCTTTGCCGAAGAGCGCGAACTGCGCAAGCGCCTGATGGAACTGGAGGTCGCCCTCAAGGCGGCCACCGGCCCACCGGCCTGAGACGCGTGCAACCGGATTGCCTCAGCGGGACGCAGAGCCCACCGGATCACGGAGACATGGGATGAGCAAGGCGCTGGACGGCGTACGCATCCTCGACTTCACGCATGTGCAGTCGGGGCCCACCTGCACCCAGTTGCTGGCCTGGTTCGGTGCCGACGTGATCAAGGTCGAGCGTGCCGGCGAAGGCGATGCCACGCGCGGCCAGCTGCGCGACATCCCCGGCGTGGACAGCCTCTACTTCACGATGCTGAACCACAACAAGCGTTCCATCACGCTGGACACCAAGCAGGCCCGCGGCAAGGAAGTGCTGGACCGGCTCATCCAGTCGTGCGACGTGCTGGTGGAGAACTTTGCCCCCGGCGCGCTGGAACGCATGGGCATCACCTGGGAGCATGTGCAGCGCCTCAACCCGCGCATGATCGTCGCGTCGGTCAAAGGCTTCGGCCCCGGCCCCTACGCCGAGTGCAAGGTGTACGAGAACGTGGCGCAATGCGCCGGTGGCGCGGCCTCCACCACCGGCTTCGACAACGGCCCGCCGGTCGTCAGCGGCGCGCAGATCGGCGACAGCGGCACCGGCCTGCACTTGGCGCTGGGTATCGTCGCAGCGCTGTACCAGCGGCAGACCTCGGGCCGCGGCCAGAAGGTGCTGGCGCCCATGCAGGACGCCGTGCTGAACCTGTGCCGCGTGAAGCTGCGCGACCAGCAGCGGCTGGAGCGCACGGGCACGATGCGCGAGTACCCGCAGTACCCCGACGGCCACTTCGGCGCGGCGGTGCCGCGTGCCGGCAATGCGTCCGGCGGCGGCCAGCCGGGCTCCATCCTCAAGTGCAAGGGCTGGGAGACGGACCCCAACGCCTACATCTACTTCATCAACCAGGCGGCGGTCTGGCCAGCGGTGTGCCAGGTGATCGGCGAGGGAAGCTGGATCAACGACGAGGCCTACGCCACGCCCAGCGCGCGGCTGCTGCACCTGAAGCCCATCTTCGACCGCATCGAGCGCTGGACCATGACGCTCGACA